>Ga0114931_10008802_pt1 | contig 12170 bp, 9 predicted proteins | sample 2SBtaG_FD_89579 | JGI IMG/M metagenome (GOLD analysis project Ga0114931, IMG submission 89579) | Deep subsurface microbial communities from Kolumbo volcano to uncover new lineages of life (NeLLi) - 2SBTROV14_V59a metaG | ecosystem: Environmental > Aquatic > Marine > Volcanic | place: Kolumbo...
CGTCACCTTCACTGGAGAAGCGTTCCACCGGTGTCCAGCAGCCCTGCTCGACGATCTTCGCAACATTGGCATCGGCACCATTGATGATGACTCGGCCATTACCAGGCACCGTTCTCATCAGTTGGTGGAATTGCCAGAGGATCGCATCGAGGTCCTCGTAGATATCGGCATGGTCGAATTCGAGATTGTTGATGACCAGCGTCTGCGGGCGGTAATGCACGAACTTGGCCCGCTTGTCGAAAAACGCAGTATCGTATTCATCGGCTTCGACGACAAAATACCGTGAGTTACCCAGTCGCGCGGAGTGATCGAAGTTGAGTGGCACCCCGCCGATGAGGAAACCGGGCTCGAGTCCCGCATCCTCGAGTATCCATGCGAGCATGCTGGCAGTCGTCGTCTTGCCGTGTGTGCCGGAAATCGCCAGGACGTGGCGCTTGTGGAGGACGTTTTCCGACAGCCATTGTGGCCCGGAACAATAGGGAATTTGCCGGTTGAGCATCGCTTCCACGAGTGGGTTGCCGCGACTCAGCACATTTCCCACTACGACGTAGTCGGGTAACGTGTCCAACTGCTCCGGGTCGTAGCCCTCGGTGATATCGATCCCGAGATTGCCCAGTTGCGTGCTCATCGGTGGATAGACGTTCGCGTCGCACCCCGTGACATCGTGGCCGGACGCCTTGGCAAGTGCCGCAATGCCTCCCATGAAGGTCCCGCAGATGCCGAGAATGTGTATATGCATACGTAGAAGGTTGATCCTGATAAATGTCGGGAGAAGAAGCGCTGGCGTTCTGTCACAATAGCGCCATGCTCGCCCGACATCATCTCATGGCCAATCCTTCAATCGAAGCCCTGCTTTTGCAGCAATGACTGACTTCCGCCTCGTTGACCCGGCTGCCGACGACAGCCTTGCAGCGCTGGTGGCAGATTCCGTGCGCATTGGCGTCGATACGGAATTCATGCGCGAAAAAACCTATTTCGCCGAACTCTGCCTGTTGCAGGTAGCAACGCCCAACGCGATCGTGTGCGCGGATCCGCTCGGAAGTGCTCCGCCCGAAGCGTTCTGGCAGGCGCTGGTGGAGCCCGAGTGGGTATTGCACTCGGCAAGGCAGGACATTGAAGTGGTCTTTCACACCGCCGGGCTGATGCCGCGCACGATCTTTGATACGCAGGTCGCCGCAGCACTGCTCGGCTTCAAGCCGCAAACAGGATACGCCGGCCTGGTCAAAGCGCTGTTCGGCATCGAACTGGACAAGGCTCACACCCGCGCCGACTGGTCGAAACGGCCTCTGGCTGACGCTGTGCTCGAATATGCGGCAATCGATGTGCAATACCTGCTGCCGGCCTATGACGAACTTGTCGGGCGCCTGGAGCGAGCCGGCCGTCTCGACTGGGCGAAAGAAGACTCGGCGGACCTGCTCAATCCCGCGCTTTATACGACAGACCCTTCACAGGCAATCCATCGCTTGAAGGGCGCGCGCAACCTGCATGGCCGCGCGCGTGCGGCGGCCGCTGCGCTGGCTGCATGGCGCGAAGAGCAGGCACTGCGGACGAACCGGCCCCGCCAGTGGATCATGCGTGACAAGGTGGTCGTAGAGATTGCGCTCCGCTGTCCTGAAACTGTCGCTGAACTAGCCGCAATCGACGGCATTCAGGCCAAAATGATGCGCAGAGCCGGTCAGCGCCTGCTGCAGCTGGTCACCGCCGCAACGCATGACCCAAGCGGCTACCGGCCCCCGCCACGATCCGATGAGCAACAAAAGTCGATCTTCAGGAAAATGCAGCACAGAGTGGCATCGCTCGCAGGCGAACTCGGTATCGCCGCGGAGCTCATCGCGCCCCGGAAGGAATTGTTGGCGGCGATGCAGGGTGACCGTGAGGCGCGTATCTTTCGCGGCTGGCGCCGCGCCCTGGTCGGGGAAGAGCTGCTGCAGCTGTTAGAGATTGGCTGACAATCGCTCAAACACTTCGTCGATCGTGCCACCGGCATCGACAGTTTTCAGCTTGCCGCGCTTCTTGTAATAGTTGATCAGCGGCTCCGTTCGTTCCCGATAGACATCGAGACGGTTCCTGATCGTCTCCTCGTTATCGTCTTCCCGCCTGAGCAGCTCACCGCCGGCGTTGATACATGCGTCGAGTTCCTCCGGGGGCGAGAAATAGATATTCAGGAGCTTGCCATTCAGCGAGCAGGTGCGCCGGCCGGTCAGGCGCCTGATCAGAATGTCGAAATCGACATCCAGCAGCACGGCTGCATCCAGCGGCTGACCCAGCTGGTCCAGCAGGTCGCTCAGATCCAGCGCCTGTTGCACGGTCCGTGGAAAGCCGTCGAGGATGAAGCCGTCCTGCGCATCCGCTTCCGCGAGCCGCTCGCTGATAATTCCGAGAATGATGTCATCCGAGACGAGCTGCCCGGCCTCCATGATTTCCTTCGCCTGCTGGCCGAAACGGCTGTCGGCCGCGATAGCGGCACGCAGCATGTCGCCGGTCGAGACCTGCGGAATATTTCGCTCCGCCATCAATTTCCGGGCCTGGGTTCCCTTGCCGGAGCCAGGGGGTCCTAACAAAACAATGCGCATCGCTTCCACGTCTCCAGAACTGCAGTTCACTGGCGGCGGCATACGCTAGTGCAATTGTGATGGCAGGTCAACGAAGTGAACCGCGAAGGCGATTCCGTTATCCTTCGCATCGATTCCAACCCACCAGAGGTGCCCTGTCCCATGTCCAAGGCGAATGCGTTCTATGCACAATCAGGCGGTGTGACCGCCGTCATCAATGCGACTGCTTGCGGCGTCATCGAAACCGCCCGCAAAAATCGCAACAGGATTGCCAATGTCTATGCCGGGCGCAATGGCATCATCGGTGCGCTGAGCGAGGATCTGATCGATACGGGCAAGGAATCGGCGCGGGCGGTTGCTGCGCTCCGTCACACGCCAGGCGGCGCATTCGGCACCGCTCGCTACAAGCTCAAGGGGATCGACGAGAACCGTGCCGAATACGAACGGCTGATCGAGGTTTTCAAAGCGCACAATATCGGCTATTTCTTTTACAACGGTGGCAACGATTCGATGGACACCGCGCACAAGGTGTCACAGATCTCCCGGCACCTGGGGTTCCCGGTAACCTGCCTCGGCGTGCCGAAGACCGTCGACAACGATCTGCCGGTCATCGACAACTGCCCCGGGTTCGGCTCCGTTGCCAAGTATGTCGCAGTATCGACGAAGGAAGCGGCGCTTGACGTATTGTCAATGTCGAGGACATCGACGAAAGTCTTCATCCTCGAGGTCATGGGCCGTCATGCCGGCTGGATTGCCGCTGCCGGTGGCCTGGCAGGCTCGGGGGCGGCTGGTGAGCCGCCGCACATCATTCTTTTCCCGGAAATCCCGTTCAACAAGCGGGCATTTCTCAAGCGTGTGCGCGAAAGCGTCAGCAAGTACGACTACTGCGTCATTGTCGTGAGTGAGGGCACCCGCTACCCGAACGGCCGGTTTCTCGCCGAAGCCGGCACGACCGACGCGTTTGGCCACGCCCAACTGGGCGGCGTCGCCCCAGTCGTCGCACAGATGGTGCGCGACAATCTCGGCTACAAGTATCACTACGCTGTGGCCGACTACCTGCAGCGTTCCGCCCGCCACATTGCTTCGGCGACCGATGCGAAACAGGCCTACGCCGTCGGCAGGGCGGCCGTGAAAATGGCGCTGGCCGGTGAGACCGCCGTCATGCCCATCATCAGGCGGCTGTCGGACAAACCTTATCGCTGGAAAATTGACAAGGCGCCGCTTGCGCGAGTAGCCAACAGGGAAAAATTGCTGCCACGCCGTTATATTTCGAGCGATGGTTTTTCGATCACGGCTGCCGCCCGCCGGTACCTGGAACCCTTGGTCCGCGGCGAGGATTATCCTCCATATATCAATGGCTTGCCTAATTATGTAACGCTGAGAAATGTACCTGTCGCGAAGCGGCTCAAGACAGATTTTGTGGTATGATGCGCCGCCTCTGCCGGATGGTGCCCGCCGCTGACGCACCCGGAAGCCCCGGCAGACATTCTTACACAAACAAGAAACACCGGACGTAAGACTTCACACAGGTTTTGTTTTTTTACCCCGACGGCGTTGTCCCCCGGGGTTTTATATGATTGGGAGACAATCCGATGAGTAACGAAACTGCACTGTGGCTGGCGATTGGCGCTGGTATCCTGGCAGTGGTCTATGGCCTCATATCCGCGCAGTGGATCCTGAAACAATCGGCAGGCAATGAGCGCATGCAGGAGATTGCAAAGGCCATCCAGGAAGGCGCGGGCGCATACATGAACCGCCAGTACGCGACGATAAGTATCGTTGGCGTGGTGCTGTTCATCATCCTGGGTCTGGTGCTGCACTGGACAACCGCCATCGGCTTTGCGATCGGCTCGGTTTTCTCAGGACTTGCCGGATACATTGGCATGTTCGTGTCCGTGCGCGCGAACGTGCGCACGGCCGAGGCTGCAAGGCAGGGCGTGAACTCCGCCCTCAACCTGGCATTTCGCGGCGGCGCGATCACCGGGCTGCTGGTCGTGGGTCTGGGCCTGTTTGGTGTTGCTGGCTACTACCTCATCCTGCTGCACATGGGCATGTCGACGGACGACGCGATTCACGCCTTGGTCGGGCTGGCTTTCGGCGGCTCATTGATCTCGATTTTTGCCCGGCTCGGTGGCGGCATTTTCACCAAGGGTGCGGATGTCGGCGCTGACCTGGTCGGCAAGGTTGAAGCCGGGATTCCGGAAGACGATCCCCGCAATCCAGGCGTTATCGCGGACAACGTGGGCGACAACGTCGGTGACTGTGCCGGCATGGCCGCCGACCTGTTCGAAACCTACGCGGTAACGATCATCGCCACGATGCTACTCGGCTCGCTGGTTGCAGCTTCATTCGGCAGCGCGGCGATCATTTATCCGCTGGTACTTGGCGCTGTTTCCATCGTCGCATCGATCATCGGTACGTTCTTCGTGAAAACCTCGGACGGCGGCAAGATTATGGGAGCGCTTTACAAGGGCGTCATCGTCGCGGGGGTCATCGCCGCGATCGCCTTCTACTTCATCACCGACATGATGATGGGTGACAGCGGCAACAGCATGGGAATTTTCTATTCGGCGCTGATCGGCCTCGCCCTGACAACTGCCCTGATCGTGATCACGGAGTACTACACCAGTACCGAATTCAAGCCGGTCAAGACCATCGCCGAGGCCTCGCTCACCGGCGACGCCACCAACATCATTGCCGGCCTCGGCGTTTCCATGAAATCGACCGCGCTACCGGTCATTGCAGTCTGTGCGAGCATCTGGGGCACCTACCAGCTGGCACCGGCAGGCGACTCACTTGCAGGTCTATATAACATTGCCATCGCGGCCACGACCATGTTGTCGATGACCGGCGTGATCGTCGCGCTCGATGCGTTCGGCCCGATTACGGATAACGCGGGCGGCATCGCCGAGATGGCCGAATTGCCACCTGAAACCCGCAAGATAACTGACCAGCTCGATGCCGTGGGTAATACCACGAAGGCCGTGACCAAAGGATACGCGATCGGCTCGGCTGGTCTGGCGGCACTGGTGCTGTTCGCCGATTACACCAATGCGCTCGCCGCTAAGGTATCAATGTCAGCTTCGACCTTTCCGATCACCGCGTCATCATCGGCCTGTTCATCGGCGGCATGGTACCGTTCCTGTTCGGCTCAATGGCGATGGAAGCGGTTGGCCGGGCAGCAGGTTCTGTCGTCAAGGAGGTACGCCGCCAGTTCAGGGAGATCGATGGCATCATGGAAGGCACCGGCAAGCCGGATTACGGCCGTGCCGTGGATTTGCTGACCAAAGCCGCGATCAGGGAAATGGTAGTGCCGTCACTGCTACCGATCGGCATCCCGCTGCTCGTCGGCCTGACGCTCGGCCCGGTGACGCTCGGTGGCCTGCTGCTCGGCACAATCGTCACCGGCCTGTTCGTCGCAATATCCATGACTGCCGGTGGTGGCGCCTGGGACAATGCGAAGAAGTACATCGAGGACGGTAACCTCGGCGGCAAGGGCTCAGGCGCCCACAAAGCGGCGGTCACCGGCGACACCGTCGGCGACCCGTACAAGGACACCGCCGGTCCGGCCATAAACCCGTTGATCAAGATCATCAACATCGTCGCCCTGCTGATGGTGCCGTTGCTGGGCTAGTCGCTGGCAGCCAGGACAAGAAGCCGCCAGGCAGATTTGCCCGGCGGCTTTTTTATTGGCTTTGTCTGATCCGTTCGATGAGCTGCCAATTTTTGGCGTTGCGTGCCGAGTCCGGATCGGCTTTCGTCTCGATCGCGATGATACGGTCCACGTACTCTTCCGGAAATCGCTGATGGCGACAGCCGAGCAGCACGAGTTCACGGTACCAGTCGTAAGGCATCTGTATATTATCGAGGTACGAGTCCTCTACAATATATGTTGCACAGGCGCTGAATCCGGGTACATCGATCACTTCATCCGAGTAGCCGCAACCCACGCCTTCGATACCATCGAGGGTCGATTTATCGTCAGCACTCATTTCATAAACGGCGACATATACGCCCGGACCCGCCTCTGCAATGCTGCATTTGCCCGATTTGTCGACGCTTTTTTTATTAAAGTGCAGGCCGTGGCCCGCAATAAATCCGCTGCCGAGCAGTCGCGCCGACCTGATTCTTTCCATCAGGCGAAGCGGGTGCAGGTTTGAGCCGTAGGCCGCATATCGAATCGACCGATTGTTGATCATTTGCCGAGGATACGATAGCTACCGGTCGCAGCGGTACCCAGTAACGCCGGAGCCTCGATGAAATTTCTCTGCACAAAGTCGATACCGGCCGTGCGCAGCCAGTCGAAATCTTCCTGCTCCTCGACCTGCTCCGCGACCACCCTGAATTGCATGGTGCGCGCCAGTTTGATCATCGCGCCGACCATCTCCTGGTTGACCTCGTCAGAGTTCAGGTTGCGTGTATACGTGCCGTCGATCTTCAGATAGTCGATCGGCAAGTGTTTCAGACTGGAAAATGCGCCGAGGCCGCTGCCGAAATCATCCAGCGCAAACTCACAACCTATGCCGTGCAACACTTCGATGAAGCGCTGCGCATACTGGACATTGGTGAAGATCGCGTTCTCGGTGACCTCGAAGCAAATACTGGCGGGCAGAACGCCGCTGTGGTCGAGCGCTTCCACGACGAAGCTCAGGAAACTTTCGTCGCTCAGGGTCTGGCCGGCAATATTGATGGAGCAGCTCCGCTGGCTCGCAAGCCTGATCTCTGCCGCGTTAATTGCAGCCAGCACCGCGTTCACCACCCAGCGATCAATCTGCGGCATCAGCTGGTAGCGCTCGGCCGAGCGCAGAAACTCAGCAGAGTTGCCACTGCGCCCGTGTTCGTCCGGCATGCGGATCAGAACTTCGACCGCAGGGCCGGATACCACGCCGCTGGTCGTGGCGATGATCGGCTGTATCGCCAGTTCGAAACGGCTGTCGCGTAGCGCGTTTTGTAACCGGCGCAGCCACTGGATGTCACCACGCTCGCGAGCGACCGCTTCATCACGGGCCGAATAGACATGCACCTGGCCGCGACCACGTTGCTTCGCAACATAGCAGGCCGAGTCCGCCGCAGCCATGACGTCCTGCAACGAGCCACCCGCATGTCTGACCTCGACAAGACCGATCGAGATGCCGATATTGAAAATCTTGTCCTGCCAGACAAAGCGATAGTCAGCCACCGCGTTACAGATATCGGAAGTGATTTGCCGTGCCTTTTCAATCGGGCAACCGATCAGCAAAGTACCGAATTCATCCCCACCGAGACGGGCAACGTAGTCCGAGTCACGGACCTGGTCTTTGATCAGGTTGGCCACCTCGCGCAGCATGTTGTCGCCGGCGATGTGACCGCAGCTATCGTTCACCGCCTTGAAGCGGTCGAGGTCCATGTAGGCGAGAATGTGCACGGCCTCCTCGGCGTGTGCGGTGTCCATCGCTTCCCCAAGTCGCCGCTCGAACTCGCGGCGGTTGATGAGTCCGGTCAGCGCATCGTGTGCTGCCTGGTAACTCATTTGCCGCGTAAGACCGCGCAGTTCGGTGACGTCGTGAATGACGACGACCGTGCCAGAGATGCTGTTTCCCGGACCCATTATCGGCGATGCGGTAATCTCGACCGAATGTTCATGCTTGCCGTCGCGACTGACCAGCAAAGCCCGGCGACCCATATTGACCCGCCTGCGGATCGAGAGGCAGCGTTCCACGGGGTCTCCTAATGCGCGTCGATCCGTCTCGTCGATCAGGCCGAACAGCTCCCCGGTCCTGTGCCCGGACGCATTGTCGCGATTCGTGCCGGTCATCGTTTCGGCGGCGTGATTCATGTAGTCGATGTGCCCTTCATTGTCCGTCGTTATGATGCCTTCGGAAATCGACTCCAGTGTGTATTGTGCCTGTCGCTTGCTACGGCTCAGCGATACCTCGAGGTTTTTGCGATAGCTGACGTCGCGAGCGACGGTCAGGATGGCCTTGCGTCTATGATGCTCGATGACAGAGCTGCGGGCCTCGACCCACAGGCCTGCTTCATCGCCGTTGATCAACTGGATATCGATGCGTTCCGGCGCATTTTCGCCAGCGAGACGCCTGGCCATCGTCTTGCGAAACAGTGCCCGGTAGGCGGGCTTGACGAGGTCGGCCGCGTCGCGGCCTACGAGTTGTTCCGGCTTCAGCCCGATCAGCGCGGCGGCGCTTTCGTTCGCGAGCAAAATGCGCTCATCGTGTACCAGGACAATTTCCGGCAGGGTGCGTGCAAAATCGGCAAACAGGCGGTTGCGGTGGTGAATTTGCGCGTCGCGCTCGCCAATCGCATCGAATAACCGGTTGACGGTTTTTGCGAGATCAGCCAGCTCTCCATCATCCTGTTCCGACAAGCGCCGTCCGACCGAGGCATCGCGCGACACTTCGATCAGTTCCTCATTCAGATACCCGACCCGGCGGACCTGCCGTGCCCGAATGCGCTCCGCGATCAATAACGCGATAATCGCCGTAGCCGCGACGGCCGCGAGTATAATGATGATGACGGTCGGTGTCATGCAGCGCCTGTCCCTGTTTGGCTGTGAGGCCAATGATGTCGCCAAACAATCATTTGTTATTATTCAGCGCTCGCGATTCGGACCTCGTGGCGGAGAATCGAGGCAAATTCCGAGCTTTTAACGTATGCACAACCAAGGATATCCCAGCGACCGCACCAGACCGCGGCGATTCACCATAATTCAGGATGCATAGTTTACAGGGCGTGGCACAAGCGTCTTGGCGATAGCGCTCGGCATTCCTTTTATAAAAGTTAATCAACAGCTTACAGGCAAGATAATGATGAATACAGAGAAGGTGCGGCAACAGATGGTCGAACAGCAGGTCAGAACCTGGGATGTCTCCGACGCCTCTGTCCTCGATACAATCGCGGAGGTTCCGCGTGACCACTATGTGCCGCAGGAATTTGCAGACTGCGCCTATGCAGACATCGAGATTCCGCTGCCACACGACCAGTGCATGCTGCGGCCGTCGATTGTCGGCAAAATATTACAGGCAGTCGATATCCACGCGGGCGACGAGGTTCTCGAGATCGGCACCGGCACTGGTTACCTGAGCCATTGCATGGCTAAAACGGCCGCTTCCGTCATGAGCATCGACATTTATGACGATTTCACCGCCAATGCCCGCAGTAAGCTCGAAGAAGAAGCGGTAGATAATGTAGAGTTACACTGCATGGATGCCATGCGCGAATTGCCACCAGGCGAATTCGACGCGATCATCGTGACCGGTGCCATGCATACATTCGATCAACGCTTCGCCGACGCGCTGAAGTCCGGCGGGCGGCTGTTCGTGGTGGTCGGCAAGTCACCTGTCATGACAGCGACACTGGTGAACCGCACTTATAACGGGGAACTGACTGCCAGGGAACTCTTCGAAACCGACATCCCTGCCCTGGTAATGGCCGCAGAACGGCCGGCATTTTTGTTCTGAACTGCGGAAACCAGGCAGCGCATGCAAGTATCTTCATAGGGTGCCTACAAAAACACTGATCGGCTCAACTGATTTAGTGTTATAGTTAACTATAACACTTGACGGCCCGATAATCTGGCTAACTGGAAAACCAAATATGATGAATTCTATTCTATTCAGACACTTGACGGTATTTGTACTGTTTGCGGTAATGCCCGGCGTGGCCGCTTCGGCCTCGCTCCTGGAGGTCTACCAACAGGCGCTGCAGAGCGATCCGCTGATTCACGAGGCAGAGGCGAGGCGTATGGCGACGCTGGAGGCCGTGCCGCAGGCACGTGGTTTTCTGCTGCCGCAGCTCAATGCCGCCGGATCATGGTCACAGGGAAAAAACAGCGTCCTGCAAAGCTTCAGCCAGCAAATCGGACCGGGCCAGATCGAATTTCTGACCGTCAAGGCCAACTCGGACTTCGATTCGTTCGGCTGGAATGCCGAACTTCGCCAGACGGTGTTCCGCTGGGACCAGTTTGTCGGACTGAAGCAAGCCGAGAAGCGGGTCGCCAAAGCGGAGGTCGATTTCGAGGCAGCGCAACAGGATCTGATCGTGCGTGTCGTCACGCGCTACCTGGACGTGCTGGCGGCGGAGGACCGGCTGACCTCGATTCATGCCGACCGCCAGGCGATCGCGCGCCAGCTCGAGCAGGCGCAGCAGCGCTTCGAAGTCGGCCTGATCGCAATTACGGACGTACAGGAATCACGAGCGGCCTACGACCAGTCGGTGGCATCCGAAATCCAGGCCAAGCGCGAACTGGCGACAGCCCGTGAGTTCCTGCGGGAAATTACCGGCGAGTATATCCCGCAACTGTCTGCGCCAACGGAAAAATTTCCACTGGCTTCCCCCAACCCGGCCGCAGCGGCGAACTGGGTCGATCTCGCCATGGACCAGAATCTCACGCTCGTATCCAGCCGCTTCGACGAAGAGATCGCCCGGGACGAGATCGCTTTCCGCCGCACTGGTCATTACCCGACAGTAGACCTGGTTGCCAGTCACGACACCAGCGACACGGATATCAGCAACTTGACGATTGGCGGCCGACTGAGCCAGAACCCGGATTTTCCGACCGGCAATACCCGCGATACGATCGCGGTGCAGTTCAACGTGCCGTTGTTTTCCGGCGGCAGGACGTCATCGCGGGTTCGTGAAGCCGTCTATTTGCACAGGGCCAGCCGTGAACAATTGCAGCGGGTCTCGCGCGAAACGGAACGCCAGGCCCGCGATGCCTACCTCAGCGTGCTATCGGAAATCAGCCGCGTCAACGCACTCGCCCAGGCCGTCGAATCCAGCCGCACAGCGCTGGAGGCCACCCAGGCGGGCTTCGAAGTCGGCACGCGAACGATCGTTGACGTCCTCAATTCGCAACGTTCCCTGTATAGCGCGATCACCAACTATTACCAGAGTCGCTATACCTACATCGGTAACGTCCTGCGCCTCAAGCTGGCCGCCGGTAACCTGCGAATCCAGGATCTGGAGGAGATAGACCGCTATTTGGTCGAGCGCAGACCGCCGGAAGACGTGATTGCAGAAGAGGAAGGCGGCTAAGAACCGTCCCGGCAGCGAGCCTGAGGCGCTCTTAACCGCATTTACTGTCACCGCAGGACAAACAGGTCATACATCCATCCATCATGATCACCGCGACCGTGTTGCACTTGTTGCAAAGCCGGGCACCGTCCGGGTATTCACTCTTGGAAAAAGCATCCTGCTGTTTCGTGCTCTCTTCAAACTCGGCACGTTTTTCAGCGATGAGTTTCCGCTGTGCTTCATCGAGCTCCGGTTTAGCCAGCAAACCGATCAGGATCAGGTGCTTCTCGACGATGTAGCCCAGCTCGGCAATGATCGATGGCATGAATTTTCCGCCCGGCTGCCAATAGCCACCACGCGGATCGAATACGGCTTTGAGCTCATCGACCAGGAAAGTGACATCGCCGCCTTTGCGAAACACGGCAGAAATGATTCGCGTCAGTGCAACGATCCACTGGTAGTGATCCAGGTTCTTGGAGTTGATGAAAATCTCGAAAGGCCGTCGTTTCTCGTACTCGGTACCCTCGTTCAGGACGATGTCGTTGATCGTGACGTACATGGCGTGATCGGATACCGGCGTTTTGACATTGTAGGTTGAGCCGACAAGCA
>Ga0114931_10008803_pt1 | contig 12170 bp, 8 predicted proteins | sample 2SBtaG_FD_89579 | JGI IMG/M metagenome (GOLD analysis project Ga0114931, IMG submission 89579) | Deep subsurface microbial communities from Kolumbo volcano to uncover new lineages of life (NeLLi) - 2SBTROV14_V59a metaG | ecosystem: Environmental > Aquatic > Marine > Volcanic | place: Kolumbo...
CTTCAAACTTCTTTTGATCCGTTTTTTTATTTGGTTCACAGCTAAAAAGAAGAATTAGCAATAAAACGAGATAAAGACTTTTTATTTTCATAAAGTTAAAGATAAAATAATGTTAAAACCAATATAAGCTAAACAGGACAAAGATATTAAAATTACTTTTTTAAGAATGGACTAAATACTAAATATTTTATGGTTCCTTGTTATAAGGTACAGGATGTTTATACTTTTGAAAAAGAAAAGATTAATAAAAAGTTAATAATGATATTCAAAAACAAATAAAAGATTAATAGTAAATTAATGAAAAGTAAAAGTTTGTAAAAAAACACTAAGCACTTAATTTTAATTGGTTTAATTAAGCTAATTTAGCACATACTACTAGTCAAAAGACAACTAAAAAAATCATTTTTTAAAAAAATGTTAGGCATTGTATTAACAACAAATTAAAAAAATGAAGTTAAAAAATAAGTTATGTGAATATTTAAGGGGATGCAACTATATTGTCCTTTTTATTGTTTTGTCAATATTTCTTACGGGTTGTAATTCAAACAGCAAATCATCTTCAAAAATAGACAGTAATCACACTTTAAAACCACCTACAGTAAATAAGGACTATTTTCAACAAATTGGGTCGCAAATCGGACTTGATTTTAGTCATTCTATTGGGTCGAGCGAAATGACAAATATTATAGAATCTGTTGGCGGTGGTGCCGCTTTTTTAGATTACGATAATGATGGTTTTATAGATATTTATGTTTGCAGTGGCCAATTTATTAAAGGCTTTAGTAAAGAGAAACCAACCCAAAAAAAACTGCAAAATCACCTTTATCATAATCTTGGTAATGGCACTTTTAAAGATGTTACAGCAAAAGCAGGTGTGGGTAATGCCGGCTATAGTTTAGGAGCCACTATTGGAGATATTAATAACGACGGTTATCCCGATATTTTTGTCAGTAATTATGGTTCTAATGTATTGTACAAAAATAATGGTAATGGCACTTTTTCAGATATCACAAAAAAAGCTAAGGTAGGGGGTGGAAAAGCTTGTAGTGTTGGGGCTGTTTGGCTAGATTATGACAATGATGGCTGGCTTGATCTTTATGTAGGTAATTATCTCAATTTTGACCCGAATTACAAATATTATTACGCTCCAGATGGTTTTCCCGGACCTTTATCATACGATAGCCAACCCGATGTTTTATATCATAATATTGGTCATGATACTTTTGAAGATGTCACTGATAAAATGGGAATTATTGACACCGACGGAAGAGCTATGGGGGTTGGAGCTGCCGATTATGACGACGATGGTTTTGTAGATATTTATGTAGCTAATGATCATACTGTAAATTATCTCTGGCATAACAATGCTGGTAAAAGTTTTACCGATAAAGGCACTATGACTGGTACAGCCTTTAGCCAAGCAGGAGAAGCCACCATTAGTATGTCTGTAGATTTTGCAGATTATAACAGAGATGGATTGCTAGATATGTTTGTTTCAGATGATAATTATTGTGCTCTTTATGAAAATTTAGGGAAGGGCATTTTTAGTGATAATTCTTATAAATCGGGTATCTCTGTAGCCTCTGGACAGTTTGTAGGATGGTCTTCTTCTTTTATTGATTATGATAATGATGGTGATGTCGATATTTTTAAAACAAATGGAGAATTAAAACATTTATACGGACAAGAAGATCAATTATTCGAAAATATTGGAGATGGAAAATTTGAGGATGTTTCAGTTGATAAAGGCACTTATTTTAAAGAAGAGCACGTAGGACGTGGCGCTTGCCTTGGCGATTATGACAATGATGGTGACATTGATATTTACATTTCTAATTTAGATAGCAGAGGGGTGTTTTTAAGGAATAATAAAGGCAATAAAAATAATTGGCTGACATTAAAGCTAGAGGGAACAACAAGTAATAGAGACGGTATTGGCGCCAGAATTAAATTGACAGCAGGAGGCCAAATACAAACCACACAGAAAAAAAGTACCTCCGGATATCTTTCGCAAAATGATCCAAGAATTCATTTTGGCCTCGCAAAAGATTCAATAGTAGATAAAATAGAAATAAAATGGCCTTCAGGTAAATTTCAAGTGTTGGAAAAAGTTAAAGCCAATCAATTTTTAACTATTAAGGAACCACAATAAATGTATTAATGACAATAAGAAAATCAAATAGTTTTTTACTCATAATCTTGATATTTACTTTCAGTATCTTGTTTACATCTTGCAATAAAGGTTTAAAAGAGGGCACAATAATTTTTACTCAAGTGTCAAGTAATTTAGAAAACAACAATAATGTAAACAACCCTTTTGGGCGACTCATAACAGGTTCACAAATAATGGCTTTAAGTCCAGATAAAACCGATGAAAAACCCAAATGGCTTACAAAAGGATACTTTTCTGCTTGCTCGCCTATCATTTCTAATGACGGGAAAAGCATGGTTTTTACGGCACAGAAAAATCAAAACGATGTTTGGCAAATTTTTAAAATGGACTTAGAAAATTTAAAAATTGCGCAAATCACTTCGGCCAAAGAAAATTGCTTAGATCCTACTTTTTTACCAGACGGACAATTGTTGTACAGTAAATTCAAAAAAGAGGGTTTGTTTAATCAAAGTTTTTCGTTGTACACTTATAATTTTAAAGAAAACAAATCGCAACAAATAACTTTTAAGCCACATGCCTATTATGCTTCAACAATATTACACGATGGTAGAATATTAACTGTGAGTAAGCAACTATATCCAGCTAAAAAAGAGGCTATGTTTATGGCATTACGACCCGATGGCACCAAAGAAGAATTGTTTTATAAAAGTCCTAAAGAACATTCATTATTTAGTAGAGCTTATGAAGTGTCAAACCATAAAGTTGCTTTTATAGAATCTGATAGCAGCTCTACACAAGGTGGCAGTATCGTGACTATAAATTATAACCGTCCTTTACATAGCCGTGAAAACTTAAGCTCTAAAATTCAAGGGCTTTTTTATGCTTTATATCCTCAAAAAGAAGATAAGTGGTTGGTTACTTATAGGCCTTCAAGCCAAGATAAATTTGCTTTATTTGAATTTAATTCTGAAAACAAAACTTTGGGAAAACATCTCTATAAAGATGCCAATTTTAATGTTTTACAGGTAGTTGTTGTTAAAAAACACAAAAGAGCTAGAATATTACCTAGCGAAATTAAATTAGGAGCGCCAACAGGCTTGTTGTTGTGTCAAAATATTAATGCTCCAAGATTAATGTCTAATGGAAAAGAATCTTCTTCTGTAAAAGCTTCTAAAATCGAAATACTAGGAATTGAATCCTCTTTAGGAACTGTGGCGGTTGAAGAGGATGGCTCTTTTTATCTAAATATTGTGGCAAATACCCCTTTTAGATTACAGACTTTAAGTAAAGACGGAAAAATAATAAAGAGCCCCAGTAGCTGGATTTATGTGCGTCCTAACGAAAGAAGAGGTTGTGTAGGATGTCATACCGATAATGAACAAGTTCCAGAAAACAGGCAACCTCTGGCGGTTAAAAAAAGTCCCCAAAAGTACCAGTGCCTTTTAATGAAGTTAATAAGATTAAAGAGTCCTTAAAATAGCTATGAAAACAGTCAAAACTTTAATACTAATATTTGTAATAGGCTTAGTTATTTTTATTCCTGCACGTCAATTAGCACGGGCCCATGTAAACGATAAAACGGCTGTAACCAACCATCCCTTATCGTGTATATCTTGTCATTTATACACGCAAAAAACGGGTTTCATATCAAAATGGATAAATGAAGATTATTTATCACCTTTTAATTTAACGGTATCTAAGGAGGGGAATATATTGTATGTTGTTGCACAAGACGCTGACCTTTTATTGGTAGTTGATAAAAATAAAAATAAAGTTGTCAATAAAATTAAAGTAGGCAAATATCCTCATAGTGTAGTTCTAAGTAAAGACAATAAAACAGCCTATGTTAGTAACCATTGGTCTGATAATGTGTCTGTAATTGATTTGGCATCAGCAAAAGTAGTATACACTTTAAAAACAGGAAATGGACCTGCTGGACTTGCACTAAGTGCTGACGGACAGTTTTTATATGTCGTTAATACTTTTAGTTCAAATTTATCGGTCATTAATCTAAAAACTAAAAAAGAAATTAAAAGATTAACCACAGGTGATAATCCTACCGGAACATCATTATCATCAAACGGTAAAGACCTTTTTGTAACAAGTAGACGGGCCAATTTAACACCTTATGGAGAGCCCATAGTTAGTCAACTAACACTGGTAAACAACCAAACGCAAAAAGTAGCTAAACAAGTTGATGTTCCCGATGCTTATATGATGGAAAATATAGCCTTTACGCCTTCTGGAGATTTGGCTATTACAACATTAATTCGCCCTAAAAATAATGTCCCTTCAATCCAAGTCGAAAAAGGTTGGATGATGAATCACGGTATTGGTATTGTCAATCTAAAGAAAGGGGGTAAAGTCACAGAATTGTTATTAGACGAACCTAATTTTTATTACTCAGATCCTTTTGATATTGTTATAACTCCCGATGGTAAAAAGGCTTTTGTATCTAGTGCTGGTGTTGATATGATTTCTGTTATTAATATAGATTCTCTTAGAGTTATTTTAAATAATTCTCCTAAAGTGCTTCATAATTTTGCCAACAATTTAGGAATTAGCAGTCGTTTTATAACAAAACGCATTCCTACAGGTGCCAACCCAAAAGGGCTAGCACTTTCCCCTAACGGAAAATGGTTGTATGTGGCCGAACAACTGGAAGACAAAATAGGTGTTATAAACACCCAAACATTAAAGAAAGAAAAATCAATAAATCTTGGAGGTCCTAAAAAAATTACAGTAGCTAGAAGAGGTCGTCGCCTTTTTAACAATGCAGGTCATACTTTTCAAAATCAATATGCGTGTTACACCTGTCATCCCGATACGCATGAAGACGGCCTCAATTATAATTTTGCAGCTATGGGGCGTAATGTTGTAAATACTTTATCTCTGCGTAATATTGCTGAAACAGCTCCCTTTAAATGGAATGGAAAAAACCAATCTATCTACAAACAAGATGGTATGCGTTTTTCTAAATTTTTAACAAGAACAGAGGCTTTTAATTTTTCTGATTTAGATGCGCTTGTAGCATACATAAGAACAGGCATAAAAAACCCTCCCAATCTCATGTATAATCCAACAGGAAAATTAACTAAATCACAACTTAGGGGAAAAGCTATTTTTAACCGATCAAAAGATAATTTTGGTAATGTTATTCCCAAAAACAACCGTTGTGATACATGTCATCCAGCCCCTTATTATACCAATTTAAAATTAGCAGATGTGGGAACTTTGGCAACTACAGACGACTCTATTAAGTTTGATACGCCCCATTTAAATGATATTTATGCTTCTGCACCCTATTTACACGATGGTAAAGCCAAAACCTTAGAAGAAATTTGGACTGTTTATGGCAAAAATGACAAGCATGGTAGGGTAAACGATTTATCTAAAATTCAACTCAATGATTTGATAGATTATTTAAAATCTCTTAGAGACCCTGTTTATAAAGATGACAATTTAGGTAAAGAATTGAAACAACATTTTAAATCATATTAAAAACAGATGATTATGTTTAAAAAAATAGATAAAAAATATTCGAAAATAATCTTAGGATTAATATTAACAATCGGGTTTAGCAGTGTTTTATTTAGTAACACGCAAATTTCTAATAAGATATATAAAGATTCAACCAAAATACCCATTTATGGTCATTGGAAAACTTTTACAACAAAAGAGGGTCTTCCTAGTAACAAAGCTTATTGTGTTCGCATAGATGGTAGCAGAGTTTTAGTGGGAACTCATGACGGTTTAGCCGTTTACAATAAAGGGAAATGGAAAACTTATACCACAAAAGAGGGGCTTGCTCACAACGGAATTCTAGCTATTGATGTTGATAAACTTACTGGAGATGTGTGGATTGGAACCATGGGCGGTTTAACGCGTTGGTCTGCAGGGAAATTTACAAATTTCACACAGTTTAACAGCGGCTTACCTAATGACTTAATTTACGCCGTTACCTGCGATGGCAAAGATGTGTGGGTAGCAACAGGAGGGGGCGCAGGAAAATACGATACTTATTCAAAAAAATGGGAAATTTTCACAGAAAAAAACGCTCCTATGCACGAACCTTGGACCTATGGCGTATGCGAAGGTGATGGCAAAATATTTATAGCTGCTTGGGGAGGCGGCGTAATTGAATATACCAAAAAGACACAAAAATTTAGAGATTATACAGACCCCGATGGGAATATGGAAATAGATCTTTTCCCCGATGATGGTTTAATTCACGATATAACAACAGGAACTTCTTGGGCAAACGGCTATTTATGGGTGGGTACTTATTTTGGATTAAGTCGTTACGACGGGGTACATTGGAAAGGGTATTTTGATCATGATAGTGGCTTGGCTAGTAATTTTATAAATTATGTGAGAGCTAAGGGTTCTGTCGCATTTCTTTGTACAGATAAAGGGCTTAGTACAACCGATGGTAAAAATTGGGTGACTTACAAAAGAAATAAAACTAACAAAAAAGGTGAAATTATCCTTACAAAAGGAAATAAAAAAACTGTCAAAAATACATCCAGTGCAATTTCTCACAATTTTGTAATGGGGGTAGATGTCAAAGACAATGTCATTTGGTTGGCCACATCAAAAGGGGTTTGCCAAGGCAAATTATTAAAAAATTAAGTTAAAGAAAACAACATTTAAATAAAAATAAACAGATTATGGAATGTCAAGTAAAAACTAAAAATAACACGGAATTATTAATAGATTTATCAAAGCTTAGTAAAGGAGAGAGAATTGAAATGAAGAAATTAGGGATATTGTCTGACGATAATAAAATTACCGATACAGTTTATCCTTCAATTCACCAACAACGACCTCCTATAAAAAAACATGTGGTACATGCCCCTCATGTTATCAATGAAGCTTATAATTACGAAAAGCCCTCTTCATTTTCAAGAGCTTTACGTTTAGATTTTGACGATTACAAAGTATTGTTAATTTCGGGTACAGCAAGTGTAAACGAAAAAGGTAAACCCGAACATATAGGCGATTTTAAAGCACAATTGTGGCGCACATATTTAAACATTACTAATCTTCTAAAAGCCGAGGGTATGACTTGGCATGACGTAGTAAGAACTACAAATTATTTACGAGATATAGAAAGAGATTATGGCGAATTTAATAAAATACGTACCACTTTTTATCAATGGCAAGGGCTTGATCCATTACCCGCTGCAACCGGTATTCAAGCGCGATTGTGTTGGGAAACCTTGCTTGTAGAAATTGAAGTGTACGCCGTATGTAAAGCAATTTAAACAGAATTTATATTATGAAACCTAGTTTTTTGAAAATAGTATTAATCCTGTTTTTTGTAACCATTTATTTTACAGCTATAAATGGTCAAGAAAAAAAACTTATGTACGGTAAAACACCCGTTGAAATTTCCCCCTATAATAACTTTCAAAAAGCGTATAAATACTTTTTTTCAGAACCCGTTCAATTCTATGGAGCGGGTCGAGATAAGTTAGCCCCAAAAGACATTAAAGAAGTAAGAATTGGTTTTTTAGGACCTTTAGAAGGCTCTGCACTTTTGCCCTTGGGTAAACAAATGTTAAACGGGGCTACAATGGCCATAGAAGAAGCTAATAAAAAAGGTGGATTTAAAGGATTGCCTTTTAAATTAATGATTCATAATGATGTAGGGTTATGGGGGGCTGCGGCTAATGAAGTCGTAAAAATGGATGAAGAAAAGGTGTGGGCATTTTTGGGCTCTATTAATGATATTGTCTCGCATGTTGCTTTACGCGCTACCTTAAAAATGGAAATAATGATGGTAAATTCTGGAGATCCCGATCCTACTTTTACCGAAACAAATATTCCATGGATGATTCGTGTAATAAGCGATGATAGGCAAAGTGGTTACGCTCTTGCTTCTAAAATATTTCAAAAAGATAAACTCAAACGTTTAGCCATAATAAGGACCAATAGTCGTTATGGAAGAGTGGGTGTTAAGGAGTTTAAAGAGGTCGCAATTCGCTTAGGACATCCCGTAAGAATTGAAGAGCGTTTTGACGATGGGGGTACCGATTTTAATATGCAATTAAATAATATTAAAAGAATAAAACCCGATGCCATTCTTATTTGGGGAAATGCTAAAGAATCGGCTCTTATTTTAAAACAAATTAGAGGTTTGGGCATGAAACAGCCTGTTTATGCTTCAGATAGGGTCGTTTCTAACGAATTTCTTAAAATTGCAGGTAATGATGCCGAAGGAATAGTAACAACTTGTCAATACAATCCCCAAGCTAATAACCCAAAATTAAAAAAATTTCAAACTAATTATTTTAAGCGGTTTGGTATGCAACCCGATGTTTTTGCAGCCCATGCTTACGATGCGATGAATTTAATTATCGAGGCTATTAAAAAAGTAGGTTTAAACCGTGTTTTAATTCGAGATGTGCTTACAGATTTAAAAACTTTTCAAGGCTATCAAGGGGTTACGGGCAAAATTATTTTAGATGAAAGCTGGAACGATATCGGTAATATATTTATGGCTGAAGTAAAAAAAGGACAATTTAAATTTTCTGTTAATCCTCCCTTGCAAATAGATAAGTTTAAGAAGTAAAGTAGGCATAATTGTAAAGAGAACAGTATAGAGAAAATATTATGGAAACTATTTCATGTAAAAATCCGAATGATATAAAAATTAAGACTCCCTCATTGGTGAGTCTTAAGAAAAACCCAAAAGCCACCCTTGTTAAAGCTAAAGGTGTTGAATTTGGAACAAATAAAGTAGTCATTATTGCAGGGCCTTGTGCTGTGGAAAGTAAAGAGCAACTTTTTGAGACGGTTAGGTCTGTTAAAAAGAGCGGGGCTAAAGTAATAAGAGGGGGCGCCTTTAAACCGCGTTCATCCCCTTACAGCTTTCAAGGTATGGGAGAAGAAGGCTTAAAATTACTTTCTCAAATAAGCAGTGAAACGGGTTTACCTGTTGTTACTGAAGTTATGGATACCCGACAAGTTGAATTGGTTGCCAAATACGCCGACATGCTTCAAGTAGGATCACGTAATATGCAGAATTTTCCTCTTTTAAAAGAAGTAGGAAAATGTCAAAAACCAGTATTGTTAAAACGAGGCATGATGGCTACCATAGAAGAATTTTTATTGGCGGCAGAATATATTCTAAGTCAAGGAAATAAACAAGTAATTCTTTGTGAACGCGGTATTCGTACTTTTGAAACTTCTACAAGAAATACACTTGATTTAAGTGCTATTCCCATGTTAAAAAGTCTAACACATCTCCCAGTAATAGCAGACCCCAGTCATGGTACAGGTTTGCGTTGGATGGTTCCCGATATGGCCAAAGCGGCTGTAGCTGTTGGCGCAGATGGTTTGATAATGTAAGTTCATAACAATCCTGAGACAGCGCTTTGCGACGGACATCAATCTTTAAATTTAGAGGAATATAACCATCTGATGACAGATTTACGTAAAGTTGCAAATGCTGTAGGAAGAGAAATTTTATGACAAAAAAAATATTAATATTAACTATCTTCTGTTTTCTGTTCGTCCAGAAAATACATTCCCAAAAAAATAACACATCCCTAGTAAAAGAAATAAAAATAGGATTGTTAATCAGTGATAATAAATCTATTGAAGCAAAAAACGCGGCCCAACTAGCCATTGACAAGGCTAATAAAGTGTTTAAGAGCAAGGGAATACATTTTCAATTAGTTGTAAAATCAATGGAAGGCCCTTGGGGTACAGGTTCAAAGCAAGCTGTCGATCTAATATTTAAAGATAAAGTATGGGCTATTTTAGGGTCTCATAAAGGTCAAAATGCACACTTGGTAGAACAGGTAATTGCTAAAATGCACACAGTTTTTATAAACTCTTGGGCAACTGATGTTACTTTATCTCAAGCTTTTGTCCCTTGGTATTTTAGTTGTGTCCCTAATGATAAGCAACAAGCCAACTTGCTTATTAAAGATATTTATAAAAAAAACGTAAATGCTAAAGTGGCTGTTATTGCCGATAAAAGTTATGATTCTAAGTCGGCTGTTAATACTTTTTTAAATCAAGTAAAGCTAAAAGGCAAAAGCATGCCTCTACAATTGTTTTTTGAGACTGCTGATTCGGAGAACAAGACGCTTATAAATAGCCTTAAAAAAGCAAATATTAATAATGTCATTCTATTCTGTAAACCACATTTGGCTCTTAAATTTATGGCGCAAATGCCTTTAAAAAATAGGGAACAAAATTTTTATGGCACACTGTCAATTATGGGAGAAAATAAAAAAAGCGTTGTAAAAGGGAGCCCTAATACAAACCTCGCATTCATAAATTTTCAAAAAGATTACCAAAATAAGTATGGTAAGATACCAAGTGTAAAGGCGGCTTATTCCTACGATGGTGTGGGTATATTAATAGAGGCTATTAGAAAATCTGGTTTTAATAGAGATAAGATTCAAAAAACTATGTTAAATACAGATTATCAAGGAATAACAGGTTCTGTTAAGTTTGATAATAAAGGAAATAGAATAAGTAATACAGGTTTTATTGAAATTTCTAAAAGTTTTCTTGCTAGTGTTATAAAATGAATGTGATAATTAATTTTTATATTGCTTAATTTTGAAACTATGAAAAACATTAATTTTTTAGTCTTAATTGCTTTTATGTCAGCGATACTTTTTAGTTGCCAAGATAAGCCTAAAGATCCCAAACAAATAGCGATTGAAAAAATAGAAGCTCAATCTCTAGGGCTTGCTTATCTAGAAGAATTTAAATTAAATGAAGCTAAAAATGAGTTTTTAAAGTATATTGAATTAGCACCAGACGAAAAATTAGGATATGCCAATCTTGGATTGACCTATTTAAGAATGGGAAAGTACCCTGAAGCTCAAAAACAACTTTTTAAAGCTATAAAAATTGATAAAAAAGACGCCGACGTACGTTTGATATTGGCAACAGTTTATCAAATGGAAAACAAAAGAGATAAAGCTATTTCTGAGTTAAAAGAAACCTTAACATTCGCGCCAAATCATATTAAAATTTTATATAATCTATCTGAATTATATTCACAAAGTAACGATCCAAATGACCAAAAACAACGTGAAAAATACACTTCAGAATTAGTTAAAAAGGCTCCAGAAAATTTAGTAGCAAGACTCAATTTAACAGCTATTTACATTCACAAAAAAGCATTTGACAAAGCGCTTGAACAATTAGAAATAATTCATAAACAATTCCCTGAATTTCCAAAAGAAGCCCTTGAATATTTTAATAAAACTGTTTCATTATTAAAAGAGAAGGATAAAGAAAAAGCTGTTGTACCCTTTACCATTTTTCATAACTTTTTAAAGGTTACGGCTACTTATCAAAAAGGGATTACGGCATTAAAAGGACCAGGAGGCTCGTTAATTGGCTTTCCAATTGTTACTTATGACGCACAAGCTTCAACAAGTTTTAGTAGTAACGAATCTATTTTAGAGGTTCTTAAATTCACAAATATTACAGCCTCTACCGGGTTAGATATTGTGCCAAATTTTAATGAAGACAATAAATATCCAACACAATTAGCCGTAGCAGATTATGATAATGATGGCGATATAGATATTTACGTAGGCAGCTTTGATAAAACGACAGCAACTTACAAACACTACCTGTTTAATAATGATATGGCACGGTTTACAGATGTCTCAAGTCAAGTCGGATTAAACCATACAGGTAATGAAACTTCAGCTCAGTTTGCCGATTACGATAATGATGGTTTTCTAGATTTATACATAACCAAAGATAATGGCGATATTTTATATAGAAACTCAGGTGAAGGGCAATTTAAAGATGTGACAAGTCAGTCGGGTATAGGGAGTCAATCGGGGGGTAAAAAAGCCCTTTTTGTAGATTTAGACCATGATGGCGATTTAGATTTGTTTGAAGCAGGGACTAAGTCTAACTTAGTTTTTAGAAATAACGGTGACGGCACTTTTGTTGAACAAGCTAAAAAAATGGGATTTTCGACCGATAAATCGCCTAGCTTAGATATTGCCTTTGGCGATTTTGATGATGATGCCGATATTGACATATTTACGGTAAGTAACAAAAC
>Ga0114931_10008804_pt1 | contig 12169 bp, 8 predicted proteins | sample 2SBtaG_FD_89579 | JGI IMG/M metagenome (GOLD analysis project Ga0114931, IMG submission 89579) | Deep subsurface microbial communities from Kolumbo volcano to uncover new lineages of life (NeLLi) - 2SBTROV14_V59a metaG | ecosystem: Environmental > Aquatic > Marine > Volcanic | place: Kolumbo...
GGTGGTCAGATCGCTGATCGCGTCACCGCCGACCGCGCCGACCGCCACCAGTCGATTGCTGAGCGTGCGTGGGTTGCGCATCCCGATCGTGATCGCGAGCCACACCGCCGCCAGCCCCGCGCAACCCAGATAGACCGCCGAAGGTCCGAGGCTCCCCGCCGCCCAGCCACCGCCAGCGCCGCCGATGAATGCCCCGAGGTATTGCGAAGTCGAGTAGGCGCCCATCGCGGTACCCTTCATATCCGGCGGCGCGAGGCGCGACACCAGCGACGGGAGGCTCGCCTCGAGCAGGTTGAAGGCGGTGAAATAAATGACCATCAGGATCGCCATTTCGATCAACCCCGTAGGGAACTCCGCAAGCCCCAGTTCGACCAGAGCCAGGACCGCGACCGCGCCGACCAGTGCCTGTTTGAGGCGTGCCCGCCGTTCCGCATAGATGATGAACGGCACCATCAGCACCACTGAGGCGGCGAGCACCGGCAGATAGAACTTCCAGTGCTCGGTATCGGCGAGTCCCACCGTGTCGCGCAGCGCCAGCGGCAGCACCGTGAAGGTCGCGGTCATCAGCACATGCAAGGCCAGCACGCCGAAGTCGAGGCGTAGCAACTGACCATCGCTGAGCACTTGTCCCAGGGTGCCGGTGTCGGTTTCGGTATCGCGGTGAAAGTGGGTTTCCGCGGGGTCGGGCACCACCCAGTAGAGGATCGCGATGCCGCCCAAGGCAAGGATACCGGTGAACCAGAACAAGCCCGCCAAGCCGCCGAAAGCGGCCAGCGCGGGGCCCAGCACCATGGCCAGCGCAAACGCCATCCCGATGCTGACGCCGACGATCGCCATGGCCTTGGTGCGGTGCTCGTCGCGGGTGAGATCGGCGAGCAATGCGAGGCCGGCTCCGGCGATCGCGCCGAGGCCCTGCAAGGCGCGACCGACGGTGACCATCACGATGCTGTCGGCGAGCGCGGCGACAACGCTGCCTATCGCGAAGATCAGCAACCCGGCCGCGATCACGTTTTTGCGACCGAGATGGTCTGAAAGAGTGCCGAAAGGGATCTGAAACAATCCCTGGGTGAGCCCGTAAACACCGAACGCGAAACCGGCCGCGGCGGCGGTGTAACCGCTGTACTGATCGGCGTGGAGCATGAACACCGGCAGGATCATGAACAGCCCCAGCATCCGCATCATGAAAATGATCGCGAGCGCGATCGCCGAGCGGCGCTCGTAGGGATTCATGCCGTTGGATTGTTCGATGGCGGTTGCGGAGTGTTTCATGAGGTGGAGATTACTTTGCGTCAAATTTCGTCGGGCGCGTAATATACGCGGCTTTGTATTCGCAGGTCCAAGGGTGGCGCTTTCCGAGGCGTGAGCGATTGATATGGATCAGATCCGCATCCGCGGCGCCCGCACCCATAATTTGCGGGACGTGAGTCTCGACCTGCCGCGTCGTCGGCTGGTCGTGATCACCGGGTTGTCCGGTTCCGGCAAATCCTCGCTGGCCTTGGATACCTTGTACGCCGAGGGCCAGCGCCGCTACGTGGAATCGCTTTCGGTCTACGCGCGCCAGTTCCTGTCGATCATGGAAAAGCCGGATGTCGACCATATCGCCGGTCTGTCGCCGGCGATCGCGATCGAACAGCGCGCCGCGTCACACAATCCGCGTTCGACGGTCGGCACGGTGACCGAAATCTTTGATTTTCTGCGCCTGCTCTACGCGCGCGCCGGCGAACCGCGCTGTCCGGAGCACGCGGTTACGCTGGAGGCCCAAACCGTCAGCGAGATGGTCGACAGGGTACTTGCGCGGCCCCCCGGCGAGCGGTTGATGCTGCTCGCTCCGCTGGTCGACGGGCGCAAGGGTGAGCATCTAGAGGTACTCGATGGCCTGCGCAGGCAGGGCTATCTGCGTGCGCGGATTGACGGCCGGGTGGTGGAACTCGATGAAATCGCGAAACTCGATCGAGGCCGCCGCCACGACATCGAGGCGGTGGTGGATCGTTTCCGGGTGCGCCCCGAGTTGCGTTTGCGCCTCGCCGAGTCGTTCGAGACCGCACTCGTGCTGGGGAACGGGCGCGCCCGAATCGCCGCGCTCGATGGCAGCGGCGGCGAGGAGTTGGCGTTCTCGGCGCGTTTCGCCTGTCCGGACTGTGGCTACAGTCTGCCCGAACTGACCCCGAGGGTCTTTTCCTTCAACAATCCGGCCGGGGCCTGTCCGCGTTGTGACGGTCTCGGGGTGCAAAGCTTTTTCGATCCGGCGCGGGTGGTCGCGCATCCCGAGTTGAGCCTGCCGGGCGGTGCGGTGCGCGGCTGGGATCGGCGCAACGCCTTCTACTTCCAGATGATCGAGGCGCTCGCGGCGCACTACGATTTCGATCTCGACACGCCGTTCGCGGATCTGCCCGCCGAAATTCGTCAGGTGGTGTTGTATGGCAGCGGGACCCAGCCGATCCGATTCAGTTACCACAACAAACGGCGCGGTCGCTCTACCCGGCGTCGCCCGTTCGAGGGGATCATTCCGAGCATGCGGCGCCGCTACCGCGAGACCGAGTCCAATCTGGTGCGCGAGTCGCTCGCCCGCCACCTCGGCGAGCGGCCTTGCGAGGAGTGCGGCGGGACGCGCCTCAATCTTGCGGCACGTCACGTTTTTGTCGCCGGGCGCAGCCTGCCGGAGCTCGTGGCCCTGCCGGTCGGTGACGTTGGGCCGTTGCTTGCGACGCTGGAGTTGACCGGGCGACGCGGCGAGATCGCCGCGCCGATTCTGCGTGAGATCACCGCACGGCTGCGGTTTCTGGCTGACGTCGGGCTCGAATACCTGAGCCTGGACCGCGCCGCCGCAACGCTCTCGGGCGGCGAGGCGCAGCGCATTCGCCTGGCGAGCCAGATCGGAGCGGGGCTGGTCGGGGTCATGTACGTACTCGACGAACCGACCATCGGGCTCCATCAGCGTGACAACCGGCGCCTGCTGGGAACCCTCAAGCAGTTGCGCGACATGGGGAATACCGTGATCGTGGTGGAGCACGACGAGGAGGCGATCCGCAGCGCCGATGAGGTGGTGGACATGGGGCCCGGCGCCGGATTGCACGGCGGGCGGGTGGTGGCTCAGGGCACCCCGGATCAGATCGCCGCCGATCCCGATTCACTGACCGGGCAGTATCTCTCCGGGCGTCGCCGTATTCCGCTGCCGCGGCGGCGCGCGGCGGGCGACGTCAAGCACGTGATTGGCGTGCGCGGGGCGCGCGCCAACAATCTGCGCGATCTGGACGTGGATATTCCGATCGGCCTGTTGACCTGCGTGACCGGGGTCTCGGGTTCCGGTAAATCCACCCTGATCAACAATACCCTGTACCCGTACGCGGCACGCGTGCTGCAGCGGGCGGGCGGCGAGGTGGCGGCGGTGGATGGCGTCACCGGCCTGGAGTGGTTCGACAAAGTGGTCAACATCGATCAGAGTCCGATCGGACGCACCCCGCGTTCCAACCCGGCAACCTATGCGGGGTTGTTTACCCCGGTGCGCGAGTTGTTCGCGGCCACCGCCGAGGCCCGTTCGCGCGGTTATACGCCGGGACGCTTCAGCTTCAACGTACGCGGGGGGCGCTGCGAGGCCTGTCATGGTGACGGGGTGGTCAAGGTCGAGATGCATTTTCTGCCCGACGTGTACGTGCGTTGTGACGTGTGCGCGGGCCGGCGCTTCGGGCGCGAAACCCTGGATATCCGCTACAAGGGTCGCAACATTCACCAGGTGCTGGAGATGACTATCGAAGAGGCCGGGGTGTTTTTCGCGCCGGTGCCGGTGATCGCGCGCAAGATCAGGACCTTGATGGAGGTGGGGTTGGGCTACGTGCAGCTCGGCCAGCGCGCCACCACGCTCTCGGGTGGCGAGGCACAGCGGGTCAAGCTGGCGCGCGAACTCGCACGGCGCGACACGGGTAACACCCTGTACATCCTTGATGAGCCCACCACCGGGCTGCATTTCCACGACGTGGAACAACTACTCGGGGTACTCACCCGACTGCGCGAACACGGCAATACGGTGGTGGTGATTGAGCACAACCTCGACGTCATCAAGTGCGCCGACTGGATTATCGATCTCGGGCCTGAAGGCGGTGCGGGCGGTGGTACCCTGGTCGCGGCGGGTACCCCCGAAGCAGTGGCGGCGGTGAGCGGATCCTACACCGGGCAGTTTCTTGCGCGCGCCCTCAACCCACCCTCCACCCGGCCTGAAACCCGCGAACTCGTGACCTGAATTCAATCACACGGAGTCTTCAATCGATGTCAGCACTCATCTGCGGATCCTTCGCCTACGACAACATCATGGTGTTCAAGGATCGGTTCAAGAACCACATTTTGCCCGACAAGGTGCACATGTTGAGCGTCTCCTTTCTGGTCCCGGAGATGCGCCGCGAGTATGGCGGTTGCGCCGGAAATATTGCCTACAATCTGCGCCTGCTGGGCGCCGAGCCGCTGCCGATGGGGACCGTGGGCAAGGACTTCGAGCGCTACGCGGAATGGATGGACGAGCGTCGCATCAGCCGCCGCCATGTGCTCACCATCGAGGAGGAATTCACCGCCCAGGCATTCATTACCACCGATCTGGACGACAATCAGATCACCGCCTTCCACCCTGGCGCGATGAATCACTCGCATCGCAACACGGCCGCTCAGGTCGACGGCGTGCGCGTCGCGATCGTCGCCCCGGACGGCCGCCAGGGAATGGTCGAGCATGCCGCGCAACTCGCCGCCGCCGAGATCCCGTTCGTCTTCGACCCGGGCCAGGGGCTGCCGATGTTCGATGGCGAGGATCTCAAGCGTTTCGTCGGGCAGGCCACCTGGTTGACCCTCAACGACTACGAGTGCGAGTTGTTGCTGGAGCGCACCGGCTACACCCTCGCCGATCTGGCGAGCCGGGTTAAGGCGTTGATCGTGACTCGCGGTGCCGCGGGCTCCGAGATCCACGTCGCGGGGCGCGTGATCGAGATCCCCGCCGCCCGGGTCAAAGAGGCGTTGGACCCGACCGGTTGCGGCGACGCCTATCGCGCCGGTTTGCTCTACGGGTTGCTGGAAGGGATGGATTGGGAACTGACCGGACGCCTCGCCTCGTTGATGGGGGCGCTCAAGGTCGAATGTCACGGCACCCAGAATCATCGTATCGAGCGCAGCGAACTCGAGGTGCGTTTCCGCGACAGCTTCGGGATCTCGTTAGGGCCCGGGCCGAAATAGCGGGATCATGCAAGAACGAATGGCCGTGGAAGCGCGCGGATCCGTAATCAGTCGGTTCTGAACTCATCCCGGCGCCGGACCACGGAGTGCTTCTTCAAGGGCAGCTAGATCGGTGATCGGCGTCAGACATCGGGTGCCTTCGCAAACGTAGGCGACGCACTCGCCTTGCGGTATGCGCGCGCCGAGTAACCCCGGCAGTTCGCTTTCCGCGGCGGGTATCGCGAGTACCATCCGGCGCGGTGCGAAACCCTCCCGGGCGCTCGCCTGCCAGCGGTCGAGCGTGTCATCCGTGCCCCGCAGAATAACGATACGCGGCGGGTCGAGGTGCTCGTCGAGGGCATTGAGCAGGGTCGCGCAGGCCGACGGCATGCGCTCCATGGACGGCCACGCCGCGTGCAGTGCGCGGGTGGACGCATCGATGTAGCGCATCTCGCCCAGCAGGTGGCCGAGTCGGCCGAGCGCCAGCGCCGCGATGCCGTTACCCGAGGGTAGCGCGTCGTCGGTGTAGGGTTTGTGGCGATGGATTAGCCGCTCGTGGTCGTCGGCGGTGAAAAAGAAACCACCCGCCGCGCGGTCCTCGAAGTGCGCGAGCAGGGTGTCGGCGAGGTCTCGCGCGTGATCGAGCGTGGCGCGCCGCCAGTGGGTCTCGAGCAGGGCCAAGGCCGCGTCGAGGAGGAAGGCGTGATCGTCGAGGTAGGCGGGGAAACGTGCTCGTCCGTCTTTCCACACCGCGCGCAGCCGCCCGTCATGCAACAGATTGGTGGTCACGAAGTCGAAAGCGCGTTCGGCCTGATCGACAAAACGCGGCTCGGCGAGCAATCGCCCGGCCTGGGCAAGTCCATTGATCGCCAGCGCGTTCCACGAGGCGAGCACCTTCTCGTCGCGCCCCGGCCGGACTCGCTCGGCGCGCATGGCGAGCATGCGCCCGCGCGCGTGTTCGAGCACCGCCGTGGCCTGTTCCAGCCCGCAATCGAGCTGCGCGGCGACTTCCGCCATATCCCGCGCCGCGACCAGGTTCCAGCGACTGCCCTCGAAATTCGCCGGCCGGTCGAGCCCGTAACGGGCCTCGACCGCCCGCCAAGCCTGCGCGTCGAGCGCAGCGCGCAACTCCCCGCGCTCCCACACGTAAAAGCGTCCTTCTTCGCCCTCCGAGTCGGCGTCGAGCGAAGCGTACATGCCACCTTCCGGGGCACTCATTTCGCGCAACATCCAGTCGCTGGTGGCGCGCGCGGCGGCGCCCAGCAAGGGATCGTCGGTCAGCGTGGCGGCCTCCGCGCACAGCGCCAGCAACGGGCCGTTGTCGTAGAGCATTTTCTCGAAATGCGGGATTTGCCACTCGCGGTCGACCGAATAGCGGCAGAATCCGCCGCCCAACTGGTCATAGATCCCGCCGCGCGCCATGCAACGCAGGCTGTGCACCGCCATGTGCAGCGCGGCGCGGTCCCCGGGTTCGGCCGCATGGTGACGCAGGAGGCGCTCGATGTTGCTCGGATGCGGAAATTTCGGCGCCGCGCCGAAGCCGCCGTACTCGTCGTCGAAACCGTGCTCGAGCTCCGCCCGGGCGCGCGCGAGCGGTACCGGGGTGAGCACGACCTCGCCGGTTGATCGTTGTTCGAGGCGCCGCAGGGCGTCGCGCAGCGCCGCATTCTGACGCTGCACCTCGCCTTCGTGCTGCTGGTAGAAGGACGCAACGCGAGTCAGGACTTCGCCGAAAGCGGGCATTCCGAAACGCGGCTCGCCGGGGAAATAGGTGCCGGCGAAAAACGGCTCGTGCCGGTCCGGGGTCAGAAATACGGTCAACGGCCAGCCTCCGGGGCGACCGGTCAGAAGCTGGTGCGCAAGCTGATAGATCTGATCGAGATCGGGGCGCTCTTCGCGGTCGACCTTGACGTTGACGAACAGCGCATTCATCAGTCGCGCCGTGGTTTCGTCTTCAAAGGACTCATGGGCCATCACGTGGCACCAGTGGCACGCCGAATAGCCGATCGACAAGAGCAGCGGACGGTTCTCGTCACGTGCGCGGGCGAGTGCCTCGGCGCCCCACGGGTACCAGTCGACGGGGTTTCGCGCGTGTTGCAGCAGATAGGGGCTGGTTTCGCCGGCCAGTGCGTTGCGGTGTTCGCTGGAGGGGGCCAAATGAGGTCTCCGCCGGTAGGACAGGGAGGGGCAGTATAGGTCAGTTGCCGATGCGCCGCAGACACTGGTTCACGGGTGTTTGAGGGCACGGTGCTCCGGCGCCAGGTCGGCATAGCTGCACAGCCGATTGCGACCGTGGCGTTTGCTGTAATACATCGCCTGATCGGATTCTTTCAAAAGTACTTCAAGCAGCGTGCGGGTGTCGGGGCCGGTACGGCCGGCGAGCGTCGTGAGTCCGAGGCTGAGACTCGTGGTCAAGGTTCCGCCCTCCACCGGCCAACTCAACTCCGCGGCCCGCGCGATGATTCGCCGGGCGAAAGGTAACGCGCCTTCGAGGGTGGTGCTGGGCAGCACCAGCACGAATTCCTCACCGCCGAAGCGGGCGATGAGATCGCCCTCGCGCATTTGTGCATGCAGGGCGTGGGCGATGTCGCGGAGTACCTCGTCGCCGACCGCATGACCGTAGCGGTCGTTGACGAGTTTGAATTTGTCGATATCCATCAGCATGACGCTGAGGGGTTGTTGATAGCGGATGGAGCGCGCCACCGCGCTTTCGGCCTGGGGGAAGAAGTAGCGACGATTCGGCAAACCGGTCAGTTCGTCGAAGTGCGAGAGTTTTTCGTAGCGTCCCTTGAGCCTTTCCGCCTCGCGCAGGGTCGATTCGAGCTGATGAGTGCGTTGGGTCACGGTTTCATCCATCTCGCGGATCAGGCGTGAGCAGGCGATCAGGGTTCCGAGCACCCGGGTGATGATCTGCAGCGCCGGCTCGGCGGACGAATCGAGGGTGTGCGGAAACGGCTGGTAAACGACCAACACGCCGAGCAACTTGTCGTGTCGCTGGATCGGTACGCAGAGCAGATCGCCCGGCACGGCCTCGGTAAGGCGCGAGTCGGACGCGCAATCCGCGGCGCGAACGCCGATCGAGTCGCGCGCCGCCTCGGCGATCAGTGGTTGCGCGAAGCTCAGGCGCGCCTCTTCGCCGGCGTCGCAGTCCGCGCTGCCGGCGGCGAGCTGTCCCCAATCGCAAGCGGCGGCGAAGCGCAGGGACTCGTCGTCGTCGCGCAGGTAAATCGCGCAGCGCGCGACATCATGGTGGCGCACCAGCGAGGCGAGCGCCGATTCAAGGACCGCTACCACGGTATTCGGCCGAAGATCGATGGCGGTGAGTTCCCGCACACAGGCCAAGGTCTCGATCAGCGAGAACATGCGTCCGCGCAGATCGGTCGACGCTTGGTTGGCGATCGACATCTGGATGTTCAATTCGGCCGGGCCAGCAGGCGCGCTAGTTCGTCGACTTCGTCGGCGCTCGCGAGGCAACGGGCGGCGCGCGCCTCGAGCACCGTCTGATCGATTCCGAGCGCTTCCAAACTGGCGCCGTCGACCGATGGCGCGGCGACGCCGGCGAGATGTTGTTGGGCCCAATTCGTCGCGACTCCGATCAACAATGAGAGTGCCCAGCTCGGTCCGCGATAATCGGGATTGCAATGGTGCTGCATCACGATCCCCACCTCCGGCGGGAGTTGCCAGCGGAATGCCAGCCACGCGCCGACCTGACGATGATGGACGCCCATCAGCCGGGTCTCGATTTCAACCAGTGAGTGCTCGGAGTCATGCTCGATCAGCGCCAGCGCCTGGCCGCTCTCGCGCGGTGCGATATGAACCATCGCGAGCAAGCCGAGGTTGTCAGCAGGCCGCACAGGTAGGCCTCCTCGGGTTGGATCGGTTCCTCGGTAACCGTGCCTTCGGCGAGCAGTCGTGCGAAGGTCGCGGTGAGCAAGGCGGCGGCCCAGTGCCGTTCCGGTTTGAACGGCGCGCAGCGCTGCGCGTCGAAGGCATCGCCGACCGCGATTGCGGTGGCCAGGCTGCGCACCAGGTTGAGACCCAACACCCGCACGATCGCATCGAACACGCCACGCACCTTGTGTCCGCCGAAGTACGCGGAACAAGCGAGCCCGATGACCCGGGCGGTCAGCGCCGGTATTTGCTCGATGGCCTGAGCGACGTCTTCCAGCTCGCTGTCTTCATCGGCAAGGACGATCAACAGGCGCTGGGTGCCGGGCGCGAGTGGCGGTAGCTCGTGCAGACGGCGCAGGCTGCCCTGTAGCTCCATGCAAATTTGTTGTGCTGGTTGAGGCATGGGGAGACCCATCATTCGTTACGGATCGGGTATCGGCGTAACCCGGGCAGACTTTAATTTGATAGAAATAATAGTCAGATAGCGTGTTTTAAGGGCGCCGCGAGGCAGATCTCGACGGTCGGCGAAGCGCGGGTGTACGCCGCCCCGATCAATGTCGGCTACACTGCGCGGCCCTTGGGTCGCTCGTGCCGGGTCCGTCGATGAACACCAGCCTTCCACCGCTATTCTTGAAACGCCGTGAGGACCGTCGAGTGCGTGCCGGGCATCCGTGGATCTTCAGCAATGAAGTAGATGTGGCTCGTAGTCCCCTGGACGGGTTCGCCGCCGGTGACGCGGTTGAGATCAGGGATCACGGTGGGCACGTGGTCGGCTCCGCGTACGTCAATCCGCATACGCTGATTTGCGCGCGAATGGTAAGCCGGCGCGCCGGGGTGCGCCTTGACGGTGGGGTGCTGCGCGAACGTTTGGCCCGGGCCCTCGGTCTGCGTGAACGCTGCTATGCGGGGCGTTGCTACCGTTTGGTGTTCGGCGAGAGCGATTGGTTGCCCGGTCTGGTCGTGGACCGCTTCGACGACGTGCTGGTGGTCCAGTTCGGCACCGCCGGCATCGAACGGGTGCACGGCGCGGTGCTCGACGCGCTGGCGAAGCTATGCGCACCGCGCGCGATCGTGCTGCGCAATGACGGTGCCAACCGTGCGCTCGAGGGGCTCGAACGTGGCGTGGAGGTCTGCCACGGAGTGCTCGACGGCGACGTGGGGCTGGTGGAGAACGGGATCCGCTTCACAGCCGATGTCCTGGCGGGGCAGAAGACCGGGTGGTTTTTCGACCATCGCGACAACCGCGCGCGGGTCGCCGGACTGTGTCGAGGCGCGCGAGTGCTCGACTGCTTCAGCTACAGCGGCGCCTGGGGGATCCAGGCGTTGATGGCCGGGGCCGCGAGTGCGCTGTGCGTCGACAGCTCGGCAGCGGCGCTCGAACGGGCGCGTTCCAATGCCGTGCTGAACGGTGTCGCCGAGCGACTAGCGGTGCGCGAGGCGGATCTGTTCGAGGCCTTGCGGGCACTCGATGAGGACGGCGAACGATTCGATGTGGTCATCGTTGATCCACCCGCTTTCGTGCGCCGGCGCAAGGATCTGAAGGCCGGGATCAATGCCTATCAGCGTCTCAATCGCTTGGCCATGCGGGTGCTCGGTGCCGACGGCCTGTTGCTCAGCGCCTCGTGTTCGGCGCATCTGGCGCCCGGGCAGTTGCTCGATGCCTTGCGTGGCGCGGCGAAAGGTGCGGGAAGCCGCCTGCAACTGATTGCGCGTGGTCATCAGGGGGCCGACCATCCGGTGCATCCGGCGATGCCGGAGAGCGATTACCTGAAAGCGTTTCTGTTGCGTGTGGTGCGCTAACCCGCGTTCGGCGGCATGATCAGCGCCCGCCGAACACTGGCCAAGGGACGGCTTCGCGGGCATCATCGCGCCTGGAAAGCACCAAACGCGGGGTACGGGATGCGGCAATATCTAGACTTGATGCGCAAGGTGCGCGACACGGGTGTGCGCAAGGCCGACCGCACCGGTACCGGTACCCTCAGCCTATTCGGCGCCCAGATGCGCTTCGACCTCGGCGCGGGGTTCCCGGTGGTGACCACCAAGGCCCTGCATCTGCGCTCGATCATTCATGAGCTGCTATGGTTTCTGAGCGGCTCCACCAATATCGCCTACCTGCACGAGCACGAGGTGACGATCTGGGACGAGTGGGCCGACGAAAACGGGGAACTCGGACCGGTTTACGGCTATCAGTGGCGGAGCTGGCCGACGCCCGACGGGCGCCACGTCGATCAGATAGCGGCGGTGGTGGAGCAGATCAAGCGCAACCCGGATTCGCGCCGGCACATCGTCTCGGCCTGGAATGTGGCGGACCTGGAGGACATGGCGTTGCCGCCCTGCCACGCCTTTTTTCAGTTCTACGTGGCCGAGAATCGACTCTCTTGCCAGCTCTACCAGCGTAGCGCCGATCTGTTTCTCGGCGTCCCGTTCAATATTGCCTCCTACGCCCTGCTGACGCTGATGGTCGCGCAAGTGACCGGGTTTCAACCGGGCGAGTTCGTGCACACCCTCGGCGACGCGCACCTTTATTTCAACCATCTCGAACAGGCCGACGCGCAACTAAGCCGCAGCCCCTATCCGCTTCCCGAGATGCACCTCAATCCAGCCGTTGCCTCGGTGTTCGAATTCCGCTACGCGGATTTCGAGTTGCGTGGCTATCGCCACCATCCGGCGATCAGGGCGCCGGTCGCGGTGTGATTGTTTCAGACGAAATCACGCACATCCAGGGTTGCGCCGCCCTGCGCCGCCGCAAACGTGCAATTCGCCCCGTAGTGTGATTCACCGGGCGGGTAGCTGCATCGGTTGACATTTAAGGCATTCATATCAGCCGGTTACTGTCAGAATGTGTAATATCTCAAAAAGTCCGGGTGTTGGAGCGGGGTAGTGAGTTACAGGACACGTGGTGAATACATCCCTGTACGCTCGAAGGCAGCTTGCGACGCTGCGCTTTCATGCGCCGCTTGCAAGTCCAGGGTTCGCATCCATGCGAACCCGCTCAGCGGCAGGAATGCCCACCGGGCATTCCTGTTTTCCGCTTCGCCCCTGCTGCCTACGGTCGAAGTAACGCACTACCCCGCTCCTCTTCAAACAGCGA
>Ga0114931_10008805_pt1 | contig 12168 bp, 10 predicted proteins | sample 2SBtaG_FD_89579 | JGI IMG/M metagenome (GOLD analysis project Ga0114931, IMG submission 89579) | Deep subsurface microbial communities from Kolumbo volcano to uncover new lineages of life (NeLLi) - 2SBTROV14_V59a metaG | ecosystem: Environmental > Aquatic > Marine > Volcanic | place: Kolumbo...
CACCATGTTTACCAAGGAGGTGCCTGATCTCTGCAACGGTCCTGTTCTTATTATCCGTAAGGGCCTCTAACAGGATGGCAACCCCACCCGGTCCATATCCCTCATAGACCGTCTCTTCATAGGTTGTTCCGGGAAGTTCACCTGTGCCCTTCTGTATTGCACGTTTTATATTGTCATGAGGCATGTTCGTCTCCTTGGCCTTCTCTATCGCGGTCCTCAGACGGGGGTTCATCACAGGGTCACTGCCACCGAGACGGGCGGCAACGGATATCTCCTTTGCAATTTTCGAGAAGACCTTGCCTCTCTTTGCATCAACAACTGCCTTCTTATGCTTGATCTGACTCCACTTAGAGTGTCCGGACATAAACTATCCTCCAGATTACCTGTCTATACCTTGCAGCTGCATAAAAAACCATCCTAACATATGCAGAAGCGGGGGATTCAGGAGAATTTCATGCATCATCAGGGTGTTTCTCACTGGTCGGTCTATCCTCTTTCGATACAGATGTGGCAGTGGAATGAGAAAGGAAAAGGTAAGGTGTTAAAAGGAATAAAACATAGACCATAGTTAAAATCATGATTTTTTATAATAACTCTCTAAAGCCTTTACTGTCAAGGATTTGAATATTCCGATAAAAAGAATTCATCAGAAAACTCAAGGGACAATTCAAGTGAAACGTGCAGGTATCCCCCCTGTTCTGCTAAAATACAAAAGATGCATCTCAGGAGATGTCATGAGAAAGATCAAGATAACTTTATTCCCCCTCCTCTTTACCGCCCTTATCCTCATCAACCTGCATTCCGCATATGCATGGCATGACGAGACACACCTTGCAACTGCAAAGGCGGCCGGGTACCTCAAATGGTACAACGCTGCCGGGGCAGACATTGCAAAGTTGAAAGCCGGAAGGACTGAGATGAACAACCACTTCTTTGACAATCCCAAAGGCATCAGTATCACCCCCGGCATGGTTCTGAAACAGGCGGAAAGATACAACAAACGGGAAGACAGGGAAGGCCACCTCTATGGAGCAATTATTGCTTCCATCCGTAACTACCTGACAACGTTCCATAAGGGTAAGTATGCGGAATACCACCTCGCCTATTGCGCACACTATGTGGGCGACCTCTCACAACCGCTCCATAATATGCCCTATGATGATTTCAATAAAATTTACCATAGCGGGTTTGACGGAACTGTTGAGGATGAGGTGTTAAGAAACATCAAACATATCAGGAGATACATGTATCCAATAAAACTGGGCGCTCAGACCTTTGAAAAAGACCTCGCCGGAGAGATTGCAAGGATTGCAAACGTATCAAGACAACTCGGTAAAAAACTCAGGAGAGAAAACAGACTCCTGACACGGGAAGAGGCATATCGACAGCTCGGGCACAGCGCGTCCCTGCTAAAGGCCATTCTCGGATATCTCGAAAAAGTTAAACACCCGCATCAATAACCATGCTTGAAAAATCCACGAAAAGCATCATCCCGGATCCTGAAGTGAGGACTAAACCTGCCTGTACGTATAATAGGCATGGCAGGCGCCTTCCGATGAAACCATGCAGGCCCCGATCGGGTTCTTGGGTGTACAGGCATTACCAAACACCCGGCAATCAGTGGGCCTTGCCTTGCCCCTGAGGATCTCACCACAAAGGCAGAACTTATGGTCATCGATCCGTATGTCGGGAAGGAGTTCTCCATAAACAACCTCTGCATCAACAGCCGAGTAATCGTCCTTCAGTCTTAAACCACTCCGGGGTATGTCTACCAACCCCCTCCACCTGAACGTCTCCCTCGTGGTAAAATATCGGGACACAAGATCCTGCGCCTTTATGTTGCCCTCCGGGTTTACCGCCCTCTTATACTGAATTTCCACATCCCCTCTCCCTTCGGAGACCTGTCTCAATATCATGGAGACGCTCAGCAGGATGTCCACCGGTTCGAACCCGGAGACAACCAGGGGGACTGAATAGCTCTTCGCTATATCCTGATAAATATCAATCCCCGTGATGGTGCTGACATGTCCGGGGGCAATAAAGGCCTATGTCCTCACATCCTCGGAACTCATTATGGCATGGATTGCAGGCGGCACCAGGACATGGTTTATATGGAAAAGCAGGTTCTTAATACCCCCGGTTACCGTCTGGTGTATAACCGCTGCAGTGAGGGGGGCCGTCGTTTCAAATCCTATGGCACAGTACACCACCTTTTTTGACGGGTTCTCCCGCGCAATCCTGATTGAGTCAAGAGGGGAATAGACCATCCGTATATCATGCCCTTCGGCGCGTTCTTTCATCAGCGAACTCACGGACCCCGGCACCCTCATCATATCCCCGAGAGTCACAAGGATGACATCCTTCTCCCCTGCAATGATAATCGCCTGATCAATCCTCTCCTTGGGCATTACACATACCGGACAACCCGGTCCGTGAAGGAAAACAACCCCCCCGGGGACTATCTGGTTTATACCAAACCGCATTATCACATGGGTATGACCACCACATATCTCCATGATGTTGACAGGTTTTTCGTATATTCTCCTTACCTCATCGGCAAGAATCCCTATATTCTCACTACTCCTGAAGTCATTATAGATATCCATTGTCTTCTCCTTTTTTCCGAAAGAGATGGTTAATAAAGACAGCTGCACTAATGCCCCCCCTCCGCAGAGTATAATGAAACCCCAAGCAGAGACCGTGGGATATTGTAATCTTAATCAAACCCTCCGGCGCTTGATTTGGGCAAAAGACACTTCCTTTCGAGGCTGTCCATAATCTCGGCTATGATCCTGTTTGATACAAGCATGCCCTTATCGGTGAGAGATATGCGGTCATCCAGCCGAAAAAGATAGCCGGTCCTCTCAAAATCCCCGATCAACTCTATAGAAGAAACCCCAAATGCACCCATCTTCAGCTCCTGTCTTGTCCTCAATTTCAGGAATACTTCCTCTCTCAGGGCTTCCGGTTCCGTCAAGGCGGCCTCTTCCACCACCGCATTACCCCCGGTATTAACCATATCTATGTACCCTCTTATATCAGAGGTATTCCTGGACCTCCTGCCGCCTATAAATGAGTGTGCTCCCGCTCCAAAACCCAGGTAATGCTCCCTCATCCAGTACTTCATATTGTGCATGCACTCAAATCCGGTCAAGGCGTAATTGGATATCTCATAATGGGCATATCCCCTCCCGGAGAGGAATTGCGCAACAAAATCGTAAAACCCGGCAATCTCTTCCTCCCCCGGTAATGTAACGGCATTGTCCCGGACCATACGGTAAAAGGGGGTGTCTCCCTCTATGGAGAGTTCATATGCAGAGATGTGCGGGGAGTTAAACTCCATGACCTCACAGAGGGTGTTTTTCAGTTCTTCCATACCCTGTCCCGGCAACCCATATATGAGATCCAGGGAAAAGTTCCTGAACAGACGGGCTACCGACCGGAGACAATGACGGGAGTCCGACACACTGTGCACCCTGCCAAGAACCCTTAGTTCTCTTTCACACATCGACTGGACACCGATACTGACCCTGTTAATGCCTCCCCTCAGAAACCCCTGCAGGGAATCCTCATCCACAGTGCCGGGGTTCAGCTCCAGAGTGGTCTCAGCGCCATCCTGAAGACCAAACTTCTCACGGATAACCTCCAGCAACCCCGCAATATCTCCGGGGGTAAGGAAAGAGGGGGTGCCTCCCCCAAAAAAAACCGTATCCGCCGGTCCTTTGCAAGGGGAATGCCTCACCTCTGATTTAAGCGCTGAAAGGTAGGAATCCTTCAGGGCCTCATCATAGGTAATTGATAAAAAGTCACAGTAATTACACTTTTTGATGCAGAATGGTATATGTACATATATCCCGGCAGACATCAGTTAATTATAACCGATCCGGCCTCATTTGAGATTGAGGTCCGACAAAACGGAGCCACCGCCCTTGCCCGCAAAGATAGACGGAACCGGATGAAATAGGGTGCGTGCATAGAGCTTGCAATGGACTCCGTACCGGCAATCCCGTGTTTCAGCCTACATGATCCCAAAGATACTTTATTTTATGTTAAAATTTCGGTGAGTGATCATGGAAGATAAAACCATGATAGAGAATCTGAAGAAAACAGAGATCTTCAAGGACCTCCGGGCTGAAGAACTTAACGAAATAGCACCCTATATACGGGAGAAGTCCTTCATGAAGAGGGAGATGATATTCTCGGAAGGAGACCCCCCTGATTTCCTCTACATTGTGAAAGACGGCAAGGTCAAGGTCACCAAACTCTCCCACGAAGGAAAGGAGATTATTCTTGAGATTATCTCCCCCTATGACTTCTTTGGTGGTATTGCCGTCATAAAGGGATTCCCCTACCCTGCTAACGCTGTTCCCATGGATGATACAACGGTTTTGATGATCTCAAGAAACAACCTGCTGCTCATCATTGACAGGTTCCCATCCCTGATGTATTCCCTTGCAATGAGTCTCGGGGACCGCATGCGGGTCTCCCATGAAACACTTAAAAACATCGCACTTGAAAGGGTCGAGTCGAGGATCGCATCGCTGCTGCTTAAGCTGTCCGATAAAATGGGAAAGCAAGCCGATGAGGGCCTTTTGATAGATATGAAGCTCACAAAACAGGATATCGCCGATATGGTCGGGACAACTGTGGAAACCGCAATCAGAACAATGTCGAAGCTGAAAAAATCAGGCTACATATCTGAAGAAGGAGGAGGAAGGATCCTTATTATAGACAGGGAGGGCCTTGCATCCCTGGGCTCCTAAGCCTCCTCTTGCTTTGCAAGCAGAGTGGCAAGCATATTATAGAAGAAGACAGCGATGGAAAGTATCTCAACAACTCCACTCAATCCAGTTAAAATTCTGTAAGCATCGACTTCCGGATGGTATGACTTTAACGTATAGAACAGCACCATCCCTATCAGACCAATATTGGCAAGCCAGAACTGCAATCCAACCAGGGCCTTACTCTTAATGAGTCTCCCTGAAAATCTCGGGAGGATATGATATCCCACCCCGTATATCATCATGGAAACCCATCCTATCAGCATAAGGTGAGAGTGAACAAACTTCAGACTCAGAAGGTTCTGATTCATAATCATAAATACACCTAAAACCGATGCCAAGCCGAGATACACTATACTAATCACTATAAAAGCCTTTACGTATCTGTCCATAACCCGACCTCCTCTCTCTGATTTGCTCTATTAATTCGGGCCTGCTGCACGCCCTCTATATAATTATTTATACCCTATCATGGAGGATGTTTTCCATGATTAACATCATAGGACCAAAATTTTTGTAAGATGGATTACCTTTATTGTAATAGTTCACCCCCACCTCCGAAGGAGTCCGGAGTCCTTCGGACCTAACTCCCCCGTCAAGGGGGAGGGGGCGCTGAACTATTATCTTTTATTAAGAAGAGACTGTTGCACAATATTAGTTCAAACAAGCATGCAAAGGGTCCTGCGCAAGTGTCGTGTCAACCTTGTAATGTGTTATGTCGGGGTGTTTGAATTGTCATTCCCGCTACGTCGGGAATCATACTACTCTTAGATTCCGGACAAGCCGGAATGACAATTGAGAGTTGACGCGACACTAGGACTGCAGGAACCAAAAGTTAAAAACCTGCAGCTCCACAAACACCGTGAAATACGACTCAGGGCGCCAACTTATGATACATTAAAAACCTGGATTTCCTCAGCCGTCTCCGCAACGAAGAACACATGATGACAGACAGATACCTCTATACGAGAGGGATTGGGCTTATAGGGAAATACATTACCATTGAGAAGCCCGAAGAGATACACGGCAGCATATCCCTTGCCCGAGTCTCCGGCCATTCATTGACACTACAGTTTTTTTCCTGATACACTTTAGCTGTACACATGTATATATATTTTTCACAAATCTCCATCACTTCCCGTACCCCGGATGAGCCTGACAGGTAAATTAGAAGACCTCGGCCTTGCCGATATCTTTCAGATACTTAGTATCGGAAAGAAAACAGGGTCACTGTTGGTCTGGGGAGAGGATATCCGTGCAGGGGTGATACTTAAAAGGGGTCTTGTCGTAAAGGCCGAAGCCGACATCCTCGACGGTGATATCGGAGATGACCTCCGCAAGGCCGGCCTTATCGACGAAGCAGGCTTACAGCTTGCCCGAAACATAAAGGCTGACCTCCCGGAGAAGAGTATCGCACGGGTGTTGCTGGAACTCGGCTCGGTCAGCAAGGAATCAATAGATAAGATTGTCAAGAAGAGGATTGAACAGGTGGTGTACCACCTCCTGCTTCTTGAAGAAGGCGACTTCAGCTTTGAACCCGATGAACTGGAGTTAGGACTGCCCGACCTGAAGGACCTGGGATGGGTGGTTTCAAAGGGGCTCAGCCCTGAATACCTCCTTATGGAGGGAGCGAGGACCTACGACGAAACACACAAATTCGAAGAGGTCCTCAAAGAGGAACTCTCAGAGGAGGAAACCGGACCGGAGTGGTTTGAATGCAGCCAGCCCGAGTTCCCGAGGGAGATCTCATCACTGAGGGGATTGACCCAGGAACTCAGGCTTCCCGAGACCCCTTCGGAGATCTCTCTTTTGATCCTCCGGTTTGCAAGCGATATCTTTCAGAGGGCCGTACTATTTATAATGAATGATGGAATTCTCACCGGTTTCGGACAATTCGGACTTGATCTTGAGCAGGCTGATGAGAAGGTTCGTGAAATAGCGCTCCCAATCGAAGGCAGCCCCTACTTCTCCAGGATAGTCAATGATGGCAGGCCATTCAAAGGAGAGCTTGAGAAAGAACCCTTGACGGAATTATTCATCAGCGAAATTGGCGGGAACTGGCCTGTAGAGGTGGTTTTTTACCCGATTATTGCCGAAAATCGTGTTGTTGCGTTACTCTATTGTGACAATCAGCCACAGGGAGAACCAATTGGGGAAACCCCGGGGCTGGAGATCTTCGTAAGCCAGGCGGGCCTTGCCCTTGAGAAGGCGATGCTAAAACAAAAATTAGCCGAAAGGGGTGAATAACTAGTGAAAAGGATCCTCATTGTTGAAGACTCCGATTCAACAAGATCCATGATAAGGACAATGGTTGAGGATTTGGGGGAGGAATACCTTGTTTTTGACACGGGGAACGGTTTTGAGGCGTTAAAGTTACTTCCCACTGAAGATTTCAACATGATCATCACGGACATTAACATGCCCGATATCAACGGACTTGAACTGATAAACTTCATAAAGACAAATCCGAGATACAGAGACATCCCACTGATTATTGTAAGTACAGAGAGGTCGGAAGAAGACCGCAACAGGGGACTTGCCCTTGGAGCCGACGCCTACATCACAAAACCCTTTAAGCCTGAGGAACTCCAGGAAACGGTTAAACAAATAATTCAAAAATGAGTTCAACAAACAAAGAGTTTATTTCAGAAGCTGAAGACCTCCTTAATGAATCGAGGGAATGCCTCCTCGAGATACAGGATGGTTTTCCGGAACAATACAACCCTGACACACTCAATGCCTTATTCAGATCCATGCATACCCTGAAGGGGATCTCCGGACTTTACGGGCATGAAGGACTTAAAGACCTGAGTCACGAACTTGAAGGACTGCTTGACGAACTCCGTCTTGGCAGGATCGACTTATCGGAGGATCTCATAAATTTTCTCTTCCATAACATTGACACAGTGAGGAACATGGTATCGGTGGCTTTTGAAGAAAAGGACACCGATGTCTCCTCCTGTATCCGGGAGATTGAGAGGTTTAAAAATACTGCGGGGATGTCCTCCGGCGAGGCCCCCTTAAGGGAAATAGTCGGGGAGGAAATTCTCAGGGTCTTATCCGAATATGAAGAACACCGCTTAAGAACAAACGTAAAGGATAAAAAAGGCATATTTCTTATCTACACCGTCTTCTCCCTCTCTGAATTCGACAAAGGGCTCTCCAAACTCACCGGGACCCTGAAAAAAGACGGGGAACTCATCTCAACCCTCCCCACATCAGAGGGCATCCCGGAGGGCTCCATAGGCTTCAAACTCCTCTTTGCATCTGAAAAAGACCTGCACTATCTAAGGGATAAAACCGGCCTGGTAATCGAGGAGATTTATAGCGGCAAACCCTCCACTGCAGAACCTGTCACTCAGGAGGAGACCCTCAGAAGTGTCTCCTCAACCGTCAGGGTGGATATCGAAAAACTTGACAGGATCCTCAACACCATAGGCAAGCTGAACCTTACCAAGGGAGCCATAAGCAGGGTCGAGGAGGAACTGATCGAGACGTATGGCCACTCACACCTTGTTTTTGATATGCACAGGGTGATACAGAGCTTTGACAGGAGACTCAAGGAACTCCAGGAGGATGTCCTCCAGATAAGGATGGTACCTGTAGGGCAGATATTCTCGAGACTGGGACAGATTATAAGAAGATACTCAAGGGGGTTGAAAAAAACCGTCGAGTTAAAGACCTTTGGCGAGGATACGGAGATTGACAAGTTCATTGCCGAGGAGATTGCCGACCCACTGATGCATATTGCGAGAAATGCCCTTGACCACGGGATAGAAACCCCGGAGGAGCGCGCGTCTAAAGGAAAACCTCAAACCGCTCAGATCAAGCTGAGTGCATTCCCGAAGGGGAATCACGTTATTATTGAGATTGAAGACGACGGAAGGGGAATAAACCCTTCAAGGATAAAAGAGAAAGCAGATGCCCTCGGGCTCGTTTCCAGACAGGAGGAAATTGATGAAAGTGAGATAATAAACTTCATTTTCATGCCCGGCTTCACCACCAGCGAAACCATTACCGATGTCTCAGGCAGGGGCGTAGGCATGGATGTGGTTAAAGAGAAGATATCAGCAATCGGTGGTTTCGTTGATGTTTCCTCTGAGATGAACGTGTTTACCCGCTTCTCACTGACTATACCCATTACCCTTGCAATCATTAAGTCCCTTTTAATACGGTCGGGAAGCCACAACTTCGCCCTGCCCCTCACATCCATATCGGAGACCCTGCTTGTACAGAGGACCGACATCCAGAGCATCGAGGGCAACATGATCTACAACCTAAGGGGAGAGCTTCTCCCCACCATATCCCTTGCAGGGCTATTTGGCTTACGGACGGCGGACGGCGAAGAAAAACACATAGTTGTCGCAGGGTATGGTGAACGCAGAGTGGGCATTATGGTGGATGCGCTCGTCGGGAGCCAGGATATGGTCATAAAATCCCTCGGCGACTACTTCAAAAACTTCAAGGTATTTTCCGGAGCTGCCGAAGTAGGCAAAAACGAGGTGATCCTCGTTATCGATGTTGAGGCGATCATGGAGGAAACACTTAAGAGGTACCGGGGAGCGGCCCATGTATAGGGAGTTTTTTTCACTCAATTCCAGACCCTTCAGCAAGACCCCCGACCCGGGATTCCTCTTTATGAGCAAGGCTCATGAAGAGGCACTCGCAAGGCTCCGGTACGCTGTTGAGGAAAGAGAGATTATTCTCCTGACGGGTGAGATCGGCTGTGGCAAGACCACACTTACAAGGGCCCTAATGGATTGCCTTGATGAGAGCTACAGGGTTATCCTCATACTTAATCCCCGGCTCACTGCAAACCAGTTCCTCAGGTCCATTGCAAAAAGGATGGAGATAACCATCCCCTCCGGTTACAAGGATGACCTCCTTGAAGCGATTTACCAGAAGGTCTACGACGATTGTGAAAAGGGGATAACGCCCGTAATCATCATTGATGAGGCCCAGCTTATTCCAAAAAAGGATGCCTTTGAAGAAATCCGTCTTCTTACCAACTTTCAACTTGACGATACAAATCTTATAAGCCTCATACTTGTTGCTCAGCCCGATATCCGGAGGAGGCTGAGACACAGGGCATATGCACCTTTAAGGCAGAGAATCGGACTCTTCTATCACATAGGGGCTCTTGATGAGAAGGAAACCATTGACTACGTAGGACATAGATTAAAGACCTCGGGAAGGGGATCACGGCTCTTTACAGAAAGGGCTCTGGAGGTAATATTCAGATATTCCGGCGGAATACCCCGGGTTATCAACAGTATAGCCACATCTGCGCTCCTTGATGCATTTTCAAAGGACCAGGAGATCATCGACGAAGAGAACATTATTGATGCGGTAAGGGAGCTTGGATATAATGGATATAGCTAAAGTCAGAAAAAAGGCAAGGAAGAAAAAAGAGACGAAAAACAAAGACGGCAAGGCATTAAGGAAAAACGAGAGCGCCGTCAAGTCTCCTGAAACCGGACTTGCCGGGGCAGAAGAGATACGCGATGAGTCAACAACAGGGACCGGGAGACCTGAAGAACAAGCGGACCAGAAGCCGCGGAAAGGCATCCCGGCTTCCGTGGAGTTGCTCTCTTTTCAGCTTGGGTCGGAGTGCTACGCCTTTCACATGAACGACGTTCAGGAGATAATTAATCTCTATAACCTGACCCCTGTACCCACGGGACCTGAACACCTGTGCGGCTTAATATCCTTAAGGGGAAGGATAATCCCCGTGCTGGACCTGACAAAGCTCCTTAAGCCGGACAGTTCAACCCGGGACAACGACACCCTGCGGAAATTATCGAAAAAGAGGTTGCCAATCAGGAGAAAGGAGAAAGTAATCGTTGCAAAGGGGAGTGAAGGTCCGATCGGGGTCTTAACCGACCAGGTGGTTGACGTTATAAGGGTATCGGAAGACTCGCTCAACGAGCCACCTACTCATCTCACTGAATCAGAGGCAAGGTTTATTGAGAGTGTAAGCATCCATAGCGGCAGATTCATAACCGTACTAAAAAGCGATGAAACCCTTTTTGTATTTGAAGACGATAAAAAAGAGGAGCGCCCGAATTCTTGAGTTTTTTAAAAATCAAATATACAGGATGTAAAATTTCCCTCTCATTGATCAGATAAGGAGGAGATAATGGGAACACTTGAAAAGAAGATTCTGGGGGCAGTAGTGCTTGTAATTGTTACAGGGTCTGTTTTTGCCGTTACCATGGTTTATTTTATGCAGAAAAAGAGCATATATGAAACCGCGCAGGAGAAGATGTTTGAAACTGCAAACGTTATCAGCAAAGGCCTGAAAAGAACAATGCTTGAAGGGAAGTCGAATATTACCAGGGCAATGTCCAACGATTTCAAGACCCTGAAAGGAATTGAAAATATAACCATACTGAACCATGAGGGAAGAGAGGCCTTCAACAAGACTGCTCCTTCAAAGGAATCAGAGATTGTTAAAAGATTTGCTGCTGATCTGTCACCTTTTTCGATTATAAAAAACAACCGGATGTTGATTTACAGACCCCTTGAAAACTCTCCTGCGTGCCAGAAATGTCACTTGGTAAAAAGTCCTTTTCTCGGTGTTGTAAAGATCTCCATGTCACTCCGTGACGAGCAGAGCAAGATCGCAAGGATGGCTATGTTCAATATCCTGGCAACAATATCAGCGATTTTTATACTCTCCTTTATAATCTGGATACTCATGAGGAAGATTATTATCAATCCCATCAGGAAGATAGAAGGAGCAGCGACTCTCCTTGCACAGGGTGACCTGACATTCAGAACCGACATAGCTGCCGATGATGAGATCGGCCAGGCAAGTTCCGCCCTCCAGAGCGCCCTGCAGTCAATATCATCGATACTTCAGAGGGTCAAGGATATCACCAGACGCGTCTCAAAGATTTCAACGGAGGTGGAAACTGAATCGAGAGACCTCGTTGAGACAACAAAAACCGAGGCAGAGGCGATAGAGAACATATCAAGTTCTATAGAAGAACTCAATGCCTCGATCTCTGAGATAAGTGAAAGCACAGACGGCCTTGCAGTGTCATCTGAAGAGATGGCATCTGCAATCGAGGAGATGTCTGCAAGTATATTTCAGATTGCCCAGAACAGTAACGAGCTTTTTGAATCGGTTGAATCCAGCTCCTCCTCCATTGAAGAACTGACGTCCTCAATCAAAGAGGTTGCCTCAAGTGCAGACGGTCTATTGAGTTCGACCGACGACACACTCTCAACCATTGAGGAGATTACCGCTTCAATAAGAGAGGTCGAGGTAAACACCAAGGAATCCGCCAGGCTGAGTGAAAGGGTTATGACCGAGGCGTCAACATACGGCAAGGATGCCATTGAAAAAACGATAGATGGAATGGAAAGGATAAAAATCTCA
>Ga0114931_10008806_pt1 | contig 12167 bp, 18 predicted proteins | sample 2SBtaG_FD_89579 | JGI IMG/M metagenome (GOLD analysis project Ga0114931, IMG submission 89579) | Deep subsurface microbial communities from Kolumbo volcano to uncover new lineages of life (NeLLi) - 2SBTROV14_V59a metaG | ecosystem: Environmental > Aquatic > Marine > Volcanic | place: Kolumbo...
CCCTGAGCTTCCGTTTCACTGGAGAAAGCAACTTTGCTGAAAACTTCCGGACTGTGTCCAGAAGAAACAGCTTCTCTGTGAGTGGCTGATCCTCAACGAGTCGAGACACTTGCTGCTCAAATGGTCCTGTCAATCTAAGAGTCTCCTGATTACCGGAGTCCATCCTGAAACAGCTTGTCAACAAGCTCCTCAAAAGGAGAGTCTTCTCTGGATGAAACTGATTCATAAACACACCTTCCCTGCCTACCCATACCTGCACCCGATTGCAATGACTCAAACTGAGCAAGCTCTTTGTCCGTAGGCGCACGGAAGACTTGGTAGTGTTCCGTCCCCTCCGCATCTTTCTGGATCAACCTGCCGGAGAAAATTGTCGTGACCATTCTTCGGTTTGCAGGCGTGAGAGGAATACTCCCAACACGACCTCCTTGTGGAAGGTGCAACACAATAAGAGCTTCACTCATATCCTTCTCCTTGAACGACTGTTTCTTCTGTGATTCCTGACGAATAATACCTACTTTTTCTTCTTCGCTTCCTTCTTTCGCGGAGTAGTCTTTCGCGTTGCTTTCTTTCGCGTTGCTTTCTTTCGCGTTGGCGTCTTTCGGCTTGGTGTATCAGCAACCGGGAGCGTCTGAAAAGAGGACTGCAAAACATCCCACTGCGCCTCCGTAAGACTGATCTGCAAACACTGTCTCTGAGACCGAATCGTCAAACAGGCAGCAGAATCACATCCTGAAATTTCAACGGAAACCTCTCCATCAGAGCGAAAATTGATATCATGCTTTGTCACGTCTACTCCTCCTTTTCGGATGATGTTGTGGACTGGTGGACTGCTCTCGGTGCGTCAGATAGTAACTCAAACTCTTCCACCCTGTAAGACAGGATAGGACACCACCGAAGGCTCTCCAGTCTTGAGCATTAAATTCATGTGTTGTTGTTTTCAAAGCAGCCAGTGTCAACAGCCCTACAATAAGTATTGTCAGCAGAGGCCAAATAGGATGTGCAGGATCGGAGAGACTGTACCGTTTCACTTAAGGAACCTCCTTATTTTGATTGTGTCCAGCGTTGAGTCATGTGCATGGTACGCAGCACAGATTTCAGGTTTTTCCTTTTCAGGCGAGTTAGACCCAAGTAATCGGCCACATCCTCAAAAGACGCATTTGAACCCAACTTCTCATGTGCTTTACGAAAACTGGAAACCTTGTCGTACCAATGCTGTGGAATACGAATCAGCTTGTACTTCTGAAACAGAGCTAACCGAATCTCCTGTCGAATCCAATACTTCGCATAAATCCCGAAGTTTCCTCTACCGTCATACTTGCGAGACGCCTTGATAAGCCCAATCATCCCTTCCTGCACACAATCTTCGTAAGGAATTTCATGGTTATTTTCCGACCACCTCTTGGCTATCGCGTGAACCAGTCCGACATTTTGAAGCACAAGCTGATTGGACATCCGTGTCCCATCACACTGCAAAAGAACAGTCACATCCCTACGAACGGTCAATTGGCCCAAAGAGACTTTATCGCTTCAAAGTGCTGTAAGAGGATGAAAAAGGTAAAGACGGTTTGTATCTGACAAGCAAACCCCACTTCAGAAGCTCAGACCGAAAAACTACGGGAACATTTCGACCATCCATGCTTATTCCGGATTGGTCAAAAATATGGAAACTCAAAATGCCGTCAGACCCGCGAACATTTCCGTACCAGTCCCTCTCTGAATCAAAGTGTGAGACGCTGACATTCGTTGATCGATGACAATTGAAACAAGACTCTCGGTCAACAGACATAACAGCCCGGTAATTCTCTGGGTAAATACCTCCGGATGGAGCAGTTACAGGCCCCTGTTCTCTCCAATCTTCTCCCAGCGCACTCTCAAACACTCGACCTTGAAGCAGATTTTTCACCAAATCTGCCGAGTAGTGAGGCAACCTCTCGGAAACACCATGAATGTCGATAGCAGGGTGTTTATGCTGTGTGTCATGTAAACGCACAGAAAAACGCACAGGTTTGCGAACAAGACGCACAGATTCTTCGTGTTGGCCCAGTCTAGCCAGAGCCGCAGAGAGATCGGAAGCATGAACGAATGGGCGAAATACATCAACAGCCCATTCTCCTTCCTCGCGTGTGCGGGTTCGCACTTCAAAGGGCACAACAGACCCATTGGACAGACGCCGAGCCAGAAGTTCCACGAATACAGTACCGTGCGGAAATGCCCATTCAATCTTCTGAACATGACTATCAAACGTGTCCGGCGAAACGTCTTGTTTAGCTGTCCACCAGACAATGGGTAAAGCCTTCGGACTCCCTGCCTGATGAGGAAGTAAGAGACCCCTGACGTTGATAAGCTCCTTCTGATTTACCAAATGCGTCCCAGCAGGCTCTTTCCATGGAAACTCGTAGGAGGAACCTCGACCCAGTTTATCAAGACCTCCAGAGAGGTCGTACCGAATAGAGTGCAAACCACTGCTGACAGACGACCAGTTTTGTCTCGCAAGAGGCATCTCACGATCGGTGTACAGAATCAGGTTAGGGTCCGCGAGGATACGATTGACGTCAGAATCTGACGTCTGAGGAAAGAGGAGTCGAAAAGATATCTCTCGGCTGGGAGACATGAACCACTGGCCATACACCGCTGGATGGTTCGAGACTACTCCGGGCGACATATTATTGGGAACAGCCGAAGAAAGGCACAAAAAACACCCCAGTACGCCTGCCCAGAGAAGAAACCTGTTAGACATGAGGCCCCCTCTCCCCTTTGCGCTGACAATCGGGATGCACATCCAACCAATGCTCCCAGATCAGAACTTTTTCCTCCGGCTTGTAGGCACGAATGTTTCCACAGTGACACACAACACAGGACAACCGAGCCAGAGTATTCCGACACTCCGGACAAAGATTCCGCCGAAGATCACTCTTCGCACGATATCTTTTCCAGCGACAGAGCAAGAATCGCAAGAGTTTCATTGTTTGCTACCCTGCAAAAATGCAAAGCAAAAGGGGTTACTCTAAGTGTATTTACGATTTCAGACCCCAATTTGCGGAATTTCGGAGATAGATAAGTATGTAAAGCTATATTCATCAATATGTTACAGCGATTGACTGTGACATAACTTCACGTACACCCCTCTACCCATCTTCTTCTTTCCCATCCTCAAGATCAGATGGAAGAACACACCGTTCATCGATTCGGTGCAGATTGACCAGACCACGGTCACAGGGAGGAGTAAAGGTTACGGGGGGAAATTGATTCAGGTCAGCAATGTGCTCTTTACCACACCACGGACAGTCATACTGTGCGGTAAACTGAATTCGATCGTAATTTGCTGTCAGCAGTAAACCGGGAACATTGGGAATTGCACTGTTGGGCTTCTTGCCTCTAGTGGACATACGGGAGTTCTCCTTGTCTCGGCTCCAAAGACGCCAAGAGTCACTCCCCGGTTTTTACTTCCCCCTTCGTCCATCACTGTTCATCACATCATCGTCAGTCATGGGAAATTTTTTCCAACCTGCACTCTCCCACAATGACAATTCTCCGACACCAATGGATAACCACGCTTCTTGGTACGCTCGATACTGATTACTTCCCGGCTCGTACAAAAGCCGGTCAAGGATTACCGTTTCCCCAGTCAACGCACGGTAATCAAGTTCAAAGCCCGTTGGTGGGATAGACGGCAGAAAATGCTCTTTCGCCAACCAGTAATGACCAACTAAACCCCCATCTGTGGCAACCTCAACCTGAAGGAAGACCCAGATACCTTGACTATCCACGCCCAGTCCCTTCTTCGTGTGGAGGAACCGTATAGTCGTGCAGCCAGTTGCCCCACGCACCAAGTCCAACCCAGTATAGCAACTCGGAGACCGGATGCGCAATCAGGTTGTGGACTGGCCAATTTTTTGAGAATACAAGCCATAGCCGAGTCAGCCATCTCGACGGTTTTACGCGGCAAGGCAGTTCTGTAACCGCCGATATCTCAAGATCAGCACCACAAGAAGGGCATGGACCTTCATCGTCGGCAACTTCAGCCGAACATCTTGAGCAGTAGATCACCGCAGCACCTTAAAAAACCAATCTGATTCACGTCAAGGCGTCACAGCACCTTACAGATTACGAGCAGAAGATGCAGACTGTGGCTAACAACACCAAACAGAATCAAAAAGATCACGATGTACAGAAACCATTCCAGCTTTCCTCGGTGCTTTTTCTTATGTTCCTGTTCCATGCCACAGCACCTCACAAAAAACCTTCCAGTCTATCAAAGCACCCTACAGAATTACACCTGCAAAGAAGCGACCATCTTAATGGCCTCAAGTGCAGTTTCTTGGTCTCCTCCAACCATCAAAAGAAGGTCTCTCGCCTTAAAGAGCGTACTCTGAGAAATCTCAGAATTGGAGAGTACCGCAGACTGCGAAGACTGACCGTTACTCTTTGAATCACTTTGCGCCTTTGGAGCACGCACTCGCTTGGGTCGAATGCTCTTGGCACCCCAAACCTTCTTCTTCTGAAGAGAAACAACGGAAGTAGGCACGATAAAACCATACTTCCTCTTCACCCAATCGATGATTTCCCGGCCAGACGCCTTTTTTCCCAGCTTCTCCCAAGCTGTACGAACGGCTGCTGACTTCGACACTTCTGTAGACGACATCTCAGACTCCCCCAAATAGAAACCAGTTGTTGATTCACTTCCTACTACACCACCTTACCTCGTTCCACACCCACGTGGTAGTCACAGCACCTTACATCTCACTCGGAGCCACAGTAGTCTTATATCACAGCACCTTACAACATGGTTGGCAACAATTCATCACAGCACCTTACAAATGACCTGCGTTGGCTCGCGTCACAGCACCTTACAACATGGTTGGCAACAATTCATCACAGCACCTTACAATACGGCTGGGAGGAATCCATCACAGCACCTTACAACACGGTACGAATTCATCACAGCACCTTACGTCTCCTCTGAACGGCCACAGCGATGCAAAGGATAGTGTTCAATTGATGTTTGCTCGCGAGAACCCTTTCGTGTTTTGTGGTGCAGTGACAATGACGGAGGATGATCCTCCGTCGAAAGTTGTGCAACACGAACAGACCCCGGCAAAACGTAACGACGACACTGCCCACAAAGGACTGTCAATTTTTTCTCCACGACTTCCAGAAACCGTTTTCTAGTGTATTTCACGGGAAACCAACAGACTTCACAGGGCAGAGTCGTATCGATCTTCTCTCGACGTTCAGGCTTCCTAGACAACTTTGACGTCCTCACTGACTACTACCTTCGCCACTGGACGATGAGGAATCAAAGGAATCAGGCAATGCTTTCTTGGCTTCGCCCAATTTCCATTTTTTGACACTGAGATCAATATAGCGATGGGCCAACGAATTGCGAAGATTCATCAAAAATGAGGTCCAGTCCCAATCCAGCTTGACTGTAGAAAACCAACAATGATTTTTCAATGGACCAGTAGGCTCGTGATAAATCAACGTCCCCACGTCATACTTCTGACACTGCTTGACGATATCAAGAATAGCACGTTGTCGAACCGCGTAAAACTGGTTCCGCTGCTGGTTCCACCGCTTTACAACCGCCGCATCCACCTTTTTACGCCCGTGTCCCGCACCTTGCCGCTGGCGATAACGCCAACCAATATGCTTTCTCAGCGCGACAAGGCGGCTAACCTGCGATCGAAGGTAACGACCATCACCAACCTTCCAGACTTTATCCTCACGACCGGGAAGATACAAGTTGTACATTCGATCCTGATTATCCGGATTACCTATCACAGGGTAGAGATGTGCTACAACATCCTGCTTCGGCTTCGGTTTGGTGTACCGCACAGGAATGTGCATGTACCAATGATCGTTGCGAAATACCAACTTAGAATCTGGAACCTTGCGTGTTCCCTCAGCCATTTCTCGGAGAAGGGCTTTGTGTGATTTGGGTAATTTCTTGGATGTCACCTTGATTGTCGTCACCCCAGACTCTCGCGTCAAACGGCGAAAAGACACCGTAAGAGAATCTGCGAAATTCACCTTAGTACTGGCCCCATAAGTGGGGATATTCTTGGCTGCGGAGAAAGGTGGTCGAGAATCATAAGCGAGAATCAAATCACGTCGTTTGATTTTTTTAGCCCCCTTTTTCTGCAAACGCCAGTCCGCATCAGCCTGCAAATAAGACCAGACATTTCTCGCAACGGTTACCGCAGTTTGTGTACCAAAGAGTGAGGGAACACGGCTACCCACCGCATGATAGAGCTTGGTAGCCTCTCCTAAAGATTCCTTCACACGACCCGGTCGAGCCTGTTTCTCAGATTCCGGCATTCCCCGCTGACGAAGAAGCCAATCTTCAATCGCGGCGTTCCACCCATGCCTACAAATACAGGCAAGTTTGTCTAAGTCCTCTTTGCTACAATACCCGTTTGAGGTATCAGCTTCCACAATTTTCAACCGCAGAACAGTTGTGTAGGTCAACGTATCCTTGGTTTTTGCCACAGCTACTTCCCCCTTTGCAGACACTTTCGTATCAGACAGTCATCTTCCCAACTTGACTGAGAGCACCCTCAAGAGTAGCAACCTTCCTCTCTGAAACGGCCAGTTGAGAAGAAAGCTCATTCCGGTGAGTTCGTTCCGTTTCCAACTCCGAACGAAGAGACATGACTGTTTTCTTAAGATTCTCAATCGTCTCCAGCCTCTCTTGCGCCAGAGCCTTCCAATTGATTCGTTTCTTGGACTCGGTCGAAGTCTTGTACCCGGACTTCAGGACCATCGCCCGGACATTATACCTCTGCTTTGACCACGCACGGCGAGTCGGAAAGACTTGGTAAGCCCTGAGCATTCCCCGCAAACTGGGAGAACCGCCAAAATGGGCAAATTCCGTGGCTTCCAGATTATCAAGCAGAGCATCTTGACCGCCGTGCTTTGCAACGTATTCGTCATCCTGAAGAATACTTGCCGTCAGACTCAGCATGTCGAAGATACCCGTGCGAACATTCGCGCTGGCAACCTTCAGTTTCTGGCGAAGTTCTTTTCCAGTCATTGCACCACAACCCCCATCAAGAAGGTGGAAATGAAGAGAGAAAGACTCTTCAAAGGGAGACGGCTGGTAGTAAGGTGCTGCTGCGGCCCATCCCATCCGCAGCTTTCTGGGATTCGGTGAGAGACACGATTCGGGAATCCCGAAGGAATACCGAAAAGACTACTCACCATTCGGGCTAGTGACTACCCGATTGACGCCAGCCGTCCCCCCTTGAAGAGTCTTACACCTTTGCAGTACCTTCGCGGCACCTAATAGTAGCAGTGTAGGCCAACTATCATCCAAGTCAAGCCTGAGTTATCCATTTCTCACAAAATTTCCAAAAACTCAGATCAGACGTTGGCGGTGTAGACACCAATTTCGTGGCCACGTTTCAGAATTTCTGGGCCTTCGTAACCCGATAGCTGCGACAGTGTCTCCGGGCTGATCTCAGAATAAGCACCGTCAGCAAATATGTACTTCGCACCAGTGCGGACAAGTCGCCCGCGCCAGTTATTGATTGAGTGCAGTGGAGACTGGACAAACAGCCCTTCCGACGTTTCCCGAAATCTGTCCCCAAACCGAGCATGATAAACGAAATGCAGAATCACAATATCGTAAGTTTTATCCTCTTGCAGAAAATCTCTACCGTCATTGAGGTCAATGAAATCATCGTGGCGTGGTAGACAAAGCTGTTCATACGTTTTGGAGTCGTTCTTGTACAGCCAGTCAACGATTTGGTCAAACCGAGACACGTCAGCAGCACGAAAGATTCCACCCTTATCGTCATCATTCTGACTGGCTCCCACATGCGCAACTCTGAATTCTACTGGGACTCTAAATTTCATCTAACCGATTCTCAGCAAGATCAAAATAGTCTAAGTCAAGCTCGATACCAATGAAATTTCGTCCCGCCAACTTTGCGGCTATACCTGCTGTACCACTACCCATCGCAAAATCAAGCACAGTGTCACCTTCATTGGTATAGGTCTTGATGAGGTACTCCATCAGACCAACCGGCTTTTGTGAAGGGTGCAGTTTTGAGCCACAGTGTATTGAATAAGACAGAACCGACAGCGGGTAGCGGAACCCACTATTATCCTGCTGCTTGAAGCCTTGAGCGTCTGCCGTGGCACCAACAATTCTGTTTGTTCGGTTTCCACCCGTTCGAGGAGCCTTGTATGGTTTTCCTGCGCGCATCTGTGGATGGTACGGGAGTCTTCCGAAGCAAAAAACAAGTATGTCTTCGTGCGACTGCATGATCCGCTTTTTAGCCAGCAGTGGGTTTGATCCTTTCCCTTTGTCCCATACCAGAGACTGCTTGAATGCTTTCAAATTACTCACTACCAATGCTGACGTAAACGGTTGACTAGCAGTCAGCACAATAGCCCCATCAGACTTGGTCACCCTCTTCAATTGCTTCCACAGGGGGTCCAGTGGAATTATTGAATCCCACGTGCAAGCAGTTTTCCCGTAAGGAGGATCGGCCAACACCATATCCACTGACTGGTCAGCGATACGTTTCATTTCCTCTAAGCAGTCACCCTGCAATAGAGTAATTTGAGGTGTTGGCAAAATCACATCTCCCTGCTCGATCGCAGACTACAAAGGACCACGCTGAAAAAACTCCGGAGGTGGCATCTTCAACTCTAGCGGAGGGACAACTCTCGGCACAGATTGGCTGAGAGAGTTATCCGTGGTCTCCTCTGTAGATGGAGACGAATCCTCTTTTTCTTCTTCGGACGAAGAATCAGGATTCAGAGCTTTATGACAGGCAGAACAAACAGGCTTACCAAACGGGGTTGGTGTCAACATAGTCCCGAAAGGCGTTGTATTGACCAAGCCACACAGAGTTTTTCTCTTGTCCGCCGTGATATGCGCAGACTGAGTACCATACCAAGTCAAATAGTTGAAGTCCCCCGCTGCATCATCTATGCTTACCGAGTCATCATTCGGCCAGTCATTTTTCCCCATCCGCAGCACCTTACAGGAGCCTCTTTTGACACTTCTGCCAGATCATCTTCGATCATCCTGTACTTGTCAGTGACAAAGACTGGGTTATGTGCAGAAAGTCATCGTCAGAAAATCCCTCATCTTTCACCGCTGTGTAAAGATTGACGATACACTCGGAAAAGGGGCAGATCAAACCCTTTAGCTGCTCATCTGACCAGTCTATAGGCAACTCAATCTTCACGCGACAAGCCGTAGCACAAGCCAAGTCTCTATCCAATTCTTTAGAGACCAACACATCCCGAAGCAGAACAAACGCTCGAAAGGTTCCCGACGCCTGCACATTGACACACGCAAGAGAATCAACGATAGCCTTGAGTTTATCGTACATTCTTCAGTCCTTTCGGAATAGAGTCAAAGGCTTCACCACTACAAGACATAAAGCCCTCTGGATAGCAAATTTTCATTTGGCACAACACACGCTGTTGCAGTGGAGCATCTTTATTGATTCGAGCAACGGACAACTCGACAAACTCATCCGGATCACGTTGTCAGCAGCATTATCTGGAAGAGAGATTTCGATCATCTTGTGTAGCATCTGCCCAATCGCCCATCTTGACGACTGCAACCTGCCAGTCTTTATGGAGCAATTCAATTCGATCTGCATACAGAAACAGAAACGCATCAATCGCCTTCGCAGGAGGCTGGTAAACAACCCCGTTATCCCACGGATAATCGTCAAAGATCATCACGCCAAATTTTTTGAGAAGACGAAATGAGAGGACTGCATCCTCAATGACGTTAGCTGCCTGATGACACCCATCGATGTAGACAAAATCGAAGGAATTCAAAGGCATTTCTCGCAGACACTGGTAAGACAGTCCTTTTCTCTTACTCAGCTTAGACGGAGCAGGAAAATCAGATTGCCACTTGCGAGTCACCGCGTCGAAAGTTTCTTCCGTACCGGGAATGGACCATGGATCGATGCACACCAAACCAGAATTGTCGTGCGTCAGAATGTTTTCCAAAAACCACACGGATGAACGACCTTCCAAACAGCCGATCTCGATACCATAGGCTTTCTTCCCCGCAAGATGACCTAGAGTTTCCAGCCAAGAAGACACATGACTCGTTGTGTAGTCTGGCTTCTTGTAGTCAGCTTCATTCATAGTCATCAGTTACTAGCACCACATTGACTAACAGAAGCCACAGCACCTTACAGGACAATACTCAGACTGCCCTTCTTCGGCCACAGCACCTTACACCTTAGAAGACGACTGTTCGTAAGGAGAGTCCAACAACCACAGCTTCTCCCCTTCGCATAATCTCTGAGACAGTTTCTCAAGAGTTTGGTCCAGTTGATTCTTGGCGTGTCGGTAGTTGATCCCTTCCAGCATTCTTGCTGTAGATTGAGCTTCCTCAAAACCGTGAGACAGACCAACAAAATACGCCTTGCGCAGAGCACGCTGAAAAAACATCGCATCAGATTGCATTTTTGTCACCCACTCTCTGCGGATCATTCCGGCTCTGGTCACAGCACCTTACAGACACTTTCGTCAACCGGATCATTCCGACTCTGGTCACAGCACCTTACAGACTTTCGTCAACTGGGTCACCAGCATCCGCAACATCAAACCGGGTGAGTACACCTTCCAAAGTCTGCATGACCAAATTCAGTTCCCGGCGAACGATCTTTTCCGGGTACTTATCGACCATGTTAACGATGGTCCTCTGGAGCTTCTTACGTGTTTCTTTGGCATTCATCTCAGCACCTATCACATCACCTTGTAGGACAAATACAGTCGGACCGTGGTGTCAGTCACAGCACCTTACAGGACAGACCGTCCACCTATCACAGCACCTTACAGTAGTCGCACGAGTATTGTACTCCAACTCAATGTTGAGTCAAGAGTCAGTTGGTGCAGTTTCCAAAATCTGGGGGGATGAACTCAACAATCTATCACCAGATTCTCCCCAAAATTCATCTAGCGCAGCCGTACAGCAGATTTCCTGCACCAAAGCCCCCACCTCTCCCTCGCACCGTCTGACGACCTCATCAATCAGGTATGGAAAGGAATGCAGAATCCGTTCCGCAATCTTTCGACAACACTCTTTGTCCAGCGGACCAAGAGTAATAAATTTATCTAGGCGACCATTCCGCATCAAAGCTGCATCGAGAGTTTTCACATGATTCGTCGTCACGGCCAGAAGCACTCCGTCAGATCGACGGACGCCGTCAATGCAGTTCAGCAAACAGTCAAAAGAGAGGCTAGAATGTCCAGTAACATTCTTACGGCCATGAAAGACAGCATCGATATCTTCAATCAACGCCACACAAGGAGTCTGTGAAAGCATGTACCGCCACTCCGCGACCATCTCGCTGTTACGGAGTGTCCTCAAATCATAACTGAACAGCGGCATGTCCAAATCTTCAGAAACCGCCCGAATCAAAGAGGTTTTACCCGTACCGGGCCATCCACCCAGACCAATACCCTTTCTCCACGGGATACAGTGCTCTCGATACCAGTTCTCTGACTTCAGCCAGCGTCGAATGTCTTTAATCCAAGCAGTAACGTCTTCCGGCATTGCCAGTAAATCCAAAGATGACTGGGTTACACCATAATGACGTCCGATGTCCCCAACATCGTAACCAACCAAACGATGAGCCGTAGCCCCCCACTGGACATCATCGTGAGTCCTCACAACTTCAGAATTACCCGAAGAATTTGGTCCGAGTGGGGGAGGAGCACTCGATGCAATCTCTCGATCACCAGAACCTGTCACAATATGAATGTAATGACGGTGAGGCTGTTCTTCTTTCGCACAGTAGCTCGCCCGTACTTCATTGTAAATCTTACAGACGTCAGAGAGAAAAGTATCTGGGTCCAGAGTCCCGCGAATGAAAGTGATGGTTACAATACCCGCTGCATTATCATATGCAGGATCAGCTTCGTTGTGGCCAGAAGGCGCAAGACCCACCCAGATTGGTTTCCATCCAGACCAGAAGAGTTTGTTGCAGGTTCCATGCTCCAACGCAATCAGTTGAACCCGTTGAGCTTTTCGGACGAACGCCATCCAACCCATGTACTTACGAACCCCGAACCGTGAAGATTGGTAATTCTGCTAGCAGTAATGCCCCACAGCTTCTACCAATGGACCCTCCACGGTAAACCGTCCCACAACGCGAGACATCGCCTGAGAGAAAAAA
>Ga0114931_10008807_pt1 | contig 12167 bp, 7 predicted proteins | sample 2SBtaG_FD_89579 | JGI IMG/M metagenome (GOLD analysis project Ga0114931, IMG submission 89579) | Deep subsurface microbial communities from Kolumbo volcano to uncover new lineages of life (NeLLi) - 2SBTROV14_V59a metaG | ecosystem: Environmental > Aquatic > Marine > Volcanic | place: Kolumbo...
GCCGCTCAAGGAATCAAATTTCGTCAGGCGGAGAGCTATGTTATACTTTTTGGACACACCCTAATCATATTTTCGAACATCCCGTCTTTAGTATACAGAGGTGCCACTTGATGCGATCCGATAAACAGCGTGTGCGTCCGAGCGCTACGTCAACCATCTTGCGGTCAATCAGATCATCACGCTTTTCATCGCCGATCGCGATCCTGCTGATTTTCATCGCCATAACCCTGGCGGCGACGCTCATCCCTTCATCCGCTCACGCCCAGCGCGCGAACACAGAGAATCCGGGTTCGGTGACGCTCACCCCTTATCTGGTCAAATCGGACACAGGCTTCCCGGTCATGGCCGAATGGGGCCAGTTGATCGTTCCCGAACGTCGAGATGACCCTAACAGCCCTCGGATCGAGACTGCATTCCTGCGCTTCAGAACCAAGGCCGCCAAGCCGGCCCCCCCTATCATCTTCATCGACGACGGTCCCAAACTCGACCCTTCAGCGCTTTCCGATCCGTCCCGGTACTTGCCTATGGTCGCGATCTTCGGCCCCACGTCCGACGTCATCATCATGGAACAACGGGGCGGCGGCGAGGCTCGTCCCCGATTGGATTGCGCCGACGCCTACGATATCACCCTCAGCCGCCCCGCCACCCAGGATCGCATCGCGCGCCTGGCCAGCGCCTATGCGGCCACGTGCAGCCGCCGCTGGACCACGGCCGGCGTCGATCCGGCCGGCTACAACGCCCGGGAGATGGCGGAAGACGTCGAATCTCTGCGGCAGGCGTTAGGCTATAAGAAGGTCTCGCTCCTGGGCATTGGCTTTGGCTCCCATATTGGGCTGGCTCTCATCAAGGAGCACCCGAACGCGGTGGATCGGGCCGCATTCGTCCTCATCCAAGGCCCTGACCAGACGCTAATCCTGCCTGACTCGGTCCAGTCCCAACTGGAGCGTCTGGATGAACGCGTCAAGGCAGACCCAGTGGTTAGCCAGCAGATCCCCGATTTTATTGGCCTGGTGGCCCAGGTGCTCCTCAACCTGCAACAGAATCCGGTCACAACCACGGTGACCGACCCGGCGACGGGCGAGCCCATCGCCATCACTGTGGGCATACTCGACCTGCAACGGGCGACATCCATTGCGCTGGCCCACACCGATCAACGCTCGCTGCCGGCCCACTACTACGCCATGTCCCGGGGCGATTACACCTGGCTGGGCGAGCAGGCGTTGAAGAGCCGCCATGGGGTGGACGCCGGGCTGCTGCCGCCGGCCGTCAAGTGTGCGTCCGGAGCCAGCGAGGAGCGCTTGGCCCTGGCCGGGGAGCAGGATCCCAACACCATCCTGGGCGACGCCATCAACGGCGTCTGGCTGGAGACCTGCGCTTCCATTGGCGATGTCGATCTGGGGGACGAATTCCGTAGCCCTGTGGAAGCGGACACGCCGGTGCTGCTGATCAATGGTGACATGGACGCGCTGACGCCGGACAGCAACGGATCCGATGTGGTCGAAGGATTGGAAAACGGCCAGCTTCTGATTGTCGATGGCGCATCCCATGACCTGCTCGGCGAGGCGCTGCCCATCATCACGCCGATCCTGGTGGAGTTCATGCTGGGCGATGCCGCGGCCCCCATCGACGCGCCCGCACTCGCGGTCCCATTCCAGTTGGAGCCGATTCCCATTCAGCCGGTGGAGATCGACGGCTGGACGGGCGAGTATTTCAACAACCGGGATCTGGCCGGCGAGCCGGCGCTGGTGCGGGATGACCCGGCCATCGACTTCCTGTGGGGCGAGGAGTCGCCTGCACCGGAGATCACCGCCGACAACTTCTCGGTGCGCTGGAGCAAGACCAGAGAGCTGCCTGCGGGCGTCTACCGCTTCGCCATCTGGGCGGACAACGGCGTGCGTCTCTGGATCAACGATGTGCTGGTTCTGGACAAGTGGACGGAAGGGCCGCTGCGTAATTTCATCGTCGATGTGAGCCTGGTGCGCGGCGCCCACAACGCGCGACTGGAATATTTCAACGGCACAGGCCCGGCCGCGGTCAGGATGGATGTGAGCCAGGTTCAGGCGTTCCCGGACTGGAAGGCCGAGTATTTCGACAACGTCAACCTGGACGGCGAGCCGGTGGTGGTGCGCAACGAGGAACGTTTGGATTACGTGTGGGGACAGGCAGCCCCCGCGCCCGGCGTGCCCGCGGCCAACTGGTCGGCGCGCTGGTCTCGCAGGGCAGGCTTCGAGGAAGGCGACTACACCTTCACCGTGGATGTAGCCGGGGGCGCGCGTCTCTGGCTTGACGGCCGCCTCCTGATCGCGAGCTGGGTTGATCAGGGATCGCGACGGCTCCAGGCTAACAGCGGCGTGCTGGCCCGGGGCGATCACGACCTGCGGGTCGAATACTTCAAGGCCGGCGGCGACGGTTCGCTCCAGGTTTCCTGGATGCCGTCGCCGCCCGCGACGCCGCCCGTGGCCAGGATCAGCGGTCCGACCCGCGGCCAGGTGGGCCAATCGCTCATCTACGACGGCAGCGCATCAACCGCGGCTGACGGTGCAGAGTTGATCGCCTATGACTGGGACTTTGGCGACGGCCTCACGGGCAGCGGCCCGCGGGTGGAGCATGTATACGTCCAGCCGGGGCTTTACAACGTCATGCTCACGGTCACCGATGAACGGGACCTCACCGACACCGTGGGAATTCAGGTGCGGGTGGACGAGACCGCGATCCCGCCGGCGCCCGATCAGCCGCCGGTGGCGGTGATCACCGCGCCGGCTCAGGGGTTGCTCAACGAGCCGATCCTGTTCGACGCCGCCAATTCCCAATCCACGAACCCCATCGTCAGCTTCGCCTGGCAATTCGGCGACGGCTCCCAGGCCGATGCTGTGCGAGTCGCCAAGATCTATAACGCGCCGGGCATGTACAACGTGACCCTTACGCTGACGGATGACCAGGGCCTGCAGAGCGCCGCAACCCAGCTGATCCTGATTGTCGCGCCCACACCCACGCCATCCGCGTCCCTGGAGGCGACGCCCACGCCCCCCCCGCCGCCGACGCTGATGCCAACGGCCACGCCTGCGCCTACCAGCACGCCCGTCGAGACCCCGCCGGCAGAGATTCCCCCCACCCCCACCCTGAATCCAGGCGCATCCCCCGTCCAGCCCACGCCTACGCCCGTAGGCAATTCTCCCCAGCTGACTCCCACGCCGACTTCTGTGACCAATTCGCCTCCTCCTGGCTCTGCGGTCGGACCGGAGGCGGTGATCAGCGCCAAGGTCAATGGCGGGGACATTTTCCCCTACACAACCCGGCCGGAGGGTGACGTGGTCAAAGTCGCCTCCAACCAGGACATCGTATTCAGCGCCGCCAATTCCATCCCCGGCAGCAGCCAGATCGTCAGCTACCGCTGGGAGTTTCTCAACATTCCGAACAGCGTTTACACCACAGATGTGGTGCCGTTCAGGTTCCAGGCCCCGGGCGTCTACAAGTTGCAATTGACGGTGACTGACGCCAACGGCCTGCCGGGGACCGCACTCTGGTTCATCGAAGTGGATCAACAGTAGACGCACCGTTCACAGCCGACGTCCCAACCTGAGGTGAACGGCGCCAAATGGGCATAAAAATGCAGTAGCAGCCAAAGGAGAACAAGCATGTCAAACCTCGTCGTTATCACCTTCGACAACGCTGAAGAGGCGGGCAAAGTGCGTGATGCACTGCGTCAAGCCCAAAAACGAGGAGCGCTGAGTCTGGACGACTCGGCCGTGGTCGTCAAGGACGCGGAGGGCAAGATTCACGTCAAGAATGAAGTCGACCGGGGCGTTAAAATCGGAGCCATCGGCGGAGGCTTGCTGGGGTTATTGCTTGCAGGCATCTTTTTCCCCTTCGCCGGCCTCATCGTCGGCGCCCTGGGCGGCGCCGCCGTCGGCGCCATGGCAGACCTGGGCGTTTCCAAAAAATTCGTAAAAGATGTCGCGGCCGAATTGAAGCCCAACACATCCGCCCTCTTCGTCATCATCCGTGAGGACAGCGATCCGGATATGGTGTTGGCCGCCTTACGGCCTTACAAAGGCAAGGTGTACCAAACTTCCCTGGACACCGAAGCTGAAGAAAATCTGCGCGATGTGCTCTCCAAGCGGATCGGCGTCCCCTCCCAAGAACCAGAGGACGTAGAAAACGCGGGGTAAGCGCAAAGGATGGTCAACTTTTTAAAATCCTATCTACGGATAAATACAGAAAGGTGATATAAGAATGGCTAACATAACAGCACTGGCGTTCGATACGATGGAAGGCGCGGACAACATGTTCCAGAACCTGATGTCCTGGCAGGAAGAGGGGCTGATCGAGGTATTGGACGCGGTCGTCGCCACTCGCAACGTCGGCAATGATATCCAGGTGGAGCAGAAGCTCAAGAAAACTGGCAAGTACGCGGCCCGAGGCAGCGGCGTTGGACTGATCGCAGGCATGATCTTGGGCGGTCCTATCGTCGGATTGGCCGCGGGCGCGGGCATCGGCGCTATCAGCGGCAAGATGAAGAAGCAGGGGATCGACCGCAAGTTCGTGGACAGCATCGTTGACGCCATCCGCCCGGAAACGTCTATCCTTTTCATCATGACTGAAGGCGGCGATATCGATCGTCTCCAGGACGAATTGAAGGTGCATCGGGCCAAGGTGCTGAGCACGACGCTCTCCGAGGAACAGGAAAAGGAACTGCGCAAGCTGCTCGCGCGCGAAGAATGAGCGACAAAAGAAGACAGTATATATCTATTCGACCCGCTGTCTATCGTGAACAGATACGCTACGACAGTATAATCAGATGGAGTTTTGTATGGAATTTTGGCATAAAAGTTCGACTGGAATCAAGGCCGCGATCGTGGTTGGGGCCGCCCTTGTCCTCATTCTGCTCATCGCCCTGATCGCCAACTTCTCGAATCAGGGGACGGAGAACGGCCAGGCTCCGGAAACGACCGCAACCGTGGCCGGCGTGGTGACGGTTGCGCCGCCAGAGCCGACCATCATCCCGCCGACGCCGGAAGCCGGCGCGCCCACAATAGCCGCCAACGGCATCGTCAACGTGCGCTCCGGACCAGGCGTCAATTACCCGCGGATCGGCTTGCTCGCCAATGGACAAACGGCCAACGCCATCGGACGCAGCGCTGATAACGCCTGGTGGGTGATCGAATTCCCCGTCCCGCCCGAAAACCAGGGCTGGGTGGCGGCGGAATACGTCACCGCGACCGGCGTCGAGAACGTCCCCATCATCCAGGCCCCTACGTTGCCAGAACCGACCGCAGCGCCCCCCGTGCCCATCACCGACTGGCGCGGCGAGTATTTCGCCAACCAGGATCTGGCTGGGGAGCCGATGCTCGTTCGCAATGACGCCGCCATCAACTTCAACTGGGGGACGAATCCGCCTGCACCCGGCATGCCGGCCACCAACTGGTCTGCACGCTGGACCATCAACCGCAATGTGCCGGCCGGGACCTATCGTTTCTCAGCCTGGGTGGATGATGGGGTGCGCATCTTCGTGGACAACCAACTCGTCCTCGACGGCTGGCAAACGGGACCCGCCCGAAACTACACGGTGGACGTTAATGTGACCGCGGGCGCCCACGAGGTGCGGGTCGAATACTTCCAGACCACGGGCGGTGCGTTGCTTCAGCTCGACATCGGCTATGTCGAAGGCTATCCTGAATGGAAGAGCGAATACTTCAGCAACCCCGATCTGGGCGAACCGCCCATCGTCGTACGCAACGAACAGAACATCAACTATGACTGGGGCGCGGCGCCTCCAGTCAGCGGCATCCCCGCCGACAACTGGTCAGCGCGCTGGACTCGCACCATCTACCTGGAGAGCGGCGACTACACCATCATGATAGATGTGGCGGGCGGCGTGCGTCTGTGGATGGATGGGCGCACCCTGATCGACAGTTGGGATGCGGCAGGATCGCGAGCGCTGCAAGCTGACACAGGCGCCGTGAACGCCGGCAACCATGAGATTAAAGTCGAATACTTCAAGAGAACTGGCGATGGGCATCTGGTGGTTACCGGTCAGGAAGCCGACGGCGATCCGATCCCGCCCACGGCCGTCATCCAGGGACCGACCCGCGGCAACGTGGGCGAAGAGCTGCAGTTCACCGCCACAGGCTCCACCGTAGCCGTGGGCAGTCATGTGGTCGCGGCGGACTGGGACTTCGGCGACGGAACCGCCATCAGCGGCGTAAGCGTCTCTCACGCCTATCAGGCGCCCGGCGTCTATCTGGTCAAACTCACGATCACGGACGACAAGGGACTCAGCGACGCCACCAGCCAGCAGGTGAACATCACCGACGCGGCGGTGACGCCACCGCCGCCCCAGCCGCCTGTGGCTGTGATCGACGCACCCCAGCAGGCCGAAGTGGGCGAGGCAGTAACCTTCTACGCCGGCAACTCCCAGTCGGTAAGCCCCATCCTGACCTACGCCTGGAACTTTGGCGATGGTTCGGTGGGTGATGCCGAGACCATGGAGAAAGTCTATGCAGAGCCGGGCGTCTACACGGTCAATCTGACGGTAATCGATGATCAAGGGCTGCGGAGCGACGCACAACAGCAGATCGCGATCCGGGAAGCTGCGCCCACAACCGAACCTACAACTCAACCCACAGCGGAGCCAACTCAGCCAGTGGAGCCAACTCAGCCTGTGGAGCCAACTCAGCCTGTGGAGCCAACTCAGCCTGTGGAGCCAACTCCGGAGATCACGCCCACGCCGGCGGAGACGCCCGTCGAACCTGAACCGACCCCAGCGCCCACGGAGACGCCTGGGGATGGGGGCGAGGGTGTAACGCCGCCGGTCCAGCCGGTGATACAGGTGACAATCGCCGGCGAGCCGGTCCCGATCGAAGACGTGAACGGCGTCAAGACCATTGCCGTGCCCACGGGGGCCGTCTTCCAGGTCGACGCCTCAGAAGCGATCGCAAGCAACCCGGCCCTGACCCTATCCTGGGATATGGGCGATGGTCAGCCTCCTTTGACGGGGCCCGTCATCGAGTATAGCTACGCCCAGCCGGGGACATATCCGGTGACCGTCACTGCCAGCGATAGCGAAGGAAGCGCGCAGACGACCTGGCAGGTGATTGTGCAGTAAGCATAGACGGCGGATGGAGCGGAATTGAATAGGTGCGAGAGGCGCATATAAAAAGAGGCGATCCCGTGAGAAGAGGAATCGCCTCTTTTTATATCAGATGAACTGGTATTCCCGCACCACCATCAGTGTGATGATGATCAGGGCGATGAGCAGCAGGACGACAAATTTCTGCACATCGTAGCGATGAATGAGGGTCGGCAATGGTCGCTGCTCCATCTCTATTCCTCCTCATCCGTCGAGGCGTCCGAAGCGTCATCCCCGGCGGGCTGAGCGGCCAGCAGGCCGGCGTCTGCAATCCATTGCTCGAAGGCCGGCTTCTGGTACTCGGCCGGCTGGATGATGGCGGTCAGTTCCTCCGGCGTCAACGCGGCGAGTTGCGCGAACGTCTTGACGCCCGCCTCGTGTAGTTTGCGACGATAGACGGGACCGACGCCGCTGATCCGGGTCAGATTGTCGGGCTGAGCGTCCGCAGCAGGCGCACCGGCCGCGCCCCCTGCTTCAAGGGACGATTCGTCGACCACGGCTTCTTCCACGGCAGCGACTTCCTCAACCGTCATCGCAGCCGCTGCCTCGGACGTTTCGGCAGGCTCGACAGCAACCACCTCTCCCTCTTCATCGTCGCCGTCATCAGACATCTCAGCGACCACAGCTTTGACGTCCGCCTTGTCGCCGGCCTCTGCTTCGGCCTTCTCTGCAACCACGACCTCAATTTCGGCGGTGGAGGCCAGTTGAGCGCGTAATGTCTCGTTCTCGGCGTTCAACTCGGCCAAGCGGGCCTGGGAAGCAGCCAGTTCGTTGCGCAACTGGGTTTCAGTGGCGTAAAATCCGGCCAGATTCCGGCGCCAATAGAGCCAATCGATGATCCACTCGATGACCCAGCCAACAAAAACGCCGGCTGCGAATGCGATCCAAACAGTCATCTTCGTCTCCCTTACAAGCTATGGGGTTGAGCAATGGCGTGTTTGCTAAACCGAAGTCAATGTATCTGCTCAATAAACCGGGGAAGTCCATCGCACTGACCGGGCGCATCGGGGAAATTCGGCCTGTATTGGGTCAGTGCAACGCACTCCGTCCCGAAATATTGAGGTGATACAAGTCAATAGTGAAAAACAAAAGTCCACAAAGCGCGGCTACTCGTTGTGCTGCAATATGTTTACTGCTTCTTGGCAACTTCGAATAAGGCCAGATGCGATACCTATTAAACAACCGATGGGGAGAATCGGCAAAATGACGAGGGTGTGTTCAAAATGGGTGCGTCCTAAATGACGATAAGCTCGAGTAGGATGGCGGTGGCTGTACGCAGAGAGAAGGTGGCGTCTTGCGCGGGCGGCGCAGCTAAGGTAGAGTACAGCCGCAAGGATTCAATCCGTCTGACCAACCATCACCGACAGACTATACGACAATGATTGAAAGCGATATCCTGATTATCGGAGCGGGCGTGAGTGGGCTGATGGCGGCCGTCACCGCGCTCCAGCATGGGGAGGGGGAAAACGCCCCTCATATCACCATCGTGGACAAAAACCCGGAGATCGGCGGTCGTTTGGCGACAGCGCGGATGGGCAGCGGCCGGGGCGACCAGGGCGCGCAGTTCTTCACCGTGCGCGACGACCGCTTCCGCGCCTGGGTGGACCGCTGGCTGAGCGAAGATCTGGTCCATGTCTGGTCTTACGGCTGGAGCGACGGCAGCATCTACGCCACCGACGAGGACGGCTATCCCCGCTATGCCGTACACGGCGGCATGAAGCGGTTGGCCGAACGATTAGCCGCTGACTTGAAAGGGAAGGACGAGATTGAGTCGGTGTACCTGCGCCTGAATGCGAGCATCACCGCGGTTAGCTCGGATGAGGGCGTCTGGCGCGCCACGGACGAAAATGGCCGGACATACGGCGCGCGCATCCTGGTGATCACAGCCCCCATCCCCCTGGCCCTGGCGCTGCTGGACGCGGGCGGGACGGCTCTGGCGCCGGACGACCGCGACGCCCTGGAGCGAATCGAGTACGCGCCCAGCCTGTGCGGCCTCTTCCGGGTGGAGGGTGACGTGACGCTGCCTGAGCCGGGTGCGATCCAGCGCCCGGGTGCGGATATCAGCTGGATCGCGGACAACCGGCGCAAGGGCGTCTCACCCGACGCGACGGTGATCACGGTCCACGCCGGGCCGGGGTTGAGCCGCGCCCATTTCGATGATGACGACGCCCGGATCAGTGCGCGGCTAAGCCAAGCCATCCAGCCCTACCTGGGTCCGGGCGCAACTATCGCCGCCAGCCATATCAGGCGTTGGCGATATGCGCTCCCCCTGGTCTTGCACCCTGAACGCTACCTGCGTGCGACCAGGCTACCGCCCCTCTATTTTGGCGGCGACGCCTTCGGCGGCCCGCGGGTGGAAGGGGCGGCGCTATCGGGTATGGCTATTGGGCGCGCGTTACAGAAGGAAGGAGAGCAGGGAGATTAAGGAGATTGGAGAGATTGGGAGATTAGTGCTCTGCCGGAGAGCCACTAATCTCCCAATCTCTTCCTCTTCCCCTTCCCCTCTACCGAGTCACCAGCGGCAGATAGATGTAGCTATCGCGGGCAATGGTCTGGGTGACGACCTCCGTCTCCGCCACCACCACCTCCTCCTCATCCAAGGCCGCGACCATGAACTGGTGTTCGCCGGCTGGCAGATCCCGCAGGTAGTAGGTCAGGATATTCGGCTCCAGGATGGCGGCCAGGGAGCGGTCCACATCCAGCGGCCCCTTGGTGAAGACCTGATAGGCCGCCACATCCACCTCGGTCGGCTCGCTCCAGTCCAGGGCCACTACGCCATCGCCCACTTCGGTGACAGTAAGCGAGAGGCTCTCTGCGTCCTCAGCCTTCACCAGCGCGGGCGGCGTGTAGTAGCACCAGGTCCCCACCGTGGGCGTCAGAGGCGTCGTATACCACTCGTCGATGAACTCGTCCCAGCCATAGTCATTCACGAAGGCGAAGGTCTCGGTGATGACCACACTCTGGGTCGGATCGGGCGTCCAGACCGCGCTCAGGGGCGTCTGCTGGCGGTAGACGCTGGCCCGCCAGGCCACGTTGGCGGGCGCGTTCCGGGGCAGGGGGGCCAGCAGGGTGATGCGATCGATGTAATCCCAGACCTGATCGGGGGCCAGGTAGGGAGAGCCAACGATGGAAAGCCCCTGGATGGCCGAAAGCGCGCTGAGGAGTTCGCCGGCCGCAGCGTTCACCCCCGCGGCGTCGCCGGGCGGGAACGCCTCCCGCAGCCTGATAGCAAAAGACCCCGCGCCTAGCAATTCATCCGGCTGGCCGAGGACGAAGCGCTGGCGTCCGCAGAGGGTCGTGTCCACGTAGAGGCTGGCGGCTGACGCGTTGAGGATGGTGTCGGCCCGGCCATTGCCCAGTGCGCCGGTCAGCGCACCACCCAGGTTGCTGATGGCCGCGGCGATGTTGGTGATGTCGTCCTGCTTCACCCAGAAGATGGCGTTAGGGTGATAGCGGTTCAGGGACTCCTCGTAGCGGCTGATGATATTCTGTGCGATCTGCTCATTGGTCGCGGCCGGGGCCAACTGGGCCACATACTTGGCGTAGGGCGCGACCAGCCAGGCGTAGTTGGGTGAGGCGATGAAGACCTTGGCCGCGTTGCGCACCTCGTAGAGCACATCGATGTTGCCCTGGAAGCACTGGTCGAAAAAGAGGATATCGAAGGGATTGGCCCCGTTGTCGGTGGCCTCGGCCAGGGCGCGCCCCAACTCCACCGTGCTGATGTAGGAGCCGTCGGTCACATCCGCGGGCGTGAACTCGCTCTTCTGGGGCAGGGGCGGGATGCCGTCCTGGGGCGGCGGATCCGGCTCGCCCGGGGGAACGGACGGGACCCAGGCGATGTTGGGCGCCGGCCCCACGCCGTGGCCGATGAGCGAGACCATGGTGCGATCGGCCGGGACCTGTTGGCGCGCGTACCTCAGGAACCAGGTCAGGACCGCGGGGTCGGCCATGTCCAGCTCGCGCCGTCCCCATTCCCGCTCCACCGCATCGGTGGCCGTAATCACGCCGTCCCGGATGATCATCAACTCGGTGTTGTCTTCCCCCAGCCGGTCGGCCAGCACCACAGCCGTTATGTTGGGGTTCACTTCAGAGCCATGGCGGATGCGTTCCACGATGGGACGCACATAAGGAGAGAGATTGTTGTCCGCGGAAATCGAGACCATCAACAGAATACGCTCGTTGGCTTGGGTCACGCCCACGGTCTGGGCAGGCTCACTGTCCACCTGGGCCGGCTGGTCCGCCTGGCCGGGGGTGATGGAACGGACGCGAATGAAATAGCTCTGGCCGGGGGCCAATCCATCGACCCGGTAGACGTTGGTTTGCAGGTTTTCCGTGACGCCATGGATCTGGTAAGCGCCGCCGAATGTGTTCTTGACGCTGATCTCATAGCGCCCCTGGCCGTCATAGGCGATGGGCGTCCAGGAGAGATCGAAGCCATCGGCGTAGAAGGCGGTAATGACCAGATTCCGGGGCGGCGATGTCTGGGTGGAGGCCCAGTCCGGGTCCAGCGTATCGAGGCAGGCTCGAGTCTGGGCAGCGCGCGGTGCGATCTGGTTGTAGGCGAAGTCCGCGTTCTGCACCGTGTCGATCAGGTCGCAGAGGGTGGCCGGTGCGTTGCCCGTGAGCCGGTTGCGGGCCAGTTGCAGTTCCTCCAACGCGGAAAAGCGGCCAATGGCCCGGGGCAATTCGCCGACCAGCTTGTTGCCGGCCAGTTGCAGGCCGGTCACATGGTCGCCCGCGCAGACCACGCCGTTCCAGTCGCAAGGCGTCTTGCCGTTGCTAAGGTCCAGCCAGCCGCTGTTGTCGTTCCAATTGTCGCCGCCGGTAGCCTCATAGAGGAGGACCAGCACGCCACACTCCTCGGCGGGGATGGCGGTGACGTCGGCGCAAATGGCCGGCAGTTCCGCTGGGCGCGGCGTAAGATCCTGTGGCGAAGGGGCCGCTGTAGCAGTGGATTGGATCGCGAACGTCAACGCCAGCAGGGCGATGAACGCGAAGGCGAACGCCCCCAGGGCGCGCCGGCTCCGTTGTGAAGAGC
>Ga0114931_10008808_pt1 | contig 12165 bp, 14 predicted proteins | sample 2SBtaG_FD_89579 | JGI IMG/M metagenome (GOLD analysis project Ga0114931, IMG submission 89579) | Deep subsurface microbial communities from Kolumbo volcano to uncover new lineages of life (NeLLi) - 2SBTROV14_V59a metaG | ecosystem: Environmental > Aquatic > Marine > Volcanic | place: Kolumbo...
TATGAAAAATTGAAAGAGAAACAAGGGGAAAAACATCGAAAGCAGTTTGAAGATAAATTAACGAAAGAGATTGATGAAATTGCTATCAATAATTATCGATTCAAAAACAATAAATGAAAATCTTATATATTTATCCGTATTTTTTTACGGACAAGAAGGGGGGGGAGGACCATCGTGAAACATATAATCAATTAAATACATAGCATCATTGATATTCACGCTTCCATTAGAATCGCCATCAACATTGCCTTCTTCCATACATGCGGGGGGAGGTCCATCATTAAACATATAATTAATTAAATACAATAAATCATTGATATTTGTTTTGTCTTCAGGGTCATTATCAATATTTCCTCGATCACCCAAACAGCAAGAGCCACCTTGTATATTTAAGTACCCTTTGATAAAAGTGGGTTTAAAAGCGTTAGCGACGCTGTCTGAAAATACGGTGGAAAACTCTCTGTCTCCCAAGGTCAAAGTTACCGAATCAATAGTTACTATTTGAGGATTAATATTAGACGAAAAAGAAAAATATAAATTTCCCAAGAACCCATTTCCTTTGGGTATCAATTCTTCGGATAGAACGTAGCAATATATTGTTATAGAATTATTGGTTATTTTATCGCCACCTTTGAGAGTATAACTCTCAATACGTCCACCGGTAAATGAAAAAGAGTCAATTTGAACATCGGGTGAATTATATGTTAAGGTGATTTCAATACCGGCTAAACTTTCGTCATTAAAAACATATACGGGGATAGAAGAAGACCCAATCGAATTAGTAACAACGGAATCAATATAAATTGTATCGGCAACGTTGGGGTCAACACCTTGAGAGTAACATATTCCTGTGTTTACTATAAAGACAAGAATTGCTAACACTAATATTCTAATATGAATTCGCATAATCTATCCCTCAACTTGATGAATCATTAAATACCAATACAGCAAAAATTATGCTGTTTTTAAAAGAAAATGTAATTAAAGACTAAAACTAAATAAGGTATCTCACCTTCTTGTAAATACATGAAATGTCGTAAGCTTGAACAAAAAAAATATAATGTATTATGTATCTTTTTGCAACTGATTTTTTATATGAAAATTTATGCAAAAAACTTCATAAATGGTCAATTTGTTTTATTAAATTGAGAATAATATAAGTTTAATTTATATTTTCCTAAAAGTTTTAAGACAATAGACGATAGTTATGAATATGACTGAAACTAAGCATATAAAACGAAAAATCGAGCGTTGCGCATATTTGAAAGTTTGCTATTTAGCTACGGAATTAAAATGTTTTGGTTATAAAACAGACTGTCCGCTCTATCAAAAGTCAAATAATGAGAATTATAACGAAGATCGTTTCCATGATGCTATGGATAGACTTATAAACAAGACAATGGCAAAGTATCATCAATTACCCGAGTAATTGCTATAATTCATAAAAATAGAAAATCATTCCTGTTCCTTTAGGAAAATCATTCCCGTTTCACTCAATTATTACAATCAATATATTTCCATAACAGTATGGTGGGCAATTAGATACGAGTCCATAATTGTCTTTGGCACATCCTCTGCTATTAAAATATCGGAAAATATTATGATTAAAGGTATTTATACATCAGCATCGGGAATGATTCCTCGCATAAAAAAGCAAGAGCTTTTGGCTAATAACCTCGCTAATGCCTCAACTCCCGGTTTTAAAAGAGATATGCTTTTTACCAAAGAGCTCTCGAAAGCTGAGAAAAAGATACATCCCCCCAGCTCGGATTGGCAACGTCCTATGGTAGATGAAATTTATACAAATTTTTCTGAAGGTATTTTCGACAAAACCGGTAATCCTCTTGATTTGGCTATCAATGGTGATGGCTTCTTTACTTTAGAATTAGCCGATGGCACGCAAGCATTAACTCGTGCCGGTTCTTTCACGGTTAATAGTGATGGCTACCTTGCTTTTCCGGGAGGTGCTCTTCTAATGGGGGAAGGGGGACCGATTGAGGTCGGTAATGGTAAAGTTGAGGTGGGACAGGACGGCACTATCTCCGTAGATGGACTCGACGTAGACCGTATTGTGCCGGTGACAGTATCTGATTTGGAACAGTTAAAAAAAATTGGCAGTTCTCTTTTTATTGTTCCCAACAATGTTGAGTTAACCCAAGTTGATAAATATTCAATTCAACAGGGGTTTTTAGAGAATTCCAATGTCGATATTGTTCGGGAAATGATTGAGATGATTATCTCTTTTAGAAATTATGAGGCGGATTCTAAAGCTGTTCAGGTTCAAGATCAGAGTCTGGACAATTTATTCAATCGGGTGGGGTCAAGAGGATAAATATAAAACATAGGAGTTAATTATGATAAAAGCAATGAGAACAGCGGCTACCGGAATGATTGGTCAGCAAATGAACGTAGATAATATAGCCAACAATCTTGCCAACGTAAATACGACCGGATTTAAAAAAAGCAGGGTTGAGTTTCAAGATGTTCTTTACCAAAATCTCCGTAAAGCAGGTTCAGCTTCGGCAATTGGTTCGCAAGTACCGGCTGAATTATCTATAGGTTATGGCACCAAACCGGTGTCAACAAATAGGCAATTCACCGAGGGTGACCTAACTCCGACAGGAAATCCATTGGATTTGGCTATTACCGGAGACGGGTTTTTTCAGGTGCAATATCCTGATGGTTCCACTGTTTATACCCGTGATGGTGCTTTAAAAATTTCTTCCGATGGTAGAATTGTCACATCTGAAGGTTATCCCATTTTGCCGGAGATAACTATTCCTCAGGATGCCACTTCGGTATCGGTCGGTACCGATGGTTCGGTGCAGGTAATGCAATTTGGTTCGGATACGCCCACCGATATTGGGCAGATTGAATTGGCACGTTTTATAAATCCGTCTGGCCTGTCTGCCATTGGACGCGATTTGTTGGTGCAAACGGCAGCTTCCGGAGACCCCATTACCGATGTTCCCGCTCAAAATGGCTTGGGAGAAATTGATCAAGGTTATCTGGAAATGTCCAATGTCAAAGTAGTCGATGAAATGGTCAATATGATTGTTGCCCAAAGAGCTTATGAAATGAATTCCAAAGCAATTCAGACAGCGGATGATATGGCACAAATTGCTAATAATTTAAAGAGATAATAAAACCATGAAAAATTTCATAAAGATATTAATACTAATTTTTATCATTGTTACCGTCTCGATTGGTTCGGTCTTTTCCACTAATGCCGATCAAGCAATTATTGATAAGATGGTTCAAATTTACAATCTCGATACCAGTTTATATACCATCAAGATAACCTACAATCCGATAAAAGCGGCTGATATAGATATTGCTCACCTCACTCTTCGCCCTTTAACACAAAAAGAGCCTTTGGGATTATTTACCGTCTTAGCTAAGGTCTCAGAAAAGGGCGATACTTTTGAAACCGGTCAGGTGCGGATGAAAATAAAAAAGTTTAAAAATGTTTTGGTAACTACCGATAGGCTAAGACGTCACGATGTTTTGAAGCCTAATCAAATAACCCTTCGCAAAATGGATGTAACCAATCTTACAGAAAAAGCGTTTGATAAAATAGATAAGATCGCCGGATATCGTGCTAAAAGAAATTTGAGAAAAGGGGTTATTGTTACCAGCGGTGATATTGAACTAATACCGGATATGGAAATGGGGAGAGAGGCATTAATCGTATATAATGATGGCTTATGTAGTGTTACCGCTCCAGGTATAGCTCTTCAAGATGGTTAGCCGGTGATTATATCAAAGTGAAAAACAAAGCAACCAATAAAATTATCGTTGCTCGTATTGTTGATAACAAGACCGTAGCGGTAGATCCGTAGATAAAAATTTCAGGAGGATAATTACTTTGAAAAAATTCTTATTTATATTAATTCTTTTATTGTTATTGCCCTTTACCATTAAACTCTATGGTAAAGACTTTGGACAATCCCGTTCATTATTCACTGATATTAAAGCCAGTAAAGTTGGTGATATTCTCACCGTATTAATTTATGAACAGAGTCGTGCTACCAATAAAGTGCAAACCAAAACAGAAAAATCAACTGATGTTTCCACCAAAGGTGGCCCCGGTATCGGGACTTTGGATTTTATTCCTCTTTTCGGTGCCAGTGGAAAAAACTCCAATAAATTTGACGGCAAAGGAGAAAATGTTCGCAATGGCTCCTTACGCGCCAAAATGTCAGTAACAGTTGTAAATGTTAAAGATAATGGGGATTTGGTCATTGAGGGATCTCGGACGATAGGAATTTCCGGTGACCGCGAAACACTTACTTTAAACGGAGTGGTGCGACAGAAAGATATCACCCCCGATAACACCATCGATTCTTATTTAATTGCGGACGCTGAAATCCATTATTCGGGCAAAGGAAATGCCAACTCCGGAGCTCGACCTGGCTTTTTCACTCGTTTCTTTAACTGGTTGTTTTAGGAGCAGATATGTTTACTGTGATTTATCATAGGTTGCTTACTCCGGTAGGTATGTTTTTCCTATTGTTTTTGATAACTACTTTTTATTGTCCTGCGAATGCTAATAAGGTCCGTATAAAAGATATTTGTGACTTTCAAAATAAGCAGGAAACGGATTTAATCGGATATGGACTTGTGGTGGGCTTAGATGGTACCGGTGATGGAACCGGAACCCAGTTTACTATTCAATCATTAACGAATATGATGGAGAGAATAGGACTGACCGTTGATGCCAGTAAGGTTAAAGTCAAAAATGTTGCGGCTGTATTGGTAACTGCTAATATATCGAGTTTTAAAAAAAATGGCTCTTATTTTGATGTGACCGTTTCATCGGTCGGAGATGCATCTTCCCTTCAGGGAGGAACACTTTTGATGACTCCTCTTTCCGATGAGAAGGGGGTAGTACGAGGAGTGGCTCAGGGTTCTATCTCTATCGGTGGATTCAACGTCAAAGTCGATGATGCCAACAAAATAGTTAACAATTACACTCTTGTAGGACGCGTCCCTAATGGAGGAAAAGTAACTCAGGCTCTTGAACCACCCCAAAATAACGACCGTATTTTTTATCTTGCCTTGCGCAACCCTGATTATACGACTTCTTACCGCATAGCTGAAAGGGTAAATATCAAATATGGCATGACCGCTTATGCTCTTGATGGAGGTACCGTCAAAGTTGTAGTTCCCGATTCTTTTTCATATCCGATTAATCGAGCCAAGTTTGTTTCTGACATTGGTCAGTTAACCGTAGTGCCTGATAATACCGCTCGGGTTGTGATAAATGAAAAAACAGGAACTATTGTGGCGGGGCAACATGTAACGATTGAGCCGGTAGCTATTGCTCACGGAACGATTACGGTAAATATTAAATCTTCGCCAATTATCTCTCAACCACAATCATTCAGTTCCGGTGAAACAGTGGTAACTCAGCAACCCCAGATTTCTGTTAATCATGAGAAAGCGCGAGTGGTTAATTTACCGCGGTCGGTTTATTTGTCTGATATAGCTAAAGCATTGAATAAAATAGGCGCCACTCCCAGGGATATCATTGCTATTTTTCAAGCTTTAAAACAAGCCGGTGCGCTTCGGGCGGAATTAGTGATTTTGTGATGTTAATTCCCGGAGCAAAAATATCTGGTGCTTCTTTGTCTTCATCATCGATGGAGAAACTTAAAGGGCAACATCCTCATACGCTTAAAGAAGAGAAAGCACGCCTTCGCAAAGCCACCAAAGAATTCGAATCCTTTTTTATGTATCAGTTACTTAAAGTAATGCGCAAGACTATCCCCAAATCGACTCTTAATAAAGATGGCATTTTCTCGAAAGATATGAGCAAAGATATTTTCACCGATATGTTTGATTTGAAAATGTCTCGTAAAATGGTCAAAGATAACAGGAATTCTATTAGCAATCTCTTATATAAATCTCTGGTGAAGATTGTTGATGCAGAGTATAAAAAAGCGGATGATAACGTTGAAATTAAACCTTTAAATAATCAAAAAGCTAATTCTTTTGAACTCAAACGGAATGATTTCAGGGAAATTCCGAAAAATAACAACGAATTTAAAATAAAATCGAAGCAACCGGATTTCTTTCCCATATCTCACAGCCCTAACAAAGTAGCCGATAGTATTCTTTCCCGTTATGGTCCATATATCGAAGAAGCATCAAAAGAGACATCACTTGATCCCTCGTTAATCATCTCCGTGATAAAGGCTGAGTCTAATGGGAATCCTAACGCCGTTTCTTCTGCCGGTGCCAAAGGCCTTATGCAGTTAGTAGATTCCACTGCCAAAGATTATGATGTAAAACAGGTTTTTGACCCCAAAGAAAATATTTTAGCCGGTAGTCGTTATCTAAAAGACCTCATGGAGCGTTTTGGTGATTTACGTGTTGCTTTGGCGGCTTACAATGCCGGACCTGCCAATGTGATGCGTTATGATGGCATTCCTCCGTTTTTGGAAACAAATGCTTATATAGACAAAGTGGTTGATACTCTGAAAACGATAAAGGGTAAATCCAACAAAAATGTGACTAAAGGAATAAAATTTTAATCCGACATTCTGTATGAATCATAATACCAGGAAATATTGGAAATGATCAATGAATTAATTGAAATGATTGGCAAGGAAGCCGCTATCTTCGAATCTTTTCTCCAGCTATTAGAAGAACAGCAACAGATGTTGGTTGAAAATAACCTTGAGGGAATTAATAGAGTTACGGATCAACAGCGCGAAAAATTGGTGCAAAGCCAGTTGTTAAATAAAAAGCGATTGCAATTGGTTGAAACGATCAAGAAAAATAAAAACATCGATGGTGACTTAAATGTCTCTCGGCTTTTGAAAATTGTCGACCAAGATCAAGCCGATCGCTTACAAAAATTACAGAAAATAATTTTAACTTTGAATGATAAAATTATAGAAGTGCGTAATCAGAATGCGATGCTATTGAATCGGTCTCGTGAATATATCCTGAAAACGATGGAAATGCTCTCTAATATTAATAACCCCAAAGCCACTTATGATTCTCCCAATGTGAAATCGGAATCAAAAAATAATGTGACTTTAGATAGGAGGATTTAATGCCGGGATTATTTCAAGGTCTGGAAATAGGACGAAGAGCATTATTGACCAACCAATTGTCGTTACAGACGATTGGGCATAATATCGCCAATGTCAATACCCCCGGTTATTCGCGGCAGAGAGTTGATATTACATCTACTTATCCGGAGTACAACGCTTTAGGAGCCATCGGAACCGGAGTAACGGTTGCTGATATCAATCATGTTCGCGATTTGTTTTTGGGTGCTCAATATCAACAGGAGAACAAATCCTTAGGGCAATGGTCTTATAAAGATAAAATTTTATCGGAAATCGAATCGCTTTTTAATGAACCTAATGACAATACCCTTTCCGATTTGATGAATAACTTCTGGGATGCCTGGTCTGATTTATCAACCAACCCCAATTCTACCAGTTCGCGTTCGGCTATTTTGGAGCAGGCGCATTTACTTACCAACGGCTTTCACGAATTGGCTAATCAATTGAACAACTTGAGAAGCTCGATTGATAATGATTTGGTCAGTATGACACAGGAGATCAATCGTCTTACCGGAGAGATAGCGAAAATAAATCATCAAATAAAATCTATGGAATTGGGGAATGATAAAGCCAATGACCTTCGTGATCAACGAGATAAATTGTTAGATGATTTATCGAAGATAATTGATGTCAATACCAATGTGGATAAAAATGGCGAGTTGACCGTATATATAGGCTCTATGTCGATTATCAATGGTTCGGATACGGTAAAAGTAGGGGCAAAAGTTTCCAATGTCGATGGTGTTATTACTCATAAATTGGTTTGGGAAGGAACCTCTATTGACTTAAAAAATACCAACGGTCAATTAAAAGGGTTAATTGATTCTCGTGATGAAATAATCCCCCGTTACCTTGATAAACTTAATACTCTTGCCGGTAATTTGGTTAATCAAGTCAATTCCGTTCATAGTACCGGCTACGGTCTTAATGGAACCACGGGAGTTAATTTTTTTGATACCAAATACACCGATGCTTTTAATATAAAAGTAAATTCGGATATAGAATTTGATGTGTCCAAAATTGCTTCTTCGGCATCGGGAGAAGTAGGTGACAATACTATTGCTTTGGCTATTCAAGATCTGCGTAACAAAGGTGTTTTGGATAATAATTCAACCACTTTAAATGATTATTATAATTCTTTGGTGGGTGGTATGGGGATTGAAGCTAATAAGGCAAAGTCATTTAACTCTAATTATGAACTTTTAGTAAAGCAAATTGAATTTTCGCGCCAATCGGTACAGGGTGTATCTCTTGATGAAGAAATGACCAATATGGTTAAGTATCAGCATGCTTACGATGCTGCCGCCAGAGTCATAACATCAATGGATCAAGCGCTGGATACCGTTATCTCAAGGATGGGAATAGTTGGTCGATAATTAATTATAATAATATACGGATATGAAAAAGCATAAAAAACCAAGGAGGGTTCGGTGCTTATTTTAACAAGGAAGTTGGGTGAATCTATAAATATTGGTGATAATATAAAAATATCAGTGCTGGGCATACATGGTCGTCAAGTACGTATTGGAATTGATGCTCCTTTGAATATAGTGGTTCACCGCGAAGAAATTTATGTAAAAATTCAAGAAGAAAACCGACATGCCTCAAAATCAATAGCGGATGACATTAAAGGAATGGTTGAAATCTTGAAAGGAAAAATTAAAGGTAAGGGTAAAGGAAAAGTTGAATCGCCTAAGATTAACTACAAAGACAAAACCAAAAAAAGCAGAAAAGCTTCCGATAATAACAAATCAGGTAACCCTTAAAAACAAACAATGACTGAAAAGGTTTAAATATGCGTGTTACCAATAGCATGATAGCAGATCAGGTTTCTTTAAATACTCAAATGGCTTTGAGAAGATTCCTGGAAATGCAGACTCAAATGTCGTCGGGAAGGCGTATTAACAAGCCCTCGGATGACCCCTTGGGTGTTTTGCGTGATTTAGACTATCGCACCGAATTAGCTAAAAATGAGCAGTATCAAAAAAATGTAAATCAAGGTCAGAACTGGATACAAACTTATGATACGGCTTTGGGTGAAATGAAAGATATGATTTCTACCGCCAAGGAAGTTGCTGTTTCCATGTCTAACGGTACTTATGATAATATAGCCAGAGAGGCTTCTGCTCGGGAAATTGATTCTTTGTTTAACCAAATTATCCAACTTGCCAATTCCAAACACGACGGGAAAAATATATTTGCCGGTTTTAAAACCGATCAGAATGCTTTAAATACTTATGCTAATGGTGTTAGATATAACGGTGATGACGGACAGCTTGAATTTCAGCTCGGTTCCTCGACTAAAATGGGTGTGAATTTAATCGGCTCTGATGTTTTTTTGAAACAGTTGTCAGTTCTCGGTGAAAAAGCCGATCTCAATGTTGGTATAAATGCCACTACTCTTTTATCGAATTTGCATAACGGTCAAGGGATTGACCAAGCACCGGGCACTATAACTATTACCGACCAAAACTTGGGTATCACTTCCAATATAGATTTAAGCGGTGCGGTTAGTATCAATGATGTTATCAATACCATTAACGCTCAATTAACTGCTGATGGGATAACCAATCTGACAGTTGATGTAGGTCCTGAAAATAACAATCTGTTTTTTGATACCACTCAGAACGGTTTAATCTCCAATCTCACTTCCCTAAATAAGATAAACGGTGGTAGCGGAGTAGACCTTTCTAACGGTAAAATTCGTCTCACTGACGGTGGAACTATTGATACTCAGGTTGACTTTAGTAGTGCCAATACCATTGGTGATATTATTGGCGAATTCAATACTCAAGTGGCGGCAGCCGGTATTGCCAATGTTACCATGCAACTTAATGCGGCTCAGACCGGATTGGAAATAACCGATACTAATGGCACTCCATTGGGTTTATCGGTTTCAGAAATAGATTCTAATACTAATGTAGCCAGTGCCTTGGGAATATTGGGTAATGTTAATCCCACTTTAAATGGTCATGACCTTAATCCGGCAGTGAGTTTTAAAGTTGAAGAAGCCGGGGGGACAACCGCGGAAGATTTGGGTATCTTAGCCGATTTTTCTGCTGATTATACCGGTAATGATTTAGATCCCATACTCTTGACGACTTCCAATATTAGTGACCTTAATAATGGAAAGGGTTTTGAAAGGGGAGAGATACAAATTTCACAGGGAGATATGACGCGGATTATCGATTTAAAGAATGCTACCTTAGTAACTGTTCAAGATTTACTTGATGCTATTAATAATTCCGGATTGGATATCACCGCATCCATAAATCCTAATGGAAAAGGTATCCAGATTATCAATAATGACCCGACAAAATCATTAACTATTGAAGACGTCTCTAATGGTAAGACCGCCAAGAATATGGGTATTTTCGGTTCCAGTGATATGATGGGTTCTCTTTTGGTCCTATCTCATGCGTTGAAAAATGATGATCAGGAAGGCACTGGGATGCTCATTGAAAACTTAGATAATTCTATCCAGCATTTGCTTAATAATCGGGCTTCGGTGGGAGCGAGAGGGATTCGTTTGGAAAGCACCAAAAGCAGATTAACAGACCAAAATTTAACCTATACTCAACGCTTATCGGAAGTTGAAGATGCCGATATCCCTCAACTTATAACAGACCTGTCAACTTATGAAAATAACTATAAAGCGGCACTTATTGCCAGTGCTAAAATAATACAACCATCACTTTTGGATTTTATGAAATAATATAAAAAGGATAGATATATGATTGTTAAAAGTATCAGATTCGGTCAATTTGAAATTCCTGACAATAAAATAATTATAATGGAAAAACCTGTTTTGGGTTTTGAAAACCTTAGAAAATATTGTCTTGTTGAAATAGAAGAAATGAGTCCGCTTTTGTGGTTTCAAAGTATTGAAGATACGGCGATATCATTTTTAGTGGTAAACCCTCGTGTATTTTTCCCTGATTATAAAATAGAAGTAAATTCCAAAGAAATTGCCGAACTCAATATAAAACAGGTCAAAGCGGTAGAAACATATGCCATTGTTACTTTACCCAATAATCCCGAAGAAATCACCATCAATCTTCAAGGTCCCATATTGATTAATACGGAAAATAATCTTGCGAAACAACTGGTGCTTGTAAACTCCAAATACCATGTGAAGCATAGAATTATGAATGTTATCCCAAGTAGTTCCAAAGAGACTCATACGATAAAAAAACAATTAGTAGAAATTTGATAATGGTTATAAATCGAATCTGTTGACGCAGTATTTTTAAAACAATAAATCCGGAAATAGGAGTTCTAAATGGATTTTCATAAAGTCGAAAATATTCAAGAGAAACAACTCAACACTTCTTCCCATATTGATGAATTAACTCAAAAGGCTAATTATTATCTTAATGATAACAACTTGGGAAAAGCGTATCCGTTTATAAAAAAATTGACCCAAGAAGCTGAAGTCTCCGCTGATATTTTAAATACTGCCGCTCTGGTGGCTATATCATTATCGAAAAATAAGGAAGCATCAAATTATTTTAAAAAAGCAATCGAACAAGAGCCAGAGCATTTCGATGTTAATTATAATTTTGCTTTATTTGAAATCAATAACCAACATTTTGGAAACGCCAAAAATATTTTGACTCGCTTAATTGAATATAATCCCGATAATGAAAATCTTTATAACGATATCGCTTTGGTTTATATGAAGATGAATCAAATTAGCAGTGCCATGGAAAACTGGCAGAAAGCTTTGTCTCTCAATCCCAATCTTGCTCTGGCACGGAATAATGCTTTGGAATATTGTCTGAAGAACAAAAAGTTCGAAGAAGGAAAGCATCTTTTACGTTTTAACTCCCAACTCAAAGGAATAACTCCTCAATCAGTGGAAGAAATAAAAAACTGGCAAAGTTCTTTGAGAAATAGCGAAAGAAAAGATATGATAATTACAGAAGGATCTCAAATTAGTTAAAAAAATAACTATTCTCAGAAACATTGTATAGGGTGGAGAAAGCCGAAATTATCAATCTCACTAATTAGAAAAAGGTTTCCCGTATGGCAAAAGCTAAATCAAAAAAGAGAAAAAAAACTTCTGTGATAAAACATA
>Ga0114931_10008809_pt1 | contig 12165 bp, 9 predicted proteins | sample 2SBtaG_FD_89579 | JGI IMG/M metagenome (GOLD analysis project Ga0114931, IMG submission 89579) | Deep subsurface microbial communities from Kolumbo volcano to uncover new lineages of life (NeLLi) - 2SBTROV14_V59a metaG | ecosystem: Environmental > Aquatic > Marine > Volcanic | place: Kolumbo...
CATCGTCACCGAGGGGCCCAAAGAGCGCCGGCGGTGGATCGACCGGGCGGCGTTCACCGCGCACCCGGTGCACCTGTCGGTGTCGCGCGCCTACCGGCGGGCCCTGGAGCAGAAGTCGGCGGCCCTGCGCACGCCCGGCACGAAGACGGCGGTCCTCGACGTGCTCGACGAGGAGGTCGCGCGGCGCGGGGCCGAGCTGGCGCATCGCCGGGCGCGGATGCTCGCGGAGCTCCAGGCCCCGGTGCGCGCGATGCACCAGGAGCTCGCCGGCGAGGCGGCGCGCCTCGCCCTGCGCTATCGCACCGAGGCACGCGGGGACACGGTGGCCGAGCGGACCGAGCGCCTTCGGGCCCGGCTGCGCGAGGTGCGGGCGGACGAGCGGCGCCGGGAACGGACCGTGGCCGGCCCGCAGACCGACGACGTGATCGTGGAGCTCGACGGCCACTCGGCGCGCGCCTTCGGATCCCAGGGCCAGGTGCGCTCGGTGGTCCTGGCGCTCAAGCTCGGCGAGCTGGTCGCGGCGCGCGAACGGGCCGACGCGCCGCTCTTCCTTCTGGACGACGTGAGCAGCGAGCTCGACGCGCGCCGGACCGCGCGCCTCGTCGGACTCCTCGGCGAGCTGAAGGTACAGGTCTTCGCGACCACGACCGACCCGGCCCACCTCGGCGTCCTGCCCACCGAGGAGACCCTGTCCGTGCGGGTCACAGGGGGGCGTTGCAGGCCGTCGCGGGGTGACCTCGATCGGGCCTGAGATCCGCTTGATCACGGCACTCCCGGGGGGTGGACCGGGGGCCTCCAACGCGCTAGGTTGTCCCGTCCCGAGGGCCCGGCGTCCGAGCACGCGCGAGCCGGCCTCGATGGGCTCGCGGAGGGAGTCACCCCGTCGCGGGGTGACTGGCACGAGAGAGGGTGCATGGAGCCGACCGAAATCCCGGAGCTGGGCAGCGACTACACGGGCTCGTCCATCCAGGTCCTCGAGGGGCTGGAGGCGGTGCGCAAGCGGCCGTCCATGTACATCGGGAGCACCGGCCCACGCGGGCTGCACCACCTGGTGTACGAGGTCGTCGACAACAGCATCGACGAGTCCCTGGCGGGCTACTGCAACCACATCGTGGTGCGCCTGAGCGAGGACGGCTCCTGTAGCGTGACCGACAACGGCCGCGGAATCCCCATCGACCAGCATCCCACCGAGCACCGCCCGGCCGCCGAGGTCGTGATGACCGTGCTGCACGCGGGCGGCAAGTTCGACAAGGGGAGCTACAAGGTCTCGGGTGGGCTGCACGGCGTCGGTGTGTCCTGCGTCAACGCGCTGGCGAGCCGGCTGCAGCTCGACATCTGGCGCCAGGGCCAGCACTACCACCAGGACTACGCGCGCGGTGTGCCCGTCACGCCGCTCTCGGCGGTGGGTGCGGCACCCATCGACCCCGAGACCGGGCGCACCCAGCGCGGCACGCGGGTCAAGTTCTGGCCCGATCCGGTGATCTTCACCGAGACGACCGAGTTCACCTTCGAGGTGCTCGCCAAGCGCCTGCGCGAGTTGGCCTACCTCAACCCGGACGTGCGGATCGAGCTGTACGACGACCGCACCGAGGAGCTCGAGGAGTACCACTACGAAGGCGGCATCGTCTCCTTCGTCGAGCACCTGAACGAGGCGCGCACCGTCCTGCACGACAAGCCGATGTTCATCACCGGCGAGCGCGACGGAGTGGAGGTGGACATCGCCATGCAGTGGACGACCGCCTACCAGGAGACCACCTACACCTTCGTCAACAACATCAACACCATCGAGGGCGGCACCCATCTCTCCGGGCTCAAGGCGGCGCTCACCCGCACGGTGAACACCTACGCCGCGGCGAACAATCTCCTCAAGAGCCAGAAGGGCGAGTCGCTGTCGGGCGACGACATCCGCGAGGGGCTGACCGCGGTGCTCTCGGTGCGCGTGCCCGAGCCGCAGTTCGAGGGCCAGACCAAGACCAAGCTCGGCAACTCCGAGGTCAAGGGGCTCGTCGAGAGCATCACCGGCGAGAGCCTCGGCCAGTTCTTCGAGGAGAACCCGCAGGTCGCCCGCACCGTGGTCGGCAAGGCGGTCGAGGCCGCCCGGGCCCGCGACGCGGCGCGCAAGGCCCGCGATCTGGCCCGTCGCAAGAACGCGCTGGAGGGCAGCAACCTGCCCGGTAAGCTCGCCGACTGCCAGGAGACCGATCCGGAGCAGTGCGAGCTGTACCTGGTCGAGGGCGACAGCGCCGGTGGCTCCGCCAAGCAGGGACGCGACCGCAAGTACCAGGCGATCCTGCCCCTGCGCGGCAAGATCCTGAACGTCGAGAAGGCCCGCTTCGACAAGATGCTCGCGAACAACGAGGTGCGCACGATCATCAGCGCGCTCGGCTGCGGCATCGGTCCCGATTACGACCCGAGCCGACTCCGCTACGGCCGCATCATCATCATGACCGACGCGGACGTCGATGGGCGCCACATCCGCACCCTCCTGCTCACCTTCTTCTACCGGCAGATGCGCGAGCTGGTGGAGGGCGGGCACCTGTACATCGCGCAGCCGCCCCTGTACCGGGCCAAGCGTGGCCGCGCCGAGAGCTACCTCAAGGACGAGGCGGCGATGGAAGACTTCTTCTTCGCCCAGGCCGAGCGCGGCGTGCGCCTGGCCGGCGCCGAGGGCACCGAGATAGAGGGCGAGTCGGTGCGAGAGCTGCTCGCGCTGCTGCGCCGCTACGTGCGGCGCCTGGAGCGCCTCGAGCGCCGCTACCCGCCCGAGCTGCTCGACGCGTTCCTCGAGCTGACCGGCGGCGCGCTGCCCACGGGCGACGAGGCGCTGCGGGACGTGGCCGTCGGCCTGCGCGCCCACCTCGCCGAGGTCTCGCCCCACCTCGGAGTCCGGTCCATCGAGCCGGACGAGGGAGGCAGCGGACTCGACGTGCGTGTGGAGTGGCGCGGCGAGCTGCACATCCTGCACCTCGGGCCGCGGTTCGCCGAGGAGCACCTGCGGCTGGTCGACCTCCACCGCGACCTCGCCGATCGGACCACCCTGCCGATCACTGCGCGCTCGGGGAACAGCGAGCGGGTCGTGCACACCTGGTCGGACGCCCTGGTGGCGTTCCTCGATCTCGCCCAGCGCGGGTGGGACGTGCAGCGCTACAAGGGCCTCGGCGAGATGAATCCGGATCAGCTCTGGGGGACCACGATGGACCCGAGCGCCCGGATCCTGCAGGTCGTCGAGGTCGACGACCTGATGGCCGCCGACGGGATGTTCACCGTGCTCATGGGCGACGCGGTCGAGCCCCGGCGGGAGTTCATCCAGAAGAACGCCCTCGCCGTGCGGAACCTGGACATCTGATCGGTGGTCGTGACGCGCCCAGGCACCCGGAGGACCGTGTGAGCGTGCAGTCGCTGCTCGACAGCCGCCTGCTGTTGGTGACCGGCAAGGGCGGAACGGGGAAGACCTCCTTCAGCGCCGCGCTCGCGGTGCTCGGAGCCGTCAAGGGCCGGCGGACGCTGCTGGCCGAGGTCGACACCCAGCGGCCTTCCATGGCCGCGATCTTCGGCGAGCCCCCGCCCACCGAGCCCAAGTCGGTCCTCGTCCACCTCGACATCGTCAACGTCCACTGGGACGTGGCGATCGCCGAGTACATGAAGCGCTACCTGCGCAGCCGCCGGCTCGTCGACGGGATCCTGAAGAACAAGGTCGTCCGCCGGTTCCTCGACTTCGCGCCGGGCGCCCGGGAGCTGTTCATCCTCTCGCGGCTCGCCGATCTCGCGGCGAACTACGAGCTGATGGTCGTGGACATGCACGCCTCGGGGCACGCCTTCAGCCTGCTCGACATCACCCGCTCTGCGGTCGGACTGTTCCGCTCGGGCCCGATGCTCCAGCGCGCCGAGGAGCTGGTGCGGCTCGTGCAGGACGACGGTACCAAGATGGTCTTCGTCGCCCTGCCCGAGGAGATGGTGGTCAACGAGACGCTCGAGACCCTCGAGCGCATGCAGCACGCGGGGCTACTCGGTGGGGCACCGGCAGTGTTCCTGAACAAGGCGACGCTGCCGAGCCTGCGCCCGCCCGAGCGCACGCTGCTCGGCCGCCTCGCCGCCCAGGACCTACCGCCCCTCGCCCGGGAGTTCGTGCGCGCCGGCTTCTGGGAGGACGCGCTCGAGCAGGCCACCGCCGAGGCCCAGACGCGGCTCGCGGACGCCTTCGACGAGCCGGCGGTGCTCGTGCCCCCGACCAACGCGAGCGGGGTGCCGCGGCACGTGGTCGCGGGCATCGCGGTGCATCTCGGGCGGATGGTCGGGGTGACCCGCCGGGAGCTGCCATGGATCTGAACCCATGGCTGGACGACACCCACCTCGTCGTGTGCGTGGGCTCGGGCGGAGTCGGCAAGACGACCACCGCCGCGAGCATCGGCCTGTGGGGCGCGGTGCACGGACGCAAGGCGATGGTGCTCACCATCGACCCGGCGCGTCGGCTCGCGAACAGCCTGGGCCTGTCCCGCTTCGAGCACGAGGGACACCCGATCGACCTCTCGCCGCTGGCCGGGGCCGAGGGCGAGCTGTGGGCGATGATGCTCGACAGCCGGGCCACCTTCGACGAGCTGATCGACCGCATCGCCCCCAACGAGGAGGTCCGCGACCGGATCCTCGCGAACCACGTCTACCAGCAGATGTCCGAGGCCTTCGCCGGCAGCCAGGACTACATGGCGACCGAGAAGATCCACGACATCGTGGCGAGCGGCGCCTACGACCTCGTGGTCCTCGACACGCCTCCGGTGAAGAACGCGCTGGACTTCCTCGAGAGCCCCGGGCGCCTCGTGAGCTTCCTCGACGAGCGCGTGCTGTCGTGGTTCCTCGACGACGGCCCCCGGGGAGCCCTCGGCGGCCTGCTCGCGGGCACCTCCGCCGTCGTGCTCCGGCTGCTCGCCGCGCTCTTCGGGCGGGAGTTCATCAACGACCTCACCGAGTTCATGCGCGACTTCGATGCCCTGTACGAGGGCTTTCGGAAACGCCACCGCACCGTGCTCGACCTGTTCCGCGCCGAGGACACCCAGTTCGTCACCGTGTGCGCCGCCACCGAGTCGAGCATCGACATCGCCCGCTTCTTCCAGGAGGAGCTGGCCCGGCGGGAGCTGGCTCGCGGCGGGGTGATCGTGAACCAGGTGCACCGCTGCGACGGCTCCACCCACGACGCCGAGGCCGTGCTGGGCGACGTCGCCCGGGGCCTCGCCACCGATCTCGACCCCACCACCGTCTCCTCGGTGCTCGCCCGCCTCGGCATGGCCCACCGCCGCCTGCACGAGCTGGCCACCGCCGAGCGCGCCCAGATCGAGCGGGTGCACCACGCCGCCACCGGCGGCCATTTCTACCAGGAAGTCCCGCGCCTCGACACCGAGGTCAACGACCTGCCCACCCTGTTCCAGGTCGGCCGCGAGCTCTTCGGCACCCCTGCCGAGGACATGCGCGCCGGCCAGACCTGATCCCCGGGTCGGAGAACGCCTATGGAACCCATCGCGCGAAACATCGTGCCCATCCGCATCCAGGACGAGATGCGCAGCTCGTACATGGACTACTCCATGTCGGTCATCATCGGCCGTGCGCTGCCCGACGTCCGCGACGGGCTCAAGCCGGTACACCGCCGCATCCTGTACGCCATGCACCGCGAGGGGCTGTCCGCCTCCAAGAAGTACAGCAAGTGCGCCGGCGTGGTCGGCGAGGTGCTCAAGAAGTACCACCCGCACGGTGACTCGGCGGTCTACGACGCGCTCGTGCGCATGGCCCAGCCCTGGAACCTCCGGTACATGCTGGTCGACGGCCAGGGGAACTTCGGCTCCATCGACGGCGACTCGGCGGCCGCCTACCGGTACACCGAGTGCCGGATGACGAAGCTCGCCGAGGAGATGCTCGTCGACATCGACAAGGAGACGGTCTCCTTCTCGCCGAACTTCGACGGGACCGTCGAGGAGCCCGACGTCCTGCCGTCGCGGTTCCCGAACCTGCTCGTCAACGGCGCCGACGGGATCGCGGTCGGCATGGCCACCAAGATCCCGCCGCACAACCTCGGCGAGGTGGTCGACGCCTGCGTCGGGCTGATCGACGACCCGACCCTCGATCTCGACGCGCTGATGACCTACATCCCCGGTCCGGACTTCCCGACCGGGGCGACGATCTACGGCCGCCGCGGGGTGCGCGACGCCTATGAGACCGGCCGCGGTCGCGTGGTGGTGCGCGGGCGGACCCACTTCGAGGACCTGAAGAACGGCCGCCGCGCGATCATCGTCGACGAGATCCCCTACCAGGTGAACAAGTCCCGCCTCGTCGAGCAGATCGCCGATCTCGTGCGCGATCGTCGCCTCGAGGGGATCCACGCGCTCCGCGACGAGTCCGACCGGCAGGGGATGCGGATCGTGGTCGAGCTGAAGAAGGACACCTTCGAGGAGGTCGTCCTCAACCACATCTACAAGCATACCCAGCTGCAGAGCACCTTCGGGGTGATCCTGCTCGCGATCGTCGACCAGCGGCCGCGGGTGCTGACCCTCAAGGAGATGCTCCAGCACTACATCGGGCACCGCCGGGACGTGATCCTGCGGCGCACGCGCTTCGAGCTGCGCAAGGCACGCGAGCGGGCGCACATCCTCGAGGGGTTGCGCATCGCGCTGGACCACCTCGACGAGGTGATCACGCTCATCCGCAACAGCCCCGACGTGCAGGCCGCCCGCGACGGGCTGCAGAGCACCTTCGGGCTGTCCGAGGTCCAGGCGCAGGCGATTCTCGACATGCGGCTGCAGCGCCTGACGGGCATGGAGCGCCAGAAGGTCGAGGACGAGTACGCCGAGCTGATGCAGCGCATCGCGGAGCTCGAGGCGATCCTCGGGAGCGAGATCCGGCTGATGCAGGTCGTGCAGGACGAGCTCGTCGAGGTGCGCGAGGCGTACGCCGACGAGCGCCGCACCGACTTCTGCGAGGACGCCGGCGAGCTGTCGATCCACGACCTGATCGCCGAGGAAGACCAGATCGTGACCGTCAGCCGCTTCGGGTACATCAAGCGGTGCCGGACCGACGAGTGGCGGATGCAGCGCCGTGGCGGCACCGGCAAGCGGGGGATGGACACGCGCGAGGAGGACTTCGTCACCTCGTTGTTCGTCGCGAACACCCACAACATCCTGATGGTGTTCACCAGCGGTGGGCTCGTGTTCCCGCTCAACGTCTACGAGGTGCCCGAGGCTGGGCGCAACGCCCGCGGGCGGCCGATCGTCAACCTCGTGCCGGTCCCCAGGGACCAGAAGATCACCGCGGTCGTAAGCGTGCACGAGGTCGACGAGGACTCCACCGCCGACCTGCTCTTCGTGTCGCGCCAGGGCCTCGTCAAGCGCACGCCGCTGTCCGCCTACCGCAACATCCGCCAGGGTGGGTTGATCGCCTGTGGCGTGGCAGACGGCGACGAGCTGTGCGTGGTCAAGCTGCTCGAGCCCGACGACGACCTGGACATCATGATCCTCGCCTCGAACAACCAGTCGATCCGGTTCCCGAAGGAGAAGGAGCGCCCCCGCGAGGAGGGCAATCCCGTGGTGGGCGCGCCGACCTACGGCCGCACCGCCCGCGGGAACAAGGGGATCGACGTGCCCGAGGGGCACTACGTCGTCGACGCGCTGCTCCTGCCGCGGACGGCCATCGAGGACGAGGCGGAGGACGACAACGAGGAGGAGGACGAGCCCCTCGCGGACGAGGAGGAGGGCGAGGAGGAGGGCGAGGTCTGGGAGACCACCCTGCTCACGGTCACCGGGAACGGCTACGGCAAGCGCACGCCGATCGGCCTGTATCGGGTGCAGTCCCGCGCCGGGAAGGGGATCATCGCCCATGGCCGGACCGACAAGGCCGGGCCGCTCGTCGGAGCCCTCGAGGTACGGCCCGACGACCAGGTGATGCTGGTCACCGACACGGGCCGCGTGATCCGGATCCTCGCGGGCTCCGTGCGGCTCGTGAAGGGACGCAACTCCCAGGGCGTGCGCCTGATGCGGCTCGACGAGGACGAGCGCATCGTCGACATGGCGCGGCTGCAGGAGGACGAGGAGGAGGAGGAGCTCGAGGAGGGCCTCGACGAGGGCGAAGTCGACGGGGAGACGACCGGCGAGGAGGGCGACGAGCTGGACGCCGAGGCCGACGAGGAGCCGATCGACGAGGCATGAGCCGACGCATCGGTAGCCCGCGCGGCCGTCCGCAGGTAGAATGACCGAGTTCGACGACGACGGGGGCCCTGTGCCGAAACACGCCGAGTCGCTGCTCGACCTCATCGTGCCGCGCCATCACCAGGGGACCTGGGTGCTCCTCACCCTGGCCCTCGCCGGGCTGACCGCGCTGCTGTGGGTGAGCCCTGCGAGTCCTGCGGCCCTCGGGCGCGCCGACGCGATGCTCGGCCGCGGCGAGCTGCCGGACGCTGCCCAGGCCTACGACGCGATCGCCATGGACAGCCCGTGGGCGCGCACCCGGCAGGAGGCGCTCTACCGGGGCGCCCTCGTCTACGCGCTGGACCTCGGCGACACGGACACGGCGCGCAGGCGCCTGCATCGCCTCGTGGAGCTGGGCGACCCGGTCCGGGCCGCCGACGGGTGGGAGCAGATCGGGCACCTCCGCCTCGGCGAGCAGCACCCGCGGGCCGCCGGCCGCGCATTCCACAGCGCGTGGGAGGTCGCCCCCGACGCGCCGCGGGCCGCCGATCGGCTCGCCTGGGCCGCACGCGCCCGGGGCGAGGCGGGCGACACCAAGGTGGCCGATCGCCTGTGGCAGGACCTCGCCGCGGGCTACCCCGATCACCGCGGCGCAGCCCTGCTCGGTCGCGCGGAGATCGCGCTCGGCGACGGCAACCCCGAGGCGGCGCTCTCGCTGTACGAGGACGCGAGCAGCAGCCTGAGCGACAACGACCTGCTCCCGGTCGCCCACCTCGGCATCTCGGCGTGTCTCGAGCGCCTGGGTGACCTCGACGGAGCGCTCGCGGCCATCGAGGCGGGCGACCTGCCGGCCGACGTGTTCGCCTCCCGGCGCCAGAGCCTCCGCACGAGGTCGGCTGCGAGCAACGGCAACCTCTGAGCGCGCGCGGGGCTCCGGCCCGCAGCCCGCCGATGCCATCCGGGCTATGCAGCCGCTCCTGTGTTGCTCCGTCGGAGGTCTGTCATGTCCCGCTCCTCCCAGCTCCTCGAGCGCGCCCGGAAGGTGATCCCAGGCGGCGTGAACTCGCCGGTTCGCGCCTTCGCGGCGGTTGGTGGCGAGCCGCCGTTCATCGCCCGGGGCGAGGGCCCGTGGATCGTGGACGTCGATGGATGTCGATACGCCGACCTCGTCGGGTCCTGGGGCGCGCTGGTACACGGGCACTGCCCCGCACCGGTCGTCGCCGCCGCCACCCGCGAGCTCGTGCACGGCTCGAGCTTCGGCGCGCCGACGCCGGGCGAGGTCGACCTGGCCGAGCACCTGTGTGGGCGGCTGCCGTCGCTCGAGCGGGTGCGGCTGTGCAGCAGCGGCACCGAGGCCACGATGCACGCCGTCCGTCTCGCCCGCGGGGCCACCGGTCGCGACCTCGTGGTGAAGATGGCGGGCTGCTACCACGGGGCCCACGACGCGATGCTCGTCGCCGCCGGCTCGGGGGTGGCCACCTTCGCGCGTCCCGGCTCGCCGGGGATCCCCGAGGCGGTGAGCCACAACACGCTGGTGGTCCCGTTCAACGACCTGGAGGCCGCTCAGGCTGCCTTCGTCGCGCACGGCGACCAGATCGCCGCGGTGATCGTCGAGCCGGTGGCGGGCAACATGGGCTGCATCCCGCCCCTGCGCGGCTACCTGCAGGGCCTGCGCGCGCTCACCGAGCAGCACGGGAGCGTGCTGATCTTCGACGAGGTGATGACCGGGTTCCGCGTCGGGCCGACCTGCGCCCAGGGCCTGTACGACGTGACCCCCGATCTCACGACCCTCGGCAAGGTGGTCGGCGGGGGGTTCCCGCTGGCGGCCTTCGGCGGCCGTGCCGATCTCATGGAGCAGCTCAGCCCGTCGGGGCCGGTCTACCAGGCGGGCACCCTGTCGGGGAATCCGGTGGCGGTGGCCGCCGGGCTCGCGGCGCTGCAGGCGCTGGACGACGCGGCCTTCGAGCGCCTCGAGGCGATCGGGCGGCTCTTCGACGAGCGGGTCGGCGAGTCGGCGGCCTACCACGGGTTCAGCTACACGCGGGTCGGCGGGATGTTCACCCTGTTCTTCCGGGAGACCGCGCCCACGCGGTTCGAGGAGGTGCAGGAGTGCGATCTCGACGCCTTCGCCACATACCACGCCTCGGCGCTGTCGGCGGGCGTCTACCTGCCCCCGAGCCAGTTCGAGGCCGTGTTCCTCAACCTCGCCATGGACGAGGAGGCACTCGACGTGGCGATCAACGGCATCGCGGCGGCCCTCGTCGCCTCGGCCGCGTGACCCCCCGAAGGCGGCGTGTGGAGCGGTCCACTGGTGCATTTGGTTGCATTGACGCCCCCTGGGGTGCGTGCTACCAGACGCCTCCCTCCGGGGCCCAGGGGGGTTCGGGGGGCTCGGCAGGCCGGCGGTCGGCATGTTGAGAAAGGCCATGACGGCCGCGGCGACGGTGACCGAGCTGACGCTCATGATCCTCGCCGGCCTCTGGCTCGGGAGCTGGCTCGACGGCCGGCTCGGAACCGGGCCCTGGTTGTTCTTCCTTGGCACCCTGATGGGCCTCATCGCTGGAATGCTCCGGCTGTTCCAGGGACTGGCGAAACTCCAGAGCGACGATGAAGATCAAGACGACCCTCCTGCGTGAAACCGCGCTGGCCGTGCCCCTCCTCGTGATTTCGGGCACGCTGGTCGGTGGTACGTGGGGCGCCTTCGCCACCGCGGTCTGCGGTCTCGTCGCGCTGCTGAACCTCGGCGCGATGTGGTTCATCGTCGATCGCCTCGTGCAGGCCACCGCGAGTGGCCAAGGCGGCGGCGCAGCCATCGGGCTGCTCTTTGGCAAGATGACCCTGCTCCTCGTGGTCTACGCGGGGCTGCTGGCGCTCTTCGAGCCGATCTACGTGCTGCTCGGCCTCGCGCTGGTGCTCTCCGGGCTCGCGGTCTTCGGGGTGGTCAACGGGCTGCGCACCGAGTTCGCAGCGGAGGACGTGTGATGTTCGCCAGTGGCTTCACCTGGCTCGGGTGGCTCTTCCCCTACTTCGGTGAAGACAAGGTCTTCCACACGCTGGGCATTCCGGTGCAGCCCGAGACGGGCGTGCTGCTGATGCACGCGTGCCTCGCCAGCGCCATCCTGATCGGCCTCGCGGTGGTCGGGAGGCGGCAGCTCGAGCGGCAGAAGGCCAAGCCGGGGTTCGAGAAGTACTTCACCGACAGCACCCTCACCGTGCGCACCGGCTTCGAGATCTACGCGGCGGGCGCGATGAACATCATGCGCGACATGATGCCGTCGGAGAAGGAGGTCCAGCTCTACTTCCCGGTGATCGGCGCTGAGTTCCTGTACATCCTGTCGAACAACCTGTTCGGCCTGCTGCCGGGGTTCACGCCGCCGACCGACAACATCAACGCGAGCTTCGGCATCGCGATCCTGGTGTTCGTCCTGTTCAACGCCGTCGGGCTGATCGTGAACTGGAAGAGCTACCTCGGGCACATGTGGGGGCCGGTGTTCATCGTCGGGTTCCTGCTGTTCCCCATCGAGGTGGTCAGCGTCTGCTTCCGGCCGATCACGCTCAGCCTTCGACTCACGGGCAACATCTTCGGCGACCACACGGCCTTCGGCATCATCAGCCACCTCGCGCCGCCGGTCGTGCCGGCGCTGATGCTGGCGCTCGCCACCTTCGTCGCGGTCGTGCAGGCGTTCATCTTCACCCTGCTGACCAGCTTGTACATCGCCACCTCGGTCCCGCATCCCGAGGACGAGGCGCACCACTGAGACGTTCCCGAATTCACCGTACCGTTTCCTTTGCGGACGATTCCCCTTTGGAGGAGATCATGAAGAAGTGGATTTCCATGGCGCCGGCGATCACGGCCGCTCTGCTGCTGGCTCCGGCCGCTTTCGCCCAGGACGGCGGCGGTGGCAACGGGCTCGCCTTCGTGGGCGTCGGCCTACTCATGGGCCTGGGCGTCATGGGCGGCGGCGTCGCCCAGGGCAACGCGATCAAGGGTGCGGTCGAGGGCATC
>Ga0114931_10008810_pt1 | contig 12164 bp, 14 predicted proteins | sample 2SBtaG_FD_89579 | JGI IMG/M metagenome (GOLD analysis project Ga0114931, IMG submission 89579) | Deep subsurface microbial communities from Kolumbo volcano to uncover new lineages of life (NeLLi) - 2SBTROV14_V59a metaG | ecosystem: Environmental > Aquatic > Marine > Volcanic | place: Kolumbo...
AATTTGTTTTTCCATTGCCTCAACAATTGTTTTCCACATTTTAGAATGAACAACAATTGGTTTTTCTTTAATAAACTCTTTATTTAAAAATTCCCAAACTGTTGCTAGTTCAAGCAATGTTCCGGTGCCACCTTGTAAAACCACATAACCATCACCGAGAGAAATTAATTTTTCTACTCTTTCAAAAAGAGTTTTGCATTTTATTTCTTGTGTGAGATATTTATTCGGTTTTACATTCCACAGATCAACGGTTATCCCAATAGCTTCTCCGCCTGCTGTTACAGCTCCTTTCGATACGGCGTTCATTATTCCCCCGAATCCGCCGCTGCAAACATTAAAATTATTTCCGGCCAATTTTTTGCCAAGTTCTTCAGCAAATATAAATTGCTTATCCCCTTCCTTTGGCAATGAAGATCCGAAAACTGTAATTGTATTTTTCATTTATATATTAGTTTTTTTAGATTTCCTATATCTCCCGCCGAAGGCGGGCAAGTAAAGATATCGGGAATCTTTATTTTGTAAAATTTATTTATAAAAATTTCTTTCCCGTTTATGTTTTTTAAGTTCATCTATTAGTTCTTTTAATTATGAACTATTATTAATTGTATCAATTTTTGATAGTAACTGTTTTTCTGTCCTCTTTCCAAAAATAACAAAGTTATCTACATTAAAACTAATCGTAAAATATAAAGTTACTTCTAGACTTTCAATTATTGGGTAGGTGATAAGGAATTGGTTGTAAAAAAAATACGGCTTTAAAAAACAAAACAGAAGAGTTGAAATTGAATTTTTTTGAAAAAGGTTATCTTACATAGTTGCTTTTAATATTTTTTTAAGTTAATTCTGAATTATATTCAAAATTAAAAAGGAAAATATCATGAGCAAAGGCCAGAATAGAAAAAAGAGTACAAAGAAAGAAGCAACAAAAACAATGAAAGAGAAAAAAGCTGCAAAGAGAGAAAAGAAAAACGAAAAGAAAAGCTTTGGTTCCTCAACCAATAAATAGTTGCTTATTGTAAGTTCAAAACTACTTTTATATCCGGCACGTGCCGGATATTTTTTTATTTAAAAAATTTAACACGTATCCTAAAAAACTCATCAAGAAGATATAGTTCCTTTTCATCTATTTATAAAAATTTCTATCCCATTCGTGAGCTTTTAATTTTTCCAACACAATCTTTGACAAAGGTCCTTTGTTAACAATTTCTATATTTGAAAGAAGATGTTTTTCCGTCCTCATTCCGGGTATTACCGATGTTACTGCATCAAAACTGATAATATATCTTAGAGCAGCTTCTACCATAGAATCCGTTTCGTTTTTTACCTCTTCTAAAATTTTATCAACTCTTTCCTTAACTTGTTTTCTCCTGTCATCTTTAAAATAACGAGCTCTAAAATCATCAATTGGAAATTGAGTGTCTTCCGTAATATTACCCGTAAGTCCTCCCTCATCCAAAGGAACACGAGCAAGTACGCTGATGTTATTTTCTTTACAAAAAGGAAATAATTTTTCAGCCGGTTTCTGATCAAAAATATTGAAGATAACCTGGTAGCTATCAATCAAACCAGTCTCCCCTGCTTTCATTCCATTCTCAGGTTGGTGATCATTAATTGATATTCCAAAATATCTGACTTTCCCATCTTTCTTCAATTTATAAATTGCTTCTTTCCATTCGTCATTATCTACCCAGTTGTCGTTCCATACGTGAAATTGTTGAAGATCAAGGTAATCTCTCTTTAAATTTCGCAGACTTTTTTCTGTACATTCAATAATATGTTCTTTTGGAAAAGATTCGTCTAAAGTAGATTCATCTTTTGCGGGCCATTCATATTTTTTGGAAGGAATTTTAGATGTTATAAATAATTTTTGTCCCGATTCCTTTTCTGCTTCGCCAACTAATTTTTCACTGTGTCCTTCTCCATAAACCAAGGCAGAGTCAAAAAGATTCACTCCATTATCTATTGCCGTCCGTAAAGCTTTTTTAGATTCATTATCATCAGCTCCGATCCATAACGCTTTACCTATTCCCCAGCAGCCATAACCTAAGTTTGAAACTTCTGTTTCTGATTTTGAAAATTTTTTCATTAACATTTCTTTACCCTCATAGTTTTTATTTATTTGTTATAAGTTAATTTCTTAGAGTTTTGTTTTTGCTATCTATCACATTATCACTTTAATAATATATAATAAATTGACTTATATAAGAACATCAATTAAGTTTAAAAGAATTATTATTTAAAGATAAAAAATATTTTTAGTTATGGCAGAAAAATCGAAATTATGGTATTTAGAAAATTTTAATCTTTTTAAAGGATTAAACACTCAAAAGTTAGAACATCTGAGTAAAATTTCAAAGATGAAAGACTTTGAAAAAAACCAACCCATTTATTTTGCACAAGAACCGTCAAGTTCAATATTCTTTTTGAAAAAAGGTAGAGTAAAATTAACAAGAACATCCAATGAAGGAAAAGAAATGATTCTTGGGTTAGTCAATCCAGGAGAGGTGTTCGGGGAAATGTCATTTTTGGATGAAGGAGAAAGAACAGATTTTGCTATTGCAATGGAACCGGCATTAATTTGTGCAATTAATAAAAATGAGTTTAAACAATTCATTTCGGAAAACAATGAATTAAATCTACGTATTACAAGGCTAATCGGTTTAAGACTAAAAAAATATACAGAACGAATTGAGGAATTAGTTTTTAAAGATGCTTCCCAAAGAATCATATCATTTCTTATAAGATTAGCAGATGATAACGGCAAACAACTTGGTAATGACATTTTTGTAAAGCCATTTTTAAAACACCAGGATATAGCGAACTTAACAGCTTGTTCTAGGCAAACAGTAAATTCTGTTTTAACCGACCTAAGAGAAAAAAAAATCATTCATTTTGACAGAAGAAAATTAATTATCAAAAATAAAGATGCCTTGTTAAAATTTATAGATTAATTTTTTTTAACTGTCAATAAACCGACAATCTTTCTTCCATTCTAAAATTATTTTAGCAAACAATATTATGACACTTACACTTTTTATAACAGATAAATGCCAGGCTTGTGCCAGAGTTAAAAAACAAGTTACAGATATTACTAAAAGAAGTAATGAGCTAAATCTGCAAATTGAAAATATTAAAGATTTTCCTCAAAAAAATCTTTTAATTGTGCCGGCACTATATATTGAAGATGAGCTTTATGCCTACGGTGACATAAATGAAAATAGATTGCTAAAAAGAATTAGATTTAAAGAAATGGAATTAACCGATAATAAATAAAAAACCGATTCACTAATTGATGTAAATCGGTTTCTTTGTTTTAAATAATTAATTAAATATTATTTATCGTATCGTGCCTTAAATTCAGCTTGAGCTTTTTTCCTTTTAGCTTTTTCTTCCGGTGATAATTTACCGATAAACCATCTATGATTTGGACTATTAAGCATTTTAGTAAGAGCTACATTTAATTTTCTAGCCCCTTCAACTTTTTTTGTATCACTTGATTTGAGATTTTTTGCTACAACATCTTTAAGTTCAGGAATAAATTCCATATACCAAGATTTGCCGACTTCATAAAGTCCGTGCCAATGCGTATAATCGGGAGCCATCATAGATACACCCATCCTTGCACGCCTACCTTGATGATGCCATATTTCAAACCAAGTCCATTCAATTTGATCATCAAATTTTTGGCTGGAAATTAGTTTGTATTTATAAACCATTTTCATCAAATCTGTACCAGGTTTTCCAAATTTGTTATTATAAAGTTTAACCAATCCATCATACTGAATATAAAAATTGTTAACATAAGGTTCTGAATGGCAAACATTACAAACCTTTTTCATATTATTTCTTCTAACATCCCATGTTACTTTTGACATTTTTACAAGTCCCAATTTTTTATCTGAAATTTCCGGTCTGATTGAGACAGAGGGTCTGTTGTTCCAGCTAATTCTTTTACCGACATCGTGTGTTACAGGCATTAAGTCACCATCTTTTGTGCGTACAGCTGACATATGGCAGGTTGCACATGTTGGGGCTGCTGTATAATCTTCACCAAGGACCCATTTACTGCTTTCAAGTTTTAAGTCGTCTTCGTGTGCTCTGTATGCAATACCGTGTTTTGATTCATTGTAAATTTCTTTTTGAGGGTGATCAGGTCCTAAGTGACATTTACCACAGTTTTCCGGACGACGAGCCTGCTCTGCAGAAAAAGCATGCCTTTGATGACAAGCAGTGCAAGAACCAACACTTCCGTCAGGATTAAATCTTCCTATGCCTGTATTCGGCCAAGTATCAGCAGTCGGTTCCCCGTTTTTACCAATCTTTACAACTGAACCATGGCACTGTTTACAACCGTTTACAGCTAAAGCAGAACCACCGTAAAATTTGGTATTACCTTCAACAATATCAGCAAGATAATTATCCAATGAGCCCAAAATTGAACCCGCTTTTGCATGGTGGCTTTCAGAAAATTCTTTAACTTCGTTTGCGTGGCAACGTGCACAATCTTTAGGAGAAACAATTACACTGATTGTATAACCTTCGTGCTGCATTGCATCCGGGTCTGTTTTATCGGCTTTATGACATTCATAACAACCGACATTTGCTCTATAATGTTTTGATGTTCCCCATTCTTGATAAATTGCATAAGTTTCTGCAGAATGACACTCAAGACAATCTTTTGTCTGTTTAGACAGTTTGTTAGGTATTGTTGTTTGAGCGTTAGAACTTTGGGGGAAAAGGAAAACACTTAAAAGTAAAAATGAAAAAAATAATTTCATTCTATCCTCCAAAATATTTAATGTTTATAATCAGATGATTAAATCTGTTTTAAAATTACTTTTTTCTTTTTGTAAATGCAAAAAAACTTTTAATAAAAATAACTTATGTTTAAAATTTAAAATTCTATAAAACATAACTCTTATTTATGCAACATTTTGATATTACGATTATTGGTGCAGGCATTGTTGGTACCGCAACTGCAATGTCCATATTAAACAAAAAAAACTTATCAATAGCAATAGTAGAAACAGAAAAAGAACCGGCTTTACACCAAACAGGAAACAACAGCGGTGTTATTCATTCAGGGCTATATTATAAACCGGGTTCATTAAAAGCAAAAAATTGTATAGAAGGAAGAAACAAATTATATAAATTCTGCCGGGAGAATGATTTAAAATATGAACAATGCGGAAAATTGGTTGTAGCAACAAATAAAAAAGAAATTACAGCTTTAAATGAATTGGAACTAAGGGGTAAGGCGAACGGATTAATTGGTTTGAAAAGAATATCTAAAAATGAAATAAAAGAATATGAACCAAATGTTAATGGAATTGAAGGATTGTTTGTTCCTGAAACAGGTATTACGGATTACAAACAAGTAACTAATAAATATGTGGAAAAAATTATTGAAAAAGACGGTACACTTTTTTTAAATAATAAATTTCAATCGCTAATTAATAAAAATGATGAGTTAATAATAAAAATAACCGATAATGAGTTTTCTACAAAAACCCTTATTAATTGCGGGGGACTTTACTCCGACAGGGTTGCTTTAATCTGCGGAGTTGATCCTGAAATAAAAATAATACCTTTCCGTGGAGAATATTATAAACTTAAAAAAGATAAGACATCTCTCGTAAATAATTTAATTTATCCTGTACCCGATCCACAATTTCCGTTTCTTGGAGTTCACTTTACACGTATGATTAACGGCGGTGTTGAAGCTGGACCTAATGCCGTACTTGCATTAAAACGTGAAGGATATACATTAAAAGATTTTTCTGTTAGAGATGTTTCCGAAATGTTTACATACAGAGGTTTTTGGAAAATGGCATCCAAACATTATAAAATTGAATTATACGAACTATACAGATCTTTCAGCAAAAAAGCTTTTGTAAAAGCACTTAATAAATTAATACCTTCTCTTTCAGAAAATGATATTGTACGTAACGGTGCCGGTGTGCGCGCACAAGCATTGGATAAAAACGGAAACTTAATAGACGATTTTTTTTTCAAAGAAACAAAAAGGATGGTTCATGTTTTAAATGCACCATCGCCCGCAGCTACCTCTTCATTAAGTATAGGAGAAACAATTTCTGAAATGGCTGTTACTAAATTTCAAAACATTACATAAAAAATAATAATGTAATGTTTTAATGTTTCCTAAAAGTGAATGATATCACATATATTCACTACTCACAAAAATTGTCATCTAAATGACAACTATTACTCACTCTCTTTCTTAATTTTAATTCGAATAAATAACGGTTGTCATTAGTCCGTTTTTAATAATATAATTTTAATTTTTAAAAGGAGAAAAAAATGTTGAATAAAATGTTCAATGCAAGCATTAAACTTTTTGTTTTATCTGCTTTCATCATTTCATCTTTTACTTTTGTTAATGCTCAAGATATGAAGCACAAAGGTATGATGATGAATAAAAAAGAAATGATGAAAAAGATTCAAATGTTGCAGAAAAAAGCACCTGCAAAGGGATATCTAAAAGCACATGCAATGTTAAAAAATCCATTAGGTTTACTTGGAGGACCAATTTCAATAAATATTTCACAAAACGGAGGAACCGCATACTTGGCTTTACCGGATTACAGAAAAATTGATCCAAGAATTTTTGGAACACCAAAAATGCCGAGAGCATTTGAAGGAACTCCCGGTATTACTGGGTTACCACCTATGTTAAGAGGAGTTAAAAACGGACACTATACTAAAATGAAAGTGAAGTCTCCCTTTGGTGATAAACATATGACTGTAAGCAATGCTCATTTAAGCATTAAAGCTGTAGATGCAACTGCAACAGATGCTGCTGTTACAAAAGATAAACTTCAATTTAGTGCAAGTTGGAAAGATAAAGCCGGTAACACTTATACAGTTAAAGCTAAAAAATTAATTACCCGCGGTTTAGAATATCCTACATTCGGCGGTGTTGTAACAAATATTATCCTTCACGGTTTTACAGGTATCGGCACTCCTCTTATGCCGTCAGAATATACATACTTCGCATTTTGGGCAATTGGTAATATATATAAAAACGGACAACTTGTTGATAAAATGAGAATAGTACACGGTATGTTAACAGAATATGTAAGAACTAAAGGTTATAAATTAGCATTTGACGATCAAGTTACACCAACAGCTATGCATTTTCATTTAATGGTACCACCATTCAAACCAAATATGAAAACAATGGCATTTGATCAAGCTCCTGTTAATACTGGTTTTAAACTGCCTAACGGTATGACATTACCTTTCTGGCATGTGATGTTTGAGGCAGTTCAGGTAAATGCTAAAAGAAAATAATTTAAATAATTATTAAGTTGTTTTATTCTCCTTTATAAATTTATAAGGGAGAATGTTTTTACAAAAGGGAGAAAAAAATTATGTTACTCAAAAAATTAAATGTAGTAAAAACACTTATATTGTTTTTAATGATCTCTGTGTGGGGATTTACCTCTATAAACTCTATGGTTTCAGAAAATTATTTACAAGCTAAGAAAAAGAAAAAAAAATCAAAGGTAGTAAAAGTCTTGTTAAAAAATATAGCTTTTGTTCCAAAAATAATAAAAATAAAACCTGGTACAAAAGTAGAGTGGATTAACAAAGATACAGCCATGCATACTGTTATTAGCGGAACCCCTAAAAAAACTACTGACCTATTCGAAAGCAAAAATTTAGGCTTAGGTAGTACGTTTGAATACACTTTTAAGAAAAAAGGAATTTACAGATATTATTGCGGCACACATCCCACACAAATGAAGGCTATTGTAATAGTCAAATAAATTTTATGCCCTTAATAAATATTTATTAAGGGTTTTTTTTTAATTAATTATTTGTAAAATATTGCAATTTTTAATTAATTGTTTATTTTACTACTCCATTGTTTATTTAGCAATGTTTTAATTATATTTTATTTGTTTAATAGCTCATTTCAATTTTAAGGTAATTATGAAATTTAAATATATCTGTCCCATAATGCTTACTATTTTTTTCTCTTTTATTATTTTTGCTCAGAAAAACTTAAAGGATAAAAGAAACAATAAACCTGTCTTTGCAAAAACAGTTGCTAAAAATTATGGTTTGGAAAATTTTTCAAAAGTTAAATCAATTGCTTTCACTTTTAATGTTAAATTTAAAGGTATTACAAAATCAAGAAAATGGTTGTGGAATGTTAAAGATAATTATGTAACATATTGGGGGCCTGATAATAGCGGTAAACTAATTGAATATGTTTATAATCATAGTAGGGTTAATAAAGACAACCAAAATGAAAAAACAATTGATTCAAGATTTATTAATGATCAATACTGGCTTTTATTTCCTTTTCATTTAGTATGGGATAAAAAAGCAGAGATTACAGATAAAAAAATGAAAGTTGCTCCAATTAGTAAAAAGAAAGAACATTGTTTAATTGTTTCATACCCTAAACACGCGGGGGGTTATACTCCCGGTGATGCTTATGAATTATATGTTGGGAAAAATAATTTAATTAATGAGTGGGTTTACAGACCTGGTGGAAGTACAAAAACGAGATTTCCGATTTCGTGGGAAAAACATAAAAAATATAATGGTATATTAATTTCAACAGAACATAACGGCAAAGCAAAAGATTTTAAACTTTGGTTTACAGGTATTTCAGTAGTTTTAGATAAATAAATATTTTTCTTATTACGAGGTTAAATTATGACAAAAACAGTTAGTTCAATACTTAAGAAAAAGGGTGCTGATATATGGTCGGTTACACCAGACAATACTGTCTTTGAAGCACTGACATTAATGTCGGAAAATAAATGCGGTGCCCTTGTTGTTTTAGAACAAGATAAATTATGCGGAATTGTTTCAGAAAGAGATTATGCAAGAAAAATTATTTTAGTCGGTAAATCTTCAAAAGATACTTTGGTAAAAGAAATTATGTCTTCTACTGTTTTTTATGCTTCTCCATCTCTAACATCTGAAGAATGTATGGCAATTATGATTGATAAACGAGTTAGACATTTACCTGTAATGGAAGACGATAAATTAGTAGGTGTTATTTCAATTGGTGACGTAGTAAAAGCGGTAATAGATGAAAAAGTTTTTGTTATAGATCAACTTGAAAGATATATTACAGGAAGACCTAAAATTGATTAGAGAAATGAAATAGATTTTTTTAACAATTTCTACTTTACTAATAACTCCTTATTTACAAAGATATTTTTTAATTTGTAGGAACAGATTTTAAGATATTATTGTATGAAAACATATCTAAAAATTTAAAATATGAATAAAAATAAAATACTACTTCTTTTAATTTGCTTTATAATTGTAACACCAAAAAGTTATACACAAAGCACAAACCAACAAATAAAACAATTAGTCGGTAAATGGAAATCAATCAGGAATAAAGAAAAAGGTGTTGAAATAAACATTAAATTCAAACCTGACGGTTCGGTTAAATATGATGTGGGTGTCAATTTAAAAGGTAATTATTTTCTTAAAGGAAATAAACTTATTACTTATTTCAAAGATTTAAAAACAAACAAAGTTGAAGTTGATACTTCTATTATTAAAATAAATGGAAATACTCTAATACAAAAATCAACGGTTAGCAGTAATCAAATTAAAATGACAAGGTATGATAATACAGGGGTAAATAATAACAAGCAGATAATTGGAAAATGGAAATCTGATAATTATAACGGTTATCACGCTATTGCAGAGTTTAACGCTTACTATGGTGTAAATGTTTTGCTTCAGGTAAAATCAATTAAGGGTTCATTTGTTGTTGAAAAAAATATGATTACAATTTTTTCACCAACAACATACAGAATGAGAATGAATTATAAGATTACAAAGAATATTATGACACTACACAATCTTGAAAACGGTAAAGATTTAACGATGGTAAAGCTTGCTAAGTAATGCTTACTAATAATAAATATACTCCGATATTTCTTGCTCTTGAATCTGATAAATCAAAAGTATTAAATTTAATAAACAATTTAAATAGCAAAAGATTGAATTTAAAACCTAAAAAAAATAAATGGTCATTAGCACAAATATTATTTCACGTAATAAAGGGAGAGCAATATGTTTATATTTCTTTTCTGGATGCCTTAAAACCGGGTGTTAATTTAAAAACAATAGGAATTTCAGCATCTATTAAATCATTTATTTTAAATTGGTCTTTAAAAACAAATATTAAATTTAAGGCTCCTCCAATAGCGCAAAAGGTACCGGAGACCGTAAACACAAAAGAGTTACTGAATAAATGGGATGAAATAAGAAACGGCATAAATGACGTGTGTAATAAATTACCGAAAGAAAAACAAAATAAAGGTGTTTTTAAGCATCCTTTTATAGGAATGACTAATTTAAACCAGACTTTGAAATTTTTATTATTCCATCTAAAACATCACTTAAAACAAATTGAAGAATTAAGTATATCATTAAAACCAAATTAATTTAATTATGAAAATTTTACTAAAGCTATTTTTAATTATATCATTTGTAATAATTTACTCATCAACTTTTGCACAAAAAGTAAAGGAAGGTTTAATAGGTAAATGGGAATCCGATGTAATTGCTAACTCCAAAGTAGGAACTATTTGGCAATTTAATAAAAACGGCACTATTGAAATTACTTCAGGAGCAATAGTTCATTACGTTTATATTTTTAAGGGTAAAGTGCTAATATCTGCATTATTCAATCATATAACAGGAGATACAACTTTAGATACAAGTTTTGTTGAAATAAGAGGAGATTCTTTGTTTCAGAATTATAAAATAAAAGGTAAAAAACACAAAAGAGTTATGGTCCGTATCAGCAAAAAAAGAAATAAAAGTATAAAGGAGGTTGGTATTTGGGAGACTAAAAATATAGCCGGACAAAAATCATATTATCAATTTAATGGCGATCACACTTTAATTTTGAGAGTCCCCTTATCTACGCAAAGAGGTACTTTCAGAGTAAAAGGTTTTACTTTAAAGCTTAAATTAAAGGACGAAAAGGAAAAAAGTTATAAAATACAATTCTTAGCCCATTCTCTTTCTTTAAAAAATATACACAATAAAGACTTTAAAACATTTCATCGTTTACGTTTATACGAGTAAAAAACAAAATTTTTAAATAAACATTAAATAAAGCTTTTTTTCTAATTTTTAATTGTATTAAGTCTTTATTCTTCTTTCCCATTTCTGAAAACAAACCGATATATTATGCTTTATTTGAGAAAATAAATTCAAAATTAATTCTGTAGAATTCTTCAAAAACATTAAATTATTTAATTAATTAACGAAAAAAAATTATTCTTCAAAAAAATATATTTCTTGGTACGATATTCTCTAGTATAATTTGGTGCGAAGGGGATACTCCTGTTTTGTTTCAATAAAAACAATAATAAAGGGGAAATATATGGCACAACAAAATCGTCGTGATTTTTTAAAAACGACAGCATTAATTGGCGCGGGAATAACAGGCCTCTCTACAAAAACTGCAAAAGCAGCTCCAAAAGTAAAACTTTCAGAAAATAGAATAGGTGTATTGGTAGATACAACAGTTTGTATTGGCTGCAGAAACTGCGAATGGGCTTGTAAAGAAGCTCATAATTTACCTGCAGGGTCTATCGATTCATACACTAATCGTGCAGTATTGGAAGAAAAAAGAAGACCAGATGAGCACGCTTTAACAGTTGTAAATCAATTTACTAATCCAAAAAATACTTTACTTCCAACTGATGTTAAAGTACAATGTATGCACTGTGAGGAACCGGCATGTGTTTCTTCTTGTATTGTTGATGCTTATACAAAACATCCGGAAGGACCTGTAACTTGGGATTCAAGCAAATGTATTGGATGCCGTTATTGTATGGTTGCCTGTCCATGGCAAGTTCCTGCTTTTGAGTATGATAAAGCTCTTCAGCCAAAAATTATGAAATGTGATTTTTGCTTTGATAGACAACAAGAAGGTAAATTGCCTGCTTGTGTAGAAATATGTCCGGTTGAAGCTTTAACTTTTGGAAAACGTAAAGATTTAATTGAAATAGCAAGAGATAAAATAAAACGTGAACCGGATAGATATGTAAATCATATTTTAGGTGAAAACGAGGTTGGCGGAACTTCCTGGCTTTACTTGGCAGGTCAAGATTTTACTAAATTAGACTTCCCAAAATTAG
>Ga0114931_10008811_pt1 | contig 12164 bp, 10 predicted proteins | sample 2SBtaG_FD_89579 | JGI IMG/M metagenome (GOLD analysis project Ga0114931, IMG submission 89579) | Deep subsurface microbial communities from Kolumbo volcano to uncover new lineages of life (NeLLi) - 2SBTROV14_V59a metaG | ecosystem: Environmental > Aquatic > Marine > Volcanic | place: Kolumbo...
CATCGCTGCTGCGCCAGACGCCTCCCGAAACACCGGCAGCCAGAATGATGCGGTCGTTGAGAATATCAATGGCAGCAGCCCGGGTACGCCCTCCTACATTGGGTGGACCCAGCGTTTCCCAGCGGTTCGAGTCTTCTCTTGCCTGAGGTAGCGTGCGGGCAAAAGCAAGTTCTCTGGCGCGCATGCCTTGGGGTATTTTACCATCGGGTGCTGCCAGTTTTCTCTCCCAGTCATGATCGGGGGCTTGCATGAAATTATAACTGTGGCCGAAAACAAAACGAGGTCCTTTCCTGCTTTCCTTACAGGTTATTTCGGTAGAGGAAGGAATAACGAGACGAAGAGAAAAGAGGAGGATAGCTATAGAAATGAAGGTAACAAGTAGTCGTTTGCTTTTCATTATTTGTCGTATTTAAGGCTAAAAATGGCAAATCGGAGGGTTGTATATGTTGATTTCCTATTTCCTGCTGCTGATTGCTAAAAAAATGCGCTACAGAAATATACGCTCCTCTAAAAATAGGAAAATGTATTCATTCGCATCAATAACAGAGGCGGGGGGTTTCGGCTACGAGTGGAATGCGGCAGTCTGGAGGCTTGTTCACTGGATTACAGTGATAGCCGTAGATGCTGAAATTGCCCAGATGTTTTTGCACTTTTTTATAATAAGAGTGCCCTGCAGCCAAGGGATCGAAACTGAGTTCATGAAAAACCGTGGCTTCCCCGAATCCTCTCGTCATCAACTCTTTAAAGATAAAATCCTCATCACCAATATCGCCTGAATAGGCGCACACCTCCTTCCCTTCCTGAAAGAGGTATGCATGGCTCGGCATCCACGATACATGGCGTCCGCTGCTATCAATGGATTGAACACCGCTTAGCTCATCAAGGGGAAGAAAAGTGGCATATTTATCGATTGGGCGGAGGGAAAAGGAAAGGAAATCATGCAATAGTTCTAGAAAGGCTAGATCAGGATAATAGATGCAAAGAGGACGGCTGTTTTTTTCTACGTAGATGCGGTGTGCCAGAAGAGATGAGAGGCTGCCCACATGGTCGTCATGTAAGTGGGTAATCACTACAGCATCAGGGAGCCCTGCCAGCCCCAATTCGCAGAGGCGGCTATAAATTCGGTTGCCACAGTCGATAAGAATGTGTCGACCCTTCCATACGAGGATAGCCGAGCTATTGTAGTAGCGATAGTCGAAAGCGCCACCGCTCCCGAGGAATCGAATCTTCATCTTTAAGGATTTTCAGGGGCGAGTCGGAAACGTAAATAATGAATTTTCTTTTTGGCTTCGAGGTGCATTTTCTCATAATAAGTGAGAATCTGTAGGTCACGAGGCACTTGGGCAAGGCCGTGTACATCGCGGATTACCTCTTCGGGCATGATGCCTTCTTCAGCCAGGACTTCAAGGCTATAATCAAAGAGTCCGGTGGTATCGGTTTTGAGATGTATAGGAGCACCAGGTTCGCATACCTTACGGTAGATGTTTAGAAAACGGGGAGAACTAAGACGCTTCAGCGCCCGGCTTTTACGCGGGAAGGGATCGGGGAAGGTGATCCAGATTTCGGAAACTTCCCCGGGAGCAAAAAATTCTCCGAGTTGTTCGATGCGGGTACGTACGAAGGCAATATTCCCGAGACCCTCGTCAAGGGCCTGCCGTGCCCCCGTCCAAATCCGGTTTCCTTTGACATCAATGCCGATAAAATTTCTGTCGGGGTGTTGGCGTGCTAGGTTCACGCTATAGTCGCCTTTGCCGCAGGCCAGCTCCAACACGATGGGATTGCTGTTGCGAAAAAAAAGCTCATCCCATCGACCTTTTATATCAACCTTCACTCCGCAGCGGGTCAAGGCGGGCTGCAAGGGTGTAAAGTTTTGAAAAACATGGGGAAAGGTTTCGAGTTCGGCAAACTTGGCCCGCTTATTCTTACTCATATCTAATAACTTTCTGCTTCCTTGCTTTCTTCATTTTCAATAGTGATATGCTCGCCCATATAAGCCAGTACCAGCCCTTCTTCATAGTCGACTTCCCGTTCGGCCAGCACGACTTTGATTTGTCCGTTTTTGTGTTTTGTAAAGATAGGGGCATCGCTGGCCGGGAAATCGGAAAGCAGCGCTTCGAGGTCTTCTTTGCTCTCAATCTCAAGTTCGTGAAGAGTTGGATATTTGCGCGCCAGGCCAATGAGTTTGTAAAAATCCACATCATTTCCAAAGAGAATGTCCTTGGGCCTTACGAGGCTTGTAAACTTCATTTCATTGCGTGATATCAGCCGGTAGGAGGTGTCGCGTCCAAATTCCTTGCGGAACTTGCGGCATGCCAGAATATTCAGTTCGTTGTTGGAAGTCAGTGCCAGAAAGTAACCGATATTACTCAGTTCGATCTGCTCGGTCAGGTAATCCGAAAGGATATTGAGTTCCATAACCTTGAGGTTCATCATTCGGGCTTCGTTGAGGTTGTTGTGTGAGGTGTCGACAAGCACTACGTGTACTCCGTTGTTTTGAAGGTACTTGGCGATGGCGCGGCTCCCTTCATGGGCTCCCAGAATCAGATAACCATTAGGGTCTTTTTCGACTACTCCCAGCAATCGTGCTACGGGCTTGGCTGTAGAGCCCTGTAATACCACCGTACCCAGAATGATCATGAAAGTTAGGGGGATGAGCAATTGGGCATCGGCTTGTTCCTGAGCCGAAACAGCAGTGTTTTCGACAATGCTCAGGGCAAAAATGGAAGCCACGGCAGCCGCCACAATACCTCGCGGGCCGATCCAGGATATAAAAATTCTTTCGCGGATATTCAGGTTGCTGCCAATGCTGCTGAGAAAAACACTGAGGGGGCGCAGTAGGAATACCACCGCCAGAAATACCGGAATGGTACCCCATCCGAGCAATTGCAATTGCGACAGGTCGATATTGGCCGACAGGATGATAAAAAGAATGGATATCAGCAGGATAACCAGGCTTTCTTTGAAGGTGAGGATTTCACGTATTTCAGGCAGACGGGTATTGGCCAGTATCATCCCCATAAGAGTGACGGCAAGCAGGCCCGATTCTTTGGCCATGGTGTCAGCAAAGGCATAGCAGGCTATTACCAATGCCAGGCTCAGCACATTGCGTAGATACTCAGGCACCAGTTTCTTCTTGAGCAAATAGTATAACGAATAGGCCGCAATGACGCCCATGGCCGCCCCAGCGAGCACGGTTTTACCGAAAGTGATCATGGCCGTTAGCGTAAACTGGGGGGCACCGGATTCTTGAGTGAGGATAAATTCATACATCAGTACCGCTACAAGGGCTCCGATGGGATCGATCAAAATGCCTTCCCATTTGAGGACAGTGGCTACCTTTTTTACCGGACGCACATTGCGTAGTATGGGGCCGATGACCGTAGGCCCGGTTACGATGATTAATGCACCGAAAAGTAGGGAAATGCGGATATCCATGCCGATGAAATAGTGGGCAGCCATGGCTCCTCCTATTAGCGAGATGATGGGGCCGATGATGAGTAGATTTCGTACAGTCGAGGCTACCGAGCGCACATCTCGAAGACGAAGTGTCAGGCCGCCTTCATAGAGAATGACCCCTACGGAGAGGGATACGAAATGGCTCAGCATCTCTTTGTTAAGAATCATGGAAGGGTCGATTAACTTATAGCCCAGCAGTAAGTCCATACTGGCCAGGGGCCCGGCAAGGAGTCCGATGAGGATCAAAGGAAAAATAGCCGGCATCTTAATGCGCCAGGCCAGCCACTGTGCAGCTATCCCTAATATCAATATGGATGCGAGTTCGAGCATTGTTTTTCAGTCGCTGGTTAGGAGGGGTACAGAGGAAACTTCTTCATAAGATCGTTCACTTTCTTGCGGATTGCTTTGCTGCGTTCTTCGTCTTCGGGAGCTTGCATCACGTAATCCATCCAATGCACTATTTCACGAATTTCTCCGATATCAAGCCCGCGGGTAGTCAGGGCAGCGGTTCCCACACGTATGCCCGAAGTAATGAAAGGCGACTGATCATCAAAAGGAACCATGTTTTTATTCACGGTAATATCGGCTCTGCCAAGGGCATGTTCGGCCACCTTGCCCGTCAGGCCTTTATTGCGTAGGTCGATGAGCATCATGTGGTTGTCAGTTCCGCCCGAAATGATCTGATAGCCGAGTTGTACGAACTCATCGGCCATAGCCCGGGCATTGTCAATCACCTTTTGGGCATAGTCTTTAAATTCCGGTTGCAGCGCCTCATGGAATGCCACAGCTTTGCCAGCGATTACATGCTCAAGAGGGCCTCCCTGTGATCCGGGGAAGACAGCACTGTCGATGAGGGATGACATTTTTCGTATGCTTCCTTTTCGGGTGGCAATACCCCAGGGATTTTCGAAGTCACGTCCCACCATGATCATCCCGCCCCGAGGCCCGCGAAGGGTCTTGTGGGTGGTACTAGTCACAATGTGGCAGTGAGGAATGGGGTTGTTGAGTAGACCTGCAGCGATGAGCCCAGCCGGGTGGCTGATATCAGCCATGAGAATGGCGCCTACTTCATCGGCTATTTCTCTGAATCGCTTGAAATCCCAATCGCGCGAATAAGCACTTGCTCCGGCAATAATCAGTTTCGGACGGGTTTCATGGGCTTTGGCTGCTACCTGCTCCATGTCAATGCGTCCGCTCTCGTGATCTACACCGTAAAAGACGGGGTGATAGAGTTTTCCTGAGAAGTTGACCGGAGAACCATGCGTGAGGTGACCCCCGTGCGAAAGATTGAAGCCGAGAAGGGTGTCACCCGGTTTAAGGCAGGCCAGATAGACGGCTGCATTGGCCTGCGATCCGGCATGTGGCTGTACATTGGCGTGGTCCGAACCAAAGAGTTTTTTGGCCCGCTCTATAGCCAGTCGTTCCACTTCATCCACCACTGCGCATCCGCCATAATAACGCTTGCCGGGGTAGCCTTCGGCATATTTATTGGTGAGACAGGAACCGACAGCTTCCAGCACCTCTTTGCTCGTAAAGTTCTCACTGGCGATTAATTCCAGTCCGCGCGCTTGTCGTTGCAGTTCTTTATTGATCAGTTCGAAGACTGCCTCATCTCTTTTCATGGTTTTTTGGGTTTTGTGCTTAGCCAAAGATATTAATTTCGAAAGGCTTTCGTTGCTCCTTATTCTTCTCTCGTGTGATGGATGAGCATTTTGCGATAAATGGAGAAAATCTTTGATTTGGAAACAAAGCCAATATATTTGTCGCCATCGAGTACCGGCAAATTCCATGCTCCGGTTTCCTGAAATTTCTGCATCACCTTATCCATAGGATCGTGGAAACCCACATAACCGGGTGGGGCATGCATGAGCTCGGCAACCGTGGCTTTTTCATACATATCGGGGCGGAACATGATTTGCCTGATGTCATCGAGCAGAATGACTCCCTGCAGCTTTCCCTCTTTATCAACCACTGGGAAGATATTTCTTTTGGATTTTTTGATGAGCTCTACCAATTCGCCCAGAGTAGCATCGGGGTGAATGGTTTTGAGATCTTTTTCTACCACCCGTTTTAATTTAAGCAGATTGAGCACCACCTTGTCTTTATCACCTGTTATCAGTTCTCCCTTTTCTGCCAATTTTTTGGTATACACCGAATAGGGCTCGAAAATCAGATTGGTGATATAGGAGATGGAAGAAACGATCATCAACGGCAGCATGAGGGAATAGCCGGAGGTGGCTTCGGCAATAAAGAAAATACCCGTGAGAGGGGCATGCATGGTGCCGCTCATGATGCCGGCCATGGCCACCAGTGCAAAAGCACTCTCTACGAGTGGAAATCCAAGGCCCGTACTATTGATGGCATGGGCAAAAAGGAAGCCCGTGAATGCCCCGATGAAAAGAGCGGGGGCAAAAATACCTCCGTTGCCTCCTGCCGAAATAGTGACGGAGCTTGCAATCATCTTGAAGAGGATGACGGCAAGAAGGAAAATAAAAAGCATACCGCTGTAATGCATAATAGGTGCAAAGACCTGTGCACTTTGAAGCACCAGGTCGGGGCGGTCAAGCAAGAGTTTGCGGATGACTTCGTAACCCTCGCCATAGAGGGGTGGAAAAATGAAGATTAGAATGCCGAGCAGCAGACCCCCGGCAAAAATCCGGGAGGTCCGGTTGGGCAGGCGGCAGAAAAGATCATCGAAGCGAAAAAAAATCCGGGTGTAGAGAAGGGAGACCAAGCCGGTAACGATGCCAAGTAGTACATAATAAGGTACTTCCTGCACTACGAATTCATAGCTGTGGGTGTAGGGCAGAATAAGCTCGGCTGTGTTCAGTATTTTGGCTACGATCATACTCGTAACCGAAGAAATGAGAATAGGTACAAATGCAGATACCCCCATTTCGAGCATCAGTACTTCGAAGACCAGCACAACCCCTGTAATGGGCGCCCCAAAAATGCCGGATATCCCTCCCGCTGCTCCGCAGCCAAGCAACAAAAGTCGCTGCTTGTAGTCTAGGTGAAAGAGGCGGCCTATATTCGAGCCGATGGCTGAGCCTGTAGTGACAATGGGGGCCTCCAATCCCACCGAACCACCTAAGCTGACCGTGAAAAAACTGGTAAACATGTGGCTGTATATCTTATCCCTTTCCATCACCCCGGCCTTGCGGGTGATTACATAAATGATGTTGGTCAGACCATGGCCCAGTTTTTTCCGGTTGATGAATACTACGAAGGCGCTTGTCAACAAAAGACCTATCAGAGGATAGACAAGAAAAAGGTAATCAAATTTGAAGTATTCGTTGAGCGAGAAAAGCCAGGGCTGGATCTTGTGAACGCTCCATTTGAGCGAGGCCGCGGCAAATCCGGATACAATCCCTACAATTACGCTGAGTACATAAATGAAATTGCGACTGCTGATATGGCGACTTCGCCATAAGAGGAATTCGACCCAGGCATTGCTCTGTTTCATAACCCGGCAAAGTTAAAGCTTGGTAGGAAAGGAATGCTATGGAGAAATCATTAATTTATAAAATAGTGCATGGCCATGCCGAGATCAATGCGCTTCATATTTCTTTGCTCAATACCCATACCGCCAAGGGTGCGTGAATAGTTTGCACTCATTTGAAATCCCAGGCGTGCATTGACCTGAAAGTTCATACCCGCTCCGGCCGAAGCGAGAAGATACATTCCCTTGCGTTCGGGCAAAGTGATATTCCCCGTGCTGCTGTTAAAATCGAAGGTCAGGGTTGAGTTGATCTCCTGCTCCGAACGATTGGGGAAATCGAGTGTATCGCGTACAACCAGTGCTTCGAGGGCTTGCGACTGATTGGGAGGATTATTAATGTCAAATGAAAATACGTATTGCTCTTTGACAGGAATAAATGCCGTTAACCCCGTGCTTACATAAGGCTGTATCCTGCTTTGAGACCTGAAATAAAGCTTTGCTTTCAGCGGGATAGAGATTCCCGAAAGTGTACCTTGGCTTCCCCGTTGCTTTTCTCCGAGATAAAGACGGGCTGTCGGAGCTTCTTCATAGCGAAAACGGTCTTTCAAGATTCCGGCTTCAAGACTGAGCGGAAGTCCGGGGAATGCCGTCCCGGCAACCACACCAAGAGCAAAACTTTCCTCGGGGTTTTGTACATATTGAAGGCCCGGAATAGCGGTCATACCAATCCACCAGCTTTTTTGTTCCTTACTGGTGCGTGGTATCATGGCCTCAAATGGGATGTTGGCACCATGAACTTGCTTCTCTCCGGCACCTAGGATGGGGCTTTCTATTTTCGCGAGCCTAATGCTGGTAGCGGGGTTTGCAACGAGGGACGTTTCAGGATCTGCAATAGCAGAAAAAGCTGGATTATGCTTTTTTTCAGAAATAAGAAGCACGGGTTCGAATGAGCCGGAAACCGCCTTTCTCCGGGGGCTGTTAAAATTTATTTTTGCGGTCAAGGAGGTAGGTGTTTCCTGTTTGCCGGCCATTGGTAAATTCCGTATTTCTACCGTTGCTTCTGCATCCTGTGGAAGATTCTCGCTTTCCTGTGTGGCTACCGAGCTCTTTTCCGCAGAGGCCAACGAGGGATTTATTTTGGTTTTTGTCGATGTTCCGACTTCCGCAATAGCGGTTTTTTGTGTGATAGAATTAATTGCTTCTTGTCGGGGTTTCTCTGCATTATCAAAATACGAATAGCTGAGATAGCCAAGGACAAAAAGAGCCAGTCCGGCAGCTACCCGAATCATCCAAAGCGGGATAATGGGCTTTTTGCGGTCAAGCATGGCTTCCATGGCTTTCCAGTCCCCCGGATCAAAGTCCGGGTCCATGCCGCTCAGCTTTGATTTTATCCGATTAAAGAAATCTTCATTTGACATGCTGTCTTCTTTTTATTTCATAGTTGATCGAAAGTGCTTTTTGCAATTTCTTTCTTGCCTTGGCAAGGTTCGATTTGGAAGTGCCTTCGCTGATGCCGAGACGTTCACCTATTTCCTTATGGCTGTATCCTTCAATGGCAAAAAGGTTGAAAACAGTCCGGTAAGCCGGAGGCAAGTCTTGCACGAGTTTCAAAATTTCCTGGGCTGTCAGGTCCTCTACGGCAATAGAGCCGTGCGACTCCTTATAGGCATAATCCAGGTCTATGGTGTTGGGCCGCTTGCTTTCTTTGCGATAGCGGTCGATGGCCGTATTTGTTACAATGGTACGTATCCAGGCTTCCACATTGCCTTTTTTGCCATCAAATCGATGGATGTTTTTAAAGACTTTGAAAAAACTGCTGTTCAACACTTCTACGGCTTCCTCCCGGCTTGCTGCGTAGCGCAGGCAGATGCTCAGCATTTTGCCATGGAAATGTTCGTACAACTTGCGTTGTGCATTTCGGTCTTCCTTGCGGCACCCTTCCACCAGGTCTGTCAACATCAGACGATGAATAATTTTCACTCGAGGCAATTTATCCATGTAAACGCAGCATGTGGCCGGCCGGTTGCCCGGCAGCCCGGTTCTGTTTAATTGGATGCAATGTTCCTACGAAATTAGCGATTCCGTAGCCAATAGCGGCTGCTGATCAAAGAGAAACTCAATAGGGAGCGTATGATAGACGCTTACTCTCCGTCCGTTTTGTCTGCCCGGTGTGCATCGTGGCATTCCTTTAATGCAACGCAGGGCTTCTTCATTGAGGCCTTGTGAAGGTCCTTTTAAAATTCGAATATAGCGGACCTTCCCGTTGCGGTCAACCACGAATTTCAGGTATACGGTACCCTCAATTCCCAGTTGACGTTCACGCGAAGGATAACGAATCACTGAACGTATATAGGTGTAGAGGGCTGATAGCCCACACGGAAAGGAGGGCATCTGCTCAACGATATCAACGGGGGGTGCTTTGAGGCTATCGATGCTTCCGAACTTGCTCCATAGATTGCTGTCTATCGGAATGATTAGCTTGTCTCCCTGCATTTCTTTTCTCATGTATTGCTTTTCCTTTTTATCTGAGGCTTTTGTGTCAATGTGTACATCAGCCCGTCTCAGGTCTGCATTTTATTGAGATTTTCGATTCTTTTCGCTTGCAGGCTGCTCTCTTTTAATATTTACGTTCTTCATTTCAATCCGGAAGGCTTCATCTTCAAATTTTCCTGTTGCCACGGTCTTTACTTTGTAGCTGGGTGCCCACCGAAATGCGAGGAGCAGGAGGGCCAAAGAGAGTGCAAATCCCAGTCGAAGGAAAAAAGGACGATGACGGGGGGCTTTTGATAAGGTCTTTCATGGTGTGAATGCTTAGGTCTGCAATTAACACGCTATCAAAAGTCCGTATCGTATTTGACCCGTCTGCTTATGACAGAAAAGAGACAGAGGCGGATTTCAGAAAAACCCCCAGCTAATTCCGATCATAATGGGCGGTGCCTCAGGTAACCCGCTCCTGTCAATAAAGAAAGATTGCATGCGGTAGCGGGCCATAAGGGCAAAATTATTTATACCAATTGCGGTATAGAGATACCAGTTGGAAGCCCGGAGCATAGGATAATGTCTGATTTTAACTTCCTTGATCTCTTTTCCAATCAAGGGGTCTTCGTATTGATAGTTGGCTCCCGTTTGCAGCAGGCCACCTACTCCCAGATCAAGGTACTTTCCTATGCTATTGCCCCGCTTTTCCATATTGATACGCAGGTAGTAGCTTCCACTGAGGGCAAATTGATCCAGGGTCTCTTTGCTGTGTCTGAGGCTATCCGGAAAAGTGACGGGGCGGTCTTTGGCCAGCTGTATGCTGCTGTTTTCAAAGCTCAAGGTGATGCCGGTCGAGAAATAGTTGCTGAGTTTTAGCTTATACAAGGCACCGAAAGAAAGATAAGAGGAACGTGGAAAGTTGTAATTGCCGTTGGCCGGAATTTGGGTATGCAGGCCCAAAGACATGAAGGTGTGAATGAAATGCCTTCTGTTTGGACCAAACTGTGACTCGGTAGTGTTTGTGTCCACATCAACATGTAAAATTTCCGTTTGCGCCTGGGCCACATTCAAGGCTGCCATTATTATCAGTATCAGGGTAAAGTTTTTCATCCGTGATGATTTGCTTTAAGGTTCTTCATTGATGGTATATGAATCCGTGTATCCTTCGAAATGTACAACTACTTTTTCGCCTTTCTTAAGATCGCTTCTTTCAAAATAGATGGGTTCGTCTATTTCGGCCAGCACTACTCCGTATTTTCTAATTTTTCCGTTTGCTTTCACAATTTTGTAATAGAGATTTTTGGGCCGGGTCAGCAGTTTCCCGTCTTCATCTTTTTTCGGAACGAATTCCTCGTTAATTTTTACTTCAAGATAGGCATCGGACAAGTCAAAGTGGAATGTCGGGGCTGTTTGGCCCGCAAAGCCCAGCACTTTATCGGCCTGGGGTATGCCATAGCCGTGGTGATAGTCGAAATAGGGAAAGAGGTGTCCCGAGGATTCGATCATGTGAAAGATTTCCATGTTGTTTTTCTGAGGGTAGGCCTGCCAGACACAGGCGTCAAAACCGGCCGTAAGTGGGGTCGCAAAGGAGGTACCTTCTGCCGTTCCGAATTTGCGTGGAAAGGAAGTGAAGGCAATACCAAGGTTGACCACGTTGGGTTTGAGGGTACCATCGGCTGCCGGGCCGGTTGAGGAAAAAGAGATGGCGACATCGGTGCGGGGATCTACTCCACCCACTGTGAGCACACTGTCGGCATCCGCTGGTGCCACAATGGTGCCCCAGGAATTCTCGGCTTCGTTGCCGGCTGCATTGATTACCAATATTCCTCTTGAAGCCGCAATATTAGCTGCTCGTGAGATGGGAGCTGCCCTGCCATCCATTTCCTCCTGAAAATAGCGCACTTCCGAGTACCCGAGTGAGCTACTGATAATGTCGGCTCCATGCCGGTCGGCCCACTCGGCAGCAGCTATCCAACTGTATTCTTCAAAGGTGATCTCAACGTGTGCACGCTCGGTGCGGGCCAGCAAAAAATCGGCTCCCGTGGCAAGACCCATCGGTATGCTGTCAAAGACTCCGGCCAGGCAGCCCAGCACCATGGTGCCATGCGATCCCCGGTCATATACCTTCGGGTCGTCACCGATAAAGTCATAAGTGGCCCGGATGGCTCCCCGCTTAAAAAGATGCTGAAATGCAGGGTGTATGTCGGCATTCCTGAACCCAACATCAAACACGGCAATGGTAATGCCTTTCCCGTCCAGTTTTCTATTCCTGAAGATTTCTCCTTTCATTCGGTGAAGCTGAAATCGAAGGAGCAGGGAGTCATTCTTCTTTATACGAAAGATGTGCAAGGAATCTTCCGTTTTTCGGGTGAGCTTCAGAGTGTGTGTCGCTTCGATCTTGCTCACAAAAGGGAGGCTGGCAATTTGATGGAGTGAGGCACTTCCGGCAGAAATAACCACAGCATTGAGCCAGCGCGAACAGGCATAGAAGCTGTCAGACAGTGCATTGACTTCCTCAATATAACGGAAAGCAACGGGCAAGTCGTAGTAATCGCCCATGACCAAATGCCTTTTTACTCTTCGTTCATATCCTTTGGGACTAAAGTATTGCCGGGCTTCAAAATGTGTATCCGGTTTGTCTTTAAAAAAGACCCAGTATTTAACCTGTGCTCCGGCCGGCATGGTCCGTAGTAAGAGCAGTGAAAAAATAAGAAGAAAGTGGCTGTAATGTGCTTGAAATAAGGATTTCATCACTTTTTTATAAGTAAAATATCAACAAAAACAAGTA
>Ga0114931_10008812_pt1 | contig 12163 bp, 12 predicted proteins | sample 2SBtaG_FD_89579 | JGI IMG/M metagenome (GOLD analysis project Ga0114931, IMG submission 89579) | Deep subsurface microbial communities from Kolumbo volcano to uncover new lineages of life (NeLLi) - 2SBTROV14_V59a metaG | ecosystem: Environmental > Aquatic > Marine > Volcanic | place: Kolumbo...
AATTGAATTGCCCCGCAGAATCAAAGGTCTCCGGTATCTTGCAAGAACAGTGTGCCTGGCCGATGGGCCGCTATGACCCACCCCCTACGAAGCGCTATCGCTTCGCTATTTGAGCGCAGAGGGCCGAAAGAGCAGGTTCGTCAGGGAGGCGCTCGTTGTGTATGGTCCAGTACTACCGCACAACGAGCGTCTCCCTGACGAACTTGCTCTTCTCTGTGCCAGAGGTCAATATTTATGCGACTTGGTATTAGTGATCGTTCGATGAACAATGATGTCTGTCAGCGGGGGGATGCGTTGCACGATGATATTATCGGCAACAAGTTGACGACGAGGGCGCAGGCCCGGCAGGTGCCGGGGCTTCTTGTTGGCCAGAGCCATTTGCATGATCTGCTTCCATAACAGGGCCGGAAGATTGCCGCCAGAGGCCTTGTTGGTGGGGCTGTTATCATCATTACCGGTCCAGATGCCAGCAGTATAATAGGCGCTATAGCCGATGAACCAGGCGTCGCGATAATCAGTAGTTGTGCCGGTTTTGCCAGCCGTTGCCTGGTGCTCAAGAGCGGCATGTTTGCCAGTGCCGGTGCGCATGACCGCCCCCAGCATATCATTCATACCATAGACATAGCGGCGCTTGATGATGCGGTTGGTGCGGGCCTTTGGATGGGTGTAAAGCACGTCTCCATTTGGGGCGCTTACCTGCTCTATGATATGTGGCAAGGCTTCATAACCACCATTCATGAAGGGCACATAGGCGCCGGTCATTTCGAGCACTGTGACTTCGCTGGAACCCAGTGCCAGAGAAGGGCGTTGTTTAAGGGGGGTGTGGATGCCCAGCCTTTGGGCCGTGCGGATGACACGAGGCAGACCAACCTCATCGGCGAGCCTGGCGGCAACGGCATTGATCGAACTGGCCAGCGCCTTGCGCATGGTGACGGGACCACGATGAAAACGGGCATAGTTGCGCGGACGCCAGCCCTCGATTTTGATGTTTTCATCATTGACAATGCTATCGGCAGTGCGCCCTTTTTCGAGCGCCGCCAGAAAAACGATGGGCTTGAAGGCGGAACCTGGCTGGCGGTGGGCCTTGGTGACGCGATTAAATTGGCTTTGTCTGTAAGAAGCGCCGCCAATCATCAGCTTGATGCCGCCCTTGGCATCCATCAAAACGGCAGCGGCCTGATCGATGTTTTTAGCCTGTTTGTGCTGGTCGATAAAGCTTTTGACCATCAGCTGGGATTTGATCTGCCAGTTATAATCAAGGGTGGTCGTCACCACCAGATCACGATCAGCGCGTCCGATGTGCCGTTGCAATTGTTCCATGATCCAGTCCACAGCATATTCGGTGCCGATGATGGGCTGTTCCAGACGAACCGGTTTTTTGAGTTTGGCAGGTTTATCATAGGCCTGCTGGGCTTGTTCGAGCGTCAAGCTGCCATTGGCCAGCATATTGTCCAGCACGATAGCTGTTCTGGCGCGTGAACGGGCCAGATTTTTGCGCGGTGAATAGTAAGAGGGGGCTTTGAGCAAGCCGGCCAGCATGGCGGATTGCGGCAGATCGAGGTTTTTGGCGGATGTGTTGAAGAAATATTGGGCGGCGGATTCAATGCCGTGCCTGCCGCCAGAACCAAAATAGACACGATTGAAATAATACTGCAATATTTGCCGTTTGCTGTAATGGGCTTCCAGCCAGAAGGAGATCACCAGCTCCCGAAATTTGCGGGTGATGGTGCGCTTTCGGGTTAAAAAGACGTTTTTAACGAGTTGCTGGGTGATGGTACTGCCGCCCTGACGCAGACGTCCTTTGGAAATATTGTTCCAGACGGCCCGCAAAAAACCGCGCGGATCAATGCCATAATGGGAAAAAAAGCGCCGGTCTTCGGTGGAAATGACCGCATCAATCAAACTTTGCGGCAGCTCGTCAAGAGAGATATCGCCGGAGCGAGCCCCCCGTTTGGCGAGCACATGACCATCTGCTGAAAGAACGGTGAGAATAGGTGGTTTGTGGTCAAGGGTGGCCCGCAGATCAGCGGAATAAGTGCGGTCAAACCATAGAGAAAAAGCGCTGGTTGTGAGGACGAGAGTGAAAAGAGAGAAGGCTGTAAAACTGGCAAAACGGGCCAGCAATGATGATTTCTCCTTGGTACGAAAAGACATAACACCCCCCTTCAACACAACAAATACTATGAACAAAACTGTGAGAACACTTGTCTAGACTAGGTGATTTGACTTACATTATGGTTAATCAAAGCTATGAATCTAAAGGAATAAGTCTATGCGCTGGTTCTATTTGCTTGCCGGGCTGGTTTGTCTGGCAACAGGCGGGGTACATGCCGTGCTGGGGGGGATCGACACGCTCAATCCAGTGATGGCCAGCAAGGTCGATATGACGGTGCGTGCCGCCATTTTGGTGGTGTGGCATGCGATCAGCCTGTTGTTCGGGCTTTCGGCTCTGGCTTTTTTTTGGGCCTTTTGGGTTGGACCAGCCAAAGCGCGCCCCATAGGCGTGTTGCTTGGTTTATTCTATTTGTTGTTTGCTGGTCTGTTCGCGGGATTGTCATTTTTATGGTTTGAAGACCCTATGGTATTGCCGCAATGGACTTTACTGGCTCCCATTGGTCTGTTTGCGCTGGTTGCCTCTATTTAATCAAGTTTTGACCTCTTCACGGCTTTTATACTTATATATGTCATAATGAAGGTCGTTATTTTGAGGTGGGCCCTGAAAATCGATAGATCAGGGCGGAAATGTTTGAGTGCGGCATATGAGTTTTGTCAATGGTATACTGGACAAGGCAGGCGACAAGCTTGCAGATATACTTGCACGCGAATCAAGTGGTTACGAGCCATTTACACCTTCTGATCCCGAAACCCTTGAGCGCGTCCTGCGCCCGGGCGATGTGTTGCTGGTCGAGGGCAATCAGAAAATTTCCTCAGGCATCAAATATCTCACCCAGTCCACCTGGTCACACGCAGCGCTTTATATTGGTGAGGCGCTTGGCGATAAACGCGATGAGCAAGGCAAGAGTCTGACCCTTGTTGAGGTCAATCTGGGTGAGGGCTGTGTGGCGGCGGCGCTCGACAAATATGAATGTTTCAACACGCGCATCTGCCGCCCGGTTGGTCTCACCCGCAAGGATCGGAAAAAGGTCGTTGACTTTATGGTGGGCAGTCTTGGCCTGCAATATGATATGCGCAATATCGTCGACCTCATGCGTTTTTTGATGCCAACGCCCCCCGTTCCCCTGCGCTGGCGCCGCCGCATGATCGCCATTGGTTCGGGGGAACCGACGAGGGCAATTTGCTCGACTTTGATCGCACAGGCTTTTCAATCTGTGCGCTACCCTATGTTGCCGCGTGTTGAGCGTGTGCGTCAAAAAGAAAAACAGCATGGTCTGGGAACCTATACGCGGCGTGAAATATTGCATATCCGCCATCATTCGCTGTTTGCGCCGCGCGATTTTGACCTGTCGCCCTATTTCCGCATCGTCAAGCCAACCGTCGAACATGGTTTTGATTATAAACAGCTGGAGTGGGGGACCACTGAATACTCAGATGATCTTTATGAAAACGGTCATGGTAAAAGCGTGCCGGTAGGGACCAATGATGAACAATCATGGGAGTTGGATCAGACCGATTTGCACGGGGGACAATCAGATGCGCTGCCGGGTGAAGCGAAAAGTGATCAAAAAAGCGGAGACAAGGGGCCTGAATCAGGCAATGGTGCAGTTGATGAGGTCGCCAAAAAGGTAAGAAAGAACAGCTCCAGGAAGAAAAACAGCCCTCAGACTAACAAAACAAAGAAGAAAAACAAGAAGCATAAAAAGGCAAAAAACAATGACAGAGCTATGGCTGTCAATTCTGGTCTTTACGCTTTTTCACGCACTTCCTTCAACCGGTTTAAGGGCAGCGGGGATCGAGCGTCTGGGCAAAAAAGGCTTCATGCTGGTTTATTCGGCCCTCTCGCTGATCATGTTCGTCTGGTTGTTCAGCGCCTTTTGGCGCGCGGATCATGAGGGTGCGTTTTTTGTCACAACGCCCCTTGTACGAGCCATAAGCGCGGCCTTGATGCTGGTGGCCTTTTGGTTGGCGAGCGCGGCCCTGTTGCGAAAACCTGCGGTCTTGCTGACCGCTGATACAGTTTTGGCCAGTCGCGGTGCCATCACCGGTATATTACGCATCACCCGTCACCCGTTTTTATGGGCACTTGTCATATGGGCCAGTGTTCATATGCTCAATAATGCCGATCCCGCCGGTTTGTCGCTGTTTGGTTATTTACTGGCGCTGGCATTGTTTGGAACCCTGCCGATTGATGCGCGTCGGGCACGATTGATCGAGACCGGTCGCTGGCGCGAGGTCTTGCAGCAAACCTCCAACCTGCCTTTTGGGGCAGTGAGACGTGGTGAGCAGAATTTTTGGGTCGCTCTGCGGGAAGTCGGCCTGTTGGTCCCATTGGCAGCTCTCGTCGCATGGGGATTTATGCTGGTCTTTCACGAGTCGCTGATCGGTTTGCCAGTGTTTTATTGAGAACCGATTTCAAGCAGCAGAGCGTCTCTCAAGCGGCAGAGCGTCTGGGATCCAGCCTTTTCAGCGTTGTGTGATCAAGCACAAGCAATCCGGCTATGATATTTTTTGTTTGAGCATTGCCCGCACCGCGCAGATCCTGTGCGACAACCACCCGAATGGTATCGACATGCTGATCTATGACGGTCAGCGGGATCTTGCAGGGGTTTGGTGCGTGCTCGATCAGATCGGCCAGCAATTGTCCGACCCTGGCGGCGACCGGATAACCATAGGTCGTGGCCTGCCCCTTGATATCGTGCGCGCAGGTGAAAAGACGATCCAGTAGCGCTTCGCTGGGTCCGCTGGTGTCAATTTCCTGGCGAATGGCAAACAGACGTTTGCTTTCCTTTTGCATCCACAGGGGAAACTGATGGGAAAGCTGCTCCATCGCCCTGTCAGCTTTTTGTGTCGCCCGGCTAAGGGCGTCTTTGGGATTGCCAGCGATCAGCGCTTTTTTCCTGAGGTTATTTTTGACTGGAATGACTTCAAATTGAGGCCACTGAAGTTCTTTTCCGGGAAGTTCTTTTCCGGGCAATCGTTTTTTTGGAATTTTGTTTTGTTTGGCGTTCTGATCCATAATGTAAACGGCCTTGCTTTAAAGGGGGTTCAATATCAGTCGGGGAGTTGAACAAACTGTTCACTATCAAGAACACGTCTCTCTTTGCCTGAAGACACATTTTCCTGACGGCGGCGTTCGGGACCAAAATAACTGCTCGTGCGGATATAGGGGCGCGGGTGCTCAATGATGTCTTCTATGCGATCATAAAGAGTTGCCGCAGATACAGGCTTGCAGATAAAGTCGTTGGCTCCGGCATCACGTGCGGCGATCACCTGATGTTTTTCGGAATAGGCCGAAAGCATGATGATCGGCAGATAGGCCTGTGAAAAACCGTCTGGATTGCGGATCATGCGGGTTAGCTCAAGGCCATCGAAAATCGGCATTTTAAGATCGGTGATCAAAATATCGGGCTGAAAATTCTCGACGGCTTCAAGACCTGAAGCGCCTTCTTCAGCTTCATAAATCTCGCGTGAACCAAAGGCACGCAGCATTGTGCGCAATATGCGACGCATATGAGCGTTGTCATCAACAATGACGAAGCGGAGCTGTTCAAAATCAATTTTGGCCATAGTCACCCAAACTATTGTGGTATCATTTTATGCAAAGTGACATTACAGGGTTAAAATATTCTGAAAGGTGAAAATTGCACGTTCCATGGATTGTGTTAAGATTTCAACTTTTAGTGTGATCGAAGGGCAGGCAATTGACAAAGGGGCGCAGGAACATCCATATTGGTTTGAAACACTTCGTATTAAGGGCTTGATCATGACAAACCAACCTTCCGGTCCCCCCTCTGGCGGTGTGCAAAGAAATATCGAACCTCTTGATCCGATCTGGCAAAAAATATGTGCTGAAGCCGAGCAAATCGCTTCGGTTGAGCCGGCTCTTGCCAGTTTTGTGTTTGCAACTATCCTTAATCATCATCAGCTGGAGCAGGCGGTTTGCCATCGACTGGCGCAACTGCTGGATCATACTGATGTGGATCGGGGGCTGTTGCGTCAGACATTTGACGAAGTTCTGATGCAAGAACCACGGCTTGGGCAGGCGTTTCGGGCGGATCTGTCGGCGGTTTTCGAGCGTGATCCAGCCTGTGAGCGCTATGTTGAGCCCTTGCTTTATTTCAAGGGCTTCCATGCTTTGCAAACGCAAAGGCTGTCTCATCTTTTGTGGAAGGCCGGACGCAGGGATTTCGCTCTCTATCTGCAAAGCCAGTCCTCACGGATCTTTGGCATAGATATCCATCCCGCAGCGCGTATTGGCTGCGGCGTATTTATTGATCACGGCCATGCCATTGTGGTGGGCGAAACGGCGCAGATCGGCAATAATGTGTCGATTTTGCACAATGTTACGCTCGGCGGTACGGGCAAGACCGGCGGCGATCGTCATCCCAAGATCGGTGATCATGTGATGATTGGTGCCGGGGCCAAAATATTGGGAAATATCAGAGTCGGCTGCGGGTCGATTGTGGCTGCTGGCAGCGTGGTTTTGAAGGAAGTTCCCCCCAAGACAACTGTTGCAGGCGTGCCAGCAAAAGTGATCGGTAAAGTTGGATGTCATGAACCGGAGTTGACGATGGATCAGACTTTGGATAATTGCAGAGGTGCAGAATAACATTATTTGCCGGGGACTTTCAGCTGGCGTTTGTTTTGCTACGCAACTGGGCTGCTGCCCAGGCCCGCTTGGTGGAAAGCTTTCCCCCAAACCCCCTTCTTTTTAAAATTAGAAAAGGGTGGGTTTGGGAGGTCTCCTCCCAACGGGGTGCGGGATCGGTCCCGCTCGCGCAGCGAATTTTAATTAAAGGAAACTTTGTATGAAAAAGGAAGAGCTGGGCCGCCTTCAAGACTATATGCGCGGTGTTTTCAAGATGAAAGATTTGCAGATCAAGGCACGACCGCAAAAAGATGACAGCGCTGAAGTTTACATAGATGACGAATTTATCGGCGTCATCTATCGTGATGATGAAGATGAAGATCTTTGCTATAATTTCAATATGGCTATACTTGATTTCGATCTGGAACAGTAATTGAGCGCGGCTCGACTATGCGATTTTCTATAAGAACGCAGAGATTTATGTTCGTTCCAGCAGCAGAAAATAAATAAAAAAGAGCGCAGGTTGTGAAACCTGCGCTCTTTTCCTTGGATGGAGGAGAGAATTGTCTTCCTCTCTATCATCAAGCCGTTTTGGTGTTATTCGGCTTTTTTAGGTGCAGCTTTAACAGCAGGTGCAGCGGCTGGGGCTGTAGGTGCTGGAGCAGCAAAGGCATTTGGTACTGGTGTACCATAAGGAGCATTGTAGCCACCGCCATAAGTGTTGCCGTTATAAGCCGTGTTGCCATTGCCCTGATAGGCAGTGTTGCCGCGTGCATTGCCATTTCCGGAGAAACCGAAGTTGAAATTGCCATTGGCGTTACCGTTACCAGCAGCATTACCAGCGCCATAGCCATTACCAGCACCATAGCCGTTACCGTTATTATAGCCATAACCATTATTATAGGCTGGGGCCTGTGCGCCCTGCTGTGCCCAATAAGGAGCGGCTGGTGCGGTTGCGATATTTGCGCCAGGAGCCTGAGCTACAGGAGCTTTGGCAGCTGGAAGCTGAGCCTGTGCGCCAGGAGCTTTTGCAACGGGAGCTGGAAGTTGAGCCTGTGCGCCTGCTGATGGACGAGCAACAGGTGCGCCATAGCCGTAAGGAGCCTGATAGCCATAAGGCGCATTGTAACCATAGCCATTATAGCCATTGCCACGATAAGCGCCATAGCCGTTGCCACGGTAAGCCGTGTTGCCATTGCCCTGGGCATTGCCGTTAAAACCAAAATTGAAATTGCCATTGGCGTTACCGTTACCGTTACCGTTGCCAGCACCATAGCCACGACCATTTCCCCAGCCGTTGCCAGCGCCATTGCCCCAGCCATTATTGCCCCAGTTTCCTGGACCCCAGTTTTGAGCCTGAGCAGCTGCAAAAACACTACTACCCAATACAAGAGCGCCAGCGAAAAATGCTGATCTCACTATTTTCGTCATTCTTTCTATCTCCATCTATCTATGTTCCTTAGATGCGATAGGCACCTCCTATGGAACGCTTGCTGATGGGGACGAAGGATATATTCGGAAATGCGAATACACAAGTAATAAAAGGGGTCTGCGACATTTTGCGTTAGGAGAAGTTGTTATGTTATATTTGAAAATAACCATTTTGTTTTAGAAACGCGATGTATTAACCATATTTAAAACTTAAGAATTCTTAACAGTGATTCTGTTTGTTTAGTATTATATCCGTTGCTTTGCTTTGCCTTTAGGAAGGCATATTTTTAAATTGTTTGGTTGTTTTGTCTTTTGTTCTATAGAATATTAGCGGTAAACTTTCACCTATGGGTAGTGATTGTATCTCGATCTTAATGTGAGCCCCGGTGACCGTGATTCATTTTCATGCCGTTTGATATCGGAGCGCCATGTGGAATCTTTTTGCGGGCGGTCATGTTGAGCGTGATGTTTCCAGCCTTTTTGAAGCTCAGGGTCAGCGGAAAAACATCGCCGTTTTTCAAAGGCTTTGCGAGGCCAATAAACATGATATGAAAGCCGCCGGGTTGCAATTTTACGGTGTCGCCCATTGGTACCTTGATACCGCCTTCTATCCGTCGCATGCGCATGATCTGGCCATCGCGGATATGGGTATGCAACTCGGTTCGTTTGGCGATGTCAGAGCTTGCACCGATCAGCACATCGTCCTGTTTGCCATGATTACTAATGGTAAAAAAACCTGCGGAATTGACCGCCCGGCCAAAGCTCATACGCGCTACGGGGCTGCTGATGACAAGGGTGCCCCTGGTGCTCTGTGTGGTGGCTTTAGGAGCGGCGGTTTCATGATGGCCAGCCTGCGCCCCGATCAAGGCGACCAGAATGGTGATCGAGGTCAAAAAGGCCAGAGCCAATGCGCTCTTGATTGCTGTCAGACTATTCATCTCACTTCCTCACTGTGCTTTGCTCACTATTAAATTACATTTTGTATGTAATATATTATTGGTGAGCCGTAAGGCTATAAAAAGTAAATCAGCGTGGCAAGAGTGTGAGGCTGCGGCATTTTGCTGTCGGTCTTACCGCGTGCGTCATTTATCTAGTTCGTCATTTATCTAGTTCGTCTGGGGTTCATGTAAAGGTCAGTTTCCTGCGAACTCAGTTTGGGCGCTATGCGGTCTTTGGCAACGGCTTTGGTCAGTTGCAGGATATGGCGGCGTGCATCATCAGAAAAACGCAGCATGGCGCAGAATAGCTGCAAAATAATATCGAGTTCCTTGCTGGCATGAGCGCCATCAATCCGCACTTTCCAGGCCCCGCCCAGCGTGATGACCTTGCCATCAATCAGGCCGATTTTTTTGTTGTGCTCATCGTACAAGATGTAATCCTGCCCCATGGCGAGAATTTTGCGGCGCAGCTTGTAGAATTTTGGCCCCTCATCTGTCAGGATGAAAAAGGAATAGCGTTCGGGCATCAACGGCCACTGGCGAGCGCTGCGTTCGAGCTGAATGACCTGATCGTGACCGGCAATGTTGATGGCATAAGAAACCACCGGGAAACCAGCCGCGCCATGGGTCTGCTGCATGGAGCGCCCCAGCATCATGTCCATGGTGCCGCGCCAGTTCATTTTGTCGCTGAACAGTTTGAGTACCAGGCGCTTTTGCATGGGATTATCATTTTTCCAAAGGCCCTTGCGATAAGCGACAATGCCTTTGCGCTCACCCTCTTCCTTGATCTGGCCAATGACATCCATGTCCTTGGTAAACTGGCGGGATTTGGCGCGGTGCTGGGTCTGCTTCAAAATGCCAACCTCAACCGTATTCAAGTCGGTCAGCCACAGATCAACCTTGTAACGACGATCTTTCGCCTTGCTGCCCTTGGTGTCGATAAATGCCATTTTCTGGTCCCCGCACGTTGATTGCTTTTCTATCGCGTGTAGCAGAGGGAGGGTTAACGAGCCGTTAACAGCTTGTTGAAGACGTCAGTCGTTCATTCTGGGCGCAATATTCAGGAAGGCCGGTTGTATTTGCGCCAGACTGCGATACAAGTGACAAGGGTCCGGGTTGGGCTTAGGACAGCCGCAGAAATAAATGAATCGTTTAGCTTGTCTTTTTGTTCGTCAGCACCACTCTGCAAATGGTTATATAGCTTGCTATACGCCCATTTGCAGAGCAGCACTGGCAAACAAAAATCCGACGCTAACCGACGCACTTATTTCTGAGGCTGTCCTTATAGCAGGAGGGTACTTGTGTGGAGCTTGTAGAACTTTTAAAAAAATCGGTGATCGTTGTGGCCCATCCAGATGATGAGGTGCTGTGGTTCTCGTCTATTCTGGCTGATGTGGATGAAGTCATACTCTGCTATAATGACTTGTTTGATGATGCCAAAACGTCGAAAGGGCGCAAGCAGGCGCTTGCTGAATTTCCTCACGACAATATTTCCTCACTGGATATTATGGAAGCAGGCGTTTTTGCCCTTGCCGACTGGGAAAACCCCAGGCCAAGCGCTTACGGGATCGAGCTGAACCAGCGGGGCAGGCGGGTTGCGCTCAAGCGCTTGTGGCGTCAGGCCAAGGGTTTTGCTCTGACTCAAAAAAACCTGACGCCAGCTCAGCGTTATGAGCGAAATTACGCCTTATTGGTGGAAAAACTGCGGGTAAGACTGGCCTTGGCGCAAAATGTGTTTGGCCATAATCCATGGGGTGAATATGGCAATGAAGAGCATATTCAGGTCTTTCGGGCTTTGAGCCAGCTACGTGACGAGCTTGGTTTCAAGCTTTGGGTGTCAGCCTATGCCAGCAAGGAGACCTTGCAAATGGCGCTGGGCTATGTCGATCTGTCAAAGCCGCCCAAAAATCATATTAAACGGCCCACCAATAAACAGCTGGCCGCGCAGATCATGCAAATCTACCAGCGCAATGACTGCTGGACCTGGTTTGATGACTGGCAGTGGTTCGACCATGATCTTATCATGGAAGCCCCGACCAAAACGCTGTTGGAAACGTCAAGCCAGCATCACTTGTTCCCCCTTAATGTCATTTTGCGAAAATAGACCAGCCCCTTTCATCCCCATTTTGAAAATTGGGGTTTGGGGACGAGTCCCCAACGCTATGCGCGAAGCATGCCTGCCCGGCGAGGGCAAGCCGCTGCAAGCGGCTTACTCAGCGGTGTGATGGCGATAGACCTCGGGCAAGGCCAATGTCGGCTTGCCCAGATGATAGCCTTGCAAATAGGTAACGCCCATTTCGGCTAGCATGTCGATGGTTTTGGCATCTCCGACACATTCGGCGACGATTTCCAGATCAAAGGCATTGGCGAGGTCAGTCAACATTTTGACAAAGAGCTGATCGTCTTTGTTTTCCAGCATATTCTCAATAAATGCCCCGTCGATTTTCACCATATCAATGCCGAGGATTTGCAGGTTGCGGAACGAATTATAGCCGGTGCCAAAATCATCCATGGCGACCCGACAGCCCAGCTCCTTGACCTGTTTGACAAACAGGCAACTCTCTTCAATATCCTGAATGGCAGCGGTTTCGGTGATTTCGATGATCAGGCGTGAGGTCAGGGTGTGGTCGCCGTTGGTCAATGAGCGCAACAGTTCCAGCCAGTTATTGTCGGTGGCGGCCAGGCCTGAAGCATTGATGGTCAGGTTCATGTCAGGGTGATATTTGGCGACATCAATGGCCAGTTCGAGTACCCGATAGTCGACGAGGCGAATAAGGCCGAGCTGTTCGGTCACAGGAATATATTCTCCGCCTGAGATGATCTGGCCATTCGGTTTTTTGATGCGCAACAGACATTCATGGATCACCGGTGTCAGCGTGTTGGCCCGCACAATAGGTTGCAGGGCCAGCACCAGCCTTTGATGACGCAGGGCGACAATAAGCTCGTCGGCAATCTGGCGATTGCGTTGCCGGGTCTGCTTTTTGTCTTTGGTGGGGACATAAGCCATAAAAATATCGTGGGGTTTGGCCTTGGCCTTGGCCAGCGCCTCCAGAGCAAAGCCAATGGCTTCGGAAACGCTTTTAGCCTG
>Ga0114931_10008813_pt1 | contig 12162 bp, 11 predicted proteins | sample 2SBtaG_FD_89579 | JGI IMG/M metagenome (GOLD analysis project Ga0114931, IMG submission 89579) | Deep subsurface microbial communities from Kolumbo volcano to uncover new lineages of life (NeLLi) - 2SBTROV14_V59a metaG | ecosystem: Environmental > Aquatic > Marine > Volcanic | place: Kolumbo...
GCACCGGCGCTACGCAGAGTCTCCTCGGCGTCCTCTGCGACGCGCTCGGGGACGAAGGCTTCCACCAGACGAAGGGCCATGCCAGGAGGTTGGCGACTGGTTCGCCCCAGGTCTAGCCCCGCGGCGGGGCGGGCGACTGGGGCGGGGAGGCGCTAGCGGCCGGGATGGCGACTGGGGCGGGGAGGGCGCTAGCGGCCGGGCAGGCGCTCCGGCACGGCGAGCCCATAGAGAGCCTTGCAGTTGTCGTGCAGCATCCTCTTCACCTCGTCCCGAGGGACGCCGCGAAAGACGCGCTCGATCGACACCCGCGAATCGGGCCAGTCGCTCCCGCTGTGAGGGTAGTCCGTCGACCAGAGCAGGTGGTCGAGATTCATTCGGTGGCGGAGCTCGACGCCCACGGTATCCACCATGAACGTGGCGAAGAAGTTGCGATGGAACACCTCGCTCGGCATCGAGCGCATCTCCTTCACGGCGCCGGTGTACCAGCGGTAGCGACGGAACATGTCGTCGGCCTGCTCGAGCAGGCTCGGAATCCAGCCGATGTTGGCCTCGACGAGCACCAGCTTCAAGCCAGGGAAGCGCTCGAAGATCACCGAGAACAGCAGATCGCAGGTGACGCTCAGCGTCTGGCCTCCGGCCTTGGTCCAGGCAGCGCGGCCCACGAAAGCCAGCGAGTTCCACTGGCGATTCGCGTCGACGGTGCCCCCGCCACGCAGGAAGCTCCCGATGTGGACGGCGACCGGATAGCTGGCCTCCTCCACGATTCCCCAGAAGCCGTCGTCCTCGGCGGCGGGGTCGAGCGAGCCGTTTGGGAAGGCCGACAGAACGCAGCCCTTGTGGCCCGTCTTCATGGCCCATTCCAGCTCGTGAACGGCCGACGCCAGCCCGGTGGCCGGCAGGATCGCCTGGGGAACGAGCCGCCCGCCCGATCCCTCACAGAACTCCAGGATCCATTCGTTGTAGGCGCGCACGCAGGCGCGCTGGAGTTCGGAATCCTCGGAGTAGATCCGCGCACCCTTGAGCGTGACACTCGGGTAGAGGACCTGGGCCCAGATGCCGTCGGCATCCAGATCCTCGAGGCGCGCCTTCGTGTCGTAGGACCCGGCGCGCATGGTCTCGTAGGTCTGGCACATGGGCCCGTACTGGAAGAAGCTGAGTCCGGCGGTCGCCGTCAGACCGACCGGCCACTTCTCTCGGCCGCCGTCGAAGACCCAGAGATCCCCCCGATCCGAATGCTCGACGCGGGGCGCGCGATCATGCCACTTTGCCGGAAGGCGTTCGAGCCACAGGTCGGGCGGCTCGTTCACGTGAGCGTCGGCGTCGAGGATCGGATAGTCGATGCTGGCGACGTCATAGAACAGTTCAGACATCGTATCCCTCGCGTCCGTCAGGGAAGGGGACGGTTCCATTCCCTGACGAAACGACGATCCCTCCAATCCGCATCCGTCCCTGGACCTCGTCAGGGAATGGAACCGTCCCCTTCGTCAGTCGGGGTGGGGCGGGGGGATCGTATCATGCGGGGGTGAACAGGGGGGCCAGGACCTCGGGGCCGGAAAAGGGGAGTGGGCGGAAGACGGCGCGGAGCGGCTGGCCGATCCGCAGGGCCGCGGGGTCGCAGTCGACGAGCAGGGTGGCGAGGCGCACCGCCGGATCTTCCGCGAGGACGACCAGTCCGGTCGCGTAGGGCACCAACTCGGCGAACGGTTTCACGAAGACGTCGTGCACGACCGTGTACGAGAAGAGCGCCGCCCGGCCGGAGACCCGCGTCCAGGCGAGATTTGCGCTCCGGCAGGCGCGACAGCGCTCGCGCGGATACCAGACGAAGGCACTGCAGGCCCGACAGCGCGGAATCACGAGCTCGCCGCGCGCCGCACCTTTCCAGAAGGGTCGGGTTCCCTCCCAATCGAGCTCCGGGAACGGAAACCCCTGCACCGCTACGACCTCGCCAACACGAGCGTGCTGGCCATGTGTCCGGCATAGCCGCCGTAGACGCCGACTCTCGCGCCCGGCACCTGCGCGTGGGCCTCGCCGCGCAGCTGACGCACCGTCTCGACCACGTGGGCGATTCCGAGCACATAGGCATGAGAGAGCATGCCGCCGTGGGGGTTGTAGGGAAGACACCCGCCGTCGACGCGCAGGCTGCCCGCGCGGATGAACGCATCGGCCTCGCCCTTCTCGCAGAAGCCCATGTCCTCGATCTGCATGAGCGCGGCGATGGTAAAGGGGTCATAGAGCGTGAGCACGTCCACGTCTACGGGCGCGATGCCGGCCATCGCGAAGGCCGGTGGCGCCGAGAAGGCTTGCGGCGTCGCGGTGAAGTCGGGCTGCTGCGCCCAGTACGTGCCCGTTCGCGCGCGGGCCTCGCCCATGCCGATCGCGGTCACGAGGGGGTGGCGAAGGTCACGGGCCCGCTCTCGCGAGGTCATCACGAAGGCGCCGCCACCGTCGGAGATGAGACAGCAGTCCTCGGTGCGCAGCGGATCGCACAGCATGGGCCGCTCCAGATACTGCTCCAGAGTCAGCTCGCGGCCGTACATCACGGCGCCCGGGTGGCGGTTGGCGTGGGCGCGACAGGCCACGGCGATTTCACCGAGCGCCTCGGGCGACGTTCCGTATTCGTACATGTGGCGCCGCGCGATGGTCGCGAAGTAGACCGGCTGTGGGAACCAGCCGAAGGGCACCTCGAGGTTCCGCTTGTAGTGCTCCTGGGCGTGGAACTGACCGGGTCCCCCCGTCATCGCCGCCCGCTGGCTGGCCCATGCTACGGCGAACGCGTTGACCAGCGCCGAGGCCCGGCCCTCGCGCAGCGCTCGCGCGGCCTCGAGCGGCGCCGTGGCGGCGAGGTTCATGCCGCCTCCACGCGGGCACTCCCAGATTTCGTGGCGGGTGCCGAAGTGGGCGTGAAACGCCGCCGCGTCGAGCTGCTCGGGAAGGCCACCCGAGAAGAGCAGCCCGTCGACGTCGGCGGGCTCGAGCCCCGCATCGGCCAGGGCCGCCTCCACGGCCGTGGCAGCGATGTCGACGGCGCGGCGGCCCGAGGCGCGCGTGTGCTCCGACTCGCCGACGCCGACGACGGCCACCTCGCCCGAGACGTCCTCGAGCGGGCTGGCGACTCCCCAGGCGTCCGGCGCGCGGCCCATCCTGGCCCGCATGCTAAGGGCCGGCGGCGGCATGCGTCAAACGCGCAGGCCAGCGGCAGGTCGTGCGCATCCGTGCCGCGGGCACGAGCCGACCGGCGTCCGCGACGACGCCGCAGGTTTTGGAGAAGATCGTCCGATAGGGAAGTCCATGAAGGAATCCACTCCGGATCGCCACGCCTCCGTCCCTCCGCCCGCGAGCTCGGCGGTCGACCAGGCTGCCCACGAGGTGAGTGAACTGCACCCGCCCCTGGGCCTCCAGGAGCTGCTCGGCATCCTGACGACGCGCGAGGTGCTCTCTGCGGAGAGGGCCCGGGAGATCGAGGTTCGCTCCGCCACGTTGCGTAGCCGCGTGCTCAAGGATCGTGTCGGCTCGGTCCGCTCCCAGGCCGCCGCCCGCTACGACGTCTCGCCCGCCGAGCTGGTCGCCGCGGCGCTCGTGGCGCACCCGACGCTCCCGAGCCGCGTGGTGGACGAGGACACCATCGCCGAAGCGCTCGCGCAGGCGGCCGACCTTCCCTACCTCAAGATCGACCCGTTGACGCTCGACAACGAGCTGATCTCGAAGACGCTCTCGCGACCCTTTGCTCGCCGTCATGTGGTGGTGCCGGTCGCCCGGGACGGCGACATGGTGCGTCTGGCGGTCTGGGATCCCATGGACAGCGCGCTGCGCGAAAGTCTCCAGCAGGCGATCGGCGCTCCGATCGACTACGTCGTGTCCTCGAAGCGTGACATCCTGGCCACCATCGACCGCGTCTACGGCTTTCGCAGCTCGGTCGACAAGGCGCGCAAGGAGCTGGGCGAGGGCGGACCCAGCGACGCCCTGGTGCAACTGGTCGAGGTCCGCAGCAACGACGAGCTGGACGGAAAGGACGACCAGTACGTCGTCGCGGCCGTCGACTACCTGCTGAACTATGCGTTCGACCAGCGCGCCTCGGACATCCACTTCGAGCCTCGTGAGGAGGACGCCGCCATCCGCTTCCGGATCGACGGCGTGCTGCACGAGATCGAGGCCGTTCCCTACACCGTGCACGCGGCCATCACCTCGCGCGTGAAGGTGTTGGCGCGCATGAACATCGCCGAGCGGCGACGGCCGCAGGACGGTCGCATCAAGACCTTTCGCGGTGAGCGCGAGGTCGAGCTGCGCGTGGCCAGCATGCCCACGGCCTTCGGTGAGAAGATCGTGGTGCGGATCTTCGACCCGTCGATCCTGATGAGCGACCTCGAGGACCTGGGCTTCACGACCCTCGATCGCGAGCGTTTCGAGCACTGGATCACCTCGCCCTCGGGGCTGATCCTGGTCACCGGGCCGACCGGCAGCGGCAAGACCACCACGCTCTACTCGACGCTCCGCTACCTGGCGGGCCCGGAGGTCAACATCACCACCATCGAGGACCCGATCGAGATGGTGGACGTCCGTTTCTCGCAGGTCCAGGTGAACCCCCAGATCGACGTGACCTTCGCGAGTGCCCTGCGCTCCATGCTGCGCCAGGACCCCGACATCATCATGGTGGGCGAGATCCGGGATCCGGAGACGGCCCAGATGGCGGTGCAGTCGGCCCTGACGGGGCACCTCGTATTCTCGACGGTCCATACCCGTGACGCCGCCGGCGCGGTCACGCGCCTGCTCGACCTGGGCGTGGAACGCTTCCTGCTCTCGAGCGTGCTGCGCGGAATCCTGGCCCAGCGACTGGTTCGCAAGGTGTGCCCGCGTTGCGGAGTCGAAGGAACCCTGAATCCCGATCAGGTCGCGGCCCTGGGCATCAAGGTCACCGTCGAGCGGCGCGACCGGCTGCGTGTGAAGTGGGGAGAAGGCTGCGTCGACTGCCGCTATACGGGGCTCTACGGCCGAAGCGGTGCCTTCGAGATGCTCGACGTCGGTCGCCGCGTCCGAGCCCTCATCAATGGGGGCAAGGACGCCAACGAGATTACCGACGGCGCACGAATCGAAGGGATGGAGACGCTGCGCGAAGCAGCCACACGAAAGCTGGCCGAAGGCATCACGACCTTCGAGGAAGTGGTTCGCGTGACGGCGGACGTCCAGTAGGCGAGGTAGAGCTGCGATGAGCCAGGAGTGTACGCGCGAGATCGAGCTGCTCGTGAAGGCGAGCTGGCGGCTCGTGGTCGTCGAGAGCTTCGAGGAGGATCGGGCGGTTCGCGCGGTCCAGGCGGCGGCGAGCGTCTCGAACCGCGCCCTGCTGACCTGGTCGCTGGCCGGCGGCCTGGGCGGAGCCGGCGATGGCTGCGGGAGCCTCGACGAGGGCCTGCGGGCCATGGCGGCGACCGAGGCGCCGACCCTGTTTGCGGTGCTCGATGCCCACCGCGTGCTCTCGGAGCCCGCAGCCGTACGCCGGCTGCGTGACTTCCTACCCACCCTCGCCAAGCGCCGTCAGGCGATCATGCTGCTCGGTCCCGTGGTGGACGTGCCGCTCGAGCTCGAGCGCGAAGCGGCGCGGGTGCGCCTCCCGTTGCCCACAGCCCGGGAGCTCGGCCCGCTCTTCCGCAAGGTGGGCGAGCAGCGAAAGATCGAGGCCGAGGACGATTCGCTCTGGGAGGCCGCCGTGCGCGCAGCGCTCGGGCTCACCGCCGGCGAGGCCGTGCGCGTATTCAACATGGCCTGCCTGCGCAGCAAGGCCGTGAACGAGGAGGCGGTGCGCCTGATCGCGCGCGAGAAGGGAAAGGCGCTCCACCGCACTCCGGCGCTGAGCTTTCACGAGCCGGCCGGTGGCCTCGAGCAGGTCGGCGGCCTCGGCGAGCTCAAGCACTGGCTCCGCGAGCGGCGCCGTGCCTTCGACGACGAGGCGCGCGCCTTCGGCCTTCCGGCCCCACGGGGGCTGCTCCTGCTCGGTGTGCAGGGCTGCGGGAAGTCGCTTTCGGCCAAGGCCGTGGCGCGCGAGTGGCGCTTTCCGTTGCTCCGCCTGGATCTCGCCGCAGCCTTCGGAGATCCGAATCGGAGCCCGGAAGTGGTCGTGCGGATCGCCACCGAGGTGGCCGAGAGCCTCGCCCCCGTGGTGCTGTGGATCGACGAGATCGAGAAGGGCTTCGCCGCCTCGGGCCACGATACGGCGTCGAGCCGTGTGTTCGGCTCGTTCCTGACCTGGCTGGCCGAGAAGCAGTCGCCGGTCTTCGTGGCGGCCACCGCCAACGACGTGCTGCACCTCCCGCCGGAGCTGCTGCGGCGGGGGCGCTTCGACGACCTCTTCTTCGTGGATCTGCCGAACGACATCGAGCGGCTCGAGATCTTCGCGATCCACCTGAGGAAGGCGGGTCGCAACCCGAACCACTACATGATCGACGAGCTGGCCGCCGCGGCCGAGCGGCTCTCGGGCGCGGAGATCGAGCAGGTGGTGAGCGCGGCCCTCTATACGGCCTTCTCCGAGAGCCGGGAGCTCACGGACGCCGACCTCGCCAACGCCATCACCGAGACCGTTCCGCTCTACGAGACCTACGAGGAACGCATCAAGGAGCTGCGGGACTGGGCGCGCCACCGCGCCCGCTCCGCCACCCTCGATCCGCGCATGATGGACCTGTTCCAGACGACCTGACGGAGATCCGCGGGATTCCCCGCGGGGGTCGACGTTTGCCAGGCGGGGACGAGTGGACTATAAAGCTCGCTCCCACGGGCACTTCGCCCGGCCGAGGCCTTTCCATGGCAAAGACCAGCCAGGTCCAGCGGGACCTGCGACGCATCGCACTGGTGAAGAAGCACGCCGAGAAGCGGGCCGAGCTGCGCCGCATCCTGCAGGACCAGAACGTCTCCATCGACGACAAGCTGGCGGCGCAGGAGGCGTTCGCCAAGCTGCCGCGCAACTCGTGCCCGACGCGGATCACCCGGCGCTGCGAGCTCACCGGACGCGCCCGCGCGGTCTACCGCAAGTACGGCATCTCGCGGATCAAGATGCGGGAGCTCGCCCACAAGGGGCAGCTCCCCGGCGTCCGCAAGTCGAGCTGGTAGGAGCGATCATGAAGGAAGGCATCCACCCCGAGTATCACAAGGTGCTCTACGTGGACTCGGCGACCGGCGAGGAGTGGGTCAGCCGGTCCACGATGGGCTCGCGCGAGACGCGTGAGATCGACGGCGAAGAGCTGCCGGTGATCAAGCTCGAGATCTCGTCGGTGAGCCACCCCTTCTGGACCGGCAAGATGCGAAACCTCGACGCCGACGGAATGATCGAGCGCTTCAACAAGCGCTGGGGCAAGCGCAAGAAGTCCTAGCCGGGGACGTTGGTTGAGTAGTTGAGTTGTTGACGGGCGCCAGGATCCAGTTGGGCGTGCTGCGTGTCCGTCAACAACTCAACTACTCAACCAACGTCCCCGGCTGCCTGGCTGCTAGAAGTCGGCGTGGCCTGGGGTTCGGGGGAAGGGGGCGACGTCGCGGATGTTGGCCATCCCCGTGAGAAATTGCACCAGGCGCTCGAAGCCCAGGCCGAAGCCCGCGTGGGGAACCGAGCCGAAGCGGCGCAGATCCAGATACCACCAGTAGCGCTCCTCGGGCAGGCCGTGCTCCGCGAGCCGCGCGCGCAGCACGTCGAGCCGGTGCTCGCGCTGGGAGCCGCCGACGATCTCGCCGACCTCGGGCACGAGGACGTCCATCGCCGCCACCGTCCGACCGTCGTCGTTGCGGTACATGTAGAAGGCCTTGATCTCACGCGGGTAGTCACGGACGACCACCGGTCGACGGACGTGGACCTCGGTCAGGTAGCGCTCGTGCTCGCTCTGGAGATCCAGGCCCCAGCCCACCGGGAACTCGAACTCCCGCCCGCTCTTCTCGAGGATGGGGCCTCGTCGTAGGAGAGCCGCTCGAAGGGCGACTCCACCACGTGGCGGAGCATGTCGAGCAGGCCCCTGGCGATCCGCTTCTCGAAGAACTCGAGGTCGTCCGGGCAAGCCTCGAGCACCGCGCCGAGCACGTGCTTCAGGAACGCCTCGGCGAGCTCGACGTCTCCCGCGAGGTCGCAGAAGGCCATCTCGGGCTCGACCATCCAGAACTCCGCCAGGTGGCGGCTCGTGTTGGAGTCCTCGACGCGAAACGTCGGGCCGAAGGTATAGACGCGGGAGAGCGCGAGCGCGCCGATCTCCGCCTCGAGCTGCCCCGAAACCGTGATGTGTGCCTCGGCGCCGAAGAAATCCCGTCCGAAGTCGACGCGGCCATCCTCGCCCCGCGGCGGCTCCTCGGCCGACAGGCTCGTGACGCGGAACATCTGGCCGGCGCCCTCGGCATCCGAGAGCGTGACGATGGGAGAGTGCAGCCACACGAAGCCGCGCTCCTGAAAGAACTCGTGGATCGCCCGAGCCGCCGCGTTGCGGACTCGCAGCACCGCGCCGAAGGTGTTGGTGCGTGGCCGCAGATGCGCGATGGTGCGCAGATACTCGAAGCCGTGGCGCTTCTTCTGGAGCGGGTAATCGTCGTCGACTCCGCCGACCAGCTCGACGGACGATGCGTGTACCTCGAGGCTCTGGCCCCGGCCGGGCGATGCCACGAGCGCGCCCACCACGCGCACCGCACAGCCGTTTCCGAGCTTGCGGACCACCCCCTCGAACTCCGCCACGCCCGGACCCACCACGATCTGGATCGGCTCGAAGCAGGAGCCGTCGGAGAGGGCGAGGAACGAGACCTCCTTGGCGTGGCGCGCCGTGCGCAGCCAGCCCTCGAGGCAGACCGTGCCACCGGCCTCGGCGCGAAGCAGGATGTTGCGGACGTTCTCGGCCATCGCGACAGGAATAGCGGACGCCGGGTCGTGCGGCCGCCGGGGAGCGAGCCGCCGCCGCCCGCGGCGCCGGCGCTAGGGCTCGCCCGGCGGCTGGTTCCCGCCTCCGGGCGGCAGCACCATGCGGAAGGTCGCACCCTCGCCCTCGGCCGTGTCGACCTCGAGCGACCCGCCGAAGGCCTCCACGACCTGGCGCGAAACGGCGAGCCCGAGCCCCGTCCCCTGACCCGAAGGCTTGGTGGTGAAGAAGGGGTCGAAGGCCCGCGACGCCACGGCGGCGCTCATCCCGGCACCGGTATCGGTCACCTCGAGCACGGCCGACCCGTCCTCCGAAGGGAAGGTCGCGAGCGTCACCTGGTGGCGGTCGGCGGCAGCTTCGGGGATCGCCTGGGCCGCGTTCACCAGCAGGTTCAGCACGACCTGCCCCAGGTAGGCGTCGTTCCCGCGAACGCTCGGCACCGGGTCGAGGCGCACCACGAGCTGCGCGCGATCCTCCAGCGTGCGGGCCGCCATCCTCAGCGAGGAACGCGCAACGGAGACGAGATCCACCGGGTGGACCTGCGTCCGTGGCCGGCTCGAGAACTCCTTCAGACCGCCCACCACGTCGGTCACTCGGGTCACGCCCTCGTTGGCCTCGTCCATGGCGGCGCGCAGCTCCCGGAGCCGCCCCTCGACGTCGGGGAAGCCCGTCGCGCCCCCCGCCACGTTCGGAAAGCGCCGCACCATTCGTCCGAAGCGCTCGGCCAGCTCCGAGAACTCCTCCAGCACGAACTCGAGGTTCGACCGCACGTAGGCGAGCGGGTTGTTGATCTCGTGGGCCACGCCCGCCGCCATCACACCGAGCGACGAGAGGCGCGTAGCCGCGAGGCCGGGGCTCTCCCAGGCGGGTGGCCCCGCGGGCAGGTGCTGAGCATCGCGCCGGGCGAGCGTGCGTCCGACGGCACTCGCCAGGCCGTGGGCCACCTCGGAATCAGGGATGGCCTCCAGGACCCCGGCCCGCAGCATGGCCTCCTCGGAGAGCATGGGCTCGGGGCCGATCAGGGCGAGCCAGACCGTGCGGGGGTGCTCGCGGCGCCAGCGCCGCACGGCGTCCAGGCGCCGGCGCGCGTCCCGGGCCAGGTTGACCACGGCCACCTCGAAGCCCCCGCTGGCGAGCAGATCCCCAGCGGCCTCGGGGTCGGCGGCCACGATCTCGAGAGGGAGCGGCTCCAGCGCCTCGAGCGGCGCCGGGCCGGGCTGCCAGTCCGGCGGCTCGCCGACGAGCAGGATGCGGCGGGCCACCGTCCGCGCGATGCGCGCCGGAGCCAAGGCGGACGGATCGAAGACCTGGGTCAAGGAATCCCCCGTCACGCGTGGAGCCCAGCTCGGAAGCCAGCCGGTCACAAGGGGGACCCGCACTTTGGCGAACGGCGTTGCGAGCCGCAACCGTCGCGGGCACGCCGAGGGCGCGAGCGTGGCGCCCGCCAGGGTGCCGAAGAAGGTCCCTAGCGGTGGCGGAGTCTTCGGCGGCCGAGCGCCCACGCGACCAGTCCGGGCGCCAACAGGGCCGCCAGCGCCGGCTCGGGGACGAACTGCCAGCCGAGGACCGCCTCGGGGAGGTCGCTGCCGATCTGCTCCCCGAAGGCGTCGCTGTAGAGGACCGTCACGAGCTCGAACTCGGTGAGGCAGGGACTGCACTCCCCCATGGAGAGGGAGAAGGCGCCCGACCCGAAGTCGAGGCCGAATCGCATCGAGGAGCCGTCGAGGTCGGAGAGCACCGTGGGACCGTCGGACAGACAGCCGGCGATGGTTCCCGTGGTGCCCACGTAGATGCAGAAGGAGACGCCGTGGAAGCTCGCGAAGTCCGTGGGCGATCCTCCGCCGGCCTCGATGATGGCGTTGGCGCTGAAGTGGTCGAAGTCCGGAAAGTTGGCGGAGAGCTCGTCGCCCAGCAGCTCGAAGTCGGCGAGGCTGTCCATGTCGTCCACGTCGGGGTCGGGCGTGAGCTGGAAGGGGGTCTTCACGACCACACTGAGGCCGGAGATGTTGGAGTCGTAGCACTCACTTCCCTGGTCGAGGGCGAAGCGGTCGCGACGGGCCCAGAAGTTCCCGGTCTGGGGGCCGGAGACCGAGCTGTTGACGTCGTCGTTGGCGGTGAAGGGCGCCGCCAGGGTGGTGCGGAGGAGGAAGTCGTCGAAGCCCTCGGGAAACATCCCGGCGGCCCGGGCCGATCCGGAGAACGCCAGGACGGCGACCACCGCCACCAGCCCCTCGGCAAGCGTTGAATGCCGACTCCCGAGCGTGATCCTGGTACCCATCGTGTACGGCCTCTGCTTGCTGTGCATCGATCCGTGCCGCGCCCGACGGACATGGCGTCCGTGGAGCGAGGCGCCCCTCAGGCAGTCAGTGGTGACCGGGGGGCGAAAATCGCAGCCGGGTTTCAGAAAGGGGATCGATGGGTTTCCCCCACGACCGGTAGCCTCCCCTGAGGGCGCGCCCCCGTGATAGGATCCGCGTTCGGATTTCAAGAATTCCGTCCCTTGCGCGCAACGCGTGTGAGCTGGACGTGCACCCATAGAAGCGAGGCAGATAGCCCATGGGATTCGTACGGCCTTCCGGTCGAAATCGCAGTCTGACCGCCCTGTTGGGAGGGCTGGCTGCGGCGGCCCTGCTGGCTTCGGCGGCACCGGCCGGGGCGGCCCTGGACGACGCGGCGCGGGCCGAGATCCAACATCAGCGCGCGGCCCACGCGCTGCGAGCCGGCCGGCCGGAAGAGGCGATCCAGTGGCTCGACAAGGCCCTCGCCCTGGAGCCGGACCGGGTCGAGAGCCTCGCGCTGAAGGCGCGGGCCCTGCTCGAAGCCGGGCGCACCGCCGAGGCCCAGGCGGTCACGGAGAAGCTCCGCAAGGTCCGCCCGAACGACTACGACGCCACCTTCCTGCTGGCGTTGACCGCCTACCGCCAGCAGGACTGGATCTCGGCCCAGCGCTACCTCGAGCAGGCCCGCAGCGCGAACCCGAGCGACCCGCGTGTCCGCCTCTACCTGGGCCGCACCTACCAGGAGCTCGGTCAGGACTCGGCCGCCGAGCGGGAGCTCGAGGAGGCCGGACGCCTCGACCCGGAGTTCCGCGCGCCGGCGTCCTATCGGCTCGCCATCCTGCACCTGCAGCGCAACGAGCCCAAGCAGGCCCGGCGCCTGTTCCAGCAAGTGAAGCAGCTCGACTCGGGGTCGGAGCTCGCGAAGTCCGCCGAGCTCTACCTGAAGCTGATGGCCGCGAACCAGGAGAGGCGGGTCTCCTACTGGGCCAAGCTCGGTGTGGCGTACGATTCGAACCTGA
>Ga0114931_10008814_pt1 | contig 12161 bp, 9 predicted proteins | sample 2SBtaG_FD_89579 | JGI IMG/M metagenome (GOLD analysis project Ga0114931, IMG submission 89579) | Deep subsurface microbial communities from Kolumbo volcano to uncover new lineages of life (NeLLi) - 2SBTROV14_V59a metaG | ecosystem: Environmental > Aquatic > Marine > Volcanic | place: Kolumbo...
GAGACCCACGGCGACGCCGGCGATCGCGCCAACGACGCCGTGCGCATCGACGCCACGCAGCTGCGCGCCCGGGTCGTCGGCGAAGGCGGCAACCTGGGACTCACCCAGGCGGCGCGCGTGGAGGCGGCCTTGCGGGGCGTGCGCCTCGACACGGATGCCATCGACAACAGCGCGGGCGTCGATCTCTCCGACCACGAGGTCAACTACAAGATCGCGTTGGCACCGCTGGTGCGCTCGGGACAGATCTCGGCGCGCCAGCGGCACGCCCTGCTCGCTGCGGTAGCGGAGGACGCGTGCGAGCGCACCCTGGCCCACAACCGGAGCCAGGTGCGCTCGATCTCCCTGGACGAGCTCCGTTCCCGGCACGATCCGGAGCTGTTCTTGCGTGCGGTCGAATCTCTCTGCGAGGCCGCCCAGCTCGATCCGGCCGAGCTGGGGCTGCCGGACCCGGCCCGCGTCCGCGATCGCGCCGCGCGCGGGCTGGGATTCACCCGGCCGGAGCTCGCCGTCCTGCTCGGACTGGCCAAGCTCGACGCTCAGGCCGAGCTCGCCCACAGTGCCCTGTCCGATGAGACCAGCGTGGCCCCGATCTTCCGCGGCTACTTCCCGGAACGCTTTCGCGAGAAGCTCCCCGAGGCGCTCGGTACGCACCAGCTGCGCCGCGAGATCACGGCGCTGGAGCTGGTGAACCGGCTCGTCGACGCTGGAGGCGCGGCCCTGTTCCCGGCACTCACCAACGAGCTGGGCGTCGACGTCCCCCGGGCCGCAACGGCGATGCTGGAGGCGGAGGACGTGCTGCGGGCGCCCGAGTATCGGCGTCTCCTGCTCGAGCGGGTGGACGCCTCGCGCCAGGGCGTCCATCGCGCGCTCGTGGAGCTGGACGAAGGCGTGCGCGAGGTCGCACGCTACCTGGTCCACCGCGCTCCGGCAGGGCTCGATGCCGCCCGGGTGGAGCGCTGGCGCGCCGGGCTGGACGAGCTGCGCGGCGCCATGGCCGACTACCTCTCGGAGGGCGAGACGCTCCGCTTGGGCGAGCGTCGCGCACGACTCGAGCGCCAGGGGCTCCCGCCGAATCTCGCCGCCGAGCTTGCGGGGCTCGCACTCGCCGACCGCGGCTTGAACATCCTGCACATCTGCGAGCACGTCGTCGTATCCCCGATCCCGGCCGCACGCGCCTACGCGCAGCTGGGAGACGGGACCGGAATCAACTGGGTCTACGCGCGCCTGACCCAGGCGGACGGTGCGAGCCTCTGGGACCGCATGGTGCTGGTCGATCTACGCTGGGAGATGCTCGATCTCCAACGACAGATCACCGAGAGCGTGCTCCGCAGCAAGCCCGACGACCTCGACGGCGCGGTGGCAGGCTACCTCGCCGACCACGCCGAGCGGATCGCGCGCGTGGCCGATCTGCAGCAACGTGCTCCGGCGGCGAGCCCCAGCGCTCTCAGCGTGATCACCTCCGAGCTGCGCGCCCTGCGTCCCGTGGAGGGCGAGCCGGGCGGCTGAGGGCGGCCTCGCTCCCAGCGTGTGGGGTCCGAAGGCGCACCGCCGCTGAGGATCGACTCCTCAGCCCGGACGCGTGGCCGAGCTGAGGACGCACGGGAAGACCAACGGTCCGGGCAGCCGGAAGACGGCCCGTTGCGCCTCGACCCGGAAGCCCGCCGCCTCCAGGCGCCGCCTCATCTGCGCGCGGGTCGGCCAGGTGAGTGGCTGTCCCATGAGACGCGAGCCCAGCCGGGCAGCACGCGACAGCCACTCGGCCGGTGGATTCACCAGCGCGACCCACAGCTGCCCGTTGGGCGCGAGCACCCGAAAGAACTCACGGAGCGCCCGGTCCGGATCCCGGAACCAGTGGAAGGCCTCCGTCGAGACCAGGGCGTCGAAGCTTTCGTCGCCGAAAGGCAGCTGCAGGGCGTCGCAGCGAACCCAGGATGGCCCGTGCCCGTTGCGCACGGCGTGGCGCAGCATCCCCGGGGCGAAGTCGCAGCCGACGACCGCCTGCGGCTGCAACTCGCGAGCGATCCGCGAGGTCAGGAGGCCCGTGCCGCAGCCCACGTCGAGCACTCGGGCCCGCGGAACGCGACGAAGCTGGCGAAGCACCGCATCGTGGGGAGGCCGATACGTGAGGCGCTGCACCATCGGCGCGTCGTAGATGCGCGACCAGAGATCGAAGAACCTCGGGTCCGCTCCCCGTCGGTCCGGCATGTGGGCGAGGATACCTCGGAGCCACGGCCGCAACGACGGGAGGCTCTGGGCCGGGTGGCTCGACGCCGCGGCGCCTCGTCGAGGCACCCCCTGGGTTCCCCGGCGCTCCTCGCGGAGGCAGCCAACCGGTAGCTTGGGCGCAAGGGGCGCCGGCGGCGGTCTCTTTTCCGGCCCACGCTCCGGCTGCGGGCCGGACGTGCCTGCCTCCTAAAGTGGGCAGCCGCCAGGCGCGATAAGCAATGAACCCCACGGAGCCCCGATCCGCCATGCGGAAGCCGCCGCCCGTACATCGCCTCGCCGCGCGCCCGCTGGCGCCGCTGCTCGCCACGCTGATGCTGCTCGGGCTGGGCTGCTCCGCGGCGCGCCAGCGCCTGCCCTCGCTCCCCGATTGGCGGATCGCTCCGAGCCTGTCGTCCTGGCGCGAGCTGCCGCTCGTCTCGCGCCTGGGCCTGGGCCGCGGTGAGATCCGCGGCCGAGTCGTCTACGACCCGCCTTGGAGCCCCGGCACCGCGAGCGGCCGCGTGGTCGTCTACCTCGAGCCGCTGGCAACTCACGGTGGGGCCCAGGCCGGCGAAGCAACCGCCACGGTCCGACAGCACGCACAGCGTTTCTCGCCGGCCTTCCTGGCCGTGGCCGTGGGGCAGTCGGTGATCTTCACCAACGAGGACGGGATCTATCACCGGATCTTCTCCTACTCGGGGTCCGACGCCTTCGACACGGGCGTGCTGAAGCGAGGAGACTCGGCCGAGGTCGACTTCGAGACGCCCGGCGAAGTGCACTTCTACTGCGCGCTGCACCCGGCCGAGAGCGGCAGCCTCTTCGTCACACCCTCCGCATGGTTTGCGACGGTGGAGGCCACGGGCGCCTACCGGATCGCCGACGTGCCGCCAGGGGAGTACCAGCTGCGCGTATGGAGCGAGGCGGCCGCTCCGACGAGTCGCGAGGTGACCGTCCGGGCTGGTGTTTCCGCTTCCGTCGATCTTCCGATCCGGGTTCGCTGAGGCCTGCTTGTCCCTCCGCCACATGAGACTCGCGACCCAGCTCGCGCTCTTTCTGTGCGGCATCTCCGCGTTCTCGACGGGACTTGCACTGATGCTTCAAGAACGCTCGCTGGCCGCCGCGCTCGAAGGCGCCGCACGGGAGCGGCTCGATCGCGCGGCCTCGGCCACCGACCAGCTCCTCGAAGGCCGCCTCGCGGCGATGGCCGAGCGCTACGAGGCGATCTCGCAGACGCCGGAGTTTCGCGCGAATCTCGACGTGCGCGACGGACCCACGCTCGGCTTTTTCGCCAAGCAGCTCGTCCGGCAGCAGAAGGCCGCGTTGATCCTCTTCCTGACGGCTCGGAACCAGCAGCGCGTCCGGTCGGGCAGCAAGGCCCTCGGCCAGGCCGCTCGGGCCGCGCTCGCGCGCGGATCAGGCAACCCGGCGGCGACGGGCTCCGAGCCCGAGTCGACGCGCACGGACGTGATCGCCTACGACGGCGAGAGCTTCGCCATGAGCGTGACGCCGCTCCACACGCGGGGCCGGCTGGTCGGTCGACTCGTGGCGGTCGAACCGATCTCCGAGGAAGTGATCTCCGGCTGGTCGGAGCTGTGCGGAGCACGGGTCCACTTCGCGCCGTCCGCGGGGGCCCTGGGCGCGCTCGACACCGTGGTGCGCTCCTTCGATGGTCTCGATCTGCGCGTCGCGGGCTCCCTCGACACCGAGCGCAAGGCCCTGGCGGACTCCCGCCTCGAGCTCCTGGCCGCTGGCGCGATCGCGCTCGGACTCGCCTTCGCAGCCAGCTTCATGCTGGCACGGCGGCTGGTGCGGCCGATCCTGGAGGTGCAGGACGCCACCGAGAAGATCGGGCGCGGAGATCTGAGCGTTCGCATCGATGCCGAGCGTGGCGACGAGATCGGAGACGTGGCCCGCGCTTTCAACCACATGGTCGATCGCCTGGACCGCACCCTCGGCGAGGTCCGCTACCTCGCCTACCACGACAGCCTCACCGGCCTGGGCAACCGGCTGTACTTCAAGGAGCGGCTCACTCTCGCGATCGCCCATGGGCGCCACCGGGAGCTCGGTGTGGCCGTGCTCTTCCTCGACCTCGACCACTTCAAGTACGTGAATGACACCCTCGGCCACACGATCGGAGACCAGCTTCTTGAGCAAGCGGCCGATCGAATCCTGGCAGCTCTGAAGGTCGCGGACCGCAAGGCCGCGAGCCGCGCGGAAGGCGAGCCGAGCAGTGTTGCGCGATTCGGCGGCGACGAGTTCACCGTGCTGCTTCCGGGACTCGCGGATCCCCAGACGGCGGGCCACGTCGCGCGACGGGTGCTCGACGCCCTGGCGGAGCCCTTTCGGCTCGGGAGCCACGAGGTCACCATGGGCGGGACCATCGGCATCAGCGCGTTTCCCGCGGACGGTCAGGACGTGGAGACGCTCCTCCGTCACTGCGATACCGCCATGTACCACGCGAAGCAGCTGGGACGAAACAGCTACCAGTTCTTCGCGGAGCAGATGAACGTCATCGCGACCAAACGGCTCGTTCTCGAGGGGAAGCTTCGCCGCGCGATCGAGTCTGAAGATCTCCAGCTTCACTACCAGCCGAAGGTCGATCTCGAGACCGGCCGGGTCGTGGGATTCGAAGCCCTCGCGCGTTGGCGCGAGGCGGAGCTCGGCGCCATCCCCCCCGACGAGTTCGTGCCGCTGGCGGAGGACAGCGGCCTCATCCACGAGCTGGGCGACTGGGTGCTCCGCGCGGCCGTGGCCCAGGCGGCGGCCTGGCAGCTCGATGGGCTTCCGCCTTTCCGCGTAGCGATCAACCTCTCCACCCACCAGATGGAGCGCGACGGCGTCGTCGAGCGGATCGCGGCGGTCCTGGAGCAGGCCGGAGTCGATCCCGAGCGGCTGGAAATCGAGATCACCGAGAGCGTGCTCATGAAGGACGAAGAGGCGGCGGTGGCGATCCTCCACCAGCTGCGGTCTCTCGGCATCCACGTCGCGCTCGACGATTTCGGGACGGGCTACTCGTCGCTCAGCTACCTCCGGCGCCTCCCGATCGACACGGTCAAGATCGACCAGTCCTTCATCCGCAACGTGGGCGAGGACTCCGAAGACGCGGCCCTGGCCTCGGCGATGATCTCCCTGGCGAAGGTGCTCCAGCTGCGGGTGGTGGTCGAGGGCGTCGAGACCGAGGCTCAGCATGCCTTCCTGCGCGAGATCGGGTGCGACGAGATCCAGGGCTTCCTCGTCAGCTCTGCCGTGCCCGCCACCGAGGTGCCGAAGCTCGTCGAGACCCTCGGCCGCGGACGACGCCCGAAGCGCCCTCGGCGGCGACCGCGACGTCACCCACGCTGATCGGCCCCGATGCGCTGGCGAGACCAGCACCCCGTGGCATCTTGTTCGGGATGCGGTGGGTCCTCACCACGCGGGCCTCGAGGCTCGCCGTCGCGCTGGTCCTCGGCGGCCTCTGGGTCGCTTGCGGCGACCCCGACGAGACGCCGGAGCCGTCCAGCCTCCCGGCGCTCCTCGCGGACACGGATCCGCGCATGGTCCGGCTGCTCGTGCCGGATCGCTCCGACCCGCTCGAGCGCGATGCGCGCGTGGTGCGCGTGCTCGTGAGCTACGACTCGACCAACTATTTCGTGGACGCCGGCCGCCAGCGTGGGCTCGAGTACGAGCTCATGCACGATTTCGAGGGCTTCCTGGCGCAGCGCGCTCCGCGCGGCGTCCTGCCGCCGCGCCTGGTCTTCCTGGCGCTGCCTTTCGACGCTCTGCTGCCGAGCCTGATCGCCGGCCGCGGGGACGTCGTGGCGGCGGGCCTGACCGTGACGCCCGAGCGACAGCGGCGAGTCGAGTTCAGCGCGCCCTACCGCACGGGTGTCCGCGAAGTCGTGGTTCGCAATGCGGACGCCGAGCCCGTGGGCCGGCTCGTGGATCTGGCGGGGCGGACCATCCACGTGGTGAGGGGCAGCAGCTACGTGGACCACCTGCAGGCCCTGTCGGACCGACTCGTCTCCGAGGGCCGGGCGCCGCTGCGGATCGTCCCAGCGGCTTCCCACCTGCAGACCGAGGACCTCCTCCAGCTCGTCCACGCGGGCATCCATCCCTACACGATCGCCGACGATCACCTGGCCGAGCTGTGGGGGCAGGTCCTCGATCGGATCGTGATCGAGCCCGTAGCCGTTCACGAGGGCGGTCAGCTGGCGTGGGCGGTGCGACCCGGGAACGAGAGGCTGCGCCGGGCCCTCGATGCGTACGCCCGCGACCGACGCCAGGGCACGCTGCTCGGCAACCTGCTCTTCCAGCGCTACTACGGCCATACGCGCTGGGTCGAGAACCCGACCGATCCGATTCCCCGGGGCCGGCTGCGCCGGGTCGCCGAAGCGTTCCAACGCTCTGCGGCGCGCCACGGCTTCGACTGGCTTGCCCTCGCAGCCGTGGCGTTCGAGGAGTCACGGTTCGACCCCGAGGCTCGCAGCGCGGCGGGGGCCGTGGGCATCATGCAGATCCGACCCGCCACGGCGGCGGATCCGGACGTCGGGGTGCCGGGCGTGGAGAAGAGTGTCGAGGCCAACGTCGAAGCCGCGACGCGCTACCTCGCATTCCTTCGAGATCGCTACTTCTCGTCGCCGAGCATCCCCCCCGCGGCGCGATTCGACTTCACGACGGCCGCCTACAACGCGGGGCCGGCTCGGATCCAGCGTCTGCGCCGGGAGGCGCCGAGCCGCGGGTTCGACCCCAACCGCTGGTTCGGCCAGGTCGAACATCTGGCACGTGCCGAGCTCGGGCCGGAGACCTTCTCCTACGTGTCCAACGTGGACAAGACCTACGCAGCCCTGCGCTCCGTCCGCGACGAGCTCGAAGCCCGGCCACGCCCCTGACGAAGGGGACGGTTCCATTCCCTGACGAAACGCACCCGCTACGAGCCAGGCCAGCAACCTGCAGTTTCGTCAGGGAATGGAACCGTCCCCTTCGTCAGGGGGTGAACCGGACGGCTGCGGCCTGGCCGAGCGGCTCGGGCCGCGCGAGGTCGTCCACCACCACGGCCGCGCCCTCGCCCGCCATGTGGAATGCGATCTCACGCCCGATCCCGCGACCCGCCCCCGTCACGATCGCGACGTTCCCGTCGGGAACGCCCATGGCTCGGCCTCCTCCCGGGCGAGGACCCGGCGCGGCCTCGCGGGGCCGCCAAAGATGTGGGACCTTCCCGCCGATCCATCCCATCCGGATCCCCCCGGAACGAGGCACGGCCGTGGCCGCCGACGAGAGCGCGGAACGAAACGATTTCATCCGCCAGATCATCCGCGCGGACCTGGCGTCGGGAAAGCACGACCGCGTGGCGACCCGATTCCCGCCGGAACCGAACGGCTACCTCCACATCGGACACGCCACGGCCATCCACCTGAACCACGGGATTGCCCGCGAGTTCGGTGGCACCTTCAACCTCCGCTTCGACGACACCAATCCCGCCGCGGAGGAAGAGGAGTTCGTCGAATCGATCCAGCAGGACATCCGCTGGCTCGGCTGCGATTGGGAGGGCCGCCTCCACTTCACCTCCGACTACTTCCCGAGGCTCTACGAGTCTGCCTGCGAGCTGATCCGCCGCGGCAAGGCCTTCGTATGCGATCTCAGCTCCGAGGGTATCTTCGAGCGCCGCGGAACGCTTACCGAGCCGGGGATCGAGAGCCCCTTCCGCGATCGCCCGATCGAGGAGAACCTGGCCCTCTTCGAAGGCATGAAGAACGGCGAGTCGGCCCCTGGGGAGCGCGTCCTGCGCGCTCGCATCGACATGGCCTCTTCGATCCTGCCCATGCGCGACCCGGTCATCTACCGTGTGCTCGACGCGCCCCATCACCGCACGGGACGCGAGTGGCGCGTCTACCCCATGTACGACTTCGCGCACTGCCTCTCGGACGCCATCGAGGGCATCACCCACTCTCTCTGCTCCATCGAGTTCGTCGACCACCGCCCGCTCTACGATTGGTTCCTCGAGCAACTCGGCACGCCCGAGCCGCGGCCGCGCCAGATCGAGTTCGCGAAGTTCTTCATCACCCACACGGTGCTCTCCAAGCGCAACCTCCGGCGCCTGGTCGAAGAAGGGAAGGTCGACGGCTGGGACGATCCGCGCATGCCCACGCTCGCCGCCTTCCGGCGCCGGGGCGTCCCGTCGCAAGCGCTGGCGAACCTGTGCCGCGACGTCGGCATCACCCGCAGCCCGAAGACGATCCAGCTCGCGCAGTTCGAGCACCACGTACGCGCCGTCCTGAACCAGGAGGCCCCGCGCCTGATGGGCGTGCTCCGCCCGCTGAAGGTCGTGGTCGAGAACTACCCGGAGGATCGCAGCGAAGAGCTCGAGGCGGTGAACAACCCCCAGGATCCGAGCCAGGGCGTCCGCAAGGTGCCCTTCTCCCGGGAGCTCTGGATCGAACGCGACGACTTCCTCGAGGACCCCCCGCGCAAGCTCTTCCGCATTGCGCCCGGGCGCGAAGTGCGACTCCGCTACGCCTACCTCGTCACCTGCACCGAGGTCCTGAAGAACGCCGCCGGCGAGGTCGTCGAGCTGCGCTGCCGCTACGATCCGGAGACGCGCGGTGGGAACGCTCCCGACGGACGCAAGGTGCGGGGCACCATCCACTGGGTCTCGGCCCGCCACGCCCTCCCGGCCGAGGTGCGCCTCTACGACCCTCTGTTCGACCGCGAGGATCCGAACGACGTGCCCGACGGCCAGGACTTCCTCGCGAGCCTGGCCCCGAGCTCTCTCGAGACGCTGCGCGACGTCCCGGTGGAGCCCGCCCTGGCCTCCGCGGCGCCGGGCATCACGTTCCAGCTCGAGCGGCTCGGCTACTTCTGCTTCGACCGCGAGTCGCAGCCCGACGCGCCCGTCCTCAACCGGACGGTGGGCCTCCGCGACACCTGGGCGAAGGTGTCGCGGAAGGGATAGGTTCAGGGGGTGCGCAGGGCGAAGTTCGGCATCGGCGACGCGGTGAAGCACCGCTTTCATCCGTTCCGGGGAGTCGTCTTCGACGTCGACCCGACCTTCAACCACACCGAGGAGTGGTGGCTCTCGATCCCCGCCGACAAGCGGCCGCTGAAGGACCAGCCGTACTACCATCTGCTCGCCGAGAACGCCGACGGTGCCTACGAGGCCTACGTCTCGGAGCAGAACCTCCTGCCGGACGATTCCGAGGAGCCCTGCCAGCACCCCCTGCTGGACGAAGTCTTCGACGTCGATCCCGAGGGCCACTACGTGCTGCGCGGCGACCCCCCGAACTGATCGCGCATGGCTCCCCTGGAGGCAATCGCCCCGAAGAGCGTCGTGGTCGTGCTGCTCGACTCGCTGAACCGCCACCTGCTCGGCTGCTACGGCGGCCACGAGTTCGAGACCCCGAACCTCGACCGCTTCGCCCGCGAGCGCGCCACGCGCTTCACGCGCCACGTCACCGGCTCGCTCCCCTGCATGCCGGCGCGCCACGACATCCTGTGCGGCGCCCTCGACTTCCTGTGGAAGCCCTGGGGCTCGATCGAGCTGTGGGAGGAGCCGATCACCGTCGCGCTGCGGGAGGCGGGGGTGACGACCATGCTGGTCAGCGACCATCCGCACCTGTTCGAGGCGGGCGGGGAGAACTATCACACGGACTTCCGGGCCTGGGACTACCTGCGCGGTCACGAGGGCGACCCCTGGAAGACCTACCTCGACCCGTCGTGGGTCGGAGCCCCGGCCCTGCCGGCCGTGAAGGGTGGCTGGTTCTGGCAGCGGATCTTCGCTTGGCCGGACCCGATCGACCGGGGCTACGACCGCTCGCGCACGTTCTTCCGCGACGAGCAGGACTACCCGGGCCCAAAGACCATGAAGGCGGCGGCGGCCTGGCTGCGCGAGGCGACGCCCCACCACGAGCGCTTCTTGCTGTTCGTGGACGAGTTCGACCCCCACGAGCCCTTCGACACGCCCGCACTCTGGCAAGGCCGCTACGAGGACGCCCCCTTCGAGGGCGAGCAGCTGATCTGGCCGCCCTACGTGAACGGGGGCGTCTCGGGCGGCCACCTCTCCCGGGCGGAGGCGCGCCACATCCGGGCGAACTACGGATCGAAGCTCTCGATGATCGACCACTGGTTGGACGCATCCTCGACGCCTTCGACGAACGTGGGCTCTGGGAGAGCACCGCCCTCGTGCTCTGCACCGACCACGGCCACTACCTGGGGGAAGTGCGCCAGGGGCGGGACATCTGGGGGAAGCCGGGCGTCCCGCAGTTCGAGCCCCTCGGCCACACCCCCCTGCTGGTCGCCTGGCCCGGTGTGGCTGCGGGCGGCGACTGCGACGCCCTCACCACGAACGTGGACCTCCACGCCACCCTGGCGGACGTCTTCGGGGTCGAGACGGCGCACCGCACCCATGGCGTGTCGCTGGTGCCGCTCCTGCGGGGCGAAGCCGACGCCGTGCGCGGCCATGCGCTCGGCGGCGTCTACGGCAACTGGGTCCAGGTGACCGACGGCCGCTGGAAGTACGCCCGCGCGCCCGAGGATTCCAACTTCCCGCTCTCCATGTGGTCGAACCGCTGGTCGACCATGCCGGTCCACGTTCCCGGCGTTCTCACCATGCCCAAGCCGGATCGCCGCGCCCGAATCGACTTCATGCCGGGCAGCGAGATTCCGGTGCTGCGCCAGCCCTTCGCGCCCGGCGACCGGCTCCCGTTCTGGGTGGGCCGCGGGATCGAGGGCCGCCATCACCTCTACGACCTCGATCGGGATCCGGGTGAGGCGGAGAACCGCGCCGGCGAGCCGGCCGAGGCCGAGCGCCTGGATCTCCTGCGGACCGCGCTGGCGGAGGTCGAGGCGCCGCTGGAGCAGCTCGAACGACTCGGCATCGCCTAGGCCGATCCCGAGCTGCCGCCGGCCTCGCCCTCTGGCGCGGCCGCGGTACCCTGGCGGCTCCGCGCTCATCGGAGGTCTGCCATGCCGTCGCCTTCCCGCATCGCCCTGGTCTTCGGGGCCGGGCTCCTCGCCTTCCTCACTGCCTGCAGCGAGACCCCCGACCCGGCGCCCCGCGTCGCCGACGCCGATACGCTGCGTTCGCTTCCCGCCGGCAAGATCGTGGGCTTCGCGGCGGAGTACGACAGCCACGCCTGGCTCGGCGTCCCCTTCGCCCGGCCCCCGGTGGGTGAGCTCCGCTGGAAGGCGCCCCAGGCGCCGGCGCCCTGGGTGGGTACCCGCGAAGCCCTCGAGGCGGGCGCACCCTGCGTGCAGATCGCGTCGCCGGTCGGCGGCGTGAGCAGCGTGGAGGCCGGCCAGCCGGCCGGTAGCGAGGATTGCCTCACCCTCGACGTCTACGCCCCGCGCTTCGGGCCGGGCGAGGTCCCGAAGGGCGATGCACGCCTGCCCGTCATGGTCTGGATCCACGGCGGCGGCAACACCGTCGGATCCGCAGGCCTCTACAACGGCGGCCACCTGGCCGCCTCGGAGCAGGTGATCGTGGTGGTCCTCCAGTACCGCCTCGGCCCCTTCGGCTGGCTGCGGCATGCGTCGCTGCGCGGCGAAGGGACGACGGCCGCGGAACGTTCGGGCAACTACGGGATCCTGGACCAGATCCGCGCTCTCGAGTGGATCCGAGCCAACATCGAAGGCTTTGGCGGCGATCCGCAGCGCGTCACGATCTTCGGCGAGTCCGCAGGGGGCCGCGACGTCGCGATGTTGCTGCTGTCGCCGCAGGCGACGGGCCTCTTCCAGCGGGCCATCGTCGAGAGCGGCGGAACCGGATCGATCTCGCCCTCGCTGGGCGAGAACTGGACCGACGATGCGATCCCCGGCGCGGAGCACAGCTCGAACGAGATCCTGGCGAAGCGGCTCGTCGCCGACGGAACGGCCGCCGATCGCGAGGCGGCCCGGTCGTGGCTGGCGACGCGGGACGACCCGGAGATCGCCGCCTACCTGCGCGGCCAGGATGCCTACACGCTGCTCGAGGCCTACCGGCGCGA
>Ga0114931_10008815_pt1 | contig 12160 bp, 10 predicted proteins | sample 2SBtaG_FD_89579 | JGI IMG/M metagenome (GOLD analysis project Ga0114931, IMG submission 89579) | Deep subsurface microbial communities from Kolumbo volcano to uncover new lineages of life (NeLLi) - 2SBTROV14_V59a metaG | ecosystem: Environmental > Aquatic > Marine > Volcanic | place: Kolumbo...
GCTCGGGCTGCGGCTGGGGCTTGCGCGCGCAACACGGCAGAGGGCGCGGGGCGGACTTCGCGGGCGGACAAGGCGCGGGTGTACGGCATCGCGCGCGGGGAGTGCGGGGAGTGCGTGGCGTCGATCGAGATCGCGGAGCCGGACGCCTGGCCGGGGCCCGACGCGGCCCGCCGCCGGACCCCCCCCTGAACTCCGACACAGTGCCCGGCAACGATACAGGACAGCCCCGCCGTGCCGGCCCCGGCCTGCCCGGCGTGCTACAGGGCCTTGCAGACGAACGTGATCACGATAGGTTATGCGCGCCCGACGCTGTAACCGAAGGGGGCGGAGCCCATCTTGAGCCAAGCCGCACACATCATTCTTCCCGGCTCCGAGCCGCCCGACCCGGGCCCCCGCCCGCTCGTTGAAGCGGCACCTCCCTGGTTCGCCGTGCGCACGCGCTCCAACCACGAGCGCGTCGCCGTGCAGCGCTTGCTCGCCAAGGGCGTCGAGGCGTACCTCCCCACGCTGCTCGTCCGCTCCCGCCGTCGCGACCGCAAGGCCGTCATCGCGCGCCCCCTCTTCCCCGGCTACTTCTTCGCCCGCGTCCACCTCGACCACCCCGACCGCATCGAAGTGGTGAAAGCACCCGGGGTGATGCACTTCGTCGGGTTTGCGGGCGGGCCGGTGAGCGTGCCGGAGTGGCAGGTGGAGTCGATCCGCCGCGCTCTCGAGTCGGAGCAGAGCCCGGAGCTGCTCTGGAAGCTGGTTCGCGGTCAGCGGGTGAAGGTGATGGCAGGCGCTCTAGCCGGCGCCCAGGGCGTCGTCGTCGCTCACGAAGAGGGCTCGCATCGGCTGGTTATCTCGATTGATCTCCTCGGTCGGAGCCTCTCCGTGAAAGTCTCGCCGCGGGACCTGGAGCCGATGCATTGAGCCAGGCGGCGTCCATCGTGGCCCTGGAACGGGCAAACGCGATCCACAGCGTTTCGGTCGGCGATTGGCTGGTACTCGAGCTTTCGGGTGCCCCGCACGACATCGACGCGGTGGTGCGAGGCCAATCAGCCGGGCTGGTGGTGCGTCCGGCGCCTCCGGGGAGCCCCCATGCCTGTGTGCGGCTCGAGCGGTGCGAGCCCCGGGAGCCGCGCTGGCCCGACCGCCCGCTGACCCATTCGATTGTGGAGTGGGACACGCCCTCGCAAGGCCGCGCGCAGATGCAATCCGCAGACGCCAGGATCGAGTGGAACGGTACGGCCGACGATGTGCTCCAGGCCGATTTGCGGCTGGATCCGGACGACGCCAAAGCCTTCGAGACCAGTCTGAAGCTGCTGACCGTGCTGCTCGGTGTGGTGGTGCGGCAGCGTGTCCTCGTTCACGCTTCCGCGGTGCTGCTCGACGGAGAAGCCGTACTTTTCCTGGGCGAGTCGGAGGCGGGCAAGTCAACCACGGCCGACAGGCTCGAAAACGAAGGGCTCACGCGCATTGCCGACGATGCGGTGTTCGTCGAGCTGGGCAGTGACCTTCGCGTGTACCCCTACTTCGGAGACCGCGCCTGCCGGCAGGCATCCGATGATGGCTGGCCGCTTGCCCGCGCGTTTCGATTGGAAAAGGGCGCGGAGCGCTCGCACGTCAAGGCGGCCGTGAGCCGAGCTCTCCAGCTCTGGTTGGCTTCCCTGATGGTGCCGCCAGGGCCGGGGTCCTACGCGATCAGGTTGGTGGGCATCGCGTCGACGCTGGCGTCGGCCCGGGTCGACACGTTCGCTGCCGCGCCAGGCGGAGTGCTTCTTCCGGCCCTTGCCGGAGCGATGGGATGAACGTGGCGCGGCCCCTGGATATCCCGGTCCAGCGTCATCCTCGCGTCGTGTGGCGTGCGTTCGACGACGAGATCGCCATCGTCGCGCCGTGGGCCGGGCAGGTCCACACGCTGACGGACGTGGCAGCGCGGTGCTGGGAGCTCGCCGACGGGCGGACAGTAGAGCAGATTATGGAAGTGCTGCTCCAGGAGTTCGACGTCGAGCCCGAGGTGCTGCGGAAGGATCTCGAGGAGTTCCTCGACGAGCTCGACAAGCGCAAGCTGCTTGAGTGGGCTGGCGAATGAGTGCTACGGCCACCGACGTCATCATCCGCCTGTCGCGCAGCATCAACGGCGTCGGGGTGCTCAGTGTGCGCGTCGCCGATCGATGCAACCACAGCTGCGAGCACTGCTACCAGGTGCAAGGTCTCAAGGGGGAGCTGTCGTTCGACGAGCTGCTCGGCGTTTTTCGGAGCTTCCGCGACGCGGGTGGCTTCGTCCTGAGCCTGACCGGCGGCGAGTCCACGCTGCGCTCCGACCTCCCCGAATTGGTCGAGGCGGCGCGCGATGTAGGGCTGGTAGTCGAACTCTATACGAACGGCTATCTCGTGACGCCCGAGCTTGCCCGACGCCTGGCGGCTGGCGGCGTGTGGATGACGCACGTGAGCGTCTACTCGGACGTAGCCGCGGAGCACGACGCCGTCACGCGCGTGGAAGGGTCATGGGAACGCACCATTGGTGGCATCCGCGAGTTGAGGAGGGTGGGCGTCCAGGTGCTGCTCAAGCACGTTTCTACCCGGTACTCGACAGCGACCGCGGATCGGATGATGCACCTGGCGACCGACCTCGGCTGCTCGCTCAACCTCGGCGACCATATCGCAGCGGGCGAAGCAGGCACCCATGCGCCGCTTCGTGCACGCCCGGCCGCCGAGCAGGTGGCCGCGCTTCAGGACGGCGACCATCTCGACACATGCTCACCTGCCGGAAAGCGCGGCTCACTCGCCGCGGCACCGTGCGGCGCGGGGGCGGCCGGACTTTCGGTACGCTCCGACGGCGTAGTGACTCCGTGCACCATGCTGTCGATCGACATCGGCGACGCCCGCGATGCCCGCGGGCTCGGTGCCGTCGTGGAAGAAAGCGAGGTCGCGGGCTTCTTCCGGAGATTGAGCTGGCAGGACATCCATGGCTGTCGCGACTGCGATCTTCGCGCGCTCTGCCACCGGTGCCACGCGAGTGCCCTCGGCGAAGTGGGCGACCTGCTCGCTCCGTATCCTGGAGCTTGCGAGGTAGCAGCGGCCCGTCACGCCCGGACTTCGGGAAACACCAGGGTGCTCCCACCGGCCGCGGGCTGTCCGGCGGACCGGGACGCAGCTGTCGGACCCTATCGCGTTCAAAGCGACGGTAGCTTGCTGCCCATTCCGGACGTGATCACGCACCAGGATGACGCGCGCGCACGCCAGTTTCCATGGATCAGGCCAAGCCAGGCCGAGCTCGACGAATCGGCAATCGGCAGCCGGGCGGCGGGCGGCAGAGCCGCGGCCGGCCAGAAGCTCGTTCAACTTCGCCTAACGACGGGCAAGCGCGAACAGCGCTCGCTCGACAAGCCCCGAGCAATGGACCTAGACTCCTAGGTCAAGCCGAGGGAGGCAGTTACAGATGCGACGGATACTTCTTGCACTTGGTCTTTGCGTTTTCGTTCTTGGCGGGTTCGGCATCGGCTGCGGCGATGGCGAGTCGACCTCTCCGGGCGGTACCGGCGGTATGGCGGGCTCGGCCGGCTCGGATGCCGGCGACGGCGGCGGGACCGGTGGTACCGATGGCGGCCAGTGCTACACGGCCTCGTTCGTCTCGCCCAAGGACGGTGCCCAGCTCAACGAGGCCAACGACTCCGACAACGACTGCTCCAACGGCTTCACGACGGACATCACGGTAGCCGTGGCTGCACCGGACGGAACCAGCGTCGAGCTCCTGTCGGGTGGCGCCTCCCTGGCCACGGCGAGCGTGTCCGGCGCTTCGGCGACTTTCACCGCAGTGCAGCTCGACACCGGCGTGCCCTCGACGCTGACGCTGCGCATCGACAACAACCCGAGCTGCGACGTTACGGCGACCATGACCGTGGACTGCAACGTTCCCGCGTGCAGCATCTCCAAGCCGACGCTCTCGCCGACGCATCCCAAGCTCAATGGCGTGCCCGTGTCGCAGGGGGGCGACATGGTCAGCGCGGCCGGTGCTCCCTACCAGGCTGCCTTCGAGGTCACCACCGACATCGCCGACGGCCAGCTCGTCAGCATTTCGGTCGATGGGTCGACGACGCTGACGACGGTTGCCGCCAACGGTGGCGTGGTCCAGTTCGCGGGCATCACGCTGTCGCCCGACGGCGACCACACCGTCGTCGCGAAGTGCACGGGGAGCAACGGCAAAGTCGGAACCTCGGCTGCGAAGACCTTCCCGGTCGACTCGACCCCGCCGGATCTCACCATGGTCGGACCGACCGACGGCCAGTTCTTCGGACCGTCGGACGACGCGGACCCGGGCACGCCCGGCCTGCAGTTCCAGGTCTGCGGGACGACCACCGCGGCGGACGCTCTGGACCTGCCTGCCAGCCTGGGTGCAGGCCAGCAGAACTTCTGCGCTGGCATAGGCACCTCCAGCCCGACCTGTGTCGGCGCCACCACGGGCGGCGCCGGAACCGGTGACGGCGGCTGCGTGAACATCACGTGCCCCGGCGGCGCGGCGTTCGACATCAACGTCACGCTCACCGACGATGCGGGTAACCCGACTACCGCTACGGTCAAGGGCGTCACGTGCGCGTCCAACCTGCCCAGCGTGCAGATCATCGACCCGGTCGATGGCACCGGCACGGACATCAACACGCACATCCTGGCCGCGTCGATGAACACGACCCGGGTCGACCAGAACGCCAGTACGCCGGGTGCCCAGTACACGGTCGTTGCGTGCACGGACACGCAGGGCGGCAGTGCGCAGCTGCTGGCGGGTATGGCGGGCGGCACGCTTGCGCCCCTCGGTTCGGCCATCACGGTGGCTACGGCGACCGCGGCGGACAACTGCCCTTCCGGTCTCGGCTACGTCGCGAAGTTCGCGAACGTTACCATCCCGAAGAGCTCGGAGAACGCGGACGGCACGTTGAACGCTGCCAGTGAACTCCGTGTCGATGTGACGGCACCGTCCACGGCCAAAGGATCGAGCCCGCCGGTGGATGTGTGGGTGGATGCCGACGCGCCCGTTATCTCCGCCCAGAATCCCAATCCGCTGTGCGGGAAGCTCATCCAGAGCGCGACCGACTACACGCAGACGAACTTCACGCTCAACTCGACTGTCGTACCCGTCGCGCTTGCCTTGACGAACAACGGCAACGCCACCAACTACACAGGTTCGACGCTGAACAATGGCCGCGTGAACTTCGGCGATGTCATCTTTGCCATGGGCGACACCGACGTTGTTGCGACGGCGACGGAGCCGTCGGGGAACAGCGGCGCACTGCAGTCACCTTGTACGGTCACAGTTGGCAATCCGCCTGTCGTGACGTGGACCTCGCCAACCACCGCGACCAAGCTCAATGCGGCGACGGATGGGAACTCCAACGTCGCCGGCTGGCAGGGGACACTGACCGTCCAGACCGACGTCGGCGGCAGCGGCGGGACCGTGCAGTTCTCGACCGATGTAGGTGGCACCGTTACTAACCTCGGTTCACCGGTCAACATCAACGCCTCGGGCGTAGCCACTCTCGCCGGTCAGACGATCCCCGAGGGCGACCCGGTCAAGATTATCGCGACCACGAGCAACATCACGGGCCGTGGCGTCGGTACGGCGACACTCACCAAGACAGTCGACGTGTCGGCGCCAGGCGCGGTCACGGCTCTGGTCGCGACGGTCAAGGACCACCGCCAGACTACCTTCCACCTCGCCTGGACTGCGCCGGACGACGGCGGCAAGCCCGCGTACAGCTACGACGTGCGCGTGTCGAAGTCGCCCATCACCGCGGGCAACTTCGCGTCGGCCGCTTCGGTTCTGTACACGGGAACGCCGGCAGCTGCGGGTCAGCCGGACGGCGTGGACGTGCCGGATCAGCTGATCGAGACGGACTACTATTTCGCCGTCGCCGCCAGCGACAAGGCGGGCAACCGCAGCACCATCGCGACCGCAGGTCCCACGAAGGCGACGTTCAACACGACGATGCTGTCACCGGGTAACACCGACGAGCGATTCGGACTTCAAATCGATGGTTCGAGCAGCATCAATGGCGATGCTTTCAGCGACATTGTTGTCGGTACTGCCAACGGTAGCAAGGCGTACGCCTACTTCGGTTCCAAGACCGGCTTCAAGTCGACCCCCGACGTCACCTTCTCCGGCGCTGCCGGGACGCTCTACGGTTTCTCGGTCGCAGTGGTCGGCGACATCGATGGGGATGGACTGGCCGACGTGGCGATCGGCTCGCCGATTGCGCGGTCGGTCTACATCTACAAGGGCCGCTCGACCTGGCCGGCGACCGTCTCGACGGCGGACTACACGGTCACCGTCGACGACACGGCGGACACCGGCTACACGAGCTCCGGCTTCGGTTTCTCGCTAGCGCGGCTAGGAGACTTCAACGGCGATGGGTTCCCCGACTTCGCCATTGGCGCCCGGGCCTACAACGGCTTCGTCGGCAGCGTGACCATCGTCCTCGGTGTTCCCTCGACCTCGACGTTCCCGTCCACCGTGACAGTGCCCCAGAGCGACGGGACCCGGACCATCAGCATCCACGGTGATCCCGCGATGGCGTCGGGCACCTTCGGCGCCAATGTGGCGGGACTTGGCAAGTTCTACAACTCGACTGGAAATACGCTGATCGTGGCGGCGCCCGCCGCTCCGGCCAACGGTGCCGGTTCGGGTCGGGTCTACGCGTTCCGGGGTCAGACCGGTGGCGTCAGCGGACTGATCGATATCGCCACGGCGGACCACACCGAGGATGGAGCCGCGGCCGCATCCAGGCTGGGCACGCCCCTGTCGCCGCTGGGTGACATGTATGGCACCGCAGCGCCCGACCTTGGCGTCGGGGCCAGCAGGTTCCCCAGTGGGACGGGCGGACTTGCGGAACTACACTTCGGCACGGCCTCCACGGGGCCATTCGCTGGTCAGACGGGAAAGTACAGCGACTCGGCTGCCTCGTCGACGGGTGATGCGTTCGGTTTCGGGATCCTGGGCTGTGGCTTCAACGGCACGGCTGTTACTACCTCGCTCATCGGCGGCAGCGAGCCGGATGTCGTACTTGCCGCCCTACGCGAAGCTGGCGGCGCATCGAAGCTGTACTTCCTTAGCGCGCAGGACGTGGGTGCGCATGTCGGGACAACAGCTGACGCGGTGGGCGCTGCCTCCGTCGCCTACTCCCTGCCGAACGACTGGCGTGGCGTGTCGTCCGGCAGCAGCGTCATCAAGGATCTGGATGGCGATGGCTACGGCGACGTGGCCATCGGCGAGTACTACTACAAGGCCCCAGCCACTCCCTACGATGGACGGGTCCTGGTTCTGTGGTAGGGGACCACATCATCATTGGAAGGGCGAACACGTGAGCACCCACGACAAGTCGCAAGAGGCGGTTGAAGCTTCAACCGCGGACGAGCAACGGCAAGGCCGCAAGCGTCAGTATCGCAAGCCGACGATCGCGGACTTTCTGCAGTCTGCGGTGGCGTTCGGTTCACCCACCGACTACTTCAGCTGCACCACGTAGCCCGACCGGCACCGGACAGCGGTGGGTCGGGTAGTCCCTGGGCTCGGTGTGCCCACCCTTCTCGGCCAGCGCGTGCCCGGTCGCGCTCTGTTCTGGTGCGGCTGCGCCACCGTGCTCGGGCTGCTCTTGCGCCTGATGTATCCGCTGGCCGCGCTGATGCTAGGACGCGAGCGGGGCCTTACGGCTGGGGTGCTGGTGGGGCTGTCCGTGCTAGTCGCAGCCCTGGCGGGCGGAGCGAGCTCGCGCGCGATCCGGTCGATCCGTCCGGTTATCTTCCGCGCACTTGCTTCGGCCGCGCGACGCCAGCCGTACTCCGTCGGCAAGCTTTCGCACGCCGAGGTCGAGAGCGAGATCGCGCGAGGAGCACCCTGGGTCGAAGCCCACATCGCCAAGACGCTGCCGGGGTTGATCGGAAACCTGCTCGCATTCCCGATCATTGCGGTTTTGTCCGCCCAACAGATTGGTATCGAGCCGACGCTGGCGGGCCTGGCAGCGCTTGCGATTGCGTGCGCGGTCGGAGCGCTGGGACTGCGCTGGTCGATCGGGCTGGGGAAGGTCGCCTGGCGGCGTTACCACGACGTCTCGCGGCTGATGGAACGAGGTGTGCGCGGCGCGGGCGAGCTCAGGGTCCACGGGCTGGGCGAGCGCTACGAACGGGCGGTGCTGGATCGCGTCAGCGACTGGACGCGGCTGGAGCGACGGGCGTCGGCGGCGGGCGTGGTGAGTGCCTGGAGCATCCCTGCCGTTACCATTGGTGTCGTAGCAGTCATGATGTCGGCCCTCGGCGGGATGCCACCCCGCGCTGTCGCAGCAGCGGTCGTGCACGCTGGTCGGGGCGTGGTCGTCGGCGGCCTCCTGGTTCTCTCCTCGCTGCCGGTGCTGCTGGGGTTGGCCCGTACGCTGTCGCAGCTCGGCTCCCAACGCGCGTCGCTCGAGCTGCTGGAACGCTTCGTCGCCCGCCAGCTTCCGGAACGCGGCGCCACTGCTTCCAGTACGCCGATCGGCACGATCCGGGTCCGTAACGCGATACTGCGCTATCCGGCCTCCACCGATCCGTCCGACCCCGTGCTGGAAATCCAAGCCCAGCTGGAATGGAGGCCTGGCGTGGCGCTCGCTCTCCAGGGGCCGACTGGAGCAGGGAAAACGAGTGTTCTGCATCTCGTTGCGGGGCTGGTGGAGCCCATGGCTGGAAGCGTTGAAGTCGAACAGGGCGCGCGCACTGTAGGTCCGGACGCGCTGGTCGGGAACCTGGTGTACGTACCGCAGCAGGCCTACTTCGACGACCTCGAGACCGTGCGCGAGGCGATTCGCTTCATGGCGCCTGATGCCTCCGACCAGGACATCCTGCGGCTCTTGCGGAAGCTGACCCCCGGCAACGAGGTGCTGCCCGCGGATCTCGAACGCACGGTGGGTTCGCTCTCGGCGGGGCAGCGTCGCGTGGTCGCCATCACCCGTGGCCTTCTGCGCAGTGCACCGCTCCTCATGATCGACGAGCCCGAGCTCAACCTGGACCCGGCAACCTGCAGCGCGCTCGCCGGCGTGCTCCGCGGCGTGAAGGGGCAACGCCGGCTCCTGATCGCCACCCACGACGAGACCCTGGCGTCGGTCGCCGACGTGGTTGCCCAGTTTGACGGACACTTGGTAACTCTCGACACTCCTTCCGGCGGCGCACTGCAGCCTCCGACCGTGGAAGCCGGGGGAGCTTGAGGCGCAGGTCATGGCACTTCCCCGCTTGATGGTCATCGGCGCTGCCAAGTGCGGCACCACCACGCTGCATCACGATCTCGCCAGCAATCCAGCGTTCTTCATCCCCGCGAAACAACCGGCGCACTTCGGCCACGATCGCATCCTTTCGCCCGCCTGGCGCGACTGGTACAGGCGGCTCTTCGCGGGTGCTGCTCCGGGGCAGGTGTGCGGGGTGGTGTCGCCCATGTGCGCCACCCGACCCGGCGTCGATCGCGTACCCGAACGAGCGCGCACGCTGCTCGGCGCGGAGCTCCAGGTCGTCTATATCGTGCGCGATCCCCTGGAACGGGCGATCAGTCATCACCATGATCACGTGAGGTACGGCGACGCGAGTGTGCACATCGACCGCGAGCTCGTCGCAGGCTCACCGTTCGTCGACCAGAGCCGCTACGCCATGCAGCTCGACCCATGGCTGGACACCTTCGGCCCAAATAATGTGATGGTCCTCCACTTCGAGACCTACGTGCAGAAGCGCCGGGCGACGATCGCGGAGCTGTCGGCGTGGCTTGGCGTCGAACCGCATCCGGAGCTGGTCGACGAGACCATCATCCACAACCGTGGCGAGGACGTGCTCGTCATGCCTTGGTACGGCATGTGGCCGCCCGCGCGGAGACTCGCGCGCAGGCTCGTGCCCGAACGGTTCAAGCAGGCCGTGCGCCAGTTTGTGCCCAGGCGGCGCACCCAGCGCAGCGAGCCGTCACCCGACACGCTCGAACGCGCGCGCGCTCTGCTTGTGGAGGACACCGCGCGCTTCCACAGCCTGCTGGGTCTCGAAGTGCCGCTGTGGGGGCAGGGGAGCCGGACCGTGCTCGACAGTGCGTTGCTCCGGCCCGCCGCTAGACGCTGCGCGCCGGTTGGGGAAGAAAAGGCATCGTCAACGGAGGCGCAGCACCCAGCCGCCGGGACCACGCCCGAACCCGGATGAAGCCAGCAGCCGCGTCGCGCGCCGCCCGGTCTCGCGGCGGCAGCACAGCTCCGTCGCACCGCCACCGAGGGCCTCTTCGATCGCTCGCATCAACAGCTCGCGGCCAAGCCCGAGCCCGCGCATGGACCGCGCTACCCAGATATCCTCTAGCACCCACGTCCCGTCTGGCCCCACGCCGACGGCGTTGCCGCTCGCGTCGAACCGGGCTGCATCGAGCCGAGCTTGCCCGACACTCTTGCCGTTCCGGACCGCCGACACCCGGAGTTCGCGCGGGCTGCGTTCCGCGCGGAGCTCCCAGCTCCGCCGATCCAGTTGTCGGCGCAGGGCCCGCACCGGTGCCACGGTGTATGCCGCATCTGCCACCCGCCCCAGGCACTGGCGCGGCGGACCGTATAACCGGACGAAGGCACTTCCAAGCCACGGCGCGCGCGCGATGAAGCGCCCCGCCGTGGCCGGTAGGCCGCGATCTAGCCGGTACGCGATCCCCAGCATGCGGAACGAGACGGCGCGGCCAAGGAGCTCGTTGTCGGAGGCAGGCATGTCATCGCGACGTGCGAGATCGCTCCGCGTGGCGAAGCGACCCCGCTCGTCCAGCGCCACTACCCGGTGCGACCGCAGCTGCCGCCCGTCAAACCACACCGCGATGTCGCCGATGTCGAGCTCCGAAGTCGAACAGTACTGTACGCCCAACATGCCGCCCGGCCAGATCCAGGGTCGCATGCACGCTCCCGCCGTCGGGAGCAGCAAGTCTTCGGGTGCGCGGCGCGGCACTTGCCAATCGTACGCTGCGGATCCCGCGCGCGCGAGCGAGTAGCGAACCGTGAACGAGGTGAACGAACGCAGGGGGCAGGGGCGCCGCCGCCGGACCAGGCGTCGCCGTCACCGGCGCCATGGCGTCGAGCCGCATCGCGCCGAACGCTGGTTGCTCGGCCTGCAGTCGGCGGTCGTCGTCGGCTCGCTGATGGCGATCGGTACTGTGCACGTGTCGGTGCTGCTGGTAGTGGCATGTGCAGCGTTCGCACTGCCGTTGATTGTGCTCGCGTTTGGCATCGAGACGCGGAGGGCCACGCTTTTCGTGCCTCCGGCCGTTGTGCTGGTCGTGTTGTCCGCGTACAGCCTGTTGCAGGCGGTGCCGATGCCGATGCCGTGGCTGAAGGCGCTGTCGCCGGGTGCCGCTGACATCTGGTCGCGCGCGCTCCTGCCGTTCGGCGAACTGGGACCGAGGCTCGCCAGCCTGTCCGCCGACCCTGGCGCTTCCATCCGAGAGGCGCTCAAGTGGCTGACCTACGCGGCAGTCTTCGGTTCCGCTGCCGTGCTGGCGGCGCGACGCGGGTTGCGCTGGGCCGTCACGCTCGTGTTCTCCGCTGCATTGGCCCCTTCTACGGCATGCTGCGCCAGGTGATGCTCCGCCACCCCGCGGAACCGTATTTCCCGTTGCTGGGGGCCCTCGTCGCGCGGTCATCGCATCGCGATGCGCTGCCGTGGTTGACACGCTCGCTCGAGCGAGATCCGATGAATGGGCGAACGCATCTGGCGTCGGCATATGTGGTTGCTTCGCGTCAGAACCTGCTGGAAGCCTTGCTGGAGCTGAGGCTGGCGGTTGCAGGCGATGACAGGTTGCTGAGAGTCGTGGGCCGCATCTCGACGAGCTGGGCGCACGCCCGCGGTAGGCTTCTGTCGCTGCTCCCAGATGCCCCGAGCGATTCCGCGATCCTGTTGACCGCGATGGCTCGGCACCTACGGGCGCCCGAGGAAGCCAACCTACGCACCACGCTACTCGAGTCGGCAATCAAGCGTGATCCAGATAACGTGGACGCGCGGGTGGAATGGACGCGCGACCTGCTTGCCGCGTTGAAGGCTGGCGCCCGGCTGAACCTCCCCCGGTTCCGCGGACAGTATGATTATGTCGCAGCCGAGCCCATCGCGAAACGCAATTCGAACTCGATGGGGTTGAGGTAGCCGAGGTACGAATGCCTCCGCTCGACGTTGTAGA
>Ga0114931_10008816_pt1 | contig 12159 bp, 12 predicted proteins | sample 2SBtaG_FD_89579 | JGI IMG/M metagenome (GOLD analysis project Ga0114931, IMG submission 89579) | Deep subsurface microbial communities from Kolumbo volcano to uncover new lineages of life (NeLLi) - 2SBTROV14_V59a metaG | ecosystem: Environmental > Aquatic > Marine > Volcanic | place: Kolumbo...
AGGCGGCACTTGCGGGCAATGTGCCCGATCAGCTCGGCATTACGGGGCGCACCGGCGCGGGCGCCGTCGAGATCAACCACGTGCAGATTGCGCGCGCCCGCATCGGCAAAGGCGCGGGCCAACATGGCTTCGAATTCGTCCTCGGGCATACGGATATAGCCCGCATCGAGTTTGGGCGGGGTCATTTGGGCTCCTTGTTCAAGTTGCTTCAGCCTATTTTTGCGCCCCAGAAGGACGTGTGGTCAGCTGCGAAATAACCATCGGCCACGCGGAAATACCCCTGCAGTTCGACCGTATCTCCGGCGCTGAGCGGCACCATGGTCTGCAGCCAGAGCGTGGTGGCAAGCGAGACGTGGGCACCGGCAATCTCGCCAAACGCCCCCCTGATCTCGGTTGCGCCATTCAGCACCAAGCGGCCGCGCATTCGGGCCGAAGTGCTTGCATTGACCTTGTAGAGCAGTGTTGCGCCGAAGAGGTAGGTTCCGGCAACCGGTGCGGTGAACAGATTTGTGGCCGCATCGAACGCCCCCTGGTCATTTGTCTCAATCGTGTTGATGCCGATCTTCGTCCAGCTGGTCAGGCCGACATAATTGTCGTAATTCGTATAGGCCTTGAAACGCGGGCGTCGGGGCTCGTCAAGGATGCCGGTAGCGCGATCGACAGCGATCGCATCAAACCAGGCCGCTCCGTCCGGGCTGACTTTCAGGGTGATGTCATCGGAGCTGACCAAACCGAGTTCGGCCCGGGCGGAAAATCCCGACTGGAACAGGAACGACAGGACACCCGCGGCATCTTCCTTGTTGAGCGTGTAGCGCAGATCACCGTTACCCCCTTCGGCCGTTGTCAACGCGGTCCAGAGTGCCGCGTTCAGCTTGGCCGCGAATGGGTTGGCGGCATCGGCGGTGGTCCCGAGACCAAGCCGGGTCAGGTTCTGCAGCGCATCCGGTGTCACACCGATCCAGGTTGTCCCTTTGAGGACGAGAAGCAATCCTTCGTCCTCGATCCAGAGCCGCCAGCCAGTTTGAGGAGGCAGGCGCATCCATGCCCCATCGGAAAACAGCACGAGATCGCGATCCCAACCGGCCCAGGCACCAGTTGCCCCAGCGGCGACAAGATAACGATCACCTTCGGCTGGGCTGGGCGGTGGTAATGCAAGATCCCGGTCCAGAACCGAAAGCTGTACCAGTCCGTCCAGTTGGGACAGCGCCTCGTTTACGGTCACATGCTTCTGGGCCTGAGCGGCGGCGAGATAGGGCAGGGACAGGTTTGGCGTATTGGTCATAGGCTTTCCTTGATGGTGAGGATTTTGAGGTGTGGCACACCCCGACCGAGTGCGCCGATCTGGTAAAGACGGATCGACAGGCTGTTGACTGGCCCGCCGAAATCGGCTGCCTGCATGGCGGCGGTGTAGATGAAGGTTGGCGTGCTCAGACCGATATTGGTGCGCGCAACGGTTCCGCCATTCATAATGTCCAGATCATAGGTCTCGGAGGCTTCCGACATCGGCACATAGGTCAGCACCCAGCTGTCGGCCGCAAGTGAGCGATCCCGCCGGATCCAGCGCAAGGTCAGATCGCCATTCGCCAGCTTTCGCATCCGCGCCTGCACCGGAGAAAACGGCATAAGACCCCTCCCGTTCGGGGTAAAACTGCGTGCCTGCATGATGGCATCGGACGGGGCCGAGCTGGCCGGACCGATGCGCCAGTTCCATGGCAGACCGAGATCGCCAAGCGCTAGCGAAAGCGGTTGCAGGGCCCCGTCGAGCAGAGCGATCTTTGCTCCGGTCAGCGTCGGTGCTCCCATTGCAGCTTCGGTCCCGCGCTGGCCGCGCAGCAACCGCGTCAGGCGGTAACGCCCGGCCGAGACCAGCGTGGCAACCCCGAACTGGATCACCTCCCAGAACCCGACCGCGCTATCGAGCGCCAGCGTGTTGGCGCCGGTCGCGCCGGCGAGCAACTCCAAGTCAGTGACAGAGGTGAGTGTGCCCGAGGACAGGTCCACCAGCAGTTCATTGCCATGATCGAACCGCGATGTCGGGCCAGCAGGTAGATCGGCTGCCAGCACCCCCATATGTGCGGGCTGCGGCACAGTATCGAGGAGTACAAAACCCGATGTGCTGGCGCTCTTCCAGACGGCGGCGGTGCCATACCACGGCTTGGCAAATACCGCCGCATAGGGCCGATGGGCAGGCACCGCATCGCTCAACTGCGGCAGGTCCATCAGCACGACATCAGCCGGGCCATAAATGGTGGCGTCGAGCAGGGTCACAGACCGATATTGTCCGGGTGGCAGGTCGTAAATTGCGGCGTCGGTGCGGATTGCCTCGATGGATCGCGCGCCGGCATCACCAATGCGGGTGATGCGATAATCAATCAGCCGCCCGTCATTATCCAGACTGACCACATCGCCGGGATCAAGCAACAGGCGCGAGGGTGGCAGCTTGGCGGTCAAGGTCTCGCGCCCGATCCAGGCTTCCATTAGGGCGCGGCGGCAGCGCCGGTCGGCCTCTTCCAGAGATACGGCCAGCGGGAAGCTTTCCGAGGCCACGCGGTCGGCTTGCACCGTGACACGACGTGCCTCGACCGTGGCGGCATCATATTCCTCGTCGGGGCGGACCAACTGCCATTTGAGCGCTTGCGGCAGTTCGGTTTCCTGCCCGCGGGTCAGTTCCATGACGTCGCCTTGTGTAGCGACCATATCGTCGGGTTTTGATTGTGGCGATCGCCCGTTGCCCGCGCGTCACAAACCGGATCACGCCACCGCTTTCCACCGCATCAAGCCCGAAATGTCGCGCCAGCACCGAGATTGAAGCTCGCGGGCTTTCCAGGGCGGAAATCACAAAGCCCGGCACGGTATCGGAAAGCGCGCTCACATCTATCAGCACATCATCCAGCTCGGCGCGGCGACAAAGCTCCCGCACCAGCGCACCAAGTCCAACAGCCCCGAGCCGCCCGTTCAGCCAATGCCCCAGCCGCCAATTCGGCGCATCGGCCCAGACATCCTCGCGGACGGGAAAGTCGGGATAGGGCCGTGCGTCCCATGTCCAGACCGCGGCCTCATCCATATTGATCATCGGAGCCGCGTAAACGCTGCTGTTCGGGTTGTTGGCCGGATTACCCCAATAGCCCAGCATTGCTTCAACGTAACGCCGCTGGATGGCCTCATCTTGCCAGCTTCGCGAAAAGTATGGCAGGGCGCTTTCAGCTGACTTCGGGTCATAAAAGACATTGGGCTGGTTAGTGCCCCGATCAACCGCCGGGCAGCCGAGTTCGGTAAAGCGGATGGGTTTGGATTGCGGGACCCAGCCGGTGGGGGTTGCGCTTTCCACTCCGCCCGGGCGGTCATAATGCGCATTGCTCCACCACGCGCGGATATCCTTGGGGCGAAACACCCAGGGCTTGTTGTAGGCCCCGTCGGTGATCGGTGTGCGGATCTGGGCGGTGCGATCGGCGTCCGAGGCATAATACCAGTCAAAGCCTTCACCGCCTTCGATATTGCTGCGCAGATAATCGAGATCACGGATTGAAGCCCAGCCTGCTTGGACATCCGCGTGGTCAAACCCGTCCCGCCAGTCCGACAGCGGCAGGTAATTGTCGATGCCGATGAAATCGATATTCGGATCGGTCCAGAGCGGGTCTAGGTGATAGAACAGATCACCGGAGCCATCCGTTGGCTGGTGCCCGAAATACTCCGACCAGTCGGCGGCGTAGCTGATGGCGGTGCTGGCACCGGGAATGCCCGCAACATCCCCGGCCAGTTGCCTCAAGGCCGCCACCACCGGATAGGTGCTTGCCCCATCGCGGATTGTCGTCAGGCCGCGCAGTTCCGAGCCGATCAAAAAAGTGTCCACCCCGCCCGCCGCCGCGCAGAGATGGGCATAGTGCAGGATCATCCGCCGGTAGCCCCAATCAGAACCTCCGGTCCACGAAACGGTCTCGCCGCTGACCGCGAAGTCGGACGCCTGTGCATTGCCCATAAATGCGGAAACCTGCTCCGCAGCGCTGGCGGTCTTGTCCACCGTTCCTGCATAGCCAGCCGCCGGAGAACAGGTGATCCGCCCGCGCCAGGGGTAAGGGGGTTGGCCGGTTGTGGCCGCATTGTCGGAATACGGATCGGGCAGTGTGTTCCCTGCAGGGATGTCCATTAGCAAAAACGGATAAAACGTGATCCGCAATCCACGCGCCTTAATCTCCCTGATTGCCTGCACGACGGCCAAGTCGGCCGGTGTGCCGCCATAGGCGCTGCGACCGGTTGTCTCAAGGCTGATCACATGGGCATTCGTGCGCGTGATGCCGTTCACTGTCCATGTTTTCGGGGTGGTTATTTTGGTGGTGTTCTCGACCCCGGGCAGGATCTGGCAATCTCCGGCGCGCAGGTCCGTGCCAAACCAGCTGACCACCAGCGAGAGGCTCTCGATGTTCGGAGCTGCCGCTTGCAGTTGGTCGAGCGAGGCGATGATATCTGGCGCGGCGTTGGCATTATGTATGTTCTCGGACGCCGTGTTGCCGCCCGATCCACGCGAGATAGGCTCGGTCGCATAGACGAACTCGCCGGTGCCCGGGATCAGGGTGACGGCGCGGATCAACCCCTCGGCGGTGTCGGGCTCGATGACGGGGCGAAACACCTCGAAGGACAGCTGCGGGATGCGATTGCCGAATTGTTCCAGCGGCAGTTCCTCGAACATCACATAAGCTGTGCCGCGATAGGCGGGCGCATTGCCCGTGCCCATCTTCGCTTCGATGAACGGGTCCGGTTGTTGGGTCTCCTCGCCCGTATAAAGCCGCCAGGTTGCGCCGGAGAGATCAAGCGGTTTGCCATCGGCCCAGATGCGCCCGATGCCGGAAATCGGGCCTTCGCATAGCGCCACGGCGAAGGACGCGGAATAGAGATAGGCGGTCGTGGTAACCGTGGGCCCACCGCCTTTGCCTCCTCCTTGCGTGGTGGTGTTGACGGTCTCCGTGAAATCCGTCGCCCAGATGATATTGCCGCCGATGCGCATCCGGCCGTAAACGCGCGGGATGATGGCACCCTCGCTCGAGGTGGTGATTTGCAGGTTTTCCAGCCGCTGGCCCTCGATGCGCTGCCCGGGAGCCAATGAGGAAACAATCCAGCTGTCGATCATCGACCCCGCAAACGAGCCGATCGCGCCGCCAATGGTGGCGGCCGACACGCCGAGGACAGCTCCGCCGATGCTGCCGCCGATCGCGGCGCCGGCCGAGGCCAGAAGAATGGATGCCATGAATTACCTCACAGGAAAACGAAAAGCGAAGACGATCCGGCGCTGCCAGGCAGGCGTCAGATTCTCCTCGATTACGCCCGTGCGCTCATAGGCGTGAACGAAACGCCCACCTCCGGACAGAATCCCCACATGTTTGGCTATCGCGCCCGATCGCATATGAAACAGGATGACGTCGCCGGTTCGAGCCTCCGCAACGTCCAACTCCTGCATTGCGGCCCGTGCGGCTTTGGCCAACACCTCGACAGGTCCGACTTCACCCCAGTCGCGAGAATACGGGGGCACAGACAGAGGTTCGGGTCCAACCACATCGCGCCAGACGCCGCGCAGCAGGCCGAGGCAGTCACACCCGACACCGCACACGCTGGCCTGATCGTGGTAAGGCGTGCCGATCCAGCGACGGGTAGCTTTGACAATATGTGCTGGAGTGGTCTGACTATGGCTCATAGCACCGTCCCCGCATTGGCATCGCCCTTGGCTGCGTAGCGAATAATGGTGTCCTGCCCCGGGATGTGCGGAAAGCCGCGGAAATTGGCTGCGTTGGCAAACTTGGCCTGACAAGTCTCGAACCGCTTGTCGCACCCGGCAAAGATGTCGAAGGTGTTTCCGACTTTGATCGAACGCACAGGGGTCTCAAGCAAAGTGATGATCACGTCCGCGCCCACACTGACATGGCTCAACACCTCGGCCCTGTGTCCGGTATTGGCACCAGAGAGCCAGTGCAGCGTGCCAAGCGCAAAACAGCCCTCGGCAAAGCCCGAAAGACCTGAAACCGCAAAGCCGCGATCGCCGGATAGCGAAACCACGGTGCCCGATCCCTTGAAGGCCGCTGCGGTCAGATCGACGCCGCAACGCGCATCCCCCAAGGCGGCATCGCAACTCGCCTGAAACGTCCGCCCGAGGGTCTGGCCCAGCACATGGGCAAGCGAGCGCATCTCCGCCACAAAATGTAGCCGTCCGCGCCGGACTTGGCCGATGGCCCCGCGTCGCAGCATGGCACGGCTGGTTGTGTCGGCCCAGTTCACGCGCCAGATTTCCACTATGGCATTGTCCCAGCGGCCGTCGAGAATGTCGGTCTCGGTGATGGTGGCGGAAGTCAGCACGCCTTCGGCTTCCTGCGCATCGACCGACAGATCGGAACCGGAGCGGATTTCCGAGGCGGTGAAACCGGATTCTGGCTCGAACGTGGTGCCATCGAACGTCAAGGGCCGGTCATGATCGGTAAAGCCGAACACCGTTTCGTCATTGCGGGTCAACCGCCAGCACCAGGCCAGCGTGGTCGTGCCGCTATCAAGATGGGTTTGCAGGGATTGGGGGAAGGATTTCATCGGCGGACCTCGATCAGCGGAATGGATGTGATGGACCCGAGGCGCTCGATATCGTGGGTGACGTCGAGCTGGTCGGTGTCGAAACGCACCGGCACATCGAATTCAAAACCGGCAGTGATGTCGATGCCGCTGGCCGGAGCCGTCGTGAACGTCACAAGACCGGTTGAGGTATCAACGGACCAGCCGGAAGCCTGCTCCGCCCCGTCGGTCGCCACCGTAACGGTTCCGGCCACCGGTTTTGTGATGCTGCGGGTCCAAGTTTGCGCGCCGGATGAATAGGCTTTCACCAGCTGGAAGGCCGTGGTCGCCCCGTCTCCCATGCCAATTGCCTGATCGGTTGCAGCAGGCGTGCCGGATGGCAAACACGATTTGTAATCGCCCCAATCCTTCCAGCGAAACCCGTAGAGCCGTCCGCCTCTCGCCTCGAAAAACGCCACCACGGCCGCCAGATCATCGGCGCGACGGATGCCATAGGCCGCGTCATAACGGCGGCGTGAATTAGCCCAGCTGGCATTCCTTTCCTCGTCGCCCGACGCCAGCTCGACAATCTGTGTGCGCAGCTCGGGGCCACCGCGTGCACCACGGCTGATATTGTCGGGAAAGCGGATTTCGTGAAACGCCATTAAGATTTATCCTTGTTCATGCTTCTTATCCAAAAAACCGGTTCCCACTTTTCGGGAAGCCCTCACATGCCCCTCCGGCCCATGGCGACAGCCCGGGCAATGTCGGCCGAGACCTGGGTGCGCGATTGCCGGAAGCTCTCGGCATTGCGGGTCTGGATATTAATGGTGATATTTTGACCGGAGCTTTGCCCGTAGCCTTGAGCTTCGTGCTGGTTCAACACCCGTTCTCCCTTTTGCAAGATGGCGGGCACTTCATCTGGACGCAGTCCTGCCCAGCCACCACCATGCATGCGCGGCGCACCGGTAAAGGCCATCGCGGGCACCATGCGTTGTGGCGCGGCGCTCCCGACCATACCGCCCGCGTGCAGCACCGGCGCAAAAATGCCGCCGAGATTGCCAAGCGCGCCCGACAAGGCATTGGCCAGCGGACCGAGGATGAACTTTCGCGCCGACAGTTTGGCAAGATCGGCGAGCAAGGACGTCACCAGTGAGCGGAAATCCAGCTTGCCGGTTTTGACGAATTCACCGATGGCGTTCTCGGCGCTGTTAAAGGCGCCGACCAGTGCGTTCCTGATGCCTTTTCCGACATTGGCGGCCTTGGTGGCGTAATTCTTGAGGGAATCCGCCGCCATGTCCCAGGCGGTTTTGGCAACCTCGGCCGCCGTGCGCGCTGCGCCCCCGGCACCCGTGACCACCTGTGACAGAGTTTCCGCAGCGGTGGTCGTGCCCGCAAGGCCGCTTTCGCCATCGGCGGCACTCGACGTCATCGCATCGCGGAGCGCCTGCATGGAGGTAAGCGGCGCGATCGCGGCTTTCGCCATTTCGCGGGAGGACGCCACCAGCCCGTCGGCGGCGTTCCTTGCATCCTCTGCCGTGGCCGCCATCTCGTAATAGGCGGACCCCGCCATGATCGCGGCATTGCCAATGGCCAGCATGGCACTGTCCATGCCCGGGATATTGGCGATCCCGCGTGTCATGGCGTGCAGGAAATCCGTCCATGTTTTCTGGATACCCGCCAGCATGGTCAGCCAACCGGCCTTGATCCTTGCCCAGACCGACGAGAGTGCCGCGCCGAGGGATTTGCCGCCTAGCTTGATGCGCTCCCAGACCTCGATGGCCACATTCTTCAGCAGCCGCATGGCCTCACCAAAACCACCGGCCCCTTTGACGAGGCGGCCGAACCAGTAGATCAGTTCTCCGACCCCGATGATCAGCGCGCCGATACCGGTGCGGATCAGGGCACCGCGCAGGGCAATGAGCGAGATCGACACGCCGCGAATGCCCAATGCGGCGCTGGCCAAGGAAATCACCAGCTTGCCACCCAGCACGGCGGCGAAGGTGGCGGCAATGGTGGCGATCTCGCCGATGTGGTTGAACAGGCCCTTGATGGCACGCCCGAGCGGGCCAGTGACCTTGCCGATGGCGGCCATGGCGTTGGCCATTGCCTCGAGTGCCGGAGCCGCTGCCACCGCCAGCTGATTGGCAATCCCGCGCCAGAGCAAACCCATGCGCGACAGGGCATCATTGGTGCGCTGGATCTGGGCGGCATCGCTTTCGGATACCGCCACGCCAAAATCTGCCACGTCCTGCGTGGCCTGGCGCAAGGTAGCGCTGTCGATACGGGTAAAGATCAGACCGGCACGCGACCCAAATATCTGTGAGGCCACAGCCGCTTGCTGGGCCGTGGGAATAAACCTGGCGATCGCGTCCTGAATGGCAGCCATCTTTTCATCGATCGGCAGCTTGGCGAGATCGGCGGCAGAGAGGTGCAACGCATCCAGTGCTTTCACCGCAGGACCGGTCCCCTGCGCCGCCTGGCTCAGACTCTTGGTCATCATGATCGTGGCCTGTTCAACCTCGCCCTGCGAAACTCCGGCCAGATCAGCCGCGCGTGCCAGCACCTGCATACTCGCCGTGGTGGTGCGCAAGGATGCTGCCAGTTTGGCTTGCTCGTCGATGGTTTTCAGGCCCGAGCGCACCATGGCAACACTGGCCGTAACGGCCGCCGCGGCCATGATGCCTGCGGCAATTTTGGCACGCCGTGCAAAGCGTGCGAGGCGCGCATTGGCGATCTCCATCTCGCGCGAAGCTTTTCCGAAACCCTTTTTTCCAGCATCACCGGTGCCTTCAAATTCAGCTTTGACCTGCTTGCCGCCCACGGCTGCAAGGCGCACAGATACGCGTTTCTCAGCCATTATTCTGGTCCATCTGTTCGTTGAGTTTGCGCACCATCACGGCCTCGATTGCAGGAAGGAATTCAGCAGTACCTATGGGGCAGGTTCCAAGGGCTGTAGCCATGGCCAGCGCCGCGCCCATGTCCCAGCCGATCACGCCACCGCTCGGGGCAACGCGCAGTTGGCCCCCAAGGCGCGCAACCAGATCCCAGACCTGCCAGCCCTCATAGCTTTGTGGCTGATTCAGGATTTGCGGGCAGTCTTCGCAGGTTCCGACGCAGGCTTGGCAGTATCCGTCGCCCCCGCCGAAGGCCCATTCGGCAAGGGCGCAGAGACGTTTTTTTCCGCGTCCAGCACCAGACCTTTGGCGACGTATTTGGTCTGGAATGCCTCGAATAGCGGCCAGACATCCAGCAGGGCTGAAATACCCTCGGGAGTAATTTGAATGATATTGCCGTCAGAGTCTCCGACGCCCTCCCAGTCGCGTGTGGCGTTGCGGGCCAGTGCCTTGGCAAACACCAGCGCACTTTCCTCGTCGGTAGTATCCTCGCTCAAAGTGGCCACCGCCGGATCATTGCGCGAGGCCACCATCATGGCCGTGGTCAAAGGTTGCAGATGCAGGCGAACACCGTGGCCAAGATCGAGCCACGCGGGTTCATTTGAAAGATCAAGACGGATCATGTTGTTCCTCAGTAGGTTGCGATGTCGTTGACAAGGGTGATGGTGCACATCTGCTCGGCACTGGCGTCATAGGCCGCCTGCCAGTCAAAGCTGGCCTGCACCCCCTGCGGCCCCTGAATCTCGATGCGGGGGCGCGGCAGATAGACGGCGTGGGCGGTGAAGGTCAGGCTTTCGCCGCTGCCAAGGCTGTAGGCGAATTCCAGTTCGGCAGGCGTGCCGTTCATCGCCTGGGTCATCAGCACCTGATCGGCAAAGCGCACATCCATCTTGCCGGTCAGTGCCGCAATGGACGGATCGGCCCCGTCGATACGCCCGTCCGAGCGGATGGTCTCGATCCGGTCGAGGTTATTGGCATATTGTATGTCGGCGGAAACGATATTGCCGAGGCTGGTGCCGTTGCGTTTGATCGAGCCGTTGAAATGGCCAAACCGTTGCAGGGTCCAACCGGTGGGGCTTCCGGCGGTCGTCGAGGTGGCAATTGCCTCGCCCTGCGCAATCAGTTTTGCGGTGGCGGTCAACAAGCCCGAGCGCTGCATCTGCCATGAGAGCTGATCCAGCACGCAGCCGGAATACATGGCATAGCGCGGCACCTCGGGCATGGCAGTTTCGATCGACAGACTCGGCAAGGTCCAGCTCCCCGACACAAACTCATGCGTATAGGGGCCCGTCCCGGTGGTGAGCGGATCCCCGAACGCGGCTTTCAGCCAGAAGCCAAACGCTTCCGCATCGATCGGAACCGCCACATCGCCGTCCGCCGTTACCGCATCCTTGATCGGGGCTGTTGGATCGCGGACATAGCCCAACAATTCCGAACCCAGAAGTGGTTGCTCCGCCCCCAGCGAGGTGCTGGCGAACGGCATCTGCATGTATCCGCTCAGCGGCGGTGTGCCATAGGATGTTTCGAACGCAGCCGCCATCAGCGACCGCGCCCCTTGTGCGCGTGCCATATTGTGTTTCCTTTGTTACGAAGAGAAAAATCAGCCGATGGAGTTCATTCCACGAGGGTCAGCCCAATGGATCAGCGGTGGTGTAGGTCAGAATGATGGGAACGATGGCCGCTTTCAGCGCTTCGGCTCCTTCGACAGGCAGATCAACCGGCTGCGGCGCTTCGGCCTCGACCCAGTCGCAAAGCCCACCAAGGGTGCGGTCGGTTGCGATTGCTGTGGCCAGTTCTGCCAACAACACATCAAACGCGGCGTCGCGGTCAGCCGGAGTCTTCCCCTGAACGATCACCTCGACCTCGGAGCGATGCTCGAAGTGATATTGTAGCGGCGACAGCGTCACTTCTGGTGTGCCGGGATCACCATCGCGTAGGATCAGCAACCCGCCAGTCGGGAGACGTTCGGGCAGAATCGCGCCGCGCAGTACGGTTGCAGCAGGCACGCTTTGCAGTGCCGCAAGCAGGGCCTGCAGGATGGTTTCTCTGGGTGTGGGCATGGGTTTGTCAGCCAGATGTAGTTACGGTTGTTTCACTTGTTATTGCGCGATTCATGTGCATATAGACAGGTAAGAAAAGGGAGAGACCCGATGGCAAATACCGCAAAAAAACTTGAACAAAACGGCCTCATGGATCGGCTTCCGACCGCCGAGGAAATCGACAGCGCCGCCCATGCCGCCACCGCAATTGCCGTGGCGATGGAGCTGGACGGGGGCCTCAAGGTTTCCGGCGAAAACGGTGATCCGGTCAAGATCGCCCCTGCGGTTGGCGAACTGATCATCGAGTTGCTCGGCCATGTCAGCAACGGCAACATGGTGACGCTGGTTCCAGTGGGCACCATGCTGACCACCCAGCAGGCGGCTGATATGCTGAATGTCTCGCGGCCCTATCTGACCGGACTTCTGAAGAAAGGCGAGATCGCCTTCGAGGAAGTCGGAAAACACCGGCGTGTCCCTCTGAAAGCCCTGATGGAATACAAGGAAAACAAGGCGCGCCGACAGGAAGAAACCCTGCGTGAACTGTCCCGGCTTGGTCAGGAATATGATCGGGCATGAGTTTTGTTGCCAATCCGTTTGTTGTCATTCTTGATGCCAATGTCCTCTACCCATTCCGGACGCGCGATGTGCTGTTCAGCTTTGCACAGGCGGGCCTGTTCAGGGCGCGGTTCACCGATGAAATC
>Ga0114931_10008817_pt1 | contig 12159 bp, 10 predicted proteins | sample 2SBtaG_FD_89579 | JGI IMG/M metagenome (GOLD analysis project Ga0114931, IMG submission 89579) | Deep subsurface microbial communities from Kolumbo volcano to uncover new lineages of life (NeLLi) - 2SBTROV14_V59a metaG | ecosystem: Environmental > Aquatic > Marine > Volcanic | place: Kolumbo...
CCGCGATAGAATTTGTTAATCTATGGCCCTTCGGCAGAGAACAGTTTTAAACAGCATTACAACTCCCGGGTTGCGCTGAATTTTATGTCCGGCCAGCGTTCTTCAGTCAGTTGCAAATTCACCCGGCTATTGGCCAAATAGACCAGATAACCACCGCCATCCTCGGCGAGATTTTCAAATACTTTGCGTTTAAAATCTTCCAGTTTCTGCGGGTTTTTGGCACTGATCCAGCGCGCGGTAACAATCGGTACAGCATCGTAAACGCATTCAACATTATATTCAGCCTTTAATCTGAAGGCCGTCACTTCAAACTGCAACACACCCACCGCCCCCAAAATCAGCGCATTGTTTTTTAACGGTTTAAATAACTGTGTTGCGCCTTCTTCGGTCAATTGCAGCAAGCCTTTTTGCAATGCTTTTGAGCGTAGCGGGTCTTTTAAAACAACGCGCCGGAACAATTCAGGGGCAAAATAAGGAATGCCGCCGAATTTCAGTGCTTCACCCTGCGTAAAGCTATCACCGACCTGGATCGTACCGTGATTATGCAGGCCGATAATATCGCCGCAATACGCTTCTGCAACATTTTTCCGGCTCGCGGCCTGAAAAGTAATGGCATTGCCCACCTGAATATTTTTTCCGATACGGACGTGATTGATTTTCATGCCCTTATCAAACCTTCCGGAACAAACACGAAGAAAGGCGATACGATCCCGGTGCGCAGGATCCATATTGGCCTGCACTTTAAAAACAAAGCCGCTAAACTTAGACTCTTCCGGGGCAACCAAACGCTGTTCAGCTTCCCTTGGTTTTGGCGAAGGGGCATAATCGGCAAAGGCATCCAGTAATTCAAGGATACCAAAATTATTGATCGCGGAACCGAAAAATACCGGCGTTTGCAGACCCTGCAGATAAGCCTCAGGATCAAATTCATGACTGGCCCCTTTAACCAACTCGATCTCCTCACGCAGTTCTTCCGCCTGATCACCGAGCAATTGCCCCAGCTTATTATTATGCAGCCCTTTAATGACCTCAGCTACGGCTATTTTACCACCATGACTGGCGCTAAACAGATGTACAGCATCCTCATACAGATGGTAAACACCCTTGAAACGTTTTCCCATACCGATTGGCCAGGTCATTGGCGCACAATCTATTTTTAGTATGCTTTCCACCTCATCCAGCAATTCTATGGGGTCCCGCCCTTCTCTATCCAGTTTATTAATAAAGGTAAGGATGGGTGTGTCACGCAAGCGACAGACTTCCATCAATTTAATGGTTCGGTCTTCAACGCCTTTGGCAACATCAATGACCATCAGGGCGGAATCGACTGCCGTCAGTGTGCGATAGGTGTCTTCAGAAAAATCCTCATGTCCGGGCGTGTCCAGCAGGTTAATAATACTGTTCTTATGTTCAAATTGCATGACCGATGTGGTAACAGATATTCCGCGCTGCTTTTCCATTTCCATCCAGTCGGAGGTGGCATGCCTTGCCGCCTTGCGCCCTTTTACCGAACCTGCGAGCTGTATGGCGCCGCTGAACAGAAGTAACTTTTCAGTAATCGTGGTTTTACCCGCATCGGGATGGGAAATTATAGCGAATGTACGCCGTCTCTGGATTTCGGAAATCAAATTTGCCATGGAGGATAAGTATGAATAAAACGTTGGAATTATAACGTATTATCCTTGGCAATGTATTTTCAATATAATAGATGTCCGGGAGGTTTTTTATGCGCTTATTAATCAAAATTTTACTTTTTACCCTTTTTTTATTGGCTGGTGGTTGTTCTAGCCTTTATTTCAGTGCGCTGGATTCGATCGGCATACCGAAACGTGACATCATGGTACATAGAGTTGAAGCGGCACGCGATACCCAACAGGAAACCAAAGCACAGTTTCGTTCTGCATTGGAAAAGTTTACCGCTTTAAGCCATTACCAGGGAGGTGAACTGGAGAGCGTTTATCAACAATTAAATGATGAATACGAGGCCAGTAAAGAAAAGGCCGAAGAAATTCGCAAACGAATTGCCGACATTCAAGAAGTTTCAGAGGCTTTGTTTGCTGAATGGGCAGAAGAAATTACCCAATATAGCAGCGCTACATTAAAACATAACAGCCAGCGTCAATTATCCAGGACCAAAAGTCAGTATGCGTTGCTCATTGCCAGTATGAAACGTGCAGAAGCAAAGATGGATCCGGTACTGGTGTTATTCAGGGATCAAGTATTATATTTAAAGCATAATCTTAATGCCCGGGCTATATCCGCTTTAAAAGGTGAACTGAAAAGTGTTGAAAGTGATGTTACAGTCTTGATCAAAGCCATGGAAAAATCAATAGATGAAGCGAATGCATTTATTCGCACAATCGAAGACTGATTATTTCCGGGTCTGGGTGCGCCACAAATTAACAATTTCATCAACATCCAATGTATCCGGGCCTTCCCGCCAGCCCGTGTAATAATCGACATCATTGCTTTTCGGCTCTGGATTGGGACGGTATATCTGAACCCGGGTTGGCAAGGGCGCCGCTTCACCCAGCACGAGGGCTTCACCACGACCCAGGGAAGTTAGAATATCAGTCAGATCGCCTTCCGCCTCGGGAACCAAACCCCTGACATAAGCCTGATCATCCGGGTTGGTGATGCGCAGACAAATAAAAGAACTGCATTGAGACAACATGGTTTCAGAAAGTTCTGTGGGCCGTTGGCTGATGACGCCAATAGAAACACCGTATTTCCTGCCCTCCTTGGCAATACGCTCCATCATTTTTTTTGTGCCTTCAAATTGTCCGCCTTTTTCCCGGGGGATATAGGCATGCGCTTCCTCGCAAATCAGCGTGATTGGAAATTCCCGGCGGCGTGGGTTCCAGTAATTGAATTCATAGGCCAGTCTTCCCACCTGCGCGGAGACGGCCGGGCGGACATCGGTGGGCACTGAACTTAAATCAATCACCGTTATATTAGTATGTTTACCGCTACGCAGCCCGATAAAATCACGCAACAGATCCGCCAAGGTTTCAGATTTATTGCGTTTTTTTGGTTTTAGCAGGAAATCATAGCGAACATCATTAAAGCGGCTCTGCATACGCACCAGAAATTCATCAAATTGACCAAACAAAGCACCTTTGACCTTACCGAAATCCTTTCTTTCCTCGTTAGCATTTTTAAATTGCCGGTACATTTCCACCAGCGAAAAATATACGGGGGTATCGATGGAAACAGAGGCCAAACCAATGTCTTTTGCGGTTTTACGTTTTAACTGCTGTAAAACCTCCCGCATAAAAGCCATTTGCATCGAAGCACCGTCATCGTCCCGATCAATAAACAGATCAACCAACTCCGCATAAGTCATCATCCAATACGGCATTTCCAGTTCCAGAGCATCGACATAATTGACCGTGTCTTTTGGAAAAGCCGAACGCAAAGTACCGTCATCGTCTTTCCAGCAGTACTCACCATGCAAATCCAGCATGATAATATGCGCTTTAGGCATCGCGCGGATGGTATGCTGAATCAGACTGGTGACCGTCCATGATTTACCGGAACCGGACTGACCGATGATGGCAAAGTGCCGCCCGAACAGGGCGCGTGGATCCAGACTCAGATGATAGTTTCTATGTACGGCCAATTGACCGATAAAGAATTCATATTCGCGGAATTTTGAGAAAATCGCATTGATTTCATGAATTCCAACGGCATAAACCTTGCCGCCAGGCGTAGGATAATGCCGGACACCACGGATAAACGTACCATTTTCCAAAATTTCACCAACCGGAATCAGGGAAATATAGCGATCGGTACAGCGTTCACCGTTTGCTGTGAAACGATCCTGCTCCCACATTTTATAAACCAACGCCAGAACGCCAACATGGGCCTGACGGATGATGACATAAGCGCCCAAATGACCGGCGAGTATTTCTTCTTCCCCCAGCGTTATAATGGGCACTTCGCTGGAATATTCAGGCACCATTCGGGCATCCATGCCATCACCACGGACTTCCGTTAGACTACCAATTAAAATACTGGATTGCAGCTCAGTCATGCTCACGCTCGATTAAATAAATGCTAAAGCAAGCTTAGTCGAGCTAAGGAAGTTTTCCAAGGGCATTGCTGTCTCTCGTTGGGCAGGATGCAAGAGGTTGCTTGATTACCGTACAAGTCGATGCAATATAAGTGCTTCCATTTTGAAGCGATGATGGTCGTTCTTAATGATCGTTAGGCGTTGTGAAATCATCCGTGAAGCTCTGCTTCAACAAGCTGCATCCTCCTATAAAATTATTCAAAATAAATACAAAATTTATTTTTCTATCCACTCATAAAGTTCAGTCAAGTTCGGATCACATTTGCAACAGGAAGTCCCACAAGCCGAATCCACCGACAGCTTGCGCACTCTGCCTTTTTTGATCCATTTCCCCAACATACCTCGCAGGGCATCGGCCTCCATACCGAAATGGTTTATCAAGTCAATCAATGCAACGCTATGCTGCTGTTGAAGATAGTCTCTCAAATCAGACAAAATCATCTTTTATGCCTTTCAAATTTGTAGATTCATTAGAATAGTTGCCGGTAATCCAAAAGCTGGCGATAAGCAGCGCAAAAATTGAAAATAACAACGCTATCCAAAAAACTGAATCTGCCGGATGTCTGGAAAAGGTCATTGCCTGATAGAAAACTGTTGCGATCATATAGGCGATCCCGGTCGTCCACAACACAACAAAAACAGCCCAAGACAAATTTGTTTCCCGAAATATGGCCGTTGTAGCGGCAACACAAGGCGCATAGAGCAAAATAAACAACAAATAGGCAAAAGCTCCAATTTTGCCATCAAAGCTTTTTTGCATCGCACCGAAAGTGCCTTTGGCTACAGCTTGCTGTTCAGCTGCGGCTTCAGCATCTTGAATATTGCCGATATCCAGCCCCAGAGGATCCAGCAGATTATTGGCGATTGCTGATAAATTAGTAGGAATCGTCATTGTCGCAGCCCATAAAGCTGCTTTTAAATCAAATTTCGAAGCAACCGTGCCGGTGCTGCCTTCGGCTTGTTCACTATACAATGCATTCAGGGTACCGACTACGGCTTCCTTCGCTAATAAACCCGTAAAGATGCCAACCGTTGCCGGCCAATTGTCCGTTGTTATACCCATCGGTCTAAAAACCGGCGTAAGGCTTCTGCCGATCTCACTCAGCATCGATTTTTCAGTATTTTCCTGGCCAAAACTTCCGTCAGTCCCTATAGAATTTAACACGTTAAGCACCAGCACCATGGGTACAATGACCTTGCCGGCATTGAAAAGAAAGGTTTTTAAACGGTCCCAGGTTTTCAACAATACACTGTATAATCTGGGTAGATGATAAGCCGGTAATTCCATGATAAAGGGAGTCACATCCCCTTTGAATAGAGTAAGCCGCATAATCAGTCCCGTTAAAACCGCTATCGTGATGCCAAATAAATACAAACCAAAAACCAGATTCTGGCCACCGACTGGAAAAAATGCAGCTGCAAACAGGGCATAAACCGGCAATCTGGCGCCACAGGACATAAACGGATTCATAATATTTGTTAAAATCCGGTCACGAGGATTCTCCAATGTCCGCGTCGCCATAATAGCGGGCACATTACACCCAAAACCGACAATCATGGGCACAAAAGATTTACCAGGCAGCCCCATCATACGCATAAACCGGTCCATAACAAAGGCGGCCCTTGCCATGTAACCCGAGTCTTCCAGTACCGATAAAAATAAAAACAGAAAACCGACGATTGGAATAAACGTTGCCACGACTTGTACACCACCTCCCAGACCATTGGTAAACAATACCGTTAACCATTCAGGGCAACCTGTTTCTGCCAGCAGCACACTTAAGCCATCAATCAGAAACGCACCGGTAAACTGGTCAAAAAAGTCAACAAAAGCAGTGCCAAAATTGATCGTAAACATGAACATTAAATACATGACCGCCAGAAAAACAGGAATACCCAGAAAACGATTCAAAACAATGCGATCAATTTGTTCTGTCGTGTATGCATTAACCTCTGTTTGCCTGGAAATGCAGCGCCGGGTAATTTGATTAACAAAACCGTAGCGGCCATCAGCGGCCAATATATCAATTTCATCTTCGGTCTTTTCTTCAACTAAATCTCTAATTTTTTGCGCATGGACCAAGGCTGCTTTTCCAGCAATCCGTTCAGCCAGCGTATCGCCTTCCAGCAATCTTAGTGACAGCCAGCGTAATGCACAATTGGACTCCCGGGCCTGTTGCACAAGCTGCAGGCTTAAGTCCTGTATGCCGGCCTCTAATTCCCCGGCATAAGAGATAACAACATCAGACAGTTTCGGCTGTGCTGCACAATTTTTAATTTCAGATTTCAGGGTATCGATACCTTTGTTTGAGGTTGCTGTAATGGCCACAACCGGACAACCCAGCAGTGCTGATAATTTCTTGATGTTCACTTCAATATTGCGCTGCTTCGCAACGTCCATCATATTTAAAGCCACGATCACCGGTACTTGCATCTCCAGCAGCTGTGCTGTTAAATACAGATTCCGTTCGATATTGGAAGCATCAAGAATATTTACAATTACGTCAGCACTTTTTGAAGCAACATAGTCTCTGGCGATTTTTTCATCCAGAGAAACTTCATCATCGGCGGATTCCAGCGAATAAGTCCCCGGTAAATCGACAACTTCATAGCTGTTACCCGCAAAAACATAAGTACCGGTTTTTTTTTCGACGGTAACACCCGGCCAATTGCCAACCTGCTGCCTGGAACCCGTCAATACATTAAACAGCGTCGTTTTACCACAATTAGGGTTGCCGACTACGCCGACAATTTTACTGTGATGCATTAAAGTTTCTCGATAACTAATGCTTCTGCCTCATGCTTCCGCAGTGTTAGTGAAAAGCCCCGTAATTTAATTTCCACAGGATCCCCCAGCGGAGCATAACGAACCACATTGAATTCCGTGCCCGGAGTTAAGCCCATAGCCAATAAACGTTTGCGATAAGCCTTGGAAGTACGATCAAAACCGACCACACGGGCCGAGTCGCCTACTGTCAGTTGTTTTAAATACTTAATCATTAACATAGTACACCGAACCTGCACTTTTCGTGATAATTGGAAACCCACGTGACTGCTGATTTTATGAGTCTTTATATCCTGGAGATAATTGGAATATTGTCAAGGATATGGCTATATTTCAATTATTTATAGCGCACAATTAATCAGCAACTAAATTTATACCTGAATCCGTGACTTCACTTCGGCACCTGCTCTTGATTACACAGCGCTTAAAAATACCCACTTAATCAATGGGTGAAGCTAAGATTTTTTTAAGCGCTGTGAAACCCATAGCTTGCACCCTGCTATACACATTAAAGACACGGATTCAGATTAAAGAGAATAAACACTATTAATAACTATTCTCATTTGCAATAAATATAACACATATTACCCTGGCTTGCAAAATGCCTGCTTTGAAATTTAACCCTGTTCTTACTTTATAACGAATTTCTCCCTGTTTTCTAAGGGAAATACCGAACAATTCACATTATGATTGTTGGCGGAAACAACGGACGATTCATTTTTGGCAAGTGCAACTAGAATTTTGGTGTTACAAAAATTAAATAAGCCCTTGAATAACAGATAATAATGATCTCTAAAAGCCTGTTAATAAGCGAATAGAGTAAGCATAAATCGATCTTCATTACCCGCTCCAAGCATTAATCTTTTACAAAAAAGCGGTATTTTAATCGGTGAAGCATAGCGTGGGCGGGATTATAAAAACACAGAGACCATACAGGATGGCAACTGCTGAATCATTCGGACGGTCAAGGATACGGTTTTCTATGGTTTAATTTTTACCGGGAACAGCAAGCTGGAATAGTTGCGCAGCTTGCTATCGAAAAATCAACGCCCTAATTAAGATAGTCTGCAGCCGTGGTCGCGCAAACTATATAACGTCTGGCAATTTATGTTAACTTCAAATCAAATCCACAACTCTCATCGCCCAACCCTCCAATACAGGTAATCTCATTGGCATGGACACGTTTGCCGGTAATAATTTCTACCGCGCCGGCAATAAGACCACCTTCAAATTGACAAAGGGGTCGTCCTACCGGTTCCAGGCCACTGCAGGTAATGCATTCATAGACATCAACATGGATATTAAATTCAGTTGCCAGCGGAACTTCAATCACGCCGATTTTAAGATCAGCACAAAGTTGTAAAAAATCATCGAGTTTTTTTATACCGAGTGAGCCGCCAAGTCTTTTACCGGCCAGATAGGCAGTACCGGCTGCTCCGCGCCCGAGGATATCTTCCAGAGCGACCAGTCTTAATAACCGGTATAAAGCAACACCTGCATCATTACCCAGTGTAGGCCTGACGATTTTAAGCGCATTATCGACATCAACGTGATGATATAAGGTATTTATTTTTTCTTCAACAATCATAAACTTATCCTAATAATATATTCAGTCAAGTTTTGCAAAACCTAGCAAAACCCGGGCGTTGTGAAAAATAATGGCCGTTATAAATCCCAATGCACAGCCAGAGGCCCCTATTTTAAGGCTATTATGCTGCTGCACTAATAGAAACATTCAGTATTCCAGCAAAACCGGAACAATACAGTATTTTTTATGATCCAATGCGACTCTAAACTTTATCAATCATTTGTTCCAGTTGGTTTATGGCGCGTTTCAATTCGAGAAATATTAATCCCAGTTTAACTTTTGCTGCAACCAGAACAACCAATGATGCATTTTCGCCAACCGCATTAACGATTACATAACCGTTATGAGAGCGCACGTAAAGCTGTTGCATTTCTGAATTCATCAACTCTGCAGAAATTCTTTCTCCCACACCGAGCATCGATGACGCCATACCGCCAAATAAATCCTCATCAACCCTGTGCGGCATTACTTTTGCGATAAGCACCCCATCAATACTAATAACGGCCCCACCCATTATTTCAGGTGTGCTGTTTTTAAGCCTGTTTAAAACATCGGTTATTTCATTGGTCATATTGGCAGCCACTGCATATTGGTAAATACACCAGACATTAGTAGTATAAATTATGCCGTTTTCTTGAAAGTACAAGAATTAAAACATTGAGAGCGCTATCACATATTACCTGCATAAATTTAACCAAGAAAGATCAGTTGGCCGCGAAATTATAGTAAAACCCATAGCTTGCACTATAATTCCATTCTCAATTGACTTTTTCAGGTTCAATGAAGAGGCGGATCAGTCACTGTTGCTGCGCTTCGTACCTCAGCATATAGCCGTAACGCCCTCTAAGTATTAAACAACTAAAAATTTGCGCCTCTACTTATTCAAAGGGATGTTCTAACATGATGGTTTCATTTCTTTCCGGACCGGTTGAAAGTATAGTAATTTTGACGCCAAGTAGTTGTTCAATCCTTTTGATATAATTTATAGCATTGACGGGCAACCGCTCCATTTCTGTAACGCCTGCCGTGGAATCACTCCAGCCTGGCATTTCTTCAACGATAGCTTCACAATTCGCATATATATCGGCGTCTAAAGGCGCCGTTTCGGTAATGACCCCATCAATACGATAGGCATTGCATATTCCCACTTTTTCCAGTCCGTCCAACACATCCAGTTTGGTAAGACAAATCCCACTCAGACTGTTCAGCTGTACGGATTTGCGCATCGCAACTGCGTCAAACCAGCCGGTACGGCGTTTTCGCCCGGTGGTTGCACCGAATTCGTGGCCTTTTACACTCAAATGCTCGCCAAAATGATCATTAAGTTCAGTAGGAAAAGGTCCATTACCGACCCGGGTTGAATACGCTTTAGTAATCCCCAAAACATAATCGATCTTTAATGGACCAATGCCCGTACCGGTTGCTGCTCCACCCGCTGTCGTCGTGGAGGAAGTCACAAAAGGATAAGTGCCATGATCAATATCAAGCAAAGCACCTTGCGCACCTTCGAACAGCAAATTTTGTCCTTTATTCAGCATCGCATGTAAATCTTCACCAACATCACTTAGCATAGGTTTTATTTGTTCACCCATAGACAACGATTCATCCAGCATTTGCTGAAAATCAAGGGTATCTTCGTGGTAAAAATTTTTAAGCATAAAATTATGCAGGCAAAGCAATTCTTCCAGCTTTTCCGCAAAAAGAGCAGGATTGTTAAAATCGCCTGCCCGCAACCCTCTTCTGGCTACTTTGTCCTCATAGGCCGGCCCAATACCTCGCCCGGTCGTGCCTATCGCTTTGTGACCCTTGGCTGCTTCCCTGGCCTGATCAACGACAATATGGACAGGTAATATTAATGCACAGGCCGCACTGATTTTAAGCCGCTCTTTTACCCTAATTCCTGCCGCTTCCAACAAATCAATTTCCTGCAACAGGGCCTGCGGTGACAGGACGACACCATTACCAATCATGCACTGCACCTGCTCGCGCAATATCCCAGATGGAATCAAATGCAACACCGTGGTTTTCCCCTGGATGACCAGGGTATGACCGGCATTGTGTCCGCCTTGAAAGCGAACGACTGCATCTGCTTTCTCGGTCAGCAAATCGACTAATTTACCCTTGCCTTCATCGCCCCACTGTGTACCAATTACAACGACATTCTTACCCATTATGTTTCCAGATTCTTTTTAATCCAACCCTGTTCAGTTTTGCTAATTACCGCTGTACAATTTAGCTGCTCAACACCCACAGTTGCCTGACCTGGAAGTTGCTGAATCACAACATTTCCACGGGCGCGCAAATCCCTGATTAATTCTGATAATTCCGGGTCATCTGCATAAGGCGCCAGAATCCTGGGTGGTATTTTATGTTGTTCAGAATGATAGTTTAATACCGACAATAATTTTAAATCTGAACTGAAGCCTGTGGCAGGACGCGCCCGTCCAAATACTTCACCAATATTATCATAACGGCCACCCCTGGCAATTTCTCTGCCAACCGAAGGGACAAAGGCCGCAAAAACCACCCCGGTATGGTAGTAATAGCCCCTTAATTCAGCCATATCAAAACTGATTGGTAAATTTGGAAAGCACTTATTTAATTGTAGAGTAAGATATTCTAAATCGGCCAATGCAACCGTTAATGCATCATGATCCAACGTTAATAATTGTGCCGTTTTTTGTATCACTTCCGGCCCGCCATTGAGTTCTGGCAGCAGCAAAAAAATCGCCTTTAATTGTTCATCAATTGCTAATTCGGCCATCAATGCCTTGAGCTCAGCTTTCGATTTGCGCTGCAAAATATCAAATAAAGCTGATTCCTGCTGCTCATTCAGGCCGGCCAACTGGGTCAAGCCTCTGAATATACCGACATGTCCAAGATCAAGATGCACATTTTCAACACCTGCCAGGGCCAGTGTTTCTAACATCAGCTGGATTATCTCAAAATCGCTTTCAATGCCCGCATGACCGTATAATTCCGCGCCAATCTGCATGGGACTGCGGGTTTTTTCCAAAGGGTCGCCGCGGGTATGAAGAATTGTACCGGCATAACATAACCGGGTAGGCCCTTGCTGCCGCAGATGATGAGCATCAATACGGGCAACCTGCGGTGTCATGTCAGCTCGGATTCCCAGCACCTGACCGCTAAGCTGATCAATTAATTTAAACGTTTGCAAATCCAAATCATGGCCGCTACCCGTCAGCAAGGAGTCCAGATATTCAATCATTGGGGGAATGACTAATTCATAGCCCCATCTGGCAAAGGTGTCTAATAATTTTCGACGCAGACTTTCCAACCGTTTTGCCTGATCCGGTAAAAGTTCTTCAAAGCCTTCAGGTAAAAGCCAGGGGTCTGTTTTCAACATTAAAGTTTCACTCAAACAAAACGCCCCGTATTTTACGGAGCGTTTTTAAAAGGATTAATTTAAAAAAGACTGAAACTATTCAGCAAATTTCAAAATAAGAATGTAAATTGTTGATCTATATAAAATAAAAGACATATCAACAATTGTAATCAGTCCTCACGAACTGTCATTTCGACCAGAGGGAGAAATCTTTCGCGAGTACTATGCCGGCATTCTGAAGATTCCTTGTTTCACCCGGAATGACAAAACTCGCTGAATAGTTACTATAGCTGTATTATTTCTGTTTCTTAAAATATTTAAGGAAATCAGAATCAGAATCGATAACCAGTTTATCACCCGCTCGC
>Ga0114931_10008818_pt1 | contig 12158 bp, 8 predicted proteins | sample 2SBtaG_FD_89579 | JGI IMG/M metagenome (GOLD analysis project Ga0114931, IMG submission 89579) | Deep subsurface microbial communities from Kolumbo volcano to uncover new lineages of life (NeLLi) - 2SBTROV14_V59a metaG | ecosystem: Environmental > Aquatic > Marine > Volcanic | place: Kolumbo...
CCAAGTCAGGGTCCGCAAGCGCGGCGGCGCGGCCAAGTCTTTTTGGGGCAAGGAAATGCGGCGGTGGAGGTGGACGGATCAGTCAGGTGTGTGGGTTACAGGGTGCCGACAACTTTTTTTTGCTGGGTGATGAGTTCCTTGATGCCTTTGTCCGCCAGGGCCAGCATCCCGGCCAGTTGTTTGTCGTCAAAGGGGTGGCTCTCCGCGGTGCCCTGGATTTCCACGAATTTCCCGGAAGCGGTTTTGACGACGTTCAAATCCACGCCGGCGGTGGAATCCTCGGAATAGTCGAGATCGAGGAGTTTTTTCTCGTTGACGATGCCGACGCTGACGGCGGCGACGAAATCCTTGAGGGGAATGGTGTCGATGATTTTTTCTTTTTTGAGGGCTTTCAGGGCCAGGCAGAACGCGGTAAAGGCGCCGGTGATGGAGGCGCACCGGGTGCCGCCGTCCGCCTGGATGACGTCGCAATCGAGCCAGACCGTCCGTTCGCCCAGGGCCTGCAGGTCGGTGACGGCGCGTATGGCGCGGCCCACCAGCCGCTGAATTTCCTGGGTTCTCCCGGAAAGTTTGCCGCGGGCGGCTTCGCGGATCGTGCGGCTATGGGTGGCGCCGGGGAGCATGGAATACTCGGCGGTGACCCAGCCGCGGTTCTCACCCCGCATGAAGGGTGGCACTTTCTCCTCGACGCTGGCGGTGCAGATGACTTTCGTATGCCCCATTTGCATGAGAACGGAACCGCGCGGATGGGAGATATAGTGTTTCGTGATTTTTATTTTTCGCATTTCGTTGCTGACTCGTCCGTCGTTTCTTTGCATGGGTGACTCCAAATGACTGCGCAATGCTGATGGGATGGATGATAATCGGTAACATACCAACTATTAAGTGATTTATCAATCCCACAAGTGGGTTCGATTCCCCGTGGCTTGCCACGTCTCTTAAATGAAAATCCTTATCGGATACCCCGTCCGCTTGCGGCGGGGTCGTTCATTGGTGCATGGAAAAATCGCGACCACGCCGGTGCCGGCGTTGTCTCCGGTTGCCGTCGTTTTTTCGTTGGGCCGGGCAAAGTTTCGTTTGCTCCGGCACCGCTCTTGTTGTGCCGTCCGGGCAATTTTGTTAGTATAGAACTCGTTAAAAATCAATGAGGCTTTCAAAAAATCCGATGGATTCCTATTTTGAGCAGGATGTTAAGCTGGTGGGCACGTTGTAGGTCAAGGGCGATGTCCATTTTGAAGCGGAACTGGAAGGGGAAGTTTTTTCCACCGACCACTTTATCGTCGGCAAGGGGGGAAAGGTTTTCGGTGATATCAAAACTTACAATGTCACCAACATGGGCAAAGTCCGCGGTAATATTTACGCGGAAAACAAGGTCTCCCTGGCCAGCGAGAGCAGCTTGGTCGGGGACATTTCAACCTTTCATCTGGTGATCGACGAAGGCTCCAGTTTTGAGGGTGGATGTAAAATGATCGATGCCCCCGCCAGAGCACCGGAGGAAAAACGCACTGTCAATCCTGCCGCGCCGCCACGGCAGAAAAAGTTTGCTTCTTCTCCGATGCGAATCAACTTCAATGTCAAAGCGGTGGTCGGCGTCATTTTTCTGGTGGCGCTTGGGGTCGGCCTGTTTTATCCAAAATTATCCACCGACAAACAGGATCTCTCCATATCGAAGGGATACGCTTTACTCGCGGAAAACAAGCTTGCCGCCGCGGAGGCGGAGTTTAAAAAGGCTCTGGAAACTCCCGACGACAACGCGCAGAGCCATGCCGGCCTGGGGGAGGTTTACTTTAGCAAAAATCAGTTCGCCAAGGCATCCGACCAGTTTCAAAAGTCGATTGAGCTGAACCCCTCGGAAAGTTCCTACCACCTCAAGCTGGCGAAAACGCAGGACGCCATGGGGCAATTGAAGAAGGCCAAGAGCACTTATCAAACGGTTATCGATATCGACCCGACCAACTCACAAGCGTTTTATGGCCTGGGGCTGGTGCAGCTCAAGGAAAACGCTCCGGACAAGGCAATCGCCAGCTTGGCCATGGCCGTCAAACTGGATCCTGGTTTTTACGCATCTCACAAAGCGCTCAGCGACCTGTACGCCGAGCAAGGGGAACTGCCTCAAGCTATCGAGGAAATCCGGGAAGCCATTCGCTTGAAGAAAGAGGACCCTGTGCTGCATTTGTCCCTGGGAAACCTGCTTCTCAAAACGCGGCAGGAAGAAGAGGCGGTTAAGGAATTCAAGACGGTGACCAAACTGTTTCCGCGCAACTTTCTGGCGCAGATTCGCCTGGCAGACTGGTATTTTCAGAAAGGCGTGCTGGATGAGTCCTTAAAATATTATCAGGCTGCCGAGTCGCTGGAACCAAAGAACGTTCAGGTTTATTTGCAACTGGGAAAAATCCATCTGGACCAGGGAAAGCGGCAAAAAGCAAGGGAAGCGTTTGAAAAAGCCATGAACCTGGATCCGAAAAACGGTGAGACCTTTTTTTATCTTGGCCGGTTGTTTGCCGCCGAAGGAAAATGGGACGAGGCGTTGCCGGCGCTGAAAAACGCAATCAAGTTAAACTACCAAAACCGGGACGTTCATTTTGAACTGGGGAAAGTTTTACTGGCCCAGGGGGCGTCCGGGCGGGCCGCCGAGGAATTCAAAAAGGCGCTGCCGGCCCAGCCGCGGGACGCCCGGCGGCATGTGTATCTGGCAACGGCCTTGATCGATAGCGGCAAACTGGATTCCGCCGTCGAGGTGCTCAACACGGCGGCGCGAATCGAACCGAAAAACGGCCAGGTTTTTTACAAGCTGTGCCACGCTTTCAGCAAGAAAGGTTACTACACCGTGGCTATCGGCCAGTGCAAGAAGGCAATACAATCGCGTGACGATTTTTTCGATGCCATGAACCGCCTGGCCTGGCTTTATGCCAAAAAAAGGGTGAACCTGGATGAGGCTATGCTGCTTTCCAACAAAACCCTGGCGGCTTATCCCAACAAACCGGAATATATAGACACCCTCTCTGAAATTTATTATGTCAAGGGCGAGAAACAGCTTGCCATCAACAACATTCGAACGGCGATCAAGCTTGCGCCGAACGAACCGTATTACAAAAAACAATTGTGGAAATTTCGCAACATCAAGCTCAATCCCCAGGCGTCCGCCGTCAGATGATCCCCATGGTTTTCGCGCCGATATAGGCGGCGTAGCAAATCAGCAGCAGGGCGCCATCCAACTTGGAAAGTCCGTGATCGATCCTTAGAAAAATCAGGAACAGGCAGGTCAAGCCGGTGCTGATGACAAGATCGGGATGGATGGGTTCCTTGATGTGCAGGGGATGAACGATGGCGGTGGCGCCAAGGACCATCAAAATATTAAAGATGTTGCTGCCATAAATATTGCCGATGGCCATTTCGCTGTGTCCCCGGCAGGCGGCGATCATCGAAGCGACAATTTCCGGCAGACTCGTTCCCACGGCTATGATTGTTATGCCAATCAGCCATTCGCTGACGCCGAACGCCCGGGCCACGCCGATGCTGCCTTGAACCAGCCAGTTGGCACCGGAAACCAGCAGGCATAACCCCACGGCGATGAGAAGAAGCTGGACGCCCATGCCGCTTTGCGCGAAGTATTTCCCCGTCTCCTCGATTTCCATTTCCGTCTCTTCTCGTTTGCGGAATGCCATCCAGAGATAGACGGCCAGGAGGAACAACAACAGGAGTCCTTCGTGGAAACTCAGCTGGAGGTCCCAGACCAGATACAAAATCAAAAAGGTGACAAACAGCAGAGAGGGGGTTTCCTGCTTGAAGCGAAGTTTCTCGATGAACAGGGGAGTCAGCAGGGCGGTGGCTCCCAGGACCAGGCACACGTTGGCGATATTGCTTCCAATGACGTTGCCCAGCGCCATTTCCGGCGCGTCTTTGAGGGCCGCGGAGATGCTTACCGCCAATTCGGGCGAAGAGGTTCCAAAGCCTATCACCGTCGCACCGATTACAAATGTGCTGATGCGGAATCTTTGGGCGATGCGGACGCTTCCGGTTACGAGAATCTCGCCACCCAGGAAAAGCAGGGCTACGCCGAGTACGATGAGCAACAGATCGGTTTGCATTCACGCTCCTCAGTTATCGATAGCAGAAATATAAAGGAATTTTATCCTGACTTAAAGGCTTAAAGAAAAAACTTCGCGGATATCGGCGCGGAGGCTGGGTTTGCAAGGACTCTAAGATGCAGCCGGTCCGTCCTGCATAATTTTTATTGCCTGGTCCAGCTGGGCGTGGCGTCCGAAAATCATGACGATGTCACCCGTCTGAAAACGAAAGTTGCCGTCCGGGTTGGCGTGGAGGTCGTCCCGGCGGATGACGGCAATCAGCCGGGCCTGTGTCCGGGTGTTTAATTCAAGCTCCTGAAGCGTCTTGCGATTGGACCAGGAATCTTCGAGGACGTAAAAGGATTCGGTCAGGCTGGCCGCTAAGTAGGTGGAAAACTTTCTTAACCGTTCCAGGTTCAATGAAAGGCCGCGGAACATGCTGTAGCCTTCCAACCGGGCAATTTCCACTTGCTGTTCGATGATGTTTTGCGGGATATGAAATTCCTTCAACACCCGGGAAAATATCTCGATGGAAGTTTCGAATTCTTCGGGGATGACTTGGTCCGCGCCGGCGGCGTTCAATTCCTCCACCTGGCCGGCAAACCGGGTTCTGACCAGGATGTAAATATCGGGATTCAGGCGGCGGGCCAGTTTGACTCCCTGCTCGGCGGCCGCGTGGTCGGAAATGGAAAAGACAATCATGCGGGCTTGCTGGATTTCGGCGCGCAACAAGGTTTCGCTGTGCGTGGCATCGCCGTAATGTGCCGGCATTTCCTCGACCAGGGCTTGCTTGATTCGTTCGCCGTCCAACTCAAGCACTAAAAAGGGGATGTGGGTTTCCCTGAGCACACGCGCCAGGTTGCGCCCGACGAGGCCGCAGCCGGCTATGATGACGTGTCCGGCCCGGCCTTCTTTTTCACGGCTGGCGGGTTCGGTCTCCGGAGCCGCGCCGAAACGGGACAGCAACCTGATCGAAATTTTCGAGGACATTTGGATCAAAATCGGCGCCGCCAGCATGGAAAGGATGGATACGATCAAAAAAGACTGATACAACTGCTCCGAGAACAAACCTTTGCCCAGGGCCAGGCCGGCCAGCAATAATGAAAACTCCCCGACTTGCGCGAGCCGGATTCCCACGACAAAGGCAATCCGCAAGGGGCTTTTCGTCAACAGGCAGGCGAGCAGAGTGAGAACGGTTTTGACCGCGATCACCGCCACCGCCAGCCCCAAATAAGTGAAAATTGAATCGAAAAAGATGCTGACCTGCAGCAGCATCCCCACGGAAATAAAGAAAACGCTGCCGAAGTAATCCTTCAAGGGAAGGATGTCCAGAATGATTTGATGGTTATACTCGGAATCGGAAAGAATCAGTCCGGCGATGAATGCGCCCATGGCCAGGGATAATCCCGCGGTATGGGACAGCCAGCCTGTTCCGAGAATGAGCAAAATCACAAAAAGAGTGAGGTGCTCCTTGCTTCCCATGCGGGCTATAAATTCCAGGGTCCTGGGAACGGCCAAACGGGAGAAGAAAAAAATGGCAACAACCGCTGCCAGAGATTCCAACAGAGCCAAACTCAAATCCATTGGAGACAATCCGGTGGTTTGGCCCAACAGGGGAATGATGAGCATGATCGGGACGACGCAAAGGTCCTGAAAGAGCAGGGCGCCGATACAGATTTTTCCGTGCAGGGTGTCGATTTCCGCCTGGTCGGTAATCATCTTCAAGACAATGGCCGTGCTGCTGAGCGCCGCCAGCAGGCCGATCAGGATTCCCTGGGAACGGGGAAATCCCATGCTCTCGAAAATAAGAAAAATGACCAGGCCGGTGAACAGCATTTGCAGGGCACCACAACCGACAACCGAGACAAGGTTTTTCAGCATGTGGCGCAGGGAAAACTCCAGCCCAATGACAAACAGAAGCAAGACAACGCCGATTTCCGCCAGCGCCTCCACGGACCGGGAATCATGGATCCAGCGCAATCCATTGGGGCCAATGAGAATGCCGGCGATCAGGAATCCCATTACCGAGGGCAGTTTGACTTTGTGAAATGCGATGTTGATCGGAAGGGAAACCAGCAAGAGAATGAGCAAATCTTGAATGAGGCCGAATTCCTGCACCGTTCAACCTATGAAGAAGAAATTGAAGAAAATGAAAGGATATGAGTCAGAATATGATAAGAGGAAAAAGGAAGTTTTGATACCGCTTTTTTGAAGCTTCGGGGAGAGACGCGGTGCGGATGGATCGGGAAAGCGCCTGGCTTCGGGGAAACAACCGTGACGAAAAGCCTGTCGGGCGGTCAACCGACGGTTCGGATGAACGCTTTTTTGTAACCGAGATGTTCCATCTTGTCGCGGGTGGAACGGGCTTCTTCCTTGGTTCGAAAGGTGCCCAGTTGAACCACGTAGTTGGTGGACGGCATTTTTAATTTCTTTATGCCGGACAGAAAACCTTTAAGGCTCAATCGATCCTGCAACAGATTCGCCTGGTCTCTGGTTTTGAATTTTCCCAGAATGAATGTATAACGGTTGCCGTCTTTTTTCAGGATAGGGTTGAATCCCGCTTGTTTCAATTCTGCAAAAGGTTCCCGGGTGCTGTTTTTACTTTTATAAGATCCAACAAAAACCACATTCATCAACCGGTGAGTGGGGCGGGATTGAATGGCCGGGTCCAGACCCTTGGCTTTCAGCATTTTCACAAATCTGTCGGCGTTGGTTTTAATGGAGAAGACCCCCACCTGCACCCAATAACCTTTTTGGGGTAACGGGTCAGTCCGTTTTTTTGGTTTCGGTTTGTTTCCGGCTTTAGCAATGGGCGTGCGGGTTTTCCTGGCCGCAACTTTTTTTACCGAGGTTTTAATTTTTGCCTTGGCAACATTCTTTTTTGCAACAACAGGTTTGCCGGCGGCCGGGGCTTTCGTCTTTGCCTCGGCCGGTTTTTTTACGGCCTTGTTGTTTTTGGCGGCGGAGATATTCTTTGGGTTCTCCGGCGGTTGGAAGAGATTCGTTTCGGCAGGAACGCCAATCGCTTTTTGGGTTGCCGGTTTCGAGACCGCGGGTTTTGGCGGATTCAAAGGCAAGGGAATTGGCTTGGCTTCGGCCGGGTTCCGGGCCACTTGCGGTTTTTCAGGCGGGGGAGATGTTTGCTCCTCGAACGGCATGTTGACTCCCAAATAAATAAAGAGCAGCAAGCCCGCCCCAACCAGGGAGATGAGAAACAGCCGGGTATTTTTGGATCTTATTTTATGCTCCGCCTCGAGTTCCGCCTCGATTTCAGCGTCCTCGATCAAATCTTCGACCCGCTTGTTGTATCGATTGGTTTCTTCGGGGTAATCGGTCGCCATGTCTGATTTGGTTAGCGGTCAAAAAATAGTTTATGATGGGTTGCCGGGCCGGATGTCGGATCTTCCGCGAATACCGGGTGGTTTTGGAACCGAGAGGAATGAGAATAAAAGGAGTGTTACAATTGCGGAAGCTCAAATAGCCGATGCTGAATTTTCGTTCATGAACACGACTAAACCGTAAAGCAGTATATCGGCGAACTTTGTGAGTGTCAAGAGCAGCGCCATGGAAACGATGGTTTGACAAACCCTCGGCATGGGAATTTTGTTTTGGTGAAATCATCCTGATGGAACACAGCGAAAACCTCGACATCGATCTCTCGTCAAACTTGGGCAAGCTGGCGTTGGACAACCCCGTTATCGCCGCTTCGGGAACATTCGGTTACGGTTTGGAGTTTGCCGATTTTCTCGATCTGAACCGGCTGGGAGGGTTTTGCACGAAAGGCCTGTCGTTGCAGCCGCGAATCGGCAACCCGGCGCCCCGTGTGGTGGAAACCGCCGCCGGAATGCTGAATGCCATCGGCCTGGAAAACATCGGCCTGGATCAATTCGTTCAGGAAAAACTTCCCCGGCTTGAGCGTTACCGCACCCGGCTCATCGTAAACTTTTTTGGCGACACGTTGGATGAATACGTGGAGATGGCGCGGGCCTTGTCGGTGCTGGAACGGGTCGACGCGCTGGAAATGAATATTTCTTGCCCCAACGTATCCGAGGGCGGCACGTACTTCAGCAGCAACCCGGACATTGTCCGGCAAGTGGTGGGCGCGGTCCGCGGGGCGGCGAAAAAATTTTTGATCGTCAAGCTATCGCCCAACGTCGCCGATATCGCGGAGATCGCCCGCGCCGCCGAGGAGGGCGGAGCCGATGCCGTTTCACTGATCAACACCCTCACCGGCATGGCCTTCGACCCGGAAACCGGTAAACCGGCTCTGGGAAACCTTACCGGCGGGTTGTCCGGGCCGACGGTCAAACCCGTCGCCTTACGCATGGTTTACGAAGCCGTGCGCGCGGTGAAAATTCCCGTCATCGGCATGGGCGGCATTGCATCCACCCGGGACGCGTTGGAGTTCCTGATGGCGGGGGCGGACGCCGTGCAGGTCGGCACCGCCAATTTCTTTGACCCGGCAATCACGATCAAGATCATCGAGGGCCTGAAACGCCATTGCCGGGACCGGGGTGTGAAAAAGCTTTCCGACCTGGCGCCGCAAGAACGGCGTCAAGGCTCCGGACAATAATCCAAAAAGAGGACCGCCGTACCCAGACCGACCCGGTACAATGAGACAAATCACCAGGTAATGCGCCGGCGCATGGCTTCCGGCGACCGCTTTTGCCGTAAGGCGTCGAACCCTGGTGTGACATAATAATTGAAAATTTTCCGCAGCAATCTACGCGGAATACGTTTGCCTTGTGTTTTCATGCAAGCCCGCAGTCGAATGAACGGCCCCGCCGCAAGCGGACGGGGTATCCTATAAGAATTTTTATTTAAGAGCCGTGGCAAGCCACGGGGAATAAAACCCACTTGTGGGATTTGATTTTGGAATTCCTATGCCTTGCCGCGTTTATTCAAAAACCGTTTCGGCCCTGTTCCTGCTGCTTTTTATGTGCGCGTGCGCGGCTTCGCGGCATACGACTCAGATGCACCGCGTTAAAGCCGGGTTTTCCGGGTCCGCTGCCGCAACCTCGGGCCAGGACAACTATCTTCGGGAACTGGAAAAGAAGGTTTACGCTTCGGCATCGGCAGGGAAGTTCAAAAGTCATACCGATCCCGTGGAGCTTCTGGAACTGGGAGCCGCTTACGATTACCAGGGTGAATTTAAAAAAAGCAACAAGGTGCTTGAAGAGGCCTACCGGATTTATAATGCCCAGGAGGAACGGGCGATCGTCAGCTTGTCGGCAATTTCCACACAAATCGGCGAAGCCTCCATTTCCGAGGGTATGGGAGACTATCAACTCGCCAATTATGAAAAAGTGCTTCTACACAGTTTGAAGGCGATGAATTACCTGATGCAGGGCGATCCGGCCGCCGCCCGCGTGGAAATCGAACGCGCCTATATAAGGCAAAAATTGATCCGGGAACGCTCCGGAATGGAGTTGGCAAAGGCCAAGGCGTCTTATGACCGGACCATCCAAAGAGCGGAAAATGCGTCCCGCAGCCGCCGGGGCGGCGTCAATTTAAGAAACACGTTCAGTCCCGACACTATGATAGCCGAAGGCCGGTTGTCCTCCCGCGATATGAAGATGACGCAAAACCTCCGCAGCTCTTACGAAAACGCTTTCACCGAGGTCCTGTCATCGGTGGTTTACGGCTTGAACGGCGAGCTGGACAATTCCCTGCCCCCCTTGAGGCGGGCGGTTGAAATTTCCAACAACCCTTTTGTCCGGCGGGATAAAATCCGCCTGGAAGCCATCGAAGACGGACAGCCTCGAGCGGTCAAGGATAATTTTTATTTGTTCGTCTTTGCGGGCTACGCTCCGGAAAAACGAAAACAATCCATCATGCTGCTCAATCCCTGGACGGGAGCGCTCAACAAGGTGTCCTACGGCAAACCGGTTCTTCAGCCCTCGGCGGTAACCCGCGTGGATGTGCTCGATGCCGACGGCAACCGTATCGACTCCGCGCCGCTGCTCTCCCGCGTCAGCGCCCTGGCCTTGAAGGATTACGATGAGAAACTCCCCATCATCGCCATGAAGGCCATGAGCCGCCTGATCGTCCAGTCGATCAAGGATTATAAATTGCGGGAGAACATGGGCGACCTGGGTTCTTTTCTGGGATCGGTCATCAACCTGGTCGTGGAAAATGCCGACCTCCGGGCTTGGACCCTGTTACCGGACAAAGTGCTTTTCTATTCCGGATATATTGAGAAGCCCCGCGTGACGATAATCATCCAACGCCGCGGTGCCGTGGAAATTTTCCGCGGCGAGGTGGCCCGCAACCCGGAAAAGGAAACCGTCGTTTTTGTCAGAGCCTGGGATAACTCGGCCCGCATCTTCCATAAAGATTTTTGAACAACAGGGGTCATCAACAGACGAAAGCAAGAAGGAGGAAATCTTCATGACACAACGCCTCGATTTAAAATTCCACCGCCTGATCTGGATTGTGTTGGTTCTGGTTACCGCCGGATGCGCCGCCAAGGCCCAGTATGTAGAGCCAACCCGCGTCCGCGCCAATCCGCAACTGGCTTTTAACCCTAACGATTTGCAAATGATCGCCGGGAAAATGGCCGAATCCCTGCTCGCTACCGATATTTTTGATCCTGCCGAAAAGCCGATCATCCGCATCACCGAGGTTAAAAACAAAACGTCCGAGCATATCGACACCAAGGCCATCACCGACAAGGTGCGCACCACCCTGATCAAAAGCCGCAAAGTGAAATTCGTCGCCGACAAGCGGGAGGCCGGCGCCGAGCAGGACATGCTCAAGGAATTCGAGCAGCAGATGGACCCCTCGGGCAAAGGCGCGCTCATGGACGACAAGGCCAAACTGCGCCCCGGAAAATTGAAAGGTCCCAAGTATCATCTGTTCGGAGAAATCATCAGCATTGCCAATGTCGATAAGGCCGGCAAAGACGTTTATTATAAAATGACCCTCAACCTCATGAACCTGGAACAAGGCACGCTGGATTGGAGCGAGGAAAAAGAGGTTCGTAAAGTCAAGGACCGGTCGGTCTTCGGACGTTGAACGTCAGGCTCTCCCCTCCGTTGGAGACGGGAGCCGGGATGAGAAAGATGAAAAAACTTTTCAACCAACCGTCGGTTATTCTTGCGGCGCTTCTGTTTCTGGTTCCGCCGGCTTGCACCCACAAACCGGTTTGGAGCCAATCGTCCGGCGGCGGCGCTTTTTCCTTTTCCGCCTTGAGTCCGGGCGCCGCCAAACCGGACTGGATTATGAATACCCCCAAGGACCCGGCGAACCTTTATTTCGTGGGCATGAACACCGCCGCCGAGTCCCTGGATCAAGGACAGGATGCCGCCATAAAAAGCGCCATGGGAAAAATCGCCAACTACCTGGGCACGAAAATCGATTCGGTGTCCGAGCAAAACATCAGCGAAACCGAGCAGAATCTCAAACTGCAAATCAAGGCCAAAAGCAAGGCGCGGGTGCGCGGGGCCAGCGTCGAGGACTGGCTCGCCGAAAAGAACGGCGGCCGATACGATGTATACGTGCTCATCAAAATGCCGAAATCACAAATTGGCCGGGAACTGGCCCGCCAGGAACGCGAAAAATCCGCCAAGGCCAATGCCGCCTACGATCTTTACCTTCGGGGCGGGGAAGAAGAAAAACAGAAGAGCTACCACGCGGCCGTTATTTTTTACAAACAAGCCTTGGACATTCTCAAGGAGATGGATGACCTCGCGCCCCTGAACCGCGGCGGGGTAAACAATACGCGCGACTTGCTGTCGCTGTTGCAAGCGGCGCGCCAAGGCGCCTCCGCGGCGGCCCGGCAACTGGCTCTGCTCATAAAAGTTACCGGCCCGGAAGAGGCGCAACGGGTTTTCGTCGCCGGGCTGGCGGCGGCCCTGGAAAAAAGCGGTTTCAAAAGAAACCGCGACGCGGCCGCTATCGAAATCTCCGGCGAAGCCTCTGTCTCGGAAAGCGGATTCGCCCTCAACAACTACGTCTTCTACGCGCAAGGCCAGTTGTCGGCCCTGCGCAGATCCGACCGCCGCATCATCGGCACCGTGCCGTTCAAAACCAAGGCGTTCGGCGCGGACAAAACGAAGGCGGCGCTCAACGCCCTGACCCAGGCGGCCG
>Ga0114931_10008820_pt1 | contig 12157 bp, 7 predicted proteins | sample 2SBtaG_FD_89579 | JGI IMG/M metagenome (GOLD analysis project Ga0114931, IMG submission 89579) | Deep subsurface microbial communities from Kolumbo volcano to uncover new lineages of life (NeLLi) - 2SBTROV14_V59a metaG | ecosystem: Environmental > Aquatic > Marine > Volcanic | place: Kolumbo...
CTTGTTAAGAAATAACCTTATCATTTTGACTTGTTCTTTTACTTATTTTCATCGTTATAAAAGTCTTAAATAAACTGTGGCTATTCGCAACTTTTATGCCTCGAAAATAAAAAAAATAACTGCATCAATTCTGTAAACTTTATTTCTTAACAAACACTTACACCCGTGGCCCGGCGGCAACCAGTCGTTTTCCCTCTTCATTATCGGTAAAGTGCTCAAAATTATCAATGAATTTCCTGGCCAGGCTTTTTGCAGCCTCATCCCAGTCTTCAGGATAGTTCCACAGATTTCTCGGATTAAAAATCTTACTGTCAATTCCATCCAGTGCTTTGGGGATGCTTAATTTGAAATAAGGTGTTGTCTCGAACTCTGTTTCTTCAATGCTGCCATCCAGGATAGCATCAATGATCTTCCGTGTGGTTGGCAGGTCAATGCGATCGCCAAAGCCATAAGCACCACCAATCCAGCCGGTATTGACCAGGTATGCCTGAGAACCATGTTCTCTCATTTTTCTGATAAGTTCTTCAGCATATTTCGTTGGATGCAAAAGCAAAAAAGCAGCGCCAAAGCAGGCCGAGAATGATGGCTGTGGTTCGGTAATGCCCCGTTCGGTTCCTGCAACTTTTGCCGTATATCCGCTTAAAAAATGATACTCTGTCTGGTCAGGTGACAGTTTTGAAACAGGTGGCAATACGCCAAAAGCATCTGCTGTGAGGAAGATGACCTTTTTGGCATGACCGGCTTTCGATACGGGTTTGACAATATTTTCAATATGATAAATAGGGTAGGATACCCGTGTGTTTTGTGTTTTCAGGCTGCTGGCAAAGTCAATACGGTGACTTAATTTGTCAACCACCACGTTTTCCAGCAAGGCGTCCCTTTTTATGGCATCCCAGATTTCAGGTTCACGTTCCTTGTTCAGGTGAATCACTTTTGCATAGCATCCACCTTCAAAATTAAAAATGCCGTCATCGTCCCATCCATGTTCATCATCTCCAATAAGCAACCGTTTCGGGTCAGTTGACAAGGTGGTCTTTCCGGTACCCGAAAGACCAAAAAAGATGGCCGTATCTTTCATGTCCTTACTCACATTGGCTGAGCAATGCATCGCGGCAATTCCTTTGAGCGGAAGATAATAGTTCATGATGGAGAAAAAACCTTTTTTGATCTCGCCACCATACCATGTTCCTCCAACCACAGCTCGTTTTTCCTTTAAGTTAAAAACAGTATAGACTTCAGAGTTCATTCCCATTTCAACCCATCGGGGATTTGTGGTCTGGCATGCATTCAGCATGATAAAATCAGGCTCAAAATTTTCAAGTTCTTCATCGGTGGGACGAATAAACATATTTTTTACAAAGTGCGCCATCCAGGCAACCTCCGTAATCACCCTGATTTTGATCCGGGTGTCTTCGTTGGCCCCGGCATAACCATCCTGAACATAGATTTTTTTACCGCTCAGTTGTCCGGCACTCAAGTCGTAAAGATATTTCCAGTTTTCTTCGGTAATTGGTTTGTTGTCAGACGATGTTCTCAAGTCATTTCGCCACCAGATGTTGTCTTTTGAAGTTTCTTCTTCTACAATGTATTTGTCTTTTGGCGAACGGCCTGTGAATATACCTGTGTCAACGGCAATTGCTCCGCGGTCGGTGACAATGCCTTTGGCAAATCCTTCGTTGTGGGGATGGATTTCGTGTTCAAACAGTTCATCATAAGATAAATTGTAGTTCAGTTCAACAATGTTATCAATGCCATACGTTTTTAGTTCATCAGTGATTTTGATTAAGTCTTTAGCCATGTCCTAATTGTTTTTAAATTAATAATGTTGAGCATGTTGGATGTTCAAAATAAACAAAGCCACTTCTTTTTATAAAAGATGTGGCTTTGTCTAATTTGGTTTTTGCTATTTGTTCTTCTTTTTCCAGCTTCTTTTATTTACAACAGCAGCTTGTGCGGCTGCCAGTCGGGCAATAGGGACCCGGAACGGTGAACAACTTACGTAGTTTAAGCCTGCCCGGTGACAGAATTCGATGGAACTCGGATTACCACCATGTTCACCGCAAATACCCAATTTAATGTTTTTTCGTGTCTTTTTCCCTTTTTTTACGGCCATATCTACCAATTGTCCAACACCTTCCTGATCAAGAACCTGGAAAGGGTCTTCTTTCAGCAGGCCTTTTTCGAGGTAAACTTTTAAAAATTTACCGGCATCATCTCTGGAATAACCGAAAGTCATTTGAGTAAGGTCATTGGTTCCAAATGAGAAGAATTCTGCGGATTCTGCAATTTTATCAGCTACCAGCGCAGCGCGGGGAACTTCAATCATCGTACCTACCATGTAATCAATTTTTTCGCCACGTTCTTCAAATACTTTTTCAATTGTAGAACGTACGATATCTTCCTGCATTTTCATTTCTGCCAGGGTACCGGTCAGCGGGATCATGATTTCCGGTTTGGTACGAATTTTTTGTTTTTTCAGGTTTAATGCAGCTTCAATAATCGCACGGCTCTGCATTTCCGTGATCTCGGGATAAGTGTTTCCCAGACGGCAGCCCCTGTGACCCAGCATTGGGTTGAATTCAGAAAGCTCTTCCACTTTGGCTTTGATCACATCAACCTTTACACCCATCGCTTTGGCCATTTCCTGTTGTCCTTTTTCATCATGAGGAACAAACTCATGCAATGGAGGATCAAGTAACCTGACGGTTACGGGCAGGTCGTGCATGGCTTTGAATATTCCCTCAAAGTCAGTGCGTTGTATGGGGAGCAGTTTGTCGAGGGCCTTTCTTCGGCCTGTTTCGTCTTCAGCAAGAATCATTTCACGCATGGCGATGATTTTTTCGTCACCGAAAAACATGTGTTCCGTCCGGCAAAGACCAATACCCATTGCGCCAAAGTCCCTGGCTGTTTGTGCATCATGGGGGGTGTCAGCATTTGTCCTGACCAATAATTTCGCTTTTTTATCAGCGAGCTTCATCAATTTGCCAAAGTAACCGCTCAGTTCAGGTTCAACGGTCTTGATCCGGCCGTCATATATTTCTCCTGTAGTTCCGTTAAGGGAAATAAAATCACCTTCTTTATAGACTTTCCCATCCATTTCAAGGGTGTGGCTCTTGTAATTTATTTTTATACTGCCGGCGCCCGAAACACAACATTTCCCCATTCCACGGGCAACAACTGCTGCATGGGAAGTCATTCCACCACGTGCAGTTAATATTCCTTCCGCAGAGTTCATCCCGGCAAGGTCTTCCGGAGAAGTCTCAATACGGACAAGAATTGTTTTTTGACCTTCTTCGGCCATTTTTACGGCATCTTCAGCATGAAAAACAACCTGGCCTGTCGCAGCACCCGGCGAGGCGGGCAATCCCTTTGCCATGACTTTGGCAGCTTCAATGGCCTTGCCTTCAAAAACAGGATGAAGCAATTCTTCAAGTTTTTCAGGCTCGATACGCATAAGCGTCTCATCTTTTTTGATTTTCCCTTCTTTTAACATGTCCATGGCGATTTTAACCATGGCTGCCCCGGTTCGTTTGCCGGTACGCGTCTGAAGCAAAAAGATTTTTCCTTCCTGAATGGTAAACTCCATATCCTGCATGTCGCGGTAGTGATCCTCCAGTTTTTTCTGGATTTCATCCAGCTCATGATAAAGTTCCGGCATGGTTTCTTCCAGCGATGGATAATTTTCGCTGCGTTCTTTTTCGGTGACTTGTGCCAGTTTTGCCCAACGTTTTGAGCCCTCTAGTGTAATTTGTTGTGGAGTCCTGATGCCGGCTACCACATCTTCACCTTGTGCATTGATCAAATATTCACCGTTAAAGATATTTTCGCCGGTGGCTGCATCACGGGTAAAAGCTACTCCGGTTGCCGAAGTATTCCCCATATTTCCAAATACCATGGTCTGCACACTGACAGCCGTTCCCCATTCATCAGGAATTTTATTCAGTTTACGGTAGAGAATGGCCCTTTCGTTCATCCAGCTGTCAAATACGGCCATGATGGCGCCCCATAACTGATCCCACGGGTCAACAGGAAAATCGTGGCCCGTTTGTTTTTTGACGGCTGCTTTGAAAAGTTTAACAAGCTCTTTCAGGTCTTTGACGTCCAGTTCTGTGTCAAGATGGACCTTCCTCTTCTTTTTGATGTTCTCAATGATCTCTTCAAACGGATCCGGATCATTTTTGGAAACCGGTTTCATGCCCAAAACAACATCTCCATACATTTGTACAAAGCGGCGGTAAGAGTCCCATGCAAACCGTTCATTTCCTGATTTATCGGCCAGGCTTTTAACGGCCACATCGTTTAAACCGAGGTTCAGTACCGTATCCATCATTCCCGGCATGGAAGCCCTTGCCCCGGAACGAACAGATACCAGCAGAGGATCGCTGTTGTTGCCAAATTTCTTATTCATAATCTGTTCAACCTGTTCCATGGCTTGCGCCACTTCCTCTTTGATCATGTCAATGGCATAATCACGTCCTTTTTCATTATATACTGTACACACTTCGGTTGTGATTGTAAATCCCGGAGGTACCGGAACACCGATAAGGTTCATTTCAGCAAGGTTGGCACCTTTGCCACCCAGCAGGTTTTTCATTTTTGCATTCCCTTCGGCTTTCCTGTCCCCGAAAGAGTAAACATGCTTTGCTTTAGCCATTTGTTATAGAATTTAAAATTAAATTAATCAGATTTCAAGTGCGCAAATGTAATGAAATTAGCATCTTCAGTTCCTTAAATCTTTTTAATCTTTCTGGCGTAATTTTTGCAATAGCGTAAAAAGGATATCAATACTTATAAACCATGAAAAAACAACTATTCTTTTTCATACTTTTTTTGTCGGTTGCGTTTAGCGTATCAGCTCAGATAACTTCCCTGTTTGTTGCCGATGATAGTGACAATACGGACAATTCTTTAATAATGTATCAATTGATCAAGGCTACAATGCCTTCGATGACTTTTTTTAATGAGGTGGACAGTACACGGTCGCCCTCTGCCACAGAGATGGAACCGTATGATCTGGTTGTCTGGTATTGTGGTTCTGATGATGACGGTTTGTATTTTTGGAATGGAAACAAGATTGCCAATCCGGATTTGATTAACTATCTTAATCAAAAAGGCAATCTCTGGCTAATGGGAAGTGGTTTTTTAAATGACCGCTATGGAAGTGCCCCGATAGGTTTTGATCCGGCTTTGTTTGTTTGGAAATACCTCGGCATAAAAACATGGTTTGTTGAAACATATAAGGATGACGGTGGTACCGGAGTGCCCGAACTGGATAAGTCGGAAGGTGCTCCTGTAAACATGTTAACCCTGGATACGGTCAATTGGAAAAATCCACCTGAACCATATGTGGATGGCTGCACTTTAACTACGGATGCTTCTCCGCTTTACGAGTTTGGCCCCTCTGCCTATCTGTTTTCAGGAAAAATAGCCGGGATGTATCTTCATGGGGATGGATTTAGCAATATCACCTTCACTTTTGATCCGGCAACAATGAATACTCCCGAAAATAAGGAAACACTTTTGTCCGATATAACCGGGTTTTACCAGGATTTGCTTTCGGATATTGACGAGCAAACAGTAAATCATCAGTTTGAGCTTACTATTTATCCCAACCCTGCCCAGGTTTCGTTCACGGTGAATTCAAACCTTCCGGGAAAAGTTGAGTATAAACTGCTCGACCTTACGGGAACGGTCCTCCTAAACATAACTTCCGCTCAATTGAACAACAGTAATAAGGAAATCAAAATACCTGTTTCTTCTCTGTCGCCGGGGATGTATTTCCTGATGGCCGATAATGGGTCTGTCAGGCTGAGCAGAAAAGTTTTGGTAAGCAGATGATTTTAACTGTTTCTCAAAAATTAATGACTTTTTACTAATAACTATCCTGGCAATTTGTTTCTTTATCGTTGTACATCCATTACACCTTATAGCTTTTAACCCTGTTCATCCTGAAAATGGGAATACATATCCCATTTGTTTTTCAAACAAGGTATTTTCAAATTCTGTAAAATAATATCGGTTTTTAGTCAAAGCCCGTAATTTTATTTTTTAAGTTTGCTCCTTTTGAACAATAAAAGCCGGAGGGATGGATAAAATAGGGATAAGGTATGAAGACAAATATGAGATGGAAAGGCGTGTGCCTTTGGTTCCCCGTCATGTTAAAGAACTTGTTGATAAGGGAATTGAGTTTGAAGTAGAAAAATCAGGTAAGCGGGTTTTTAAAGATGAAGAGTATATAAGAGCAGGGGCTAAATTGGTTGATAAAATCAAAACCGCTGATGTTGTGCTGGGTGTAAAAGAAATGCCCGTTGATTTTTTTGAAGAAAGAAAAACTTATATTTTTTTCAGTCATACCATTAAAGGACAACCTTATAATATGCCCATGCTCAGGCGTATGATGGGAAAAAAAGTAAACCTGATTGATTACGAACGCATCGTTGATGAGCAGGGCAGGAGGCTGATCTTTTTCGGAAGGTTTGCCGGTCTGGCCGGGATGATCAATTCATTGTGGTCATTGGGCATGCGCTGGAAAGAGAAAGGTTATATAACACCCTTTCTGGAAATAAAGCAGACCCATCATTATCATTCGCTGGATGAAGCAAAAGTAGCGGTAATGAAAGTGGCTGAGGATTTAAAAAGCGAAAAACTACCTCAGGACCTCTCTCCCATTGTTATCGGTATTACCGGATATGGCCATGTTTCCAAAGGGGCACAGGAAATTTTGGATCTTTTACCGGTGAAAGAAATTCCTCCTGCCGGGCTGCCCCGTCTTTTTGATAACGGCAACAAATCGGACAGCCTGATTTATAAAGTTGTTTTTGAGGAGAAACACATTGCCAAACCCAAACAAGAGGGAAAACCATTTGTGTTGCAGGAATATTACGATCATCCTGAACTGTATGAAAGCCAGTTTGAGCAATATATACCTAATCTTACTGTGCTTATGAATTGTATGTATTGGGATGACCGTTACCCAAGGATCGTTACCAAAGATTACCTCGAAGAGCTTTTTGCAGGTAATCCGCGGCTTACCGTTATCGGTGATGTAACTTGCGACCCTGACGGCTCAATAGAATGTACTCATAAAGGTACCGAGATTGAGGATCCCGTTTTTGTTTATGATCCGTTTACACGGAAACCGGCCATGGGCTTTAAAGGGGACGGCCTTTTGGTGATGGCGGTGGATATCCTGCCCAGTGAATTGCCGAGGGAAGCTTCGCAAGCTTTTAGTGATGCACTTGTTGGCTTTATGCCGGAAATAGCAAAAACTGATTTTAACATTTCATTTGATAAACTTTTATTACCCTTTCCCGTTAAAAAGGCCATGATCCTTCACAATGGTGAATTAACACCTGATTATCAGTATTTGAAAGAATACATTAAATAATCAGCATTATTTTAAACAAATCAGAATATTATACGTATTTAAAGCCAAAATAGAAACCAAATGAAAAAAATATTAATTATAGGTGCCGGCTTATCAACTACAGATTTGATTGATTACTTACTTGAAAATGCAGAGGAATATGACTGGAAAATTACGGTAGGTGATATCTCGGAAGAAAGGGCAAGAAAAAAAGTGAACGGCCATCCGCGTGGTAAGGCTAAAATATTTGACATTAAAGATGACCTGGAAAGTTGGAGAAGCATTGCCAATGCCGATGTGGTTATTTCCATGCTCCCGGCAAACATGCACCATCTCGTTGCAGAAAAATGTATTGACCTGAGAAAGCCCATGCTGACCGCCTCCTATGCCACTGATCAAATCAAAGCACTCGATGAAAAAGCACGGCGTGCTGATATCCCCATCATGATGGAACTTGGCCTTGACCCGGGCATTGATCACATGTCGGCTATGAACGTGATCAACCGCATCAAAGGAACCGGAGGTGAACTTACTTCGTTTTATTCATTTACCGGGGGATTGGTTGCCCCGGAATACGACAATAACCCCTGGAATTATAAATTTACCTGGAATCCCCGTAACGTGGTTATGGCTGGTAACGGTGTTTCAACTTTTATTCATAAAGGACAATATAAATACATTCCGTACCACAGAGTGTTCGACCGTGTTTTGACACGAAAAATATTACAACTGGGCGATTTTGAGATTTATGCCAACCGGGATTCGTTGAAATACCGTGAAATATATGACCTGAAAGAAATCCCTTCAATGTTTCGTGGAACCATCCGAAGGCCCGGATTTTGCAAAGCATGGAATGCGCTGGTAAGGTTGGGTTGTACCGAAGATGATTATACAATTGAGGATTCGGAAAACATGACTTACCGCGATTTTATCAATGCCTATCTCAGGTATGATCCGAATATGCCTGTTGAGATTAAACTGCAGGAATATTGTCGAAATGCCTCGGATCCTGTTATTTTTGAGAAGTTGAAATGGCTTGGTGTTTTTGAGAGAAGAAAAGTTGGCCTGAAAAATGCCACACCTGCACAGATTCTTCAAAAACTGCTTGAAGAAAAATGGAAAATGGATCCTGATGATAAGGATATGATCCTCATGCAACATGAATTTAAATATAAATTAAACGAAGAGGATAAAATGCTTGTTTCTGCGATGGCCGTGATGGGAAAGGATCAGGAAAATACGGCAATGGCTATCACTGTCGGACTTCCCCTGGCCATTACCACAAAACTTTTGCTAACTGAAAAGATCAAACATAAAGGGATTGTTTTGCCCATTCATAAAGATATTTATGAGCCGGTTCTGGAAGAACTTAAAACTTTCGGGATCAGCTTTGAAGAAAAGGAATATATGCTTGGTTAGTGGCTGTAATAGCCGTAATGTAAATATTTTCGTTTTTTCTGGCAGGAATCCTGTAATATTGTTTTTACCATGAAATATCTGATCATTTTATTGCTCATTGGCATTGCCCTTTATTTTGCCATGAAATGGAAAACCCCCGGGGCCAAAAACAGGGGTTCAGGTCCCAATAAAACAAGAGGGGGGGCATCTTCCGCAGAGGGCCCGTATTCTTCCGGTGGTGCTGTAAGTGGAAGGAAGAAAAGAAGTTATGGAAAATGGGTAGGCGGTGGTCTGGGATGGGCTTTTGGCGGGCCCATTGGCGGAATACTCGGCTTTATGTTCGGCTCCATGTTCGACGGGATGAACAGCGGGCAATATGAATACGGGCAAACGCAATCCGGCGATTTTAACATCAGTCTTCTTGTGCTTACGGCAGCTGTGATGAAAGCCGATGGCAGTGTGAAAAAGTCGGAGCTGGATTATGTAAAACATTTTTTCAATAACCAGTTCGGACAAAAGCAGTCACTACAATACATTAAAATGTTGCGCGAAGTGTTGAAACAGGATTTAAACATACAGGAGGTAAGCGTGCAGATCGGACAGTTTATGGATTACTCTTCAAAGTTGTTGCTTGTTCAGTATTTATTTGGCCTCGCCATCGCTGATGGAAAAGTGGATTCTACTGAAATAAACCTTATTCAAACCATTTCGGGATTTTTGAGAATTGGAACCAAAGATTACGATTCCATCAAGGCCATGTTTATTAAAGATACAGATAGTGCTTACAAAATTATGGAGGTAAGCCCCTCGGCAACGAACGATGAAATTAAGAAAGCCTATCGGGAACTAGCCAAAAAATACCATCCCGACAAGGTCAGTCATTTGGGAGAGGATGTAAAAAAAGCTGCCGAAGAGAAATTTACAAAACTGAACTCTGCTTACGAAACCATTAAACAGGAGAGGGGAATGAAGTAGTATTCCGGAGCGTGTAATGAAAAGGAACCCGGGGTATCATAGTGCAGGAAGCGGGATGGAACTGAAATAAAAAGTATTGTTTGTCAACAAAACGATACACATCAGCGGATATTTTGATGTAATCTACTTGAAAAATCCCCAGCTAATCCCCAGATAAAAGCGGGCATCCCTGCCCGGGTAATCAGGCGCCATATAATAGTTGTATCCGCTGAAATAACTGTTGAAGTGAGCCCATTTTAAAAAGATGCGGGCTGTTTTTATTTTCAATGTCAGATAAATATCCGCATACAGGTAATTTCCAATTGTTTTTTGATTTTGGATGTAAAAGGCCCTTAATTCAGGCATATAGGCATTGGCGTAATAGCTGCTGAAATAATACAGTTGAAATCCTGTCTGAAGGGTTGCTGCTCCTTTAAAGATCGGGGCTTTGAAATACAGGTTCATTGTTCCGCTGAATTGAGGTGCCCTTATGATGTCAGGCTGATTTGTATTTTGGTAAACCAGGCGTGTATTGATGCCAAACTTTTTAATAGGAATTGCCCCTGATAAGTAGATTTGAAGGGAAGTTGCGGTCTTGCCCATCTGCTGAGGCCTTATGGAATCATTCAGGTAAACATAATTCCCGAAAGTGTAAAAACGGACACCGGCAGCAATTTGCCTGAACAAATATTCCCCGGAAATGATAAGATAGTTTTCTTTTTTAAAATCATTTTTCCAACGGTAAAGATTTGAATTGTATTCAGTGAAGTACCATGATGGTGTCCGGGTTACCCAATCGAGTCCAATCCTCAAACTGCCAATGTTTTTATTTTGTTTGCCCAGTATTTGATTCAGCCGGCCTGATAGTTTAAAGTCGCCGTTGTTATGGTTTCCGATGATATATTCGACATTGGCAGTTAACCTGAATATTTTAGCAATGTTCAGGCCGATGCCGCCAAACGGTTTAACTTGAAAAAAAATGTTTTTAATACTATCGTACGCAAGGGTTTGTTCGAGATAATCATGCTGGGTACCAAGATAAACGTAAAAGACCTGGCTCGCCGGGTCATCACGGTAACCAATGCTCGACCACCTGAACCGGTTGCTGATCTTCAACTGATAAACCGAATCGAGAGTACGCGTTGAATCATAAGGTATGTTATTGTACTTGTAAAAACTGTTGATGGGATCACTATCTTCATAGATCATCTGGTTTCTTTGGTAATGAAAAGCATAGCTGATACTACCGGCATCAATTTTACGGTGCGTAGTGCTGTCGGTGGGTTTGAGCAGGTTAAAATATTGTTCCACATAAAAGCCGGATTGTATTACCCGATTTTGAGCGTTTTCAAGGTTTACCGGGATGATCATCCTGTCGGTTTCCAGGTTCTCCTCAAAGATTGTATCGTTGGAGATGCCCCCGTTCTCATTCATAACAAGCTTATTATGCAGATAATTGGCAATTACACCATACCGTTTGTTTTTTGTATAATACTGCCCGGTAAAGAATACCCTTTTATCATCGGTTTTGCTGTTCTTATAATAACCAGGTGAATGATTAATTGCCAGGTTAAGTCCGATACCTAAACCTCTGAAAATTTCTCTTGTAAAGACAAGTTTAAAATCCTGTTCTTTTTTCGATCCTAAATAATATGAACCTTCAGTATAAGGTTGAAATTGCTTATAATATTTTACCTGGTTATTTTCATAGATGTATTTTTCAAAACTCTTGTTTTTAAAATAATAACCTACCGACAAGGTAGGGGTAAAAATCAGGTTTGTGTGCGCAAGGCCGATGTTGCTAAGCGTAGAATAGAGGCCGTTAAGATGAAACAAAGGATCGTATTGATTAAAATAGGTTGTGGTTGTGTCAATACTGTGCAAGGTACCTGTTTTGAGACTGTCAATGGATGATCTGAAATAATAAACCAGGGTTGAGTCAATGGCCAATCTGCTCGTATCCCCTTTAATCCGTGTATTTTTTACAAATTTCGTAGTATCATTTGATTTGAATAACGTTGTATCAGAACTTAACGTATCGGTTTGGGCCGGTAAGTTTACTGATGTCAGTAAAACCAATACCAGAAAAAGAATCTGTATAAACCCTGATGGTCTGATATTCAACTGTTAGCTTTATTATAGATTATTACAGCCAAAAGTAAGAAAATTGCAGGTGGCATCATTACCGTTTCACAAATTACCTGGTAAAAATCACTTTTACATGGATAGAGGGAAAAGACATTTTTAAAACGCTTTGACAGCCCGCCCCATTTCAGCGTCCGGGCAGGCGGGCTGCCCGGTATGGTTTTGTAACACAAAAAAAAGCCTGCTCCAAATACATGGGACAGGCTTTATAGTCTTTGGCGACGACCTACTTTTCCACCGGGTATGGCAGTATCATCGGCGCAGGCAGGCTTAACTTCTCTGTTCGGAATGGGA
>Ga0114931_10008821_pt1 | contig 12156 bp, 10 predicted proteins | sample 2SBtaG_FD_89579 | JGI IMG/M metagenome (GOLD analysis project Ga0114931, IMG submission 89579) | Deep subsurface microbial communities from Kolumbo volcano to uncover new lineages of life (NeLLi) - 2SBTROV14_V59a metaG | ecosystem: Environmental > Aquatic > Marine > Volcanic | place: Kolumbo...
CCTATCTCGGCCAGGATCCAGTCCGCGTGATTCTCCAGCCGGACCAGGTTTTCCTCCTCGAGCAGTTCGTAGACGGGAACCCTGCGGGTGATACCGGCGGGCGCCCCGGTCAGATCCGGCCCGGCCTGCCGGCGTGCCAGGCGCGCGGCGCGACCGCCACCGGCCCGGCCATGGGATTTTGCTTGCTTGTCGGACATGGGCAGGCTCCTGGGTGAGCCGTCAGGTTGAAACCGGGGTCATCACAAGTGTGACAGAACCCGTTTGATCATCGCGATGGCCTGATCACCGTAGCCACCGCCGAACAGGTTCAGGTGGTTCAGGACATGATAGATATTGTAGAAGGTTCTGCGGGTAGTGTATCCCGCCTGCAGCGGCCATATCGACTGGTAGGTGCTATGGAAGGCATCCCCAAATCCGCCGAACAGGCAGGTCATGGCGAGATCCGTTTCCCGGTCACCGTAGTACAAAGCCGGATCGAAGAGCACCGGCTCGCCGTCTGTCAGGGCGCCGCAGTTTCCAGCCCATAAGTCCCCATGGAGCATGGAGGCTGTGGGGGTGTAGGTTTCAAACAATACTGGAAAATCACTCAGCAACCGTTCCCCCAGGTCTTGCAGCTCGCCGCCATGGCCATTGGCGGCCGCCAGCGCCAGTTGCGGGCCCAGGCGCCGGTCGCTCCAGAACGACACCCAATCGATCGAGGGGGTGTTGGTCTGGGGAGTCAGGCCGATGGTATTGTCGATGTCCCAGCCGTATTGGGCGGCGCTGCACTGATGCATTGCAGCCAGTTGCCGGGCGAGCCGTGAGAGGTCCGCACGGCCTTGCAGGGGCAGGTATTCCAATACCAGGTAAGCGTGCCCGGCGCAGGTGCCGTGACACACGGGCAGCGGTACCCGGACCGTGCGCGTGTGTGCCATGAGCTTCAGTGCTTGCGCCTCGGCGCTGAACATGGCGCTGTGGGTGGCCTGGTTCAGTTTGACGAAATAATCCTGATTGGCGCCATGCAGTCGTTGGGCGTTGTTGATGCAGCCCCCGCCCAGGGCATGGCGCTGACTGATTGTGAAATCGGTTCCGGTGCTCTGGCGGATCCGGGCTTCGATGCAGGGCCATGGATTCATGCGGGCCGGCCTATAACTGCCCGTTCAAATCTGCGCCGGCCAGGGCCTTGCGGTAGACCGGATCAGTAAAACGTTGGGGGCTGAAAGCATCGGCATCGGTGGGCGCGGACTGTTCGCGGAGCTGCGCGGCCAGCAGTTCAGCGGCGGCCATGGCGATCATGATCCCGAAACCGGAATAGGCCCCGGCGACCCAGGCGCCGGTGACCGGCAGTGGTCCGATCAACGGACGGTTGTCCGGGGTCTTGGTGTAATACCCGCCGTCCATGTAAGCGTTGGGGATCTGATCGAAATAAACCTTGAGGCCGGGGATCATGGTGCTCATCCCGCGCAGGAGTATCTCCGGGTAGTGGGGATCGGTCGGCGCGGGAAAGCGCGGGGTTTCCACCGGACAATCATAAGTCCAGTACAACATGACACTGTCGCCGGCGCCCACTGGCCGGCCGTGGACCCCGGCTGGAAAGGGCTTGAGCAGGTATTCCAGCTCGCTGGCTTCCCGCAGCAGGGTTCGTTCCTCCTGGGTCCACTGCAGGGATACCGGATCGGTCCACAGCAGCAAAGGGGCAGGGCGCGGGATGATCGCCTGGCGATCGCTGAATGTCAGTTTGATGTGCCGTTCGCAGATTACCGGCAGTTCAATCTCCAGCAACCGGGCCAGCGGTCCCAGATAAGGCCCCGCGGCATTGATGAATACCGGGCAGTGGACGGTTGCGTTGTGGCCTGTAAAGGCTACGGCGACACTGCGAACCCGGCCACCGCGGCAATCGATGGACTCGATTCGGCCACGGCGCAACTCAAGGCCTTTGCTCCTTGCCTGTTCGAGCATCAGCATGCCGAGTTGCTGGGCGCTCAGGGCGCCACAGCGGCGCACGTGCAAGGCCGCTGTAGTGGTGCGATTGAGGTAGGGGAACTGCTGTAATACGGTTTCCGATCCCAGCAGCAGATCCGCGCCCGTGGGTTGATCCGCATAGCCGCTGGCGCACCCCGGCAGGTATTGCGCGCAGCTTCCCTCATGCATCCGTAACGGTCCGGATCCAAGTCTTGCCGCGTTGTCGGCGCTGCTCTTGAATTTCCCGCCGGCTGCAGGATCCGCACTGAGGAATAAATACCCGCGGCGGTCCAGAGCGAAGGCATTCGCGGTGCGCGCCGCGAAATCTTCCATCAGATCAATACTGCGATTACTCAGGGCGGTCATGGCCGGGTCTGAATCGGGCCACCAGTTGCGATAGCATTCGGTGGATTTATCACTGGTCAGGGCGAGGGGTGGGCCCTCATCGATCAGCACCACATTGCGACGGCCCTGAATCACGGTCAACTGGTAGGCCACGGCAATCCCGGCAATGCCCGCGCCGCCGATGACCACCTCGGCTTTCATTGTGGCCGGCGGCGGGCTTCTGCCTCGATGAAAATCCGTTTGATATGCGGGTGCAGGCGCTTGATCTCGCGGTCCATGGCGGCAATGGTAATTTCCATGTCGTGGGCACTGATCGCGTCGGCAAAATCCACACTCAGAGTGACCAGTATATAGTCGGGCCCCATGTGCATGGTCAGAATTTCGTTGACATGCTCCACCCGGGGATTACTGCGCAGCTGCGCACGGATATCCTCAATTACGCCCGGTTCGGCACTTTCACCAATCAGCAGGCTTTTGGTCTCGTAGGCAAGCCAGGCGGCCGTGGCACCGAGAATGCAGCCGATCAGGATCGAGGCCAGACCATCGAACCAGGCCAGGCCGGTGATCTGGCTCAGCCCGATCCCCACAAACGCCACCACCAGGCCGGCCATGGCGGCAGTATCTTCAAACAGCACCACGAACACGGTGGGATCCTTGCCGCGGTGGACCGCCTGCAGATATCCAAGGCGGCCTTTGACACTGGAAAATTGCTTGAGCGCCATGATCCAGGCGCCGCCTTCAAACAGCATGGCGGCTGCCAGAACCGCGTAACTGACGGTGGGATTGCTGATCGGTTCCGGATGCAGGATATGCAGAATCCCTTCATATAGGGAAACGCCGGCACCGACCGCAAAGATCAACAGGGCGACGATGAAACTCCAGAAATACACCTCTTTACCGTGGCCGAATGGAAAGCGCTCATCGGCCGGCTGGCGGGCCCGGTGCAGACCGTACAGCAACAGGCCCTGATTGCCTGTATCGACCACTGAATGAATGCCCTCGGAGAGCATCGCGGAACTGCCAGTGATGCCGGCTGCAATGAACTTGGTGATGGCAATCAGGGTGTTGCCGGCCAACGCCGCGTAGATGACTTTTTTCGATCCCGTCGACATGCGCCCGTGCCTCGCGGTTCAGCTTTTGACGGATTCAAACATGGCCAGCTTGAGGGGTTTGACGGCGCCCATCCACAGGGCATGATCCCGGTGGTCCGCCAGTTCATCGCCGGACTCCGGGTGGATGAAGATCACCAGCCCATCGCGATTCATGGCCAGCCAGGGCACCAGATCCGCGAACACATCGGGTTTGAAGGCCAACTGGCAACTCCAGCACGGATGCGGACCCACGAGTTTTTTATGCAGGCGGCCCATTTCCAGATCGAAGCGTTCAGTGGCGCCATAACACAGGGCCTCGGCCCTGGGAAAACTGTCGGCGTCGTAGTAGACGTGGGCGTGAAAACCCTGAATGGAAGCAGTGTCTTGCATTGTGAACTCCTGAGCAGGTAATCCGATGCTTGAAAACGCCTGCGGCGGGCGGGGAGGGGGGCACCCCCCTCCCGTCCATTGGCTGCAGATTGCCGAACGGCCCTTTCAACCGCTCCGGTGCTTACGTGCGGCGATGCGCAGGCGCAGGGCATTGAGCTTGATGAAGCCTTCCGCGTCCTGTTGATTGTAGGCGCCCTCATCGTCTTCAAAGGTGACCACCTTGGCGTCGAACAAATCGTCCGTTGCGGACTTGCGTCCGCAGACAATGATATTGCCCTTGTAGAGCTTCAGCCGCACGCTGCCGTTGACCGTGGTCTGACTGGTGTCTATGAGGCTTTGCAGCATGCGCCGTTCCGGGCTCCACCAGTAACCGGTATAGATCAGTTTGGCATAGCGGGCCATGAGTTCATCTTTGAGATGGGTGGCTTCCCGGTCCAGGGTGATGGATTCCATGGCCCGGTGGGCCTTGAGCATGATGCTGCCACCGGGGGTTTCGTAACAACCCCGGGACTTCATGCCCACGTAGCGGTTCTCGACGATGTCGGCGCGCCCGATGCCGTGTTCGCCGCCGAGCTGGTTGAGGCGGGTCAGCATTTGCGCGGGGCTCAGGTCTTCACCATCGAGGGCCACGGGATTGCCCTGGTGATAGCCGATTTCCAGGTACCGGGGGGTATCGGGGGCGTGCTCCGGCGCCACCGTCCAGCGCCACATTTCATCACTGGGTTCGGTCCAGGGATTTTCGAGTTCGTTGCCTTCATAGGAGATGTGTAACAGATTGGCATCCATGGAATAAGGCGAGGCATTGCCCTGTTTCTTTTCGATGGGAATGTTGTGTTCCTGGGCATATGCGAGCAGTCGCTCGCGGGAATTCAGATCCCACTCGCGCCAGGGGGCGATGATGTGAATGTCCGGGCTCAGGGCGTAAGCGCCAAGCTCGAACCGCACCTGGTCATTACCCTTACCGGTTGCGCCATGGGCGACGCCGTCGGCGCCGGTCTCGCGGGCGATCTCCACCATGCGCTTGGCGATCAGCGGGCGGGCGATTGAGGTTCCCAGCAGGTACTCCCCTTCATAGAGGGCATTGGCGCGAAACATGGGGAACACGAAGTCGCGGACGAATTCCTCCCGCAAATCTTCGATGTAAATGGCCGCGGCGCCCATGGCCATGGCCTTGGCCCGGGCCGGCTCGACTTCCTCGCCCTGGCCAAGATCGGCGGTGAAGGTGACGACTTCGCAGCCGTACCGATCCTGCAGCCACTTGAGGATGATGGAGGTGTCCAGGCCTCCCGAATAGGCCAGAACGACTTTCTTGACGGTGCTCATGAACCTTACCTTGACGCGCTAATAACCAAGCGGGGAATAATAGCCGAAACAGGCCCTTGGCGTGCGCTCGCCGGTGTTGCCTGCCGGGCCTGGGGCAGGCGCTTACTGGCAGCCGCCGGACAAGGCGATTATGATGCAAAGCTCTGCGGATCTGTATGCCAGGAACAATAGCCAGACACTATGCAACGTAGACAAATTTTGAAGGCATCCCTGGCCGGCAGTGCCGGTGCCCTGCTACCCGCGATGGCTCAGGCAGCCCTGCCGGGAGCCGCCTACCTCGCGAAAATGGCCGCTTTTGACGAACCCCATCCCACCGACATCCGGGTCCAGGGCCGCGATGCACAATTGCTGTTGCAGGTGCTGGGCCGGCTGGATCGGGTCAAGCGCACAGTCGGCCATGGCAATTTTGCGGTGCTCGGCTTCGACCCTATGCTTCGCTATGCCCGTAACTACCCGGCCATTGGCCGCTTCAGCGCCGCGGAGCTGGAATTCATGGAGCGGGTGTTTTTCCGCGAGGCCAGTGATTACGGATTCATGGGGCCGAAAGTCACCCGCAAACTGACCAGTACCCCGAACCTGCGTAATCTGGTCCGGGTGCGCCGGGCCAGTGGTAATCTCCTGTACCGGGGCGAGCCGTTGCAGGCATTCACCAATCTGCAGAAACGGGTGGGTCCGGATCTGGTTTTAACCTCCGGGATCCGCGGTGTGGTCAAACAGTTTCATCTGTTCCTGCGCAAGGCGGCCAGCGCCGGTGGCGATTTGTCCCTGGCATCGCGCTCCCTGGCGCCGCCGGGCTACTCGTTTCACGGTATCGGGGATTTCGACGTCGGACAACGGGGTTGGGGCAAGCGCAATTTCAGCTCCGACTTCGTGAAATCACCGGTGCATGCACGCCTCGAAGCATTGGGGGTCCTGCAAATCCGTTATCCGCGCAACAATCTGCTGGGGGTGCGTTATGAACCCTGGCACATCCGCATCGCCTCCGTCTCATGAAAACTTCAGGCTAATTCATCCGAGTGTGTGCCGCGCCTGCAGAGATGAACATACGGCGCCGAGAGATTCTGCAGACCGTCCTTGCCGGCGTTGGCAGCTGCGGTTGGGGCGCCGGGTTCGCGGCGGTGGATCGGGGCGCGCCGCACATTCGCGGCTTTGGTCCCTTGATTCCTGATCCGCGCACCCTGTTGGATTTGCCCGCCGGGTTTCATTATAAAATTCTGTCCCGGGCCGGCGATCCCATGAGTGATGGCCTGCGGGTGCCGGGACGCCCGGACAGCATGCATGCCTTTCAGGGCACGGGGGGACGGGTCGTACTGTTACGCAACCATGAATTGAACGTGGCGGATCGCCAGCATGCCTTCGCCGGGGCCGCGAACACCATCCGTTCTGACCTGCTGGCAAAACTCTATGATCCGGCGGTGGGCAAGGGCGGCGTCAGCACTTTGATCATCGCTGAAGATACCCTGCGCGTGCAGCAACAGTTTCTGTCGCTGGCCGGGACACTGCGCAATTGTTCTGGTGGTGCGACAACCTGGGGCAGTTGGTTGAGTTGCGAGGAGTCCGTTTTAAGGGCCGGGGAGCAGGGCGCAAAGCGGGATCACGGCTATGTCTTCGAGGTGTCGGCCACGGCCACGGGATTGCAGCCCGCCAGGCCCCTCAAGGCCATGGGGCGGTTTAATCATGAAGCAGCGGCCGTGGATCCGGCGACCGGCATCATCTATTTGACGGAGGATCGGGACGACGGCCTGGTGTATCGTTTCATCCCGAATTCCGTGGGCAAGCCGGCGGCGGGAGGGCAGCTTCAGGCTCTGGCCATTGCCGGCCTGGAAGGTGGCGAGACCAGCAACCGCGGCCGCGGGCGGGTGCCGTTGCGTGAACCCGCGGCGGTGCGCTGGCTGACTCTGGCCCAGGTCGAGGCCCCAGAGGATGACCTTCGCCGCCAGGGCCGGGCGCTGGGGGCAACCCGTTTCGTGCGCGGGGAGGGCATGGCGGTCCAGGCAATTTCCCGGAACCGGTACCAGATCTGGTTCATGGCCACCAGTGGCGGCCCCCGGGGGCTTGGCCAGGTCTGGCGTTACCGGCCATCCCCCGGGGAAGGCCGGGACGCGGAACGCCAGCAGCCCGGCAAGCTGGAATTATTCCTGGAACCTGGGCATGCGGCAGTACAGAATCATGGTGATAATCTGGCCGTAGCACCCAATGGTGATCTGATGATCTGCGAAGACAGCTCCACCGATCAACGCATACTCGGAGTCACGCCCGCGGGTGGTGTCTATGTAGTGGCGCGCAATCCCCGGGGCAACTCGGAGTTTGCCGGCGCCACATTTTCACCTTCGGGTCGAACGCTGTTCGTGAATATTCAGCACGCGGGGTTGAGTTTTGCTATCCAGGGTGACTGGGCTGCCCGGCGCACAGCCTGATTGGGAACCACTGAGTGATGATTCTGCACGTTGACATGGACGCCTTTTACGCCTCCGTGGAGGAGCGGGAAAACCCGCGGCTCAAAGGCCAGCCACTGGTGGTTGGCGGCGACCCACAAGCCCGGGGCGTGGTCGCGGCGGCCAATTACGCGGCACGAAAATTCGGCATTCACAGCGCCATGCCGATGGCGCGCGCGATGCGCCTGTGCCCGCAGTTGACCCGGATTCGCCCGCGCATGGATCTCTACGTGCAGGTGTCCTCGCAATTGCGGGAGATATTTTTTCGCTATACCCCGGTGATCGAGCCATTGTCCCTCGATGAAGCATTTCTGGAGGTCAGCGGTAGTGAGCGGTTGTTCGGCAGTGCTGTGGAAATTGCCCGGCGCATCAAGTCTGATGTCCGTGAGGATCTGTCATTGATCGCCAGCGTCGGTGTCGCCGCCAATAAATTTCTCGCCAAACTGGCCAGTGATCTTGGCAAACCGGACGGCTTGCTTGAGGTGCCCATGGATCGGATTCAGGAATTTCTCGACCCGTTACCGGTCTCACGCCTGTGGGGTGTCGGCAGCGCCGCGCACACCAGTTTGCGTCAGCTCGGGGTCCACAGCATTGCCGACCTGCGTCGTTGCAGCCCCGCACTGCTGCAAGCCCAGCTTGGAAAATGGTCAGGGCAATTACTGGAGCTCGCCCAGGGGATCGATCACCGCCGGGTCCTGGCCCACAGCGCGAGTAAATCCATCAGTCATGAAACGACCTTTGACCGGGATGTCGCGGAAATGAATACGCTTCGCAGTTGTCTGTTTGATTTGACCGAGCAGGTTGCCAGCCGGGCCCGGCACAAGGGCTGTCAAGGCAAAACCGTGAACCTGAAAGTACGTTATGGAGATTTCCGGACGCTGACCCGCAGCCATACTCTGACGAGCCCCAGCGATAATACCCAGATACTCTGGCAATGTGTGGTGGCCATGTTCGAGGATATTGTTGCGGCCCAACCCGGACCCTTGCGTCTCATCGGCATGGGGCTTAGTGGATTATTGGCCGGCGATCAGAACCAGGGTGATTTGTTTGCAGGTGAGGACAACGCCCAGGCCTCACAACTCGACGAGGTCGCGGATCAAATCAATGCGCGTTTTGGCCACCATACCCTGCAACGTGGCGGGGGGCTGCGCAGGTGAACGGCCCGCCATATGCAAATGGAACCTCACGGGCTCGCACCGCGGACATCTGGAGACTGATCCTATATACAATCTGTGTCTTGTTTCTGGCAGGTATTGCGAGCGGGAGTCTGTACCTGCTGTTGGCGGACTTTGGGGTCGAGGCGCTTGGTTTCGGCGAATTCAGTTTCCGAATCCTGGAAGTGTGTGCAATTGCCGGCTGTATCCCTTTGCTGGCGGCCCTGGGACAGGGGGGGTGGGCCGCCTGGGGATTGGATCGGGACCGCTCATTCCTGGCTCATCTGGGTTGGGGGCTGTTGCTGGGGATCGCCAGCCTGTCGATCATCAGCGCCGTATTACTGGTTCTCAATTTGCGGGTGATTCGTCCGGATCTGATCACCGATCCAGGGCACTGGGTCGAAGTGGTCATTCGTTCCGGTCTTGCGGCGATGCTGATCGCGGTGATTGAAGAAGCCTGGTTCCGTGGCGCGTTGCAGACTGTCATCACGCGGATTTTCTCCGCTCCCAGCGCCATCCTTGCGATCTCTGCATTTTATGCCCTGTCACATTTCCTGCGTCCGGATGCCACAGTGGATGGGCAGCCGGTGCAGTTCCTGAGCGGTTTCACGGCCCTGCTCTCCGGGGTTGTGAGTTTTCCCCTGGCGGCCATGGCAGACAGTATACTGGCGCTGTTCATCGCCGGGGTTTTGCTTGGTATCCTGCGCGCCCGCCATGGCAACATCGCCATGTGCATCGGTGTTCATGCCGGCTGGGTGTTCGTGATCAAGGTCTATAAAAAGTTCACGTATATCAATCCCCAGGCGGAACTGAATGCACTGGTGGGTCAGTACGACGGGGTCCTTGGCTGGCTGGCGGCCGGCCTGTTTCTGCTGCTGACTCTGCTGGTGTGGCATTTGCAATGGCCCTGGCCCTGGCGGCGCAGGCACAACACATGAAACAAAATCCCTGCCAGCCCGCCAGTGAGCCCCTGGTTGCGCCGGAACCCACATCGGAGTGGGTTCCGTCACTGGAGGAACTGGCCATCAGCGACAAGAATTATCGCTGGACCCGCCGACTGTTCGAATTGTTCGAAAAAGTTCTCAAGATCAATATCAAGTTACATCAGCCGGAACGAATTGACGACGGCGAAATCTACCTGTTCAATCATTTTGCACGATTTGAAACGCTGATCCCACAGTATCTGATTTACAAAGCCACCGGTGCCTATTGCCGATCCATCGCCTCCGCGGAATTTTTCAAACCCGATGATCCGTTTTCAAAATTTTTACTCAGTTTTGGTGCGGTGCCCAACCGGCATCCGCATTTGCTGGCCTTTCTGGCCTCGGAAATTCTGCGTGGGCGCAATGTGGTGGTATTTCCCGAGGGTGGAATCGTCAAGGATCGCCGGGTGGTCGATGAACGTGGGCGTTACAGCATTTATTCGCGCATGGCGGAGAAGCGGCGCAAGCAGCATTCCGGCGCCGCGGTCCTGGCGCTGGCGCTCGATGCATTCAAACAGGCGGTACTTGCTGCGCGCAGTCAGGCGAATGGTTACCGGCTGAGCAAGCTGGCGGATTCCATGGAACTGGATCCCCAGGCGTTGCTGGAGGCCTGTGAGCGGCCGACCACCATCATTCCCGCCAATATCACTTTTTATCCAATCCGTGTGGGTGAAAACCTGCTCAGCAAGGGGGTTGAAATGTTCAGCCATGGGATCCCCCGGCGGCTCTCGGAAGAGCTGCTGATCGAAGGCAATATTCTGTTGAAGCACACCGATATGGACATTCGACTGGGTCACCCGGTGCAGATCGATCATTACTGGCGCTGGTGGGAACGGCCACTGCTCGCCAATGCCATCAAGCGTATCGAGAACATCGAGGATGCCTTTGAATTTTCGACCCGGGGCGGGCCCATTGCCGGGCGCCTGCTGGCGCGCTGCATCAAAATTGAAAGTGCCCGTATTCGGGATGACTATATGCACAGAATGTATACCACGGTCTCAGTGAACCTGAGCCACCTGGCTTCCACCCTGGTTCTGAACCTGTTGGATAAACAACATACCCACATCACCGCCAGAGAGTTTTATGCGCTGCTGTACCAGGGCGTCAAGGCGGTACAAAAAATGTCTGGAGTCAACCTGCATCGCAGCCTCAGGGCGCCAAATTTTTACGCGGGATTGCCGGATGGAAACTGTGCCGGACTGGATCAATTCATCCAGACCACAACCCGCATGGAGCTGCTGAGCCTGGTTGAGGGGCAATTCGATCTGATGCCGAAACTGACTGTGGAACACGGCATCGATGAAATCCGCCTGGAAAACCTGGTGGAAGTCTATGCGAATGAAATCACGCCACTACCCAGGATATTGAAAACCCTGTCACAGGTCATGGAAAGCGCCGAACGGATATCGCCTCTCGAGTTCGCGCAACTGCAGCTCGATGACGAACGCCTGGCCCTGTCCTGGGATCGTCATAAGTATCAAAAACCGCAGTACCGCCCGATCAACGAGCAGCAGACCGCCACTGCCTCGGCCGAACCCTATTTGTTATACACGGACGAGCAGAGTGATGTGGGAATTGTGCTGGTGCATGGATTCCTTGCTTCACCGGCAGAACTTCGGAACCTGGGTGAAGCTTTACATGAGCATGGCTTTACAGTCTATGGCTTGCGACTGAAAGGCCATGGCACCTCGCCCTGGGATTTACGGGATCGCGGTTATGAAGACTGGCTGGAATCGGTGCGCCATGGCATCCACCTGATGCAACGGCTGACGGCCAGGGTGCTGCTGGTGGGTTTTTCCACCGGTGGTTCCCTGAGTCTGTACCTGGGCGCACAGGAATCCTTGCCGGTGGCGGGTGTCTGTGCCATCAGTGTGCCGATACATTTTCAGAACCCCAACATGAAATTCGTGGTGCCGTTACTGCACGGCGCCAATCGCCTGGTGCGAAGCGTATCCTCTTTGGAAGGAATCAAGTCGTTCGTAGAAAATGATTCTGAAAATCCGGACATCAACTATCATCACATGCCCATGCGCGGGCTTTATGAATTGAAACGTCTGGTGGATGCCATGCGTGAGCGCCTGGCCCAGGTCCGCTGCCCGGTACTGTTATTACAGGGCACCGAAGATCCGGTAGTGGTGCCCTCAAGCGTGACTGATCTGCAACAGGCGTTGACGGGCACCAAAGCCGAAATTCACTGGGTGCAATCCAAGCTCCACGGGATCGCCTGTTCCAATATTGGTGAAACCTGGGATCAAGTCACTGAGTTTGCGCGGCACATTCGCGAGAACTCCTGATGGCTAGCCTGGATTCATAGGTAGTGTCCGTCCGGAAACGGGCGGACACTATTGCGGCACAGGGAGGTGCCGCCATATTCGATGGCCTAAGCCATTGAAAATGAAGCAGCCCGATAACCGCGCTTCTCGGGCTGCGTGTCCGGAAACGGCCAGGATGGCTGTTTCTGGACGGGAACTAGGTAGGCTCTTAAGGGGGAGAG
>Ga0114931_10008822_pt1 | contig 12156 bp, 12 predicted proteins | sample 2SBtaG_FD_89579 | JGI IMG/M metagenome (GOLD analysis project Ga0114931, IMG submission 89579) | Deep subsurface microbial communities from Kolumbo volcano to uncover new lineages of life (NeLLi) - 2SBTROV14_V59a metaG | ecosystem: Environmental > Aquatic > Marine > Volcanic | place: Kolumbo...
CCCCTCGGCGGCGAAGAGCGCCTCCGGAGGTTCGTGATCGACCACCTCCGGCTGGAGCCGGGGACGGTCCGCCGGGTCCACGTAGGGGGGGTTGCTCACGAGCACGCGAACCGAGCCTCTTGCCGTAGCACCCGGAGAAGACGGCCCGGTCTCCGCCGGATGCCCCCCGACCGCCTCGGCCAGATCGCTCCGCACCACATGAACCCGCCCGGCCAGACCGAGCCGACGCGCGTTGGCCCGGGCCAACCGCGCCGCCGCCGGGGAGATCTCGGTTGCCCAAACCCGGAGCCTCGGCCGGGAGGCCGCCAGAGCGAGCGCGATGCACCCGCTTCCGGTTCCCACATCGATCACCGTCGCCGGGGCTTCGGGTTCCAGAAACCGTAGGATTCGTTCCACCAACCCCTCAGTCTCGGGCCGGGGAATGAGCGCCGCGGGACTCACCCGAAGCTCCAGTCCCCAGAAGTCTACCCGTCCCAGGATGTACTGTAAAGGCAACCGGTTCAATCGTTTGTGAAGAAGGCGGGAGAGCCGCCGCCGCGTCGCGGGGGCCAGGGGGCCCCCGCCTTCGGCGAGGAGCGCGGCCTGGGAGCAGCCGAGGACGTGGCGTAGCAGGAGATCCGCCTCCAGTCGCGGCGACTCGATTCCTGCCTCGATGAGAGCCGCGGCGGCCGTTCGCCGCCAAGCCGCCCGGGTGCGCACCGGCGGCAGGCGATAGGAAACCATCAGGATTTGGCTTCCGCCTCCTCGAGGCGTTCCCTGGCCTGGGCGGTGATCATGGCCTGGATGAGCTCGTCCAGATCGCCCTCCAGCACCTCGGCCAAACGGTGAAGGGTGAGCTTGGTCCGATGGTCGGTGACCCGGCCCTGAGGAAAGTTGTAGGTGCGAATCTTCGCGCTTCGGTCGCCGCTCGAGACCTGGCTCCGGCGGGTCGTGCGGCGTTCGTTCTCCTGGGTGCGGATCCGTTCGTCCAGGAGGCGCGAACGGAGAATCTTCATCGCCTTCGCCTTGTTCTTGAGCTGGGAGCGCTCGTCCTGGCAGGTGACCACGAGGTTGGTGGGAAGGTAGGTGATCCGCACCGCCGAGTCGGTGGTGTTGACCCCCTGCCCTCCCGGCCCGCTGGAGCGGTAGACGTCGATCCGGAGATCCTTTTCGTTGACCTCGATATCCACGTCCTCGGCCTCGGGGAGCACCGCCACCGTCGCCGCGGAGGTATGGATCCGCCCCGAAGCCTCGGTCTCGGGAACCCTCTGAACCCTGTGAACGCCGCTCTCGTGTTTCATGAGGCCGTACACGCCCCGTCCGCTCAAGGTGAAGACGATTTCCTTCAGGCCGCCGATCCCGGTCTCGTTGGAGCTCAAGACCTCGGCCTCCCAGCCTTTGGCCTCGGCGTACTTGGTGTACATGCGAAACAGCTCCCCCGCGAAGAGAGCGGCCTCGTCCCCCCCGGCCCCGGCGCGGATCTCGACAATCACGTTCTTGGTATCGTTGGGATCGGCGGGGAAGAGAAGCGCCTCGATCTCCGCTTCGAGGGTTTCGAGACGGGCCCCGTGCTCGGCCGCCTCGGCTTCGGCCAGCTCGACCAGTTCCGGGTCGTCGCCGGCGGCGAGTATCTCTTGCGCCTCCTCCCGGGCGGCGGTGGCCTCCTTGAACTCGCGAAGCAGAACCACCAGCTCGCTCACCTCGGCCCGCTCCTTCCCGAACTTCTTCAGTGCGGCGGGATCGGAACTCACCTTGGGATCCGAGAACTGGGCGTTGATCTCCTCCAGACGGCTTTCGAGGCGGTCCAGTTGGTCCAGGAACCGTTCGACGTTGCTCATGGCGAGTTGTTGGAATCCTTCGCGCGTCCCGACGGCGGGGGAGCGGTTACATCATCCGGACATCGTCCAGGTCTTCGTCGCTCAGGGGCAGGACGCTCTTGAGCGCCTCGCAGGCCACCGCGAGCTGCTGGAGATCCGGTTCCTTGGTGGTGATCCGCTGGAGCCACAGTCCCGGCTTCGAGACCAGGGCCACCAGGCGATTCTCGGCGTGCTTGCCGCTGAAGCGAATGAATTCGAAACCCAGCCCGGCAATGAGGGGGACGCCCGCGAAACGAAGCAGGCGATCGCCCAGGTCGTCGGGCCGGCCGAAGAGCATAAACACCAGGATGCTGAGAATCATGATGCTGAACAGGAACGAGGTGCCGCAACGAGGGTGCAGCGTGGTGAAGGGCTTGGCGTTCTCGGGGGTGATCTCGAGATCCGCCTCGAAGGTATGGATGACCTTGTGCTCGGCGCCGTGGTACTGGAACAAGCGGCGCATTTCCCCCCAAAGACTGATGAGGTAGAGATACCCCAGGAAGAACACGAGACGGATGGCGCCGTCGATGAGGTTGAACCCGAGGGTGCCCTCGACCCCGGTCGCCTCGGCCAGCTTGAGGGGGACGTAGAAGAAGAGCGCGAGCCCCAAGGCGAAGGAAACCACCATGGTCAGGCCCATGGCCCAGGGCGCCATGCCCTTCTCCTCGCCCGGCTCCTTCCCCTCGCGGATCGCCTCCTCCCGGGCCGCCTCGTCCGCGCTGAACGACAGGCTTTTCATACCGAGGATGAGCGTCTCCACCATCCCCACCATGCCCCGGACGATCGGGATGCCGAGCATCCGGATGCGCTTGGTGATGCTCAGGAACGGGTCGACTTGGGTCACGACCTCGCCGCTCGGGCGCTTGACCGCGGTCGCAATCCGCCGGGGGGAGCGCATCATGACGCCCTCGATCACCGCTTGGCCTCCTACCGGGGCGTAGCGGGCGAGCAGGATGCGATGACAGAGGAGAAGGCGTCGAGAGAAGCGCATGACGTCGGTTGCCGCGGATAGAACGAGGCCCTCCCGGGGGAGGGCCCGCGAGCCGAGGCTACTTGGTTTCGGCGGTCCCGGCGTCGGCGGTCTTGGCGTCGGACGCGTCGGCGTCGGTCCCGGCGGAGGCGTCCTTCATCCCATACTTCCGGCGAAAGCGCTCCACGCGTCCGGCAGTGTCGACCAGCTTCTGCTTGCCGGTGTAGAAGGGGTGGCACTCCGAGCAGATTTCCACGCTGAAATCCTTGCCCATGGTGGACCGGGTCTTGAACGTGTGCCCGCAGACGCAGGTCACGGTGACTTCTTTGTACTCCGGGTGAATCTCGGTTTTCATCAGGCTTCTCCGGGCCGGGTCACGGCCCCTGGACTTCCATCTCGGTCCCGCGCGGGGGCCGGCCGGGGACGGGCGAGACCTCCGCGCCCGGGGACCACCCCCGAGCAAAAGCGGACGAAAGAATCTACCAGATCCGGGACGCCGGCTCAAGCCGGTCCGCTCGAGGGCGGGCCCGGCGCGGGTCCCTAGGTGTTCATCATCTCCAGGAACTTCTTGTTGGTCTTGGTCTTGGACATCTGGGTGATGAGAAACTCGATGGCTTCCACCGCGGTCTGCTCGTTGAGGAACTTCCGAAGGATCCAGATCTTGTTCAGCACCTCGGGCTCCAGCAGCAGCTCCTCCTTGCGGGTACCGCTCCGGTTGATGTCGGCGGCGGGGAAGATCCGGCGATCGGCCACCTTGCGGTCGAGCACCAGCTCCATGTTTCCGGTTCCCTTGAACTCCTCGAAGATCACCTCGTCCATGCGGCTCCCGGTCTCGACCAGGGCGGTGGCCACGATCGTGAGCGAGCCCCCTTCCTCGACGTTCCGCGCGGCACCGAAGAAGCGCTTCGGCCTCTGAAGGGCGTTGGCGTACACCCCGCCGGAGAGGATCTTCCCCGAGTGGGGAATGACCGTGTTGTGGGCCCGGGCGAGACGGGTGATGGAGTCCAGCAGGATGATCACATCCCGCTTGTGCTCGACCAGCCGCTTGGCCTTCTCCAACACCATGTCCGCCACCTGGACGTGGCGCTCGGCGGGCTCGTCGAAGGTGGAGGAGATGACCTCGCCCTTCACCGAGCGCTCCATGTCGGTCACCTCTTCCGGCCGCTCGTCGATGAGCAGCACGATGAGCACCGCGTCGGGATGGTTGGCGGTGATGGCGTTGGCGATCCGCTGGAGGAGCACCGTCTTCCCCGCCCGGGGGGGCGACACGATGAGCCCCCGCTGGCCGAAGCCGAGAGGGGTGAGCAGGTCCATGATCCGCGTGCACATGTCCTCGGAGTCGTGCTCCAGACGGATCCTCTCCTCGGGATAGAGCGGGGTCAGATTGTCGAAGTGCGTTTTCCCCTTGGACTCCTCGGGGGGGGCGTTGTTGACCGCCTCCATCCGTAGCAGGGCGAAGTAGCGCTCCCCTTCCTTGGGGGGACGCACCTGGCCGGAAATCGTGTCGCCGGTCTGGAGATCGAAACGCTTGATCTGGGAAGGCGAAACATAGATGTCGTCGGAGCCTGGAAGATAACTGTAGCGGCGAGACCGGAGGAACCCGTAGCCCTCGGGGAGAATCTCCAGCACCCCGTTCGCGAAAATCAGGCCCGTCTTCTCCGTCTGGGCCTCGAGGATCTTGAAGATCAGCTCCTGCTTGCGGAGATTGGAGGTGGAGCCGAGGCTCAGTTCCTCGGCGAGCTCATGAAGCTCGGGAACGGTCTTACCCTGCATTTCGGCAAGGTCCATGATTGTCTCCTTCGAATTGGAATCAAGCGGTATCTTGGATGGCTTCCCGACGGCGGATGCTCGAAATCCTGGGGAGCAGGGAATTGGAATTTGGGGTAGCGGGCTCGGGTGAGGACCCGGTTCACGCTACTGGAGGACCTCTCCGGTGTCAAGTCGACGCCGGCGGGGAAACGCGCGGCCGAGGACCTAGAAGGCCGGAAGCTCGACCGGCGCGCCGAAGCGTCCACCGTCCCGAAAAGCCAGGGCGAGACCCCGGCTCCGATAGAACCAGACTTCCACGAGCCCCCCCCCCAGCTTCTGGTAGGTATAGACCGCGTCCGGGGCCAGAGAATCGCGGTAGGCCTCCGCCAGGTCGCTTTGGGGAAAGCGTTTGGAGGCGCGGGCGGCCCACCGGGCGGGATTGTCGACCGGCTGGTTCGCGCGCAGGGCCCGCCCGACGGCCTCTTCGGCCAAGGCGAGGTCAGATTGCCCCAGATGGCTGTGGGCCAGGGAGAGTGCCAGGTAGAGTTCCCCGTCCCTGGGGTTCACCGCGATCAGCCGCCGGTAGAGCCCGACGGCTTCGTCGAAGCGCCGAGCCGCGAGGAGCACCGCCCCGAGGTTGTAGGAAGCGTCCTGGTCGTCGGGGGCCAGGTCCAAGACCTTCTGGAACGCCTTGGCCGCGCGCCCGAGAAGCTCCTCGCGCTTCCCCTCTTCGGCCTCCTGGGCCCAGGAATAGGCGACGGTGCCGAGGAGATAACGAAGATCCGGCCCGCCGTCGAGCTCCGCGGCCTCGTGGAGCCGGTCCCAGGCGGCCGGATAGTCCCGGGCCTCGTTCAACCGGCGGCCGTCCTCAGCGAGGGTCCGGATGAGCGCGCGGCGAATCTCCCGGTCGTCGGGATTCATGGTCAGGGCGCGCCGATACGAGGCCAGAGCTCCCTCGACGTCCCCCCGGGCGGCCAGAATGCGACCGCGGAGAAAGACCGTCCGGGGCCGCCCGACGACCATCACCTCGGCGCGGTCCAGGGCGGCCGAGGCCTCCCCGTAACGCTCCTCGACCACCAGGCCCTCGGCCGCCTCCTGGTAGCGGGCGGCGAAGGATTCGCGCGCGGCCCGCACCGCGGCCCGCCGGCTCGGATCGAGGGCCACGGTCCGCTCGAAGTGGGCGACCGCCTCCCGTGCCGCTCCCCGCCCGGCCAGAATCTTCCCAAGGTAGAAGTGGGCTTCCGGGTTGTTCGGATTGCGGTTGAGGGCCTCGCGGAACTGGGCTTCGGCCTCGGCTTCCCTGCCGGCCTCCAGGTGAATGACGCCGCCCTTCACCAGGGGATCACCGCACCCGGAGAGGGCGCCCACCAGAAGCCAGAGTCCTACGACCGGAAGGAGAAGACGTCGGACGAGGGGGCGGCTCATCGAGGCGGGTTGCAAGGGTGTCATACGGCCCATTCTTTTCGGAGGGTTGCATCGTGTCAAGACCACCGCGCGGCGTCCCCGACCCGAGGGACGGGCGGGGCGCGATCCGAGCGGTTTTTCCGTCTCGAGGCGACAAGGCCCCCATTCAGGAGAAAATCGTCTCCGGAGGGATCGTGGCTTGCCCAATTCCCCGAATCCACCCGACAATTGTGACCAAGGACCGGGGGTTGCGGTCCAAGGGGCGTTCACACCACGATGGAAGAAGGAATGAAAAGCGACCAGGATCTGGTGCTGGACGCCAAGAACGCTCCGGCCGGCGATACGCGGGCCTTCGATCAGCTCGTCCTGCGCCACCAGGAACGCGTCCTGGCCAACTGCCGGTACCTGAGCGGCTCCCCCGAGGACGCCCAGGACCTGGCCCAGGACGTGTTCGTAAAGGCCTATTTCGCTCTCAAGCGGTTCGAGGGGCGTTCCGCCTTCGGTACTTGGGTCCAGAGGATCAAGATCAACCATTGCCTGAATTTCCTCCGGGGACGAAAGTCGAGGCGTCAGGTAGACATCGAGGATCCGGCGGTGACGGGGGAGCCGGAGTTACGGCAGTCCCCCGGCGCGGAACGGGAACTCGACCGGGCGGACGACCGCGAGCGGATCCGGCGGATCCTCGACGCGCTACCCGACACCCTTCGCGTCCCGTTGATCATGCGCGACCTGGACGGGATGGCCTATCAGGAGATCGCCGACGAACTCGGGGTCGGGCTCTCGGCGGTCAAGATGCGGATCAAGCGCGGCCGGGAGGCGTACCGCCGGCGATTCGAACGGATCGAGGCGAGCGGGCGGGCGACGGCGAACCCCGAGTGAGGACCATGACCCGAAACGAACGGGAGACGTCATGAGCGGCGACGACCGACACTCCGAGGAAGGCGATCCCGCCGGCGAGCCGATCGCCGAACTGGCCCTGCTCCGCGAGCAGCCCCGATCGGACTTCGGTCGGCGCATCCGAAACAGCATTCAACGGCGGATCGCGGCCGCCGACTGCCTGGATTTCTCGCTGATGGCGCTGTTCGAAACGTTTCTGGGCTACCTGACCGCGCTGCTGCAAGCCGTGGACCGCCGCCCGTCCGGCGGGGGGAAAGGGGATCGATGATGGCCGGCGACTTTTCCATGCAATCGACTCTGATCGACGTCTTCAGGAACCTCCTCACCTCCATCGGCGATTTCCTGCCACGACTCATGACCGCGGTGGTGGTCATCCTCCTCGGGGTGCTGGTGGCAAAAATCGCCGAACGCGTCCTGCGCACCGCCTTCGACAAGTTCGGGATCGACGACCTGCTGGGACGGGCGGGAGTGAACGAGAACCTCCAGAAGTTCGGCTTGCGGGACAAGCCGGGACGCCTCCTCTCACGAACGGTCTACTTCCTGCTCCTGGTTCTCTTCACCCAGAGCGTGACCCGGGCGGTCGGCCTCGACACGATCGCGGACGCCATCGGCTCCTTCTTCGCCTACCTGCCGAACCTGGTGGCCGCGTTCCTCGTTCTCCTGCTCGGAATGATCGTCTCGGGTTTCCTGGGAGGTACGGTCGCCCGCTCCGCGGAGGAGGCGGGGATCGAGTACGCCGCAGTCCTGGGACGCCTGGTGGGCGCTCTGGTGCTGTTCGTGGTCATCATCATGGCCATCTCCCAGCTCCGGATCGACACCGACATCATCAAGGCGGTGGTGCTGGTCCTGTTGGCCGGCTTCGCCCTAGCCGTCGCCTTGACCTTCGGCCTGGGAACCCGGGAGATCACACGGAACATGGTGGCCGGCTTCTACGCCCGCAAGATGTTCGCTTCCGGAGAGACGATCCGGATTCGCGGCGAGCGGGGAACCCTGGTATCGATCACGCCGTTGCAGACGATCATCGACCAGGACGGGGCGACCGTCTCGTTCCCCAACCGCATTTTCCTGGACGAGGTGATCCGCCGCTAGCCCGACCGGGTGCAAGAGATGCCGAGGCTCCCGTCCCCCCCGTTTCCTGATTCCCTGCTTCCCGGAGAACGCTCATGAACTGGACCCCCGAAACCCTGATCCCCTGGTTGACCGCCTTCGGACTGAGAATCCTCGGCGCGGCGGCGATCCTGATCGTCGGACGCATCGCGGCGGGGTTTCTGCGACGCCTGGTGCGCCGGCTGGTCGACCGGGCCGGCGTGGATCGCAGCCTCGCCGGTTTCCTCGGCAACCTCACCTACATCCTGGTGCTGGTCTTCGCGCTCGTGGCGGCGGTGGGGAAGTTCGGCGTCGAGACCGCCTCCTTCGTGGCCGTGCTGGGTGCGGCCGGGTTCTCGGTCGGCTTCGCCCTCCAGGGATCCCTCTCGAACTTCGCCTCGGGGGTCATGCTGCTGATCTTCCGGCCGTTTCGGGTCGGCGACTTTATCGACGCCGCGGGGGTGGCGGGGACGGTCAAGGAGATCCGGCTGTTCAACATCGTACTCGCCACCGGGGACAACGTCCGGGTCCTCGTGCCCAACAGTAAGGTCTACGGGGACGTGATCCGGAACTACTCGGCCAACGACACCCGGCGGGTGGAGGTCCCCATCGGGATCGCCTACGACGCCTCCATCGACGAAGCCTGCCGAGTGACCCGGAAGGTCATCGCCGACGACGAGCGGATTCTTGCTGACCCCGAACCCTTGATCGCGGTCGCCGAACTGGGCGACTCGAGCGTAAACCTGGTGATCCGGGTCTGGGTCGCGGCCAAGGACTACTGGGGCGTGCGATTCGACCTGAACAAGCATCTGAAAGAATCTTTCGACGCCGCGGGAATCGAAATTCCGTTTCCCCAGCGCGTGGTCCATACCGTGGCCGCCTCCAAATCGTGAAGCGCGCCGCACCGACACGATCCATCGACCGATCAACGGGAAAGGAATACTTGCTATGAGATTCATCGCCGGACCCTTCCGGGCTCTCGTCTCCCTTGGCCTCCTCGCCGCCATGCTCCAGCCCGCCCTCGTGCGGGCCGACGAAAAGAAAGAACTCGAACTCGGCCGGTGGTACCCCACAGCGGAAGCGGGATTGAACTTCACCCAGAGCGCCTATTCCACGAATTGGTCGGGCGGGGACCGGGGATCCATCGTCTGGACCGCTATTTTCAATTCGACCCTGGAGAACCAGGTCAGCCCCAAGGCAAACTCCTTCACCACGCTGAAGCTCGCCTTCGGCCAGACCCACCAGCAGGTCGTGGACGCGAAGGGGGACCGTTCCTGGGACAAGCCGGAGAAATCGACCGACCTGATCGATCTGGAGTCGATCCTGCGCCTCACCCTGGGCGGCTTCGTGGATCCCTTCGCTTCGGTGCGTCTGGAGAGCCAGTTCCAGGACGCCTCGGACCCCTTCGGGCGGAACCTCACCATCAACCCCTTGAAGTTCAAGGAGTCCGCCGGAATCGCCCGCAAGTTCATCGACGAGGAGGACCGGTCCCTGTTGTCCCGGTTGGGCTTCACTTTTCGTCAGAGCGCACGGCGGACCTTTCTCACCGACGACCCGGGAGATCGCTCCACCGGCACCGAGACCGCCAATGACGGCGGCATCGAGCTGATCACCGACTACCACACCAAGATCCTGGAAGATCGCGTGACCTGGGCCTCCAAGCTCACCTTCTACCAGCCGGTGTTCTACTCCGGCCAGGACGCCCTCGACGCCCTCGACGCCGCGACTCTCGCCGCGGCGGGCGTGGATGCCGACGTGGCGGACTTCACCAAAACCATGGATATCGACTGGGAGAATATTTTCACCACGCAAATCACGAAGATCATCTCGGTGAACCTCTACACGCGGTGGGTCTACGACAAATACGACAACACGGTCCTGCCTGCGCTGAGCCGGGAGGGAGTCCTGGAGAACGGCGCCGCGGTGCGCACCGCCGTCCGCAAGGCGGGGCAATTCAAACAGACCCTGGCCCTGGGGTTGACTTACCGGTTTCTTTAGATCAAGACCGCGGCCGGGGTGACTTCACGCCGCTTCGGGGGTCCAAGGACAGGGACACCGGCGGGAAACGACCGTCCTTCCGGCCACATCCATCCCTCCAGACCAGGAGATTGATATGGAAGACGGAAGCTTCAAGCAGGCATTGGATACGATCATCCCGGTGATCTCGGAATACGGTCTCCGGATCATCGGCGCGATCCTCATTCTGATCGTGGGACGAATCGTGGCCGGCCTCGTGGGACGCCTGGTGGGACGCGCCCTCGATCGCGGCAAGACCGACCCCGCCCTGCGCGGCTTCGTGGTGAGTCTCTCGCGCTTCGCGATCCTGACCTTCGCGGTGATCGCCGCCCTGGCCAAGTTCGGCATCGAGACCGCCTCCTTCGTCGCCGTTCTCGGGGCGGCGGGCTTCGCCATCGGCTTCGCCCTCCAGGGCTCGCTCTCGAACTTCGCAGCCGGGGTGATGATCCTGGTCTTCAAGCCCTACCGGATGGGGGATCTCATCGAGGCCCAGGGGTACCTGGGCGTGGTCAAACAGATCGGCCTCTTCGTGACCGTCATCGACACCCTCGACAACCAGAAGGTGATCATTCCCAACGGAACCCTCACCGGAGGGGTCATCAACAACGTCAACGGGAACGGCATCCGGCGGGTGGATCTAACCGCCGGCATCGGCTACGGCGACAACATGAGCCGGGCCAAGACCATTCTCGAGAAGATCCTCACCGATCACCCCAAGGTCCTGAAGGATCCCGAACCTACGGTGGCGGTCTTCGAGCTGGGGGATTCCTCGGTGAACTTCGTGGTCCGGCCCTGGGCCAAGGCCGAGGACTACTGGACGGTCTGGTTCGACGTGACCCAGGCCATCAAGGAAAGCTTCGACAGCCAGGGCGTCTCGATTCCCTTCCCCCAGCGGGACGTCCATCTGTTCCAGGAAAGCTCATCCTAGTCGGGGTTCCGGCCGCAGGAGCCCCCTTGCCGACCGGGGACATCCCCACTAGATTCATACGCACGGTTCCTTTGCGACAACCAAGTCAAAGAAAGGATCTCCCATGATCAAGGATTTCAAGGCATTCGTCATGCGTGGCAACGTACTCGACATGGCGGTCGGGATCATCATCGGCGCCGCCTTCGGCAAGATCATCGCGTCGTTGGTAAAGGACGTGATCATGCCTCCGATCGGTCTCGCCCTCGGCGGCGTGGATTTCTCGAACATGTTCATCAACCTCACCGACCAGAGCTACGCCACCCTTGCCGACGCCAAGGAAGCCGGAGCGGCGGTGATCGCCTACGGCGCGTGGTTGAACACGGTGATCGAGTTCCTGATCATCGCTTTCGTGATCTTCCTGATCGTGCGCGCGGTGGCGAACATGCAGAAGAAGGAAGAGGCGAAGCCTACGCCGCCGCCCGCACCGCCGGCCCAGGAAGTGCTGCTCACCGAGATCCGGGACCTGCTCAAGAAGGCCTGATCCCGAGGCGCGCCGCGCGAGCCTACAGCAACGACACCGGGTCCACGTCCACCGCCAGGCGGACGGGACCCGGTTTCTTTTCGTGCCGGGCGAGGGCCTCCTCGGCGAGGGCGCCGAGTTGCCGCCGGTCGGACCCGCGCAGGGTGAGGTGCCAGCGGTACTGATTCCTCAACCGGGAGAGCGGCTGCGGGGCGGGACCGAGCATCTCCACGGCGTAGCCGGCAGTATCCCGGAACCGGGCAAGTCGCTTTCCGACGGTCTCGGCGTAGGCGATCACCGCCTCCTCGTCCTTGCCGTCGAAGAGAAGGTTGATGAGCCGGCTGTAGGGCGGATAGTTGAGCCCGTCCCCGCCGCGGAGAGTCATTTCCCTACGGTAGAACGCCTCGTAGTCCTGGGCGGCGGCCGCCACCAGGGCGTGGTGGTCCGGATGGTTGGTCTGGAAGATCACCCGTCCGGCCCGCTCCCCGCGACCGGAACGCCCCGCCACCTGGGTCAGGAGCTGAAAGGTCCGCTCGGCGCTCCGGAAATCCGGCAGGTGAAGCTGGGTGTCGGCATTGATGACCCCGACCAGGGTGACGTTCGGATAGTCCAGCCCCTTGGCCACCATCTGGGTGCCGAGGAGGATGTCCGCCTCCCCGCGGCGGACGGTCTCGAGGGTGGCCTCAAGGACCCCACGCTTGCGGGCGGTGTCGGTGTCCAGGCGCAGCACCCGCGCCGCCGGAAAGAGACGCGCGACCTCGGCCTCCAGGGC
>Ga0114931_10008823_pt1 | contig 12156 bp, 13 predicted proteins | sample 2SBtaG_FD_89579 | JGI IMG/M metagenome (GOLD analysis project Ga0114931, IMG submission 89579) | Deep subsurface microbial communities from Kolumbo volcano to uncover new lineages of life (NeLLi) - 2SBTROV14_V59a metaG | ecosystem: Environmental > Aquatic > Marine > Volcanic | place: Kolumbo...
ATGTTGCACGGCCTGCGCCAAGCCGCCGAGGCAACCCGAGTCGTGCTGCAAAATACCCGTACCCGTAGAAACGAGATCGGTAAGGCACTCCGACGCAAGCTCAAGCAGCCGACGCGAGTCCGGCCTCACGACACGCAAAGCTAACCGCCGGCCGCGCCCCCGGTATTCACCACTCAAACCCCGGCACGGGGGCTTTCACGCGTGCCAATAATGAACGTGCGCGACGCGGACTTCGATAAGCGGATGTGCCGAAGCGCGCAAGTTCATACTCCGATAACCTTCGTACTTCTTTCTCAACTCCGCGCGTACCGACAGGAAGACACCTCCGTCCGAAACAAGAGACGCTCTTCCCCGTAGCTGCACGTACTCGAGATTGTCCCAGTCGTCGTCGTAGGCATCGATCACGATCGCTACATTCGGCTCAGCTTCGATATTCACGAGCCTCCGTATCGGTCGGTCGCGGCGCTTCGGTTTATCGTCGACGATCGTGTAGAGGCAGTCCCCGACGAGTACGAAACAGATCGGTACCACGTGAGGGCGGCCCTTTGCGTCGACGGTGGCCAAGCGCGCGACACGCGAACGATCGATCAGTGCGCGTGACGGCTCCGGCCACTCCGGCTCGAGAGCATCGCTCATTCCGACGTGTTTTCCTCGCGTCCCATCGAACCCCTACTTGGCACCGATTTCTGCACCGTGGTGCGCTCGAGGAACTCGACGACGGCATCCGAGAATGCGTCGTTGCAATCACCGGCTACCATATGTGCGGCACCCGCCACGTCGACGTATTCGCAGTGAGGCACTAAATCGAGAAAATCACGCACGGATTCCTCACTGACGATCTCGCTCAGGCCTCCCCTCACGAGAAGAGTCGGCACCGTGAGACAGCGTGCGGCCTCGGCAAGGCGCGCCGGTAACTGCTTCGACTGAGGATCGTCAAAGCGACCGATGAACTCGGGGTCCCAATGCCACCGGTATCGCCCATCGTCTCCACGGCGGAGATTCTTCGCCAATCCACCGGTGTCGGACGGAGGCGGACGATGAGGCAGGAACTCCGAGATGCATTGAGCGGCCTCGTCCAAGGAGACGAAACCGTCCGGTCTCGCTCTCATGAAATCGACGATCCGCCGAACCCCTTCGGGTTCGTAGTGAGGGGTGACATCGACAAGCACCACACACTCGGCGATCGACGGCCGACTGCGGGCAACCGCGAGCAACGCCGTCATGCCCCCGAGCGACGCTCCCACCACGGCCGGCCTGGTCGCCAACTCGGCGATGACGTCTTCGAGATCATCCGCGAACGCATCGAGGCTGTACCCACGCTCGCCTGCCCAGTCACTGTCTCCATGCCCTCGGGCGTCCAAGGCGAAGGCACAGTACCCGGCCGCGGCCAGACCCCTCGCGGTGTTGCCCCAAGCGAAGCGCGTCTGGCCGCCTCCGTGCAACAAAACGACCGTTCCCCGCTCGGCTTCGCCCCATCGGTCGCCCGCCAGGCACAACCCGCTTCGCGTACGGAAGCTCACCCGCACAGGCTCGGGGATACAGGAGGAAGGCTTTCGATCGAACATAGCCGGGACACCGACACTCGGGCTCCTCTCATCATGGAGGCACGGCGCAGCAGCGTCAACGAGGCTGCCGCACCCGGTTGCATCGCGTCGTCTTCCCCATAGGCTGCGTATTGGGCGGACGGCGATGCAAAATCGAGAACTCCCTCATAGAGAGGCGCGGGTCATCCGCGTGTTGATTTTCGAGGGCTTCGCCAACCTCGCGGTTTTCGCAGTGAAAGTTTTCGTCGGGTGGCGGAGTGGATCGACGGCAATTCTGGGGGAATCGCTTCACTCGTTGACCGACTTGCTCAACAACGGCGTGGCAATCACCGCTGTCCGCGTTTCCGCCAATCCGCCCGACAGCGACCATCCGTACGGGCACAGAAAGTTCGAACAACTGGCAGTATTCGTCCTGGCCACTCTTTTATCGGTCGCCGGTATCCAAATCGCTCTGCACGCCTTTACGAACTCCCGGCAGCCGATCGAAAGTACCACGAGTCAGCTTTTCCTGATGGGAGGCGTGTTGCTGGTCAACCTCATCGTCGCGGGATGGGAGAACGCGATGGCCCGGCGCTTGGATTCCGACGTTCTGCGCGCGGATGCCGGGCACACATGGAGCGATGTACTGACGACCACTGCGGTAATCGGAGGCTGGCAGCTCGCGGCTCAAGGGTTCCGCTGGGTCGATTCCGTACTCGCGGTCGTCGTCGCCGGCTTGGTATTCGCCTTGGCATTCGGCCTGTTTCGCCGAGCGGTACCGGTATTGGTCGATCGCGTAGCGGCGGACCCCGGCGATGTGATCCTCGCCGTAGGATCGCTTCCCGATGTCCGCGAAGTGCGTCGCATCCGATCGCGGCGAAGTGGTTCGGGGGTTGCCGCCGATGTCGTCATCGCCGTCGACGGCGCGCTTTCGACCGAACGTTCGCACGAAATCGCCAGTGCTGTAGAGGAGGCCCTGGCGAGCCGTCTGGGAATCGACGATGTGACCGTCCACATCGAACCGGTAAACAAATACGGAGACAAACAGCATGGGGCCTCCGAGGAGATATCGTCATGACCTACGAAAATTTTGAACTTCTCAATATAACCTCGGAGTCCGGCATCGCGGTCGTCACCATCGACCACCCGCCGATCAACCTGTTCGATCTCGAATTGATCTCCGAAATGGACCGTGCGGGCCGCGAGCTCGAAACCGACGACGATGTACGAGTCGTCGTCGTCGAAAGCGCCAACCCCGATTTCTTTATCGCCCACGCCGACGTCGGCTTCATTCAAACTCTACCCGAAGAACCTCCGGATAAGCCTACCGAGTTGAATTTCTTCCAACAGATGGTCGATCGGTTTCGCACCATGCCGAAGGCAACGATCGCGAAGATCGAAGGAATCGCGCGTGGAGGCGGTAGCGAGTTGGTTCTGTCCATGGACATGCGTTTCGCCGCCATCGGTCAGGCAGTTCTCAGCCAGCCGGAGGTTGCGCTCGGGATCATACCGGGCGGAGGCGGCACACAACGCCTCCCTCGTCTCATGGGCCACGGCAGAGCGCTGGAAGTCGTCCTCGGCTGCGGAGACTTCGACGCAGAGACCGCCGAACACTACGGTTACATCAACCGTGCCCTCGCTCCCGAAGAGATCGACTCGTTCGTGTTCGGACTAGCGCGTCGGATCGCTTCGTTTCCCGCGCATGCGATCGCCGCCGCCAAACTTTCCGTGTCCGCCGCCGCAACCGATCCGCTTGCCGGCCTGCTCGAGGAATCGGATGCATTCAACCACGCCGTGGCGCATCCAGCCGCTCGCCGGCGAATGCAGGAGTTCCTCGACAAAGGAGGCCAAACCGCCGAAATCGAACGCGCGAATCTGGCGGATCTTTTCCGCCGTCTGACATGAGACACGAGACCGACGACACCGACAGCCTACGGGCGTTGCAGTCCTTGATCGATCGCAGTACCGCGACGGCCTCACAAGCCGTCGCATCGTCGGTGGCGGCACGAGATCGCCAGATGTCGGCGCACGAACTCGTCGAGTTTTGGCAGCGCGTGGGACTCGTCGCCATGACGACCGTCGACCCGCAAGGCCGGCCCCACTCGGCGCCCGTTCACGCCAGGCTGCGGGGGGACCACCTGTCGCTGGTGGTTTACGAGAACACGGTTCGCAGGCGCGACCTCGCCGGAAATCCGCGAGTGTCTTTCGTCACTTGGGACGACAACGGCGGTGCCGTGATTCTCTACGGCCGTGCTCACGAGATCATCGACAGTCTTCGAGCCGCCCGTCATACCGCCGACGGCAGTTCGCGCCGAGTTGTCGAGATCGACGTGGAACTCACGCGCGTGTATGCGATGCGCGGCCGTCGAGAGTAGGAGATCTCCGGTGCATCCTCCGCAGCGTACCTACGCTTCCTTTACCGGGGCGACGATGGCGGCCCCCTCCCACCCGGCGCATCAACGGCACACAACGATGCGTACAGATCCGGCCGGCGATCGCGGAGCAGTCCGAACCACTCGCGGTAGCGTCGAACCTCCTCCCAGTCGAAGGTAGCAAGCGCGTAGCCGCTGTCTCCGTCGCCCGCGTCATCGACAATCTCCCCGCGGTGGTCAACGACAAACGAGTGGCCGTAAAACGACTGGCCTGCCTCGCACCCGATTCGGTTCGCGGCCGCCACCGCCACCGAGTTCGCGACCGCGTGCCCTATCATACAACGTTGCCATGCCGGCCTCGTATCCATCTCAGGGTGCTCGGGTTCGCTTCCGATCGCCGACGGATACAGAAGCAAGTCCGCCCCTTGCAAAGCCATCGCCCTGGCCGCATCCGGGAACCATTGGTCCCAGCAGATACCGACGCCGATCACGCCGTGACAGGTTCGCCACACGCGCAGTCCGCTGTTCCCCGGGCGGAAATAAAATTTTTCTTGGTAGCCGGGACCGTCCGGGATGTGCGACTTCCGGTAGATTCCGAGCATGGAACCGTCGCCGTCGATGACGGCGACACTGTTGTAGAACGCTTCCCCCTGCCTTTCGAAGAACGACACCGTAACAACCAGGCGACGTCGTACGCATAGCTCCCGAAACCGCTCGATGGTCGGGTGACCGGCAGCCGGACGGGCGAGGTCGAAAAACGTTTCGTCCCGTCGTTTGCAAAAGTACGGACCTTCGAACAGCTCGGGAAGCACTACGATGTCGGCGCCGGCGTCGGCCGCCTCGCTCGTCAGCGCCAGCGTTCGGTCGACGTTGTCGGACGAATCCTCTGAAAACGCTGTCTGGACCGACGCAACGGTAACGGTTTTGGATTCACTCATCGCTTTCGTCCTCGTCGGCCCCGGTCGTCGTGACGTACGCCGGGGCATTCTCGCCGTCCGTCGCGGTCTTCGAGCAGACTTCCTGCTGCGTTATGCAATGAAAGGCTCCGCCCCCGGTCAAGATGGAACGCGCGCTGAGGCCCACTACGGTTCTCCCCGGAAAGCACTCGGCAATCCCTCTGACCGCCTCCGCATCGTACTCACAGCCGTAGACCGGAACCACTACGGAGCCGTTGGCGATATAAAAATTCAGATAACTCGCAGGCATCAACGAACCATCGCGGTCGACCACCCTTCCGGGAGAGGGAATGCGACGAACCTCAAAACGCCTACCGCGGGCATCGGAGGCACGCTCGAGATCCCTAACCACCCGTTGCAGTGCTTCGCGGTTGGGGTCGGATGTGTCTTCGGCTTGCATACACAAGACCTTCGCGGGAGCGACAAAACGAGCCAAGGTGTCGACATGCCCGTCGGTGTGGTCGTTGGCGAGACCGCGGTCGAGCCAAACGACTTTTTCTGCGCCCAGCTCGGCGGCAAACAGCGCCTCCAGTTCGTACTCGCCGAGCCCGGGGTTGCGGTTATCGTTTAGCAGACATTGCCGGGTGGTCAGCAGCGTACCCTCTCCGTCGCTCTCAATCGCACCCCCTTCGCACACGAGATCGACGGCGCGCAACGGCAGACCCTGCAGCGCAGCCACCTTCGCGGCAACGTCCGCGTCACCGTCGAGCCTGTACTTCCCTCCCCAGCCGTTAAAGTGAAACGACAAAGCAGCGCATCGACCGCCGCTGTCGAACACCGTCACGGGGCCGGTATCGCGCAACCAAACGTCTCCGAACTCGACACGATGCACCCCGAACTCCGTCCCCACGATCGCAGCTCGGGCCTGCGCCGCACCGTCCTCATCGAGGACCAGGCATTCGATCCTCTCCCCGCGAATCGCGCGGCACATAGCCGCAAACTCACGCCGCGCACCGGCCAAGTCGGAGCCCCACAAGCGATCGTGACTGGGCCATGCCACCCAGCAGGCGCGATGTCGTTCCCATTCCGCCGGCAGCTTCGAAGGCCGGACTCGCCGGTGCGGCGGGACTTGCTGAGGCAGCCTCGCAACCATCGACGCCGATCATACACAACGCCGATGCAATCGCCGAGCGTTTGTGCCAAACTCCGCGCTCGATGAGTTTGACATCCTGGGTTCTTCGATCGGCGGCCGTCGTCCTGGCCGTGTCCTCACTGAGCGTCGCCGTGACGGGTGCAACCGTCTATTCTATGGGCGTCGAGGGGATGATGTGCGAAGCCAGCTGTGCTCCGCAGGTCACAGCGGCGCTCTCCGGAATCGAAGGGGTGTCATCCGTCGAACTCGCCTTCGCCTACAAGCAAGCGCGGGTGCACGTGCGACCCGGCTACTCACTGACGGCGGAAGACTGCGACCGGTCGTTCGACAATCATGGCTACTTCGTCACCGACTTCCGGCGTCTGCCTTGACCGGCTCGGCCTCGGCCGCCGCCTGACGTCCGAGCCGAAACAGTAGGGCAAGCCCAGGTAGGGCGGCGAACGTCGTGATGACGAAGAACGTCGGCCAGTCGTAGCGTTCCGCCATCCATCCCCCCGAGGTCGACAGCCAGGTGCGCGCCACGGCCATGATGGAGGTGAGCAGCGCGTACTGTGTGGCCGTGTAACTCACGTTGCACAAACTCGACAGGTAGGCGACGAACGCCGCCGTTCCCATCCCGCTCGCCAAGTTCTCGAACCCGATGGTCACCCCCAACATGAGCATGCTGTGGCCGACAACAGCCTGCACCGCGAACGTCAGATTGGAGACCATCTGGAGGATGCCGCAGATCCATAGCGCGCGCATCAGGCCGGTCGCCCCCATCAGACTTCCCCCCGCCGCGGCGCCCACCAACGTCGCCATCAGTCCGTAGGTTTTCACGATGGTGGCGATCTCGGCTTTGCTGAAGCCGATTTCGAGCAAGAACGGATTGGTCATCACACCAGCAAGCGCATCGCCGAACTTGTAGAGCATGACGAACAACAAAATCACCGCCCATCCCCGGCGCTTCGTGAAATCCGTAAGAGGGCACACTACCGAGCCGTAAAGCCAAGCAAAAACCTCCGCGCTGCGGCCGCCGAGGTGCGGGCGGCGCTCGAGAAACTCTTGTGCGCGGGCTTCGAGTTCCCTCGATTCACGGCTCGGCCGCGCGTCGGGCTCAGGCGCCGCCAGCGTCGCCACCACTCCGACTCCGACGAACGCCGCCATCACCGCGTACACTTGGAACCATCCCGTGTAGGTCGCCAAGTACAACGCCCCTGCCCCCGACACGAGCATGCCGACCCGATAGCCGAAAACCACCGCGGCGGCGCCGGCGGCATATTGGCGTTCTTCGAGAACTTCGACGCGGTAGGCATCGACGACGATGTCTTGGCTGGCCGAGCAAAATGCTACGGCAAGTGCCAGCAGCGCCGTGGCCCACGCATCGGCCGCCGGGTCACTCGAGCCCAGGCTCACGACAGCCGCCATCAACGCTACCTGCGTGAGCAAAAGCCAGCCGCGGCGGCGGCCGAGTATCCGCGTCAGCAGCGGTAAATTCAGCCGATCCACCAACGGAGCCCACAAGAACTTGAGCGAGTACGGCGTGGCCACGGAAGCGAAGAGACCGATCGTCGTTTTGCTGATGCCGGCTTCGACCAGCCAAAACGACAATGTCGAGAATGTCAGTGCCAGCGGCAATCCGCTGGAAAAACCCAGGAGGGCGATCCAGACGATGCGGCGATCACGATACACCGAGACACCGGCACGCATCCGGTCGACCCAGCCATCGAGATTTTTCATAAAATAGGCACCGCCGCCCCACCGGCGCCGACGGCGCCTGTCATCGTCATCGTTTCAGTGTGCCGATCCCCACACCGGCGCACAACTCACCGACGGCCGGTACGAACGACGGGATAATACAAACCGCGCACGCTCCGCGTCCACCAAGCGCCGCCGGGATGGTGCGCGGCAGTGGTAAGCCTGTAGTCGTACAACAGCGCGCGCAGATAGCGCGGTGGAGCATCAGGAAACGGCACGCGTCCGAGCAGAGCGAGCACGGGAGGCGACCCCTCTCCGACCCGCTCGACGAACCTGCCGAACCAGCGCTGCCGTCGAAAGTTCGAGAGAGCGGCGAACCACATCTGCCAGTCCAGGCGCGGCTGATGCGGAGCCACGAAGCCGGGTCGCCGCGTGACGTCGCCGATTTTGTAACGGAACCCGTACTCGCGCCATCGCTTCCCATCGTTGCTGCCTTCGAGGACGATCTCGGGTCGCCCCTTGGTCATCACGGCGAACAGCCCGTAATTACCCGTCAGACGAAAGGGCTCGATCCGATCGAGCGCGCGCCTCGCCACCGCCGGTAGGGCCGAATAGCCATAGAATCGCGCAGCGAAGTTCACACCGCTGAGCAAGGCGATCGAGCCGACGGCGGCGGTGACGAAAAGCCAACGTCCGCGTACCCCCCACCCCCGTACGGACGGTGTTTGAAGGGCATCCGAAAGCTCTTTCGCCTGCCCGGCCGCTTGCTTGCTCCGGCTCGCCGATACCCACGAGCGAAGAAACCGATCGTCGAGAAGTGACAAGCCCAGTGCGATCGTCAAATAGTTGAAGAATGTGTAGTTCCCGGTCGCAGCGATGATGAGTTGGAAACCCGTGAAGATCCAAAACGCACTCAGGCGGGCACGGCGGCCGGCGAAGATAAAAAAAGGGACGATCAATTCGACCCCGAACATCAGCGCGCATGAGATGCGTTGCACCCACATGGGCAGTTGGTTCATGTACCACGCCGTCCACGGCGGTAGAGGCTGGCTCTCGTAATGGTACGACAACGCTGTCAGATTCCGCCACGCAAGATCCCCGCTCATGAGCTTGACCAAGCCGGAGGCAAACATCAGACGGAACAGCAACCAACGCACGAGCCACAGGGCGCCGCGGCTCGGCGGGTAGCGGCGCCAACCCACCGGCGTAAGACACGGCGGCGACAGCAGGATGCCCAACACCCCGGCTTCCAACAAAAGAATGTCCCACTGGAAACCCAGGAATACCTGCCCTGCTACGAACAAGGACAAGTAGGAGACCCAGCACGCCAACGACGCCGCGATCGGGATGAAGCCGATCAAAAGCACGACCGAGGCGACCGTTCCCGCCGCGCACACGGCACTCAGCATTGCGTCGGAGGACGACAGCCAGAACAAGGTCGGGTAGCGGAACACCGACGATGAGCCGTAGTAGCGATGCACGGCGTGCAAGAACTCAGTGACCGGGAGGATCCCCTCGGAGCCGACGAGACCGTGTATCTGCGTCCACAGCGAGACAAAGGCGGCTAGGTAGACCAACGCCATCGCCCGAAGGAACAGCGAACGCACGAGGACGAACGAAGCACCTTGCTCACCCTGCTCTTGTCCCCGCCGCCCGATCACACTCACCGTCGGTCATTGTAACGCAAGCGGCGACACGCGTGGAGAGTGGCGGTGCGCGGTGCTAACCTGGTGGCATCGTATGACTCGGCAATCCGTACCAGGCGCCGCAAACCTCGGCGAGGGCGAGAGCGTGAAGTTCCGCTATAGCGAGGACGGTCAAGAGCGGGAAGGTTTCCTCCTACGGCACGGCGGCCGTTTGTTCGCGTACCGCAACCAGTGCCGCCACATCCCGATGAGCATGGATTGGGAGGAGAACCGATTTTTGTCGCGAGACGGCTGCCATATCCAATGTGCAACCCACGGTGCGCTCTACGAGATCGACACGGGCCTGTGCGTGGCCGGCCCGCCCGAAGGCAAGCTCTTGGGACGTTTCGAGATCGAGATCGACGGCGAGGACGTCATCGTCCTCCTACCCTAGCGTCGGGTCGCGCGATCGTGACCGGTAACGGGACTCTCGAACTCGACGACCTCGCGGCCTACGGCGTTCGACGTTTCCAGGCCGGACGCTTTCGAGCCCCGCGGGGGAGTCGATCCCGTCGAGCGGGGCACCGCCGCTAGGGACAGGTGAGCGTCACCGGCTGGCCGACCGAATACTGAAGGATCAAGAGGGCGTCGGTCGCCGTAACCGCCATTGTCGAGTTTACATCGCAGACCGAGACTCCGCAGTTGCCGGTACCCACAGAGGTATCGAGGGCGCCAAGACCGTCGGTCGAGGTAATCGAGCCGTCGTGGGTGGCGTCTCCGCAAAGCACGGGGTCGATCACAGTCCACCCGATATCGGAAAATAGATCGAGAGTGCGCTCCACGTTGTGATTGGCCCCGGTGTAGGACGGCTCCATGAGCTCGTTGGGAAACAGCGATGTCGAGAAATGCGATACCGACGAACCCGGCTGGGCGGGATTGGGGGCGTACATCTCCACGTGACCGCCGGCTCCTACGCCCGCGCTGAGGCTGCTGCTCCCGGCGACGACGACAGGTCCGACCCAGTGCAGGTTGCCGGTGTCGAGACTCGCCGACACACGTTCGGCGTCGCTCATGTCGGGATAGATTTTGGCGGTCGAATGATCTTCGAGATTGAAGCTGTAGGCGTCGTCGCGCCCCTGGAATTCCGCCCCACTGGCCAGGTCGACGAAGCTCGCGAAGCCGAGACCATGGCCCATCTCGTGGAGCACCACGCTGGCGAGATCGATCTGCCCGGGCGGCGGGTTGCCGTCTAAGCCGTGGTACCACGTATTGGGAAAAGCGCAGGTCGTACCGATCGAACTGTTGAACGTCGCGATAATATCGTCGGTGCTCGCATTGAGATCCGTACCCGCGAGCGCGTTGGCCAGGGCCTGTGGGTACCAAGTTCCGGCGAGAAGCGCGCCGTTGAAATCGCGATGCACGGTCTGCGTCCCCGCCGAACCGAGAACCGCGCTGGTCGGACCGCACGTCAACGGGTCGAACTTCGAGTCAACCCGGATCTCCACGGAACTCTGCAGACGCGCTCCCCACACCCCAGCCACAAACTCGAACACTTTGAGCCTTTGCGCACCTAGCGTGGTGCCGTCGTTGCCGCCCACCGGTACAGCCGGCGTCGGGTCGTTGAAGCCCTCGCCGCTACCGTCGAGGTTAACGACGGTAATCGCCGCCGCCGCCGCACCCGTAGCCCACAACAGGACAAGACCCGCAGCAAGACTTGAAATTGCTCTTCTCGCCCTCGTCATCGGTCAACGCGGCTCCGTCTCGGAACGCTCGGTCACGCATCGAGTCGTGATACTCCCGTCGGGCTCGGCCGTGGCACGCATGACGTTTTGAAAACCGCCTTGCAGGTCTACAAACACGCCGCCGCCCGCGACGACGCTGTTCTCGACCACCAGACCCTGGCTCGAGGTTCGCAAGTGAGCCGGCGTGGGTACGGCGACAGTCTGCGAGTCGCCCGAAACCGACCCGCCGCTGCCTTGCTGCGACAACGAGATCGATTGGGCTTCCGCCGGTGTCGCCGGCAGCGCCAAAATTGCCAGTACGGCCAACAGCGTAGCGACCACAATCGCCGTGCCGCTGAGCCTCCCAAACTGCTTATCGTCGTACATGAGCTTACCCTTGTAACTCCGTGCGCCCTAGGCGCTTTTAGAGTTCATGAAGCAAACTACATGCCAGCGGCAAGAGCGCCCTCGGATAGAACCCGCGGGGGAGCAAGGATGGGCTGTCGCGCGAAAATCGTGGCTAGTCGCAGTCGGCTGTTGCGCGGGCGGCGCCCACAAACGTGCGCAGCGGCAAATACCCGCCAGGCACACTGTTTGCTGGACCGCGCGGCTTGTGCCGCGCCTGCGGCGGCCGCCTAACCTATGTGTTGAGCGAAGAAACCGGTCACACGCCGCCAGGCATCGGCGGCCGCTTCTTTTTTGTAGTCACTGCGCGCGTCGCAGAAAAAGCCGTGTCCGGCTCCCGAATACACCACCACCTCGTGGTCTACCCCGGCTTCCGACAGGGCTCTTTTGACGGTCTCGATTTGGTCAACGGAGATGTAGCCGTCGTTATCGCCGAACAGACACAAAATACTACCGCGAATTCCGGCGGTACGTTGCACCGTCGGCGGCTGCTCTCCTCCAGGGGCGCCGAGTGCCACTCCGCCGCCGTAGAAGCTCACTGCCGCCGCGACGGGCAACTCACACGCCGCCAGATAAGCAGCGTGACCACCAAAACAAAACCCCATCACCCCAAGTCCCCGCCCTCCGACATCGTCACGTCGCTCGAGCGCCTGCATCGCAGCACGGGTATCGGCGAGAAGCTCGGTGGCCGTCGCACGGTTCATGAGATCGATGCACTTGGCGATGTCGGCCTCGTCGTATTCGAGTTCGACGCCCGGCGCTGTACGGTGAAAAATATCCAGGA
>Ga0114931_10008824_pt1 | contig 12153 bp, 11 predicted proteins | sample 2SBtaG_FD_89579 | JGI IMG/M metagenome (GOLD analysis project Ga0114931, IMG submission 89579) | Deep subsurface microbial communities from Kolumbo volcano to uncover new lineages of life (NeLLi) - 2SBTROV14_V59a metaG | ecosystem: Environmental > Aquatic > Marine > Volcanic | place: Kolumbo...
CGGCGGCGATCACGACGTTTCAGGAAACCATGAACGCGACGATCATGATGTTCATCTCGTTCTTTTCGGTGTTTGCCGGCGCGCTGACATTCGGCACGGTCTATAACACTGCCCGCATCTCACTCTCCGAACGCCGGCGCGAACTGGCGACCTTGAGGGTACTGGGTGCAACCAGAACGACAATTTCCTATATTCTGCTGGGCGAAGTGGCGCTTGTGACCCTGATTGCGCTGCCGCTTGGCTGCCTCGCCGGTTACGCATTGGCGGGGGTGATGACGGCGTTGTTTGAAACCGAACTCTATCGCATTCCGTTCTTCATCTTGCCGTCCAGTTATGGAATGGCTGTCGTTTTCGGACTCGGCGTTACCGTCCTGTCAGCCTCGTGGGTGCGCCGGAATCTCGACCGGCTCGATCTGATCGCCGTTCTCAAGTCGAGGGACTGAGCAGGGAACAACAATGAAATATCGCCGCATCGCCCTGTGGGGTTTTCTCGCCCTGATCGTTGCCGCCGGTATCGCCTATGCGTTCCGCCCCCGGCCGGTTCCGGTCGATCTGATCGTCGTTGCAAAAGCGCCGTTTGTGGTCAGCATCGATGAAGAAGGCAAGACCAGGGTGCGCGATGTCTTCAGGCTGTCAGCACCGGTCACGGGCCGCAACCAGCGCATCGAGCTGAATGTCGGCGATCATGTCGAAGCCGGCAAGACCGTGGTGACGCGGATTGAGTCCATCGACCCGTCGATCCTTGATGTGCGGAGCCAGGTCCAGGCGGTCGCCGAAGTGCGGGCGGCGGAAGCGGCGCGGTCTATGCCGCCGCCGAACTGGAAAGTGCCAAGGCCAATCTGGAATTCGCGATCGTCGAGCTTGAACGCGCCCGAAGTCTGCGCCGCACCAGCGCGGTTTCGCTGCGTGCCCTCGAACTGGCCGACAGGAACTACAAGACACGGCAGGCGGCAGTGAAGGTGGCGGAAGCCGCTCTGAAAATGCGTGACTTTGACCTGGAGCGTGCGCGGGCTCAGCTGATTTCGCCCCAGGACGCGGTTTCAAAGCGTGCGCGGCGCAATTTTCTGCCGATCCGTTCTCCGGTCAGCGGACAGGTGCTGCAGGTCTTCCATGAAAGCGAAGGGGTCGTTCAGGCCGGGACCCTGCTGGTGGAAATCGGTGATCCCAGAGACCTTGAAATACAGGTTGATCTGCTGTCGTCGGATGCTGTCCGCGTCATGCGGGGACAACGGGTCGAGATCTCGAACTGGGGTGGCGAGGGCAAACTGGCCGGTGTTGTGAAGCGTACCGAGCCCTACGGTTTCAAGAAGGTTTCGGCACTCGGTATCGAGGAACAACGGGTAAATGTGATTGTCGCGCTGACCTCGCCGTTCGAACAGTGGCAACGCCTCGGTCATGGTTATCAGCTGGATACCAAAATCATAATCTGGCAGGGCGACGTATTGCAGCTGCCCCTGACCTCGTTATTCCGCAAAGGCGACCGGTGGGCCGTTTTTGTCGAAAAGGATGGTGTCGCCAGGCTGCGCGGCGTCGAAATCGGCCGGCGCAACGATCTCAGTGCCGAGATCACCGCAAACCTCAAGGCTGGCGAACGGGTCATCAGCCATCCGAGCGATCGCATCGCGGATGGTGTGAAGGTCGCGGCGCGCACGGCACTGTAGCGGATTTTCCTGATCATGGCCGCCCTCACATTGGACGACCTGCTCAAGCGCTCTTGCCGGACAGGTATGCTGTCATGAAGTTTGGTGCGATCCGCATCAGTTTGTCATCGTTCATCCGCCCGGTGCGCATCATATAGGCATGGGCGAATTCATAGGGCGGCAACTGCATCGTCTCGGCCATGCGCTCATACCAGCGCGCGCTCACATTGGCGGCGTTCACGATAGTTTCGACCGGCGGCCGCCGGGTTTCCTGATAGCGAACGAGCGCGGCCGGAATGTCCTTTGGTTGATCGCGCAGTGCGTTGTTCAGGGCGATGGCGTCCTCCATCGCCAGCCGCGTCCCCGAGCCGATCGAAAAATGCGCAGTGCGCAGGGCATCCCCCATCAGCACCATACGTCCGCTTGCCCAGGTGTCGTTCCAGATGAGCGGGAATCTGCGCCAGCTTGATTTGTTTGAGACTAGCGGGCGGCCATCGAGTTCGGGCGCAAACACAGTCTCGAAATATGCCCTGGTCCCGGCATCGCCCAGATGCCGGAAGCCGGCGCGCTGCCAGGTCGCTTCGTCGCACTCCAGCAGGAACGTACTCATGGTCGGGCTGTAACGGTAATGGTGGGCACAGAAAACGCCGTCCTCATTGGAGCGGAAGGTCAGCGTCAGGCAGTCGAATATGCTGGTCGTGCCATACCAGATGAAGTGATTGGAAAGTTCGCCTTCGGAGGCCCGGAACGCGCCGGCATGGGTGCGCCGAACGACTGAATTGACGCCGTCGGAACCGACGATCAGGTCGGCGTCCCCGAACGCGTCAAATGTTTCGATCGGGCGTTCGAATTCGATGCCGACACCGGCATCAAGTGCCCGCTCCTGGAGCAGATTAAGCAGGGCCAGCCGGCCGATCGCGGCAAAACCATTGCCGTCCACCGGAATGTGGCGGTCGCGATGAACGATCTTCAGGTCGGGCCAGGACTCCATGTGCGGCTTGAGGTGGTTGTGGGTATCTTCATCGTCGTCGCGCAGGAACTCCAGCGCGCGGTCGGAAAACACCACACCAAACCCGAACGTGGCGTCACGCGGGTTCTGTTCGTAGACGCGGACCTCGTTTGCCGCGTTTTCACGCTTCAGCAGGTAGGCGAAATACAATCCCGCCGGCCCGCCGCCGACCACAATGACCTTCATCGCCGTCGTCCTCCCTGCGGGCCTGTGTCAGCGCCGCTGCGGCGCGTGGTTGCCGATAAGGCCGGGCGCAACTGATGGTGCTCACATGGACGACGAGGCCCGCGCGGCCTGGTCATAAATTCCCGAGATGCCGCGCAGCAGGTCGGCGGCCTTGCCGACCTCGACTTCGCCGTGATCGATGCTCTTCAGCGCGGACAGCAGGCAACGGGCGCGAATTTCGCGGTACTTTTCGCAAGCCTGTGTGCCGGCCGGCGTGGTCGAATAGTAGATTTCCTTGCCGCGCTTCTGCCGTTTCACGAGGCCTGAGCCAGTCAGTTTCTTGAGGGCGTAGATGACCGTATGCTGGTCTTCAATGTTGAGCATGAAACAGATATCGACCAGCCGCTTGTCCCGGTTCCGGTGATTGACATTGTGCACGACCAGCACCTCCAGCGCGCTGAAGTCGCGGTATCCGGCCGCCGTCATGCAGCGCGTCATCCATCGTGTGAAGGAATTCTGGGCGATGATCAGGCCATATTCGAACTCGCTGAACCGCCAGTCATCGTAGGCCAGATGCTGGGAGGAGACAATTGTACTCGGTGCGGGCGTGGCTTTCGGGCCTCGGGCTGGCATGGCCGGGTGACTCCTGACTTGTGTATTGGGGGTCTGTTATCAGGATAATTTGCCAGCGTGATCCCGTCAAATTCTAAACGATTTGCTGGCTGCATTAACATCCCAATTGGCAGGGTTTCGTGCGGTGTCGCGTTTTTTCAATGCGGATCGTCGCTGTCGCAGCCATCACCCGCGGCGAACCGTCTCCGCGCCGGTGCCGCCAGCCGCTGGCACGACGCCTGCGCCAGCCGTGATTGGCCGAGAGGTGGCACCTCGACGATTGTAGTGTTTGCCTGCACTGATCTTGGAACTTAGGGTGGTCTGGCGAATGTCGGTCAAAACCTCTAAAGGCAGTGGGATGGATTGGTGGAAACAGATTTTCAGCGCCTTCAAGGCGGCCACCGTGCGGCAGGTCGCCTATGTGCCCGATGCCGGTCATGCGGCGCTGATCGATGCCTGTGTCCGCGACAATGACATGCGTGCCATCGCGCTGACGAGCGAAGAAGAAGGGGTTGCGGTTCTTGCGGGTGCCTGGCTCGGCGGCGCGCGTGGTGTCCTGCTGATGCAGTCGTCCGGCGTCGGCAACTGCGTCAACATGTTTTCGCTCGCCTCAACCTGCCGCTTTCCACTTGCCCTGTTTGTGACCATGCGCGGACAGTGGCACGAGTTCAATCCGTGGCAGCATGCCATGGGCCAGACGGCGAACGCTCAGTTGAACACGGCAGGTATGCAGACATTAACCGCCACATCGCCCGATGATGTCGGTCCGATGGCGACGGCGACGCTGGACCAGGCGTTCACGGGCGGCACCATGTCGGCGCTGCTGCTTCACCAGCGCCTCATGCCTGTCAAGACGTTCGACAGGTGAAGCCGAAAATGCCTGAAACCGGACGTTCAAACGATTTTCCATTGCGCCGCCGCGAAGTCGTCAAGCGGCTGCTGCACAAAGAGGATGACCTGCTGGTCATTGCCGGCCTCGGCTCGACCGCCTGGGACATCACATCGGCGGGTGATCGCGACCTGAACTTCCCGCTGTGGGGCGCGATGGGCGGCGCCATTTCAGTCGGGCTCGGCCTCGCGCTGGCGCAACCGGAACGGCGCGTGCTGGTGATCACGGGCGACGGCGAAACGCTGATGGGCCTGGGCAGTCTTGCAACCGTTGCCATGCAGGCGCCGCCCAACCTTTCCATCTGCACGTTCGACAATGAGCGCTATGGCGAAACCGGCATGCAAGCGACCCATACTTCCGGGCAGACCGATCTGGCCGGCGTGGCGGCGGCCTGCGGTATTGCGGTGGCCGCGAGCGTTCGCACTGAGGCAGAACTGGAGGCCGCGCTGCCGGTCATTCTGGAGGCACCGGGACCTGTCTATCATGTCATCAAGGTCCGCGCCGAAAAACTCGATTTCGTACTGCCGCCGAAAGACGGCGTGCATCTGAAAAACCGGTTTCGCCGGGCCCTGCTCGGCGATGACGTGATGGCGCCCGCGCACCGGGGGTTGCCGTAACCGTGCCGGCAGGGCCACGCAATGGGCGCTGTTTTCGGCCCTGGAAGGATCAGTACCGCGCTGCGCCCGGCCGGCGGCGGACAACAGCAACGGAGCTGACGCCATGCTAACGGGTTTGCCATTGCCGCTGTCCGGCCTGCGGGTGCTGGACCTGACAACAGTCATTTACGGACCCTATGCAACCCAGATGCTGGCTGATTTCGGCGCCGACGTCATCAAGGTCGAGCCGCCCGAAGGTGATATGACCCGGGCCATTGGTCCGCGTCGAAACCCGGATATGGCAGCGCTTTATCTGGGGTCGAACCGCAACAAACGCAGCATCGTGCTCGATCTGAAACAGGAGAACGCCCGCGACGCCCTGTGGCGGCTGATCGATACCGCCGACGTTTTTGTGCACAATATCCGGCCGCACAAGATCGCGGCCCTGGGCTTTGATCCCGATGCCGTGCTGAAGCGCAACAAAGGTATCGTCTATGGCGCCCTTCTCGGTTATCGCGAAGACGGCCGCTATGGCGGCATGCCGGCCTATGACGATGTCATCCAGGGGCAGTCAGGCATCGCCGGCACCTTCATCGCACGTGATGGGGAACCGGCGCTCATACCGACCATCGCGGCGGACAAGACGGCGGCGCTGCTCGCGTCGAACGGTCTGCTCGCCGGCGTTATTCAGCGGTTGGCGGGTGGCAAGGGGGTCTATGTCGAGACGTCGATGTTTGAAGGCATGGTGGGCTACATGCTGCTTGAGCATCTCCATGGTGCGACATTCCGCCCGGGCTTGAGCGATATCGGCTACCCGCGCGCGCTTTCACCCGGGCGGCGACCCCATCGCACGGCCGATGGCTACCTTTGCATGCTGGCCTATACCGACAGCCAGTGGGCCAGATTCTGGGAACTGGCCGGGAGGCCGGAGCTGGCTGAAGATCCAAGATTTGCCGGTATCGGCGCACGCGCCGACAACATCGATGTCCTTTATCAGATCGCCGGCGAAACGCTGGCCGGCAAGACGACGCAGACCTGGCTGAAACTGCTGCACGATGCCGAGATACCCGCCGGCGCCGTGAACCGGCTCGAAGACCTTCGCAGCGACCCGCATCTGGGCGATATCGGATTTTTCAGGCCGTTCGAGCATTCGAGCGAAGGGCCGCTGGAAATTCCCGATACACCGTTCAGGTTCGACCGCCGGTCCCTGCCGGTCCAGCGCCAGCAACCGGCGCTGGGGGAACACAGCCGCGAGGTGTTGCGCGAGGCCGGCATGAGTGAGCGCGAGATTGACGCCGCGATCGGACAGGCCGGACGCGCCGCGCATGAGGATCCGGCGGCGTGAAGTTGATGGAGCGCGAGGACATGCGCAGCAATGATATGATGACCGCGCCGAAGGTGCTGACGACGCCACGCTTGGTTGACGTGGACGGCATGCCGGTGCGCCGGGTATTCACGCCCGGCATGTCGGCGGCGTTCGACCCGTTTCTTTGTTTCGTTCATTTTGGCCCGCGCCAGATCGGTGAAACCACATGGGGGTTCCCGGCTCATCCCCACAAGGGTTTCGAGACCATCACCTATATGCTGGAAGGCGGGCTCGAGCATCGCGACTCCAACGGAGGCCACGGTATCCTCGGGCCGGGCGATGTCCAGTGGGCAACCGCCGGCCGCGGTATCATTCATTCGGAGACCCCGCCGGACTCGTTTGTCCGCGCGGGCGGCATGGTCAACGGGTTTCAGATCTGGCTCAATCTGGCGCGGGCGCACAAATCCGCGCCGGCCGCCTACCAGGTGCTGCGCGGTCAGGAGATGCCAATCGTTGAACCGGGCGACGGCACCTCACTGCGGGTGATTGGCGGCGCGGTTGCGGGCGCACAAAGTCCGGTTCACATGCTGACAGCGGTGGATCTGATCCACGCCAGCATTGATTCTGGGGCGTGCTGGCACCAGACCGTGACCGGCGGCCACAATGCCTTTATCTACGTGATTGAAGGGGCATGCGGGATCGAAACAGCCGGCGGTAACGCAATTGGCGAAGTCGGCCAGACCGTATTGCTGGGCGCCGATCCCGGCGTCGTCACGATCACCGGCGGAAACGATGCGCACATCGATTTGTTGTGGCTCTCGGGTGCGCCGATCGGCGAACCTGTCGTCGCCCATGGCCCGTTTGTCATGTCGAGCGAAGACGAGATCATGGACGCGATCGATGACTACAAGTCCGGCCGCATGGGTACGCTCTGAGCGGCGGCAGAGAGGTTACACGTTCATGCCGCCCTGACGGCGACCTCTATCGTGCCGATTTTTTCGATTTCGGCGATCATGATGTCGCCCGGCTCGACCGGACCGACACCATCCGGTGTGCCGGTCATGATGATATCGCCCGGCAGCAGGGTGTATCTTTCAGAGGCATATTCAATCAGTTTGCGCACGCCGTAGACCAGTTCACGGGTGTTTGAATTCTGGCGCAGTTCGCCATTGACCGAAATTCGCAGATCCAGATTGTCCGGATCGCTGATTTCGTCAGCCGTTACCAGCCACGGCCCGAGAACGGCGTAACTGTCGGCGGATTTTCGAAAACTCTGAAGTTCAGTGCCGCGGGTCGTCATGTCGAGGCCGATGGCATAGCCGGCAACATGGTCGAGCGCCTCAGCGCTTGAAATGCCGGTGCATTGCCTGCCGATTATGACGGCCAGTTCCACTTCGTGATCGTTGCGCGCATCAAGAAAGCGCAAGGCAACGCCGTCGCCGGCGCCAACCAGCGAGCTGGTGGCCTTGAGGAACAGTCCCCAGTCAGAAATATGACTGATCTTTCGCGGCGAAATAATGCCGTCCTGTGCCTTCGATTCGGCAATGTGGCTGGTGTAATTTATTGGAGCGCCAATGATCTTGCCGGGATTTGCAACCGGGCTCCGCAAGGTAACATTGCAGAGTCTTTTTGCCGGTGCAGTTTCGGCAAGTGCCTCCAGCTTTGCAGTCAGCTTGTCCAGATTCGAAATCAGGAGATCACCTGGCGGCAGCGGCCACCTGACGGCGGGAAGCGCGGCCAGCACAGCCGACACATCGCGCAGCTCGTCACCTGAAACCAGGCCGAGACGGTCGTTGTCGAAACGGCAAATCTTCATGACCTAACTGATGTTGCGCATGATGCGGCCAATGATGTCCCGGAATTGAAGAATTTCACGCTGGCTCAGTCCTTTGGTCGCCTTGATGTTCACTGCGGCGGCGAGAGGCAGAAGTTTGTTTTTCAGGCGTCGGGCCTTCCGCGTCAGATAAATGCGTATTTTGCGGCGGTCGTCTTTGTCCCTGACCCGGGACACCGGACCGCTCGCGGCCATGCCCCGGATCGCAACCACCGTCGCCGGTTCCATTCGGCCGACGCGTTGCGACAGTTCGCGCTGGGTCAGGCCGTCTTCTTCCCGGAGTTCGCGAAGGAAATACCACTGTCCCATTTTCACGCCGGATGAAGCGATATAGCCAGCCAGGATTCGTGCCAGGCAGCGGTAGCAGTCGCGCACCAGATAGCCGACGCTTTCACTGCGCGGGTACCTGAAATCTTCCTTTGCGCCATTTTCCGGCGGCGGCTCCGCCGTTGCGGAATCTTCCGGGGTCGTCGCTTTGGGCCGATCGCCTGGTAGGGCCAAGTTTACCCCTCCACCTATGAGAACATGATCCTCAAGCCTACCGGCGCCGCCAAGTTAGTGGCGCACGAATACAAAAAGAAATGCTCTCACAGGAATGAGACGGTGGCAACCGCGCCAAGTTTCACAATGGCATTTGTGTTGAGAACGAGCGGTTGCCGGATGTTGCCAAGAACGAGAGATGCAACGGTATTGCCCGTTCAAATGACATTTCGAGCCGATGTTTCCAGCGCATGCAGGAAAGATTTCGCCGAGGAGCGCGGCGACATGACGAGAAAGGTATCCGTTTCTTCACGGATAATGATCGCGCTCAGATGCTCCATTGAGGTGCGCGCGACTTTGCCTGCCGGAAACGCTGCCGGATGCAGGTCGATCGGACAGATCCGTTCAAACGCGGCGCGGGCATTGGCGCCCGAGACCTCGATCATGACCCAGCTGTCGGACTGATCGGTCAGAAGGGCCCTACCTTTGAGTCTTTCTGCCACCGCGTTGACGGCGCCGGGTCCGGCATGATCGAACAGCAGGAAGAACAGGCCCTGCTGCATGCCGAGAAGACGGCTGTTGGCAACGGCCGATGTGGTGGAACTTCCGATCAGTGGCAGTGTGGTCTTGAAAGCAGATGAAACGGCCTTCGACAAGGCGTTGTCACCGCCCATCGGCGTCGCGACCGACACGATGGCGCGACCTGTCACTTCAGAAATCGTTACGCCCTCGAAATCATGCCGGGCACCGCCGAGGGGGGAAAGCGCTGTGAGGGTGAATTCAGACACGAAGGCGCTCCCCGTCCGGATCGATGAAATGCGGCGAGACGATTTCGACCTCGATATCCCTGCCGCGCACCGGATCGACAGCGCGGACAATCTCGCCGGTCCGCTCGTGACCGCGGCGGATGAAGCCGAGGCCGATGGAATGGCCGAGGGATGGCGAAAACGCGACCGACGACATCCAGCCTTCGTCATTGGCGGTGGTTGCCTGCCTGTCGCGGGCGATGAAATGAGCACCGGCGCCAAGCTCGTCTGACCGGTTGACCGGACGGAAGCCCATGAGCGTCAGGCCATCGTCGCGGTTGAGTTCGGGGCGCTCCGAAAGGGTGTTGCCGATGCAGTCCTTCTTCTTCGATACCATGCGGCCCATGCCGAGATCGCGTGCCGTGGTCTGGCCGTTGAGTTCGTTGCCCGCCGCGTGGCCTTTCTCGATCCGCATGACGCCGAGCGCCTCGGTGCCGTAGGCGACCACGTCGAATTCTTCGCCGGCGGCCATGAGGACACGGATCATGGCGTCGCCAAAGCGCGCCGGCACGGCGAGTTCATAGGCAAGTTCGCCGGAAAACGAGATGCGGAAGAGCCGTGCCGGGGTGCCGCCGCAGACGGTGATCTCGCCGCACGACATGAACGGGAAGGCGTCATTGGAAATATCGAACTCCGGATCGACGATTTTCTGCAGCAGTTTGCGGGCGTTTGGTCCGGCAACGGCATATTGGGCATATTGTTCGGTCGCCGAGATCAGGTGCACATCCAGTCCCGGCCACAGGCATTGCGAGCAAAATTCAAGATGCCGGAACACGCCGACCGCATTGGCGGTGGTGGTGGTCATCAGGAAATGATGTTCCGCCAGTCGCGCCGTGGTGCCGTCATCCATGGCAATACCGTCTTCGCGCAGCATCAGTCCGTAGCGCACCTTGCCGACGGCCAGCCTGGCAAACCCGTTGGCATAGACCCTGTTGAGGAAGTCGGCGGCGTCGCGGCCCTGAATGTCGATCTTGCCAAGTGTGGTGACATCGCATATGCCGACTGATGCCCTGGTCTGTGCCACCTCCCGGTCGACACTTTGCCGCCACCGGCTCTCGCCCGGCTGCGGAAACCACTGGGCGCGCAGCCACAGGCCGGTTTCGACGAAGACCGCGCCTTGTTCCTCGGCCCACTGATGGCTCGGCGTGAGGCGGTAGGGGTGGAAATCTCGGCCCCGGGCGCGGCCCGCGAAGGCCCCGATCGGCACCGGCGTATAGGGCGGACGGAAGATCGTCGTGCCGGTTTCCGGGATCGATTTGCCGGTGCATTCCGCCATCACCGCCAGCGCCGGAATATTGGCCGTCTTGCCCTGATCGGTGGCCATGCCGAGCGTGGTGTAGCGTTTGAGATGTTCAACCGAGCGGTAGCCTTCGCGATGCGCAAGCTGGACATCCTTGACGGTTACATCATTTTGCAAGTCGAGCCAGGCGCGGGCGCTGCCGTCGCGGACATGCCAGAAGGCTGAAACCGCCGCCGCCTCATCGCTTGCCGTCGGCGCGGCCGTGCGTGACGGCGTAAACCCAAGATCCTTCACGGCCGCATTTGCGGCGTCGCGGCCTTCATCGAGCGCGGCTGCAAGCGTCAGCGTGCCCGCCGCCGCCCCGGCAACTGTCATGCCCGGCGGCATGTCGTTGCCGGGAACGAACGCGGCGATGTCGTCGCGCCATTCCGGCCGTCCGCGTTGATGGCAGGTCAGATGGACATTCGGATTCCAGCCGCCCGATACCGCCAGGCAGTCGGCGTCGATGCGCCGGCCGCCCGCCACAGTCAGCGCGCGAATACCGTGGCGGCCGTGTGTGTTGATGACGCGGCCGCCCATGACCACGGCGGCGCCCGCCGGAACAGCGCCCGGCGATCCGTCACGGCTGTCGATCACAGCGCTAATCTCCACACCCCTGGCAGCAAGATCGGCGGCCGTGCGCCAGCCGTCATCATTGTTGGTAAAGACCGCGACCCGTCTGCCCGGCGCCACGCCCCAGCGGTTGACATAGGCGCGCGCCGCACCAGCCAGCATCACGCCGGGCCGGTCGTTGTTGCCAAAGGCGATCGGGCGCTCGGTGGCGCCCGCGCACAGAACGGCACGTCTGGAATAGACCCGCCACAGGACCTGCCGGGGCTTGCCGCCACGCGACGGCAAATGGTCGGTCATGCGCTCCAGCGCGCCATAGATGCCGTGGTCATAGGCGCCGTAAACCGTGGTGCGGGACATCAGGCGGACATTGTCCATCGACGCCAGTTCGGCCAGCGCATGATCAACCCAGTCAACGCCGGGGCCGCCCGCAACCTCGTGAGTTTCCGCCAGAAGCCGGCCACCCATGCGGAAATCCTCGTCGGCGAGGATCACGCGGGCCCCGGCGCGCGCCGCCGCCAGGGCCGCACATAGGCCGACGGGACCGGCACCGATAACAAGGATATCGCAGTGCAGAAATCCCTTGTCATAGGTGTCTGGATCCGGTTCGCCGGAAAGCCGCCCAAGGCCGGCGGAAGCGCGGATCACCGGCTCGTAAAACTTTTCCCAGAACGATTTCGGCCACATGAAGGTCTTGTAATAGAAGCCGGCGGTCAGCAAGGGCGAGAAGAGATCAGTCACCGCCATCAGGTCGTGCTTCAGCGATCCGCGATGGTTTTGACTGGTGGCCTCGAGCCCGTCGAACAGCTCAGCCACGGTGGCGCGGGTGTTGGGTTCGCAACCGGCGCCACCGCGCAGGTGTACCAGGGCGTTCGGTTCTTCCGAGCCGGCGCTGAAGATGCCGCGCGGACGGTGATACTTGAACGAGCGGGCGACCAGCCGCTCGCCGTTGGCCAGCAGCGCCGAG
>Ga0114931_10008825_pt1 | contig 12153 bp, 11 predicted proteins | sample 2SBtaG_FD_89579 | JGI IMG/M metagenome (GOLD analysis project Ga0114931, IMG submission 89579) | Deep subsurface microbial communities from Kolumbo volcano to uncover new lineages of life (NeLLi) - 2SBTROV14_V59a metaG | ecosystem: Environmental > Aquatic > Marine > Volcanic | place: Kolumbo...
GTATAACCTTTACTGGAATGTTGTCGCATCAATTGTGCACCTAATGCTGACATGGGTATAGCGCTTGCTTCATTTTTAGATAACAAAACAGCTGTATCCAAATCTTTTAGTAGCGTCCGCACGTACCATTTTACAGGCTCAAAAGTGTCTGTTGCCATTTGTGGACCGAGGATCTGTAATGGCTTTGAATCGGCAAATCCACCAGCAAGTGCTTCCGGGATTTTTTCGGCATCTATTCCAGCCTTCCTGGCAAGTGCGATCACTTCGGCAATCACCAGTGCATTACAACTTACGATCATCTGATTACAAACTTTTGTGATCTGTCCTGCACCCACATCCCCCATATAGGTAAATCGTTGTGAAAGTATCTGCATAATTATGGAAACTCGATCAAAACTTTCTTTACTCCCTCCAGCCATGATCGCAAGTGTGCCCTGCTCTGCTCCTGAGACTCCACCTGAGACAGGTGCATCCAGCCAGTCCATTCCATGACATTCTTTCCTAAGTCTATCAGCGAATTTTCTTGTGGCTTCTGGTTCAATACTGGACAGATCGACCAGCAACTTCCCCTTGCTACCACCTTTAGAAATACCATTGTTACCAAAAACGACTTGCTCAACGACCGAGGTATCTGCCAATGAAAGCAACAGAATATCTACTTGTTCAGCTACTTCCTGAGGGGTATTGGCTTTATTAGCACCTTTCTCAAGTGCAGGTTGTAGCTTTTCAGGTGTGCGGTTCCAGACGGTGACATAATATCCTGCCTCTAACAGGCGCAACGTCATAGGTTTACCCATAAGTCCGATACCGAGAAAACCCAGCCTTGGCTTTTGATTTTTCATCTTTCTATCCAGTGTTGTCTTAATCTTCGACAATACTGAAAGACTGACTATTTCTCAACCATAGATATTTCTGCCATTCGATGCATAAGTATTATCAGAATGTATCATCTTCAATTGTTTTTTCCAGATCATCATGGTGCAATTTTTCGAGAGGATACTTATGATCTCCAGTAACTGACTCTTTCATTTCTGCTGGACGGGTTCTGTTATTGTACGATAGCAGCTGGTTCTGCGTTGATTTTTTGATGTGTTGTTTTTGCTGATGAAGCCAATTTTCAATTTCACTGTCCAATTCTTCATCAGATTGAAGACTATTAGCTTCGATTAATGCCTGATCTATTGTAATTTGATTAGATAAAAGAGGAACATCTCTTGGCTCACTTTTGATATCAATAAGTTCTATCTCTTCCTCATTCAACGAATCAAATGGCTGAGTTAATTCTTCTCTGGTCTCTTCTTTGTGATCAGGTGGATTAGCTCCCAGAGCTTCAGAATTATCATTGGCAGAACGACGTGTTCGTGTCTCCATAAATGCATTAATAGTACCTTCAACCACCGAACTCGAAAAAACATCTTCAGAAAAACGATTATTCATTTCCATCGTCATACTCAGAACATCCTTTTCTGTAATCTCATGTGAATCATTAAGACAGGCTGCTTGCAATACTTTCCCACAAAGCATATTAATTTTTGCAGGTATTCCATGTGTCTGTTCATAAATTGTAATAAATGCACCGGGGGAGAAATCAGGATCTCCAATCCAGTCAACAGTTCTGAGTCGCTGAATGACATACGCTTTAGTTTCTTCTTCACTAAGAGCTTCAAGATGGTAAATGGTCACAATACGCTGCCGTAGTGATTCAAAAACTTCGCTATATAATAGCTCCTGTAACCTGGTCTGGCCCAACAAAACAAATTGAATCACAGCTTCATTTCCATCAACCAGATTCATTATCATTCTCAGCTCTTCTAATGCAGAGTTGGAAAGGTTTTGTGCTTCATCAATGATCACGATAATACGTTGTCCTCTGGATCGGCAATCTTGCAGAAAGGATTCTAAAGATTTCAAAAGTGTGACTTTCGACAATTCCTCATAGGGCAAACCAAGTTCTGCTACGACATATCTCAGCATTTCATCACTTTGAAGCTGAGTATTAATTATTCTGGCGGTGATAATGTTGGTTTGTGCCAGCATATAGTTTAACGCTGACATTAATGTTGTTTTACCCGTTCCTGGCTCACCTGTGATCACAACAAACCCCTGCCCTTGCCCCAGGCCACAACCAAGACAGGAAAGTGCTCTTTTATGTGTGTGGCTATTGTAGAAAAATTTTGGATCAGGATTTAATCCAAAAGGCTTTGCTTTGAATTTGAAATATTTTACGTACATTCCTTGTTTGTTTGCCTGATGGCATTCCTTAATCTATTGGTTTATAGACAATATTGCGGCAAACGTAGAAATGACTTTAATAGAATATGGAAAAATTACTCTGGTCGACAAATTCCGATTGAGTCTCTGGCACATAATCTTCCATCATACCAGATGGCTTGATCAAGAATGGTTTGGGTAAGATCTGCATCCTGCATTTTTGCGCCTCTAAGATCAACATGACTTAGATCAGCATCTTTCAATGAAGCTGATGTCAAGTTTGCCGACCGTAGATCTGCACCTTTTAAGACTGCCTTTTCCAGATTGGCCTTCTTCAGATTACCTTTTGATAAGTCAGTATAGGAAAAATTACTTCCTGTAAGATCAGCTCCCTGAAGATTAACACCTGCCAATACAGCATTCCTGATTGAAGCTCCAGAAAGATCTTTCTGCCTGAGAGTCAACTTAACAAACTTACAATTGTCCCAGATCACACCGGGCTCTGGTGGGGCTTCACAATCAGGAGACAAAGTCTCTTTTGATGGACTCAGGACAAAGCCAAGAAACACAATAATAACGATTGAGACCATAATCGTCATCAGTGGAAAGTGGTCTTCAACACGACTTGCTTTAATTGTTTCTAATAGTTTAGTACGACCTCGCCTGCGTGCAATTTCATCGTCTGATTCTGCCTGGCGACGATCGGATCCCTGTCGCTTTAGCTGGTGATTGGTTAAACCATCTTTTTCACGCCTATCCCGGCCACTGCGTTCATCATCTTTCAACAGGCACTCCGTATCAGTTTCCTGAAAAAGCGTTGTAAAACTCCCCGCTGACTTCCAGTTCACTTCATTTGAACTAAGCTCATCCGTCTGTTTCAGACGACCAAGTTTGGCCAGTTTCTCCAGAACGCGAAATGTATAAGGACCACGAACCTGCCCTTTCCTGCGTACCATCCATTTTTTACTCTCAGTCATTATTATTTAACATTCAAGTTTTATGCCTGATTGCCGATAAAAAAGGTGTGATCAGTCCTTCGAAAATTACTCAAACAAAACCGGTTAGCTCAGCTACACAGAGCCCTGTTAATAATCAGTCGCCGGAACAGACACCAGTGTCAGTCAAAGCCTGGCAGATTGGGCAAATTCTAAAAGCGAGTGTTTTAGAACAATTATCAAATACAACCCTCTTATTGAAGATTGGCAATACACAATTTACGGCTAAGACTAACCTCTCGATACCACCAGGTGCTGAACTACAATTAAAAGTGATCAAACAGGGTGAACAACCGTTATTAAAAATCATTAGCCTTCCATCTTCCAAAACTGAAACCAGTCTGGCTGCACTCAGGCAGGCCATTCCAAAACAGGCACCGCTTGCCAACCTTTTTCCTGTATTGAAACTTATGGATCAACATCTCCCACAAGTGATTCAACAAGCCGTTCAATCTCTACAGGCCGGGATCTCATCAAGAATGGACTTACTTAACCCTGAAGGCATCAAAAAAGCATTAAATGAGAGTGGAATTTTTCTTGAATCTAATTTAAGTGATCAAAAACTGGATAAAACGATTCAAGGTGATCTGAAAGGTAAATTATTACGGCTGACTGATCTGCTGAGAAATGAGAACCTTACTCAGAATCAGAGCGCCGCCAAGAATAATCTTTTATCACAATTAGCAGATAATAAAGCAATAACCGATTTACAACGTCATGTAGAGTCTACCCTGGCCAGAATTCAGCTAAACCAGCTCAATTCACTGCCCAATACCGATCCGCATTCACAGGTATTTTTACTGGAACTACCAGTAAAAGATAAAGAAAATATTGATGTTTTCTCTCTAAAAATCAATGAAGAAGATCAGCAGAAAACCCATCAGGAATCATCAAAACGCTGGTCAATACAATTATCATTTAATCTGGATGGACTGGGCAATATCCATACAAAACTCTTACTTGGTAGTGAAAGAATCCAGGCCAGCCTCTGGGCAGAAAAAGAAACAACTTTCGATCTTATCAAGACAAACCTTCATCAGTTACGTGAGCGTTTAACTGATGTCGAGTTTATTGATCCTGATGTGAAATGCTTCAAAGGCAAACCCGAAACTGAATTGTCTCCCCTTGCTAATTATAACGAACTGATCAATGTAGAAATATGAAAGGCGGAAAAATTAAAACAACGGAAATGAATGCAGAGATAGCCATTGCCCTGAGTTATGACGAAACCTCTGCTCCCAGAGTGACAGCTAAAGGTCGGGGTCTGGTTGCAGAAGAAATCCTCAAGCTTGCCACCGAAAATGATATTCCAATTAAGGAAGAACCTGAAATCATTGAATTATTGGCAACTGTAGAACTAGGAGATCAGATACCTGAAGCGCTCTATGTCGCTGTTGCAGAAGTTATCGCTTTTGCTTATAGCTTAAAGGGAAAGTCTGCTGGAATAGAGTAGGGTTTTCTATTCCTCACCAAGATAGACATCAGATTTCTTCTTGGCCTTGGCTGCTGCTTCATAACTCCCGGCACCCTCCAGTGCCAATGAAATGACCAGCCAATTTCCGCCGATCAAACGCTGATTCCCATTGGCCAGCGCGATCGAACGATTTGCCAACTCAACGGCTTGTGACCATTTCTTTTGTTGCATACGCAAAACAGCCAGACGATGCCATAACCAGGGGTTTTCTGGTTCTATCTTAATCGCTCTTTCCAAAGTTGCTGCAGCAAGTTCTCCCTGGCCAGATTCTGCTTGCCGTCTTGCTTTCTCCAACAATTTCAGAGCTGACTCTCCAACTGTTGGTATTGAAGATTGTACCGGCTTTTGTGTATCTACAGGTGGGATTTTTTTGTTACCTGAACCGTTATCTTCAGGAAAAGTTCCAACGGGTGTTGTCGTACAAGCTGTTGATACTATTAGACAAATAATCAGAATTACTTTATTTAAAAAATTTATCAATTTAACCACCCTTTAAATATTTTATCTCGCCAACTTTTACCAGAATGTTCATGACATGTCTCCCGCTCATCAGGAACAGTTTCAGATTCAAATGGTAAAGGTATTGATCCTGCACAGTCCTTGTCTGTAATCTTACCTGATTGCTGATTCACCCAGAACCATTCTATATTCTCTGGTGATGTCAGATCGATTGGAGTTGTCGGGATAATTTTCATTAAATCGATCCAGACTCGCAAGGCTCCGGAAGATCCTGTCAGACCAGCAGGCTTATTATCATCTCTTCCCAACCAAACGACACTTAAAGTATGTTCATCAAACCCGGCAAACCAGCTATCCCTGAGCCATCCTGTCGTACCTGTTTTTCCCGCTAATGGTAATGCAGAGGGTAATGATCTTGCCGCCGATCTGGCGGTTCCTGCCCTGACAACCTCTGTCATTGCGTATTTAATAAGATAGGCAGGTCCAGCATCAATAAGTCGTCCTAACGTCAACTCATAGCGATGTAGCGGCTGATTATCCTGTGTTAAAACAGCTCGAATGGTTCTCGTCGGAATACTAAAACCATCATTTGCCAGCGTTTGGTAGACACGACTGATCTCTAAGGGTGATAATTCCACTGCTCCTAAAAGCAATGACGGATACGCAGAAACTGATTTATCAAGCCCTAAAGAATGTAATCGATCGACAATAGAAGCTACGCCTAGTATTCTGCCCAACCAGACGGTAGCCGCATTATATGAATGCTGTAAAGCTGTGATCAGAAGGACTTCACCATGAAAAACCTTGTCATAGTTTTCAGGTTTCCATACTCTTCCTTCCTTGTCTTCCCATGTGATGGGTTCATCTTTTATCAAAGAAGCTAGCGTTCTACCTTTCTCTAATGCCTTCAAATAAATAACAGGTTTGATCAATGAACCGATTTGTCGCGAGGCATTAATGGCTCTGTTGTAATTACTTTTATGATGATCGCGACTACCAACTACCGCTTGTATCTCACCACTATTAATATCCGTTATAATCAAGGCTCCTTGTAACTGATCTTTAGATAGCTTTTTCTGTTTTTCCAGATCAATAATTTTGTTCTTCAGAACTTTTTCTGCCTTGTCCTGCAATATTGGATCAAGTGTTGTAAAAATCCTCAATCCAGCCGTTCGCAGGTCTTTTTCCTGATAGTTTTTTAGTAGTTGTGTTTTAACGAGATCGATAAATGCCGGATAAGGTGATCGACTCAAAGATCGTCTTGGCTTAACGCCAAGCTTTGAAGTAATGGCCACTTTTTTCTGATTTTCATCAATGCGCCCAAGTTTACTCATCGACTCAAGAACGTTATTTCGCCTTTGTCTTGCCCTTTCAGGGTGGCGGCGTGGTTCATAATATGAAGGTCCTTTTACCAGTCCAACCAGCATTGCCAGCTGATCTGGCCGTAATTCACTCAAAGGTGAAGAAAAATAATATTCTGCAGCAAGACCAAAACCGTGTATGGAACGATTCTTATCCTGTCCAAGGAATACTTCATTTAAGTAAGTCTCAAGAATGTCATTTTTTTCATAATGATATTCAAGCAATAAAGCCATGATCTGTTCATTAAGTTTACGTCGGAATGTCCTTTCATCTGAGAGGAAAAGATTCTTTACCAACTGCTGAGTGAGTGTGCTAGCACCCTGCTTTATCTTCATGGCCTTAAGATTCGTTATCACAGCACGTGCGATCCCTCTGGGATCAATACCATGGTGTTGATAAAAACGCCTGTCTTCTGTTGCAAGTAGTGCCTTTATTAAAAAGGGAGGTACATCTTCAAGCTTGACTAAAATTCGGTCTTCATGATGAGCCGGAAAGATTTTAGCAATTTCGACAGGTTCCAGCCTTGCCAGACTAATGTGACTACCTGTCTTTATACTTTTTAAAGACTGAATTTTATTGCCGGAAAAGTTTAAAGATAATTTCTGTGGTTGTTCTTTTCCATCAATGAACGAAAAACCACGAGTGTAGAAATTTATAATGTGATCGCTGGCAGAAAACTCACCCTGTTTTTTTGGGGATAAAACTCGACGGTAACCCAGTAATTGCAATTCTTTTTGCACATCAAGTAAGGTGGTTTTTTTACTGGGGAAAAGTTCCAACGGTCGAGCAAAAACTCTGGCTGGCAAAGCCCAACGGCGGCCTTCAAACTGTTGCTGGATGGTATGGTCGAGCCACAGAATCCATGCTGCAATAATCAGCAGAAGAATCACAGACAGATGCAATATCCAGCCGGGCGCCACTTTTCTGCTTCTCTTTCTGCGAGTTCTACTCCTTTTTTTAGTGAAGAAAAATTTGAAGTGCGTACTTTTTGCCTTGCTAGTTGTCTTACGCTTTTTACGGGAAACTGTTTTTGCCACTTTAGATATTGCTCTTTAGATCCTGACATCCATAAAAAAACCCCGCCTTGTTGCGGGGTTTTAAATTCAAAGAGTCAATCAATGCTCTTATTTACGCGCTTTTGCAGCTGCTTTCCTTGCTCTGGCTCTTTCACGGGCTTTTTTCAGTTTAGCACGCTCAGCCTCCCTCAATTTTTTATCATATTCCTTTTCAAACTTCTTATTAAAGGCAGCAAGGGCTTTCTGATAGGCTGCTTTTCTTCTGGCTTCAGCTTTTCTAATTTTTTGCTTTGCCAATTTCGCTGCTTTTGCCTCTTGCTGTTTCGGGGTTAAAGTTTTCCTCTTTCCAGAAGCTTTCTTTTTAGAGACCTTCTTCTTTGTTGCGACTTTCTTCCTGGAAGATGGCCTGCCTCTACTGACAACTTTTTTCTTGCCCGCTACTTTCTTTTTAGTAGCCCTTTTTTTAGAAGCCATTTTCTTTCTGTTGACCACTTTCTTTTTTGCAGCTATTTTTTTCTTAGCCATGGATTTCTTTTTAGCTGTGGATTTTTTTCTGGAAACTTTCTTTTTCGCCAATGCCATAAGAACACCTCTTTTATTCACTGATTTTTGTTAACAACTTGCGAACTATAACACATTCATTTACTTCGTAAAATATCAAATAATTATTCAAAAATTTATCAGTAGATCTTTAAATTTTTAGTTTTCTAATTTTGAAAAGATTCTATTTTTTATTTCTTCTACATCACCAATCCCATCAACGAAAAAATATTCCAGATCAGAATTCTCCTTTGCCTTCGTAGAGTAGTATTCAATAAGTGGTTCTGTTTGTTGATGATAAACTTCCAGCCTTCTTCTGACTGTCACTTCTTTATCATCATCTCTTTGAACAAGTGGTTCACACGTTATATAATCTTCACCATCAACCTTTGGTGGATTAAATTCAACATTATAAGTCCGACCAGAACCTTCATGAACACGACGTCCAGACATACGTTTTACTATTGCATCATCATCCACACGAACCTCAACTACATAGTCAATTCCAGCTCCAATCTCATCCAGTCCTTCTGCCTGAGGTATTGTTCTGGGAAAGCCATCAAGTAAAAAACCATTATTACAATCGGGTTCAGCTACTCTCTCAGTAATCAATTCAAGAATTATCTTATCGGAAACCAGTCCACCGGCATCCATTACTGCTTTTGCCTCTTTGCCAAGATGTGATCCTGACTTGACTGCTTCCCGTAGCATATCCCCTGTTGAAATCTTCGGGATATTAAATTTTTTGCTGATAAAATCGGCTTGAGTTCCCTTACCTGCTCCGGGACCACCCAAAAGTATGATTTTCATGATTTTTCCTCTTAGTTTTCTTCAAAAGTATGAGTCAATAAGTATAAACTGGTACCTTACTGCCTGTTAACTATATTATGCACCTGCATTAACTGTGAAAATGAAGCTTGAACACAACATTGCTGACTCAAAATATGTGATCCGTAGCTATAACGAAAAAGGGATCCAGGTTAATAATGAACTTCTGACACAAAGTTTTATCATTATGCCAGATCAGCTCATCAGATCCTGGCAACCCAATAAAATTTCAGTTCTTAAACCTTCTGACCTGGAAATAATTGTTGATCTGAAGCCTGAAATTATTCTTCTTGGCTCTGGTAAGAAATTGTCTTTTCCTGCTGCGATACAGACAGTTCCTGCTACTTCAAAAAATATTGGTTTCGAAGTAATGGATACTCACGCTGCATGTCGTTGCTATAGCATTCTAATTTCCGAAGGAAGAAATGTTGCAGCTGCAATGATTCTCCCTTAACTCTTGGATAATGAGACTATTCTTCCGGGCATAAGGTCTCGATCGACAAACCTTCTCTCTCCAGGTGTCTACGTAACCGTTTTAATGCTTCCAACTGGATCTGTCTAACTCTTTCACGAGTAACACCAATCAATTTTCCAACTTCCTCAAGTGTACAGACTTCGTTTCCATGCAAGCCAAAACGGTATTCCATCACTGCTCGCTGTTTTGCATTCAAAGTCTTCAACCAGGTATCCAGATGTAATTGAATATCATCATCCTGAAGTTTAATAGATGGATCGCTTTTGTTTTCATCAGGAATCGTATCGAGAAGAGATCGTTCCGGTTCTCCAGATACTGCAACATTGACTGAAATTACTTTCTCGTCCAAATCCAACATTTTCCCAACATCATCTGCAGGACAATCAAGAAACTGGGCAACATCTTCAACGGTCGGTTCTCTGTCTAAGGTTTGAGCAAGCCTGTAATGAGCATGGAGGTAAGTGTTTAATTCTTTGACAACGTGTATCGGTAAACGGATTGTCCGAGTCTGGTTCATAATACCGCGCTCAATCGCTTGTCGTATCCACCAGGTAGCATAGGTAGAAAAACGGAAGCCCCGTTCCGGATCAAACTTTTCAACCGCACGAATCAAACCCAGATTACCCTCTTCAATCAGATCAAGCAAAGCCATGCCTCGATTCATGTATCGTCGTGCAATTTTGACGACCAGACGAAGATTACTTTCGATCATCCTGTTTTTAGCAGGAGTATCTCCCTGTTGTACTTTGCGAGCGAAATGCACTTCTTCTTCCGCAGTTAATAATGGGGTAAAACCAATCTCATTAAGATAAAGACGAGTAGGATCAAGATCATTACTGCTCAGATTTTCGGCAAGTATAGAAATCTTGTCTGGAATAAAAATATCATCATTTTGACGTTTAGAGGATAATTTATCCACAGGATCTTGCTCCTGAACCTCCTGAAGCTTAGTTTTGTCTCTATCTTCAATCTTACCCATGTAATCTATTATCAGTCATTTCTGGGATGACATCAAAATATCTTATTCATATACCTAAAACTATTGTCATATTCAGATTCAAATGCCAAAATTACTACCAAAACTCACAGAGAGGTACAACTTATGCTCACAGCAAATCAGGTATTAAACAGTCGAGATAATAAACGAATTTGGTCTGTCACATCCGCTGACGTGGTCTTTGATGCAATTAAGGAAATGGATAAACATGGCGTCGGAGCTTTACTCGTTATGGATGGAGAACATTTGGCCGGGATCATTTCCGAAAGAGATTACACACGTAATATTGCATTGAAAAATAAATCCTCTCATTCAACAAAGGTCTCCGATATCATGACCAGCAATGTCTTTACTGTTCAAAAAGAAGAATCCATTGATAACTGTATGAGATATATGCATGAGCGAGGTTTTAGACATTTGCCGATCATGGATGGTGAAAAAGTTATCGGCTTATTATCTATCAAGGATACACTTGGGATAATGTTATCCGAGAAAGAAGAACTCATCAATCAATTACAACACTACATCAGCAACTAAAATTGCGCCCACGTTTTTATTAAACTACTAATATAACACCAACTATCTATTATGACGCTTACTAAAACTCCAACCTGGCAAGCGTTAAAGGAACACTATCAATCTACTCGTCTTGTTAAGATGCGGGAACAGTTTACTAGCGACAGTAGGCGATTCAATAATTTTTCAATCAAAACCGATGATCTCTTTCTTGATTATTCAAAAAACAGAATTGATCAAACGACTATCGATCTCCTTATAAAGCTTGCAGAAGAAAGTGAGCTGGAGCTTATCAGGGATGCTATGTTCAATGGAGACAAGATAAACTTCACTGAACAGCGTGCCGTCATGCATACCGCTCTGCGCGATCGATCCCGAAAACCCGTCTTTGTTGACGAAAAGAACATAAAACCAAAGATAAAAGAGGTGATGAAGCGGATTAATCTTTTCTCAGAGAAAGTCCGGAATGGAAAATGGTTGGGTTATTCTGGAAGGCCGATAAAAAATATTGTTAATATCGGGATTGGTGGTTCTCATTTTGGTCCAGTACTCATATCTGATGCGCTGACTCAAGATAGAAAACCCGGTCTACAAAGCTGGTTTGTTTCCAGTTCAGACATAAAGCAAGTTTTGGATATTATCGATCCGGAAATCAGTTTATTTATTGTCGTATCCAAAAGTTTTTCAACAAAAGAAACAATGGCCAATGCCGAAATTGCCAAGACCTGGCTGATCGAAACCTCCGGTGATTCGAAATATGTTGAAAAACACTTCGTTGCTGTCTCTGCAAACATAGAAGCTGCCAGCTCCTTTGGAATCAATAAGAAAAATATTTTTGAATTCTGGGACTGGGTAGGTGGCCGTTATTCGATATGGAGTGCTGTAGGGCTATCATCTATTTTATTGATCGGCATGAATAATTTTGAAGCCATGCTGGAAGGTGCCTGGCGCATGGATGAACACTTTCGAAAGACGCAATTGGATCAAAACATGCCTGTTATTATGGCATTACTGGGAATCTGGTATAGTAATTTTTTTAGTGCTCAAAGTCAGGCCATCGTTCCATATGATGATCGTTTGAAACAGCTCCCATTACATTTGCAACAACTGGATATGGAGAGTAACGGAAAGACAGTGACCAGTTCAGGATTTAATACTGACTATACTACAGGCCCTGTCATTTTTGGCTCCACGGGTACTGATTGCCAACATGCCTACTTTCAGGCAATACATCAGGGCACTCGCCTGATTCCTGTAGACTTCATTGCCGCATTGGATAA
>Ga0114931_10008826_pt1 | contig 12153 bp, 6 predicted proteins | sample 2SBtaG_FD_89579 | JGI IMG/M metagenome (GOLD analysis project Ga0114931, IMG submission 89579) | Deep subsurface microbial communities from Kolumbo volcano to uncover new lineages of life (NeLLi) - 2SBTROV14_V59a metaG | ecosystem: Environmental > Aquatic > Marine > Volcanic | place: Kolumbo...
ATCGCGAACGATGCCGCTCAATATCCGGGAATGCCCTCTTGGTGCAAGGGAAAGCAGGAGCGTGTCCGTGTGTGTATCTGCCGTTGCGGTGAGGCTCACCAGGCCCATGTCGGGGGCACTGCGAAAATAGACCGTTGCACGGCCCTGCACTAATTTTGTTTTGGCCGGAGAAACGCTCCCTTTGCTGGCGGAGAGCGAGACTTCTGTGCTGTCCCAGACCGGCGCAGAATCTGCGTCAAATAGCGTAAGCGTCACGGGCACCTGCGCGTCAGGGTCGGCCGGAAGGTAGGGTGTCATCACATCGAAATGGATTGAATCGACCGGCGCCGCAACAATCAGCGTGTCCACTTTTGGCAAGTTGTGATTCTTGAACATGTTTTCTACGCTCAGCTGCACCAAATGATAGCCGTTGGACAGGGACGAATCTGGTTGCAAGCGCGCGGTCGTTTGATCCGTCGAGACCTGCACTGGAACAACGCGGCCGTCCACTGTGGCACTGACTGATTGAGAAAAGATACTTATGGCATCACCCGGTTCAGAAGTTGATTTTTCCAGACCGTCGAAAAGACGGTATGCAATGACAGGCTGCTTGTCAGCTGTGCTCTGCATTGGTGTTATTTTCTCAGCCCTTGGCACGCCAGCGGCCGCCCACCGTGCCAGTCCGAGAAAAATACCATAAGCTTCGCGCCGGTTGTAGCGTTGGTTTGTGAGACGCTTCTCTTCGGCTGGATTCGAGTAGAATGACGATTCAAGAAGAATGGCCGGGATGCGGGACCGGCGCAGCAAACCGAAGCCTGCGGGGTAAATCAACGTGTCCGCCAGGAGTCCTCTGTCATTTATTTGAGGAAGACGCAAAGCTTCAACCAGACCAAAGTAAATATTGCGGGCCAGGTCCAGACTGAAAGGTGAATAGTCTGGCGTCAAATGGTAGAATACGGCTGCGTAGTTTGTGCGGGGGTTTCGAGATGCATTGTGATGCAGCGATATCATGAAGTCGCAACCGGCCTGTTCAGCAAGTTCAGCCCGGTCCGCCAGTGCAACGAAGCGCTCATCTTCTCGCGTGAGAAATACAGACGCTCCCGCCAATTCCAGGAATTCTTTCAGGTACAGAGCAACACTCAAATTCATCACGGCTTCGCGCTTCCCGGTAGGTCCCCGTTTGTAACCGGCCAGGTGAGCGTTGCCACCGTGGCCAGGGTCGAGGGCGATACGAAACTGAGCCAACTGGTGCGCGAACGGAGGGATCGCATAGTGTTCTTCCGGCAGATCCTGCCAGTCTTTCAGCGTGAGTTTGCCGGAGCCGCAGCCGACGATGACAGCAAGGGTCACCGTAAACATTATCAATGTGCTGCGCTTGATTCTGTTTTTCAAAACGCCACAAGCCGTGAGTTGGTTCTCATTCCTGCGTAAAGCAGTTTTTGGTGAGGTGGTGGCCCATCCGCAAGAAAATGCAAGCCAAGCCGAAATCACAACGCTTTGCCAGCTTGCAATTTTACGCAATCTTTCTAAATTAAACAAGTTTCGTCTGTATTCGAGCTGGAACCATCGGTTAAAAACTAACCCTGCAAGGACTTTTTGATGCCTCTAACCTCTCGGGTTCGCTGCATTTTGTTGTTCCTTCTGGCGACGTCCCTGGCCGCCCAGGAAAGAACATTCGATTTTATCGGTGAGGCCCGTTTCCCAACCGGTTTCCAATTTGACGGGGTCGAAATGGGTGGGTTATCCGGCATTTCTTATGATGCCCGGCAAGACATCTATTTTGCCATTAGCGATGACCGCGGACAAAAGGCCCCGGCGCGTTTTTATACCCTAAAGATCGCTCTCGCTGACGGGAGTCTTAGGACTGGCGATGTCAGCATTCTTGACATGACGACGCTTATTAACCGGCGCGGCAATCCTTATGCAAACGATACCATTGACACCGAAGGTATTGCTTTCTTTGACCAGCACGCGCTGTTCATTTCTTCAGAAGGCGGGTCTCAGCCGAGATTCAAACCCTTCATCCGCAAGTTCTCAACGGACGGGGCCTTTGAGACATCGCTCAAATTGCCCAAGAAATTCATCCCGACCAGACACCGCGACCGAGGCGTTCGGAACAATCGCGGCTTCGAAGCTCTGGGAATCACACCGAATCGGAGATTCTTGTTCTAGGCGAATGAAAGCGCGCTGGCGCAAGATGGCCCGGAGGCCGGCTCCGAACATGGGTCGGCTGTTCGAATCATAAAATTCGATGTGCAAACGGGCAAAGCGCTTGCGGAGTACCTTTACCAGGTCGAATCGGTTGACGTTGTTCCTAAAGATGGGACGCGTGATGGCTCAAATGGCCTGGTTGAGTTGATCGCGCTGAACGACGTTTCTCTAATATGTATGGAAAGACGCTTTGCCAGAAGTGCCGGGACGCGCATTCGCTTGTTTAATGTCAGTTTGTCCGGTGCGGATGATATCTCCGGAATCTCGAGGTTGGATGAGGTAGATAGCGCCGAGATCAAGGCCGTTCAAAAGTCCCTCCTGCTGGATTCGGCCGACTTTGGCATTGTGACAGATAACATCGAGGGCATGACTTTCGGCCCCAGATTCCACAACGGGAAGCGTACGCTCATTTTACTGAGCGACAACAATTTCAATCCGCGTCAGGCAACACAATTCCTTGGGTTCACAGTTACGGAAAGCCATGAAGCGGCGATTCCGGAGATTCAAGGCAAGGGCCATCGCTCGCCCTTCGTGGGGATGCAGGTGAGGAATGTGCAGGGAGTTGTCACTCATCTGAAGAGCGGCCGCAGTGAGCAGGGTTTTTGGCTGCAGGATATAGAAGGAGACGGCGATGAGTCTACCTCAGATGCTATTTTCGTATCCACAGGCAAAGTTAAACCGGACGTCAAAACCGGCGATCAGGTGCAGGTGAGTGGCGAAGTCATAGAGTCTGTACAGGGCAGCCAATTGAGTATCACCACCATAGTTCAACCGACCTATTCCGTGGTTTCCTCTGGCCATTCTTTGCCGGCATCTGTAGCGTTGGGACGTGCAGGCCGTCCGCTGCCGACTTCCGTCTTCGATGACGACGGGTTGCAAATTTATCAACCTGCAACGGACGCCCTCGATTTGTATGAGAGTCTGGAGGGGATGCGTGTACAAGTTAACACGCCAGTTGTCGTCGGGTCGCCGAACCGCTTCTCCGAATTCTATGTTCTCGCCGACAGCGGCAGCGGTGCAGGCCTGCGCAGCGCACGGGGCGGCATCGTGCTCAGACAAGATGACGCGAATCCGGAACGAATTCAGATCAGTTGTTCCTCACAAAAGCCGTTGCCGCCAATGGAGGCAGGTGACATGTTCTCCGGCTCGATACAGGGTATCCTGGATTACAGTTTCAGCAACTACAAGATCCTCTGCACAGAGGCGCTGCCCGCCGTAGAGGCAGGGGAACTGGACCGGGAAAGAACAGCATTAGCTGCAACCGAAGATTTCTTGACGGTCGCCACCTACAATGTAGAAAATCTTGATCTGAAGGATAAGTCTGAACGATTCGAGTCGATCGCAACTTCAATTGTAGCTAATTTGCACAATCCTGATATCTTAGCGCTGCAAGAAGTTCAGGACGACAATGGTCCTAAGAACGATGGGGTGACCGACGCGACCGGAACTCTGACAAGACTCAGTCAAGCGATCCTGGACGCCGGCGGCCCGCACTACGATTTCCGCCAGGTCAATCCTGTACGCAATCAGGAAGGGGGACAACCCGGCGGCAATATTCGCGTTGCGTTCATGTTTAACGCCGGGAGAGTGGCATTTATCGATCGCGGCGACCCGACTCCGGAGAAAGAGACTACGGTCGTTCAAGAGAACGGCACCGTGCATCTTTCGCTCAACCCGGGCAGAATTGGCACAATGGCACCTGCCTTTACCGCCGACAAAAGAAGACATTTTTTCAACAGCCGGAGATCTCTCGCCGGCGAGTTCATATTTAACGGACAGAGCGTTTTTGTCATCAACAACCACTTCTCATCAAAAGGCGGGGATGATCGTCTCATGGGGGGCAATCAACCTCCCATGCTTCCGAGTGAAGTGCAACGTCGCGAGCAGGCAAAATTCGTGCATAGTTTCGCCGTCAGCATTTTGGCGGCCGACCCCGACGCCAACGTCATTGTGTTAGGAGATATGAACGAACACGAGTTTCGCAGCCCGATCCGCGTGCTCGCAGGGAAAGAGTTAACTAACTTGATGGAGAAAGTCCCGGTAGCAGATCGCTACACGTTTGTTTTTAGTGGCAATTCTCAACTGCTGGATCACGTCCTGGTCAGCCGGAATCTCGCCTCGGTGGCCGCGCCTGAGGTTGACATTGTCCACATGAATGCAGAGTTTTCAAATGATAAACAATCCAGCGATCACGATCCGATTGTGACGAGATTGCGTTTGCCTAAATCGAATAGGTAAGTCAAAGGGATGACAGAATCGCCATAGCGAAGCTAATGAATCATCAAGCACAGGAGGCCATGATATGTCTTATACCTTCAAGGAGTTAAAATCAAAACCGTTGCTCAGCTCAAGGAGATCGCTTCCGAATTGGACCACCCGGCCGTGCAGGGCTATACGCAACTCACGAAGGAGCCGCTCATCAAAGCGGTCTGTGAGGCCCTCGGAATCGAGGCGCGGGAACACCATGTAGTGAAAGGCCTGGACAAGAGTTCCGTGAAAAAGAAAATCAGAGAGTTGAAGAAGGAACGAGACAAGGCGCTTGAAGCGCATGACCACAAACAGTTGAAAACCGTCCGGACTGAAATAAAGAAATTGAAACGTCAATTGCGGCGGGCCATGGTATGAGCGACAAACACAGAACGTACGGGTCCGTCACCTTCTCGGGCCGAGTTCTCCGATACGGCCCACCAAAAATAAAGGATACTCACTATGACCCGGTCGGTACCGCATACGGACGGCAAGGGCAGACGGTGAGGTCTGGCGGTGGCCAAAAACCGAAACGGAAGAGTTGATATGCCAACCTTGATCAAAGCTCCCTCTGTTATTGAGTCCGCTGGCAACAAGCCCAAACGCATTGAAGAGTACGTCGGCAGAGTCAATTCACAAACGGAAAGTGTCAGTATTGCGCGAATGCAGAGTCCTGGCGGCTGGGTCGAACCAGGCCAACGACCTGCTTTCGACGAATATACGCTCGTGCTCAAGGGGATGCTGCGGGTCGAAACGGAGAAGGCGTCGATCGATGTTGTGGCCGGCAGCGCTATTATCGCGCATGCCGGCGAATGGGTGCGCTACAGTTCCCCCGCGGCAGAAGGCGCGGAATACGTTGCTGTCTGTCTGCCGGCTTTTAGTTTAGAGACTGTACATCGTGATAAAAGTGGCTAGGCAGGATTTCGACGGGCAAGCCGTTGCGGCTTCGGATATATTTTCCCTCCGAGGCGATATCCGGTCAAAGGAACTAAAGTAACATTTTTGGGTCTTCCGAAAATCAGTTGGTGCTTGACGGAAAACGGCCCTGTCTGTCTATTCCGACACGGAGTCTTCTGCGTAAGCCCACTGGATTCCGGCTTAAAAGATCACCGGAATGACAAGAACGAGCGAGTTTTCGGTCAGGCTCTATTTACCAAAACCGTTGTTCTGGTTCTAAAAAATCTGAATCGCCCTGAGTAGCTCCGACAGTTCTTTTGTCGGAGCGTATCGAAGGGAACGGAGAAAACATGACGGACAAATTGCAAAAGGCAACGTTTGGAGGCGGCTGTTTTTGGTGCGTCGAGGCCGTCTATCAGAATCTGAAAGGTGTGACGCGTGTTATTTCCGGCTATGCCGGCGGCTCCGTTGCCAACCCAACCTATCAGCAAGTGTGCGGTGGCGCTACCGGACACGCTGAGGTGGCTCAAATTACCTTTGATCCGGCTATTATTTCGTACGAAGACCTGCTTTACATTTTTTGGAGAACCCACGATCCCACCACTCTGAACCGGCAAGGCAACGATGTCGGCACGCAGTACCGGTCGGTGATCTTCTATCATGACGAAGAACAAAGGGCTACGGCAGAAAAGTCGAAGTCCGAAACGGACGCTTCGGATCTGTGGGCACAAGCTATTGTTACGGAGATTTCGGCGCTGCCCGATTTTTATCCAGCCGAAGCGTATCATCAAGACTACTATCGTTTGAACGGAAGTCAGCCTTACTGTCGTCTGATTATCGATCCGAAGATGCAAAAACTTCGGAAGGAATTTCAGGCAAAACTCAAGGAGTAGGTGGGTTTAGATGTAGGAGGATAGTCGATGCCAATTTATGAATTCTATTGTAGCGATTGTCACACGGTCTACAAGTTTTTTTCGCGCAGCGTCAATACGGAGAAGGTGCCCAATTGCCCAGGCTGTGGCACCGTCAAACTGAGCCGGCAAGTCTCAACGTTTTCCACGATTTCAGCAGCGGGGAAATCTGAAGAAGAGGCGGAAGCAGGCATGCCTGCCATCGATGAGTCGAAAATGGAGAAGGCGATGTCTATGTTGGCGCGCGAGGCAGAAGGCATCAATGAGGACGACCCCAAACAAGCCGCATCTCTTATGCGAAAATTGACGGAGGCGACGGGTATGAAGATGGGGTCCGGGATGGAAGAGGCGCTGAGTAGAATGGAACGCGGCGAGGACCCGGAGAAGATCGAAGAAGAGATGGGTGATATCCTGCAGGAGGAAGAACCGTTCACATTTGAGGGTGAGAAGAAGGGCGCTTCCCGGACGAAGTCAAAACCCCACATTGATGATCGGATTTACGACCTCTAGCCAGGCCTGTGTGCCAACCTGCCTGACGCTCCTTTCTTAGGGCGGCAGACCGTGCCGGACGGGCGCTCCGGCTGTTGCAGCTTCGTCACCTTACGAATTTCCTCATTTCAACAAGATCATGCTGCGCGTTATATTCACGCCCGATTGACCGGCCACCGGTAACGCCATGATACGATAAAAATAAGGCCCGGACGGCAACGCCATTCGGTTCTCATCTTTGCCGTCCCACGTGGTGCGATGCCTGCCCGCTGCAAACCGCTCTTGTGCCAGGAGTTGACGCACCTTGCGCCCTTGCAGGTCAAAGATGGCGAGGTCTACATCAGCCTGCACCGGCAGTTCAAATCGAATCTCTGTTTGCGGGTTGAAGGGATTCGGAAAATTCTGCTGCAAGCTGAATCGATTTGGCAGGGAGGTCGGATCATCGCCGACGCCCGTCGTCAGATCCCCAAACTGAAAGTAACCGGCTTCAGAATAGTCTGACTCGGCATTGTGGTCGTCTCTTGCTTTCACCCGCCAATAGTAAAATGATTTTGGTTCAAATTCATAGTCGGCTGCTAACCCCGCCACATCAGCGACCGTGTCAGTCATTGCGGGAAATTCGTGACTCAGTGCATTGAAGCTAACGTCCCGTGCGACTTGCATGATGTAGTGCAGCGCGTCGCTACTATCGGGGTCGTATGCGGCACGCCACACGAATTGCCGTGCCACGTCAGCCCACTGCGGACGCAACAAGAGGGGTGGTGACGGCAGAGCGTTCACGTGCATCTGCAGTGGAAGTTCCAGTCGACCCAAGGTGTCCGGCAAGAGGGTGAGTCGCACCACAGCTGTCTTGTCACCAGGGTCGGTCGGGTCGGTGAGTACTCTTACCGCCTTTTCCTCTCCTGGAAAAATCGAAAAGGGTGAGCCCACGTCACGAAGTGAGAACGCATCCGCGTTCCGGCCCACAATTTCAACTTGCGTTACGGAAACATCGAGGGCGCCAGTGTTGGTAACCATGAATTCTATTTCTGCATGAGTTGTTGGGTTCACAATGCCGAAGTCATACGCGGTTGGTTCCACCTCGAGGGAGGCCAATGCGGTACTGGAATTCTCTTGCCCGGGGCTGCCTCCGGCCGCTGCGCTGGCTTGCCAATTGTCAGCCATGCTGTTGTCAAGACCAGGCGCCTTGAGTTCCAAGGAAGGACCGTCGCCGTTGGCCGCCGTGGGCCAGGGTAAGGCATCATCGTATGCAACCCGATCAATTGTCGCTCCTATCTGGTCAGTAAGCGTGATTTGTTCTCCGCTATTGACCAAATTGCCGGAGGTCCATTGCAGGCTGCCGGGATAACTGAGGGCGTTTTTCGCCACAACCAGAAAACCGTTTGCCGGAATATCTGTCTGACCAAAAACGTAGAGAATCCCTTCATCGAACTGGACGCCTGCCAACCTGATTGCCTCATCGGCGGTGTTGGCCAATTCTATGAACTCAAAATCCGCATCGCTGCCCTGGGCCGTTGCCGGATTGTAATGGATTTCATTGATCACGATGACGCCTGCAAGGTCAGAGGAAGAGGTCCTGCGGCCCGCCCCGGCGAGTGTGACCGTTACCGTAGGTTGGGCGGCATCATTGCTACGGAGCACGAGTGTGGCGGATTTGGTGCCCACTGAATTTGGCAAAAATCTTAGCAGGAGGTCGAGATTCTCGCCTGGTTGTAGTGAAAAGGGGGCCGTCTGCCCGGCGAATTTCCAGTCACTTGAATCGATTCCTGTGATCCTGGTCTCTGAAACCACGAGACTGGCCGTGCCTTGATTGGACACGGTAACGGTCCCGTCGCTGCTGTCAGAAAGCACGGTTTCGCCGAAGTCCAGATTTGTCACGCTGACCGATATGTCAGGTGCCTGGCTGGCCCTCGAAGAATTTGCCGCTCCCGGCGTGCCACCCGCAAACAAGCTTGCCTGCCAGTTTTCGGCTACACCGTTGTCGGTTAGCGCGTCGATCAATTCCAGGGATGGACCCATTCCATTGGCTTCAGAGGGCCACGGAGCGGCAATGCCATATTGCACAGAATCGACGATGGCGCCCGTGGCGTCCTGCAGAACGATCGCCTCACCGCTGTTGACCAGATTCCCTGAATCCCACTGTATGCTGCCTGGGTACGATGAGGAATCGGCCGCCAGAATCAAAAACTGGCCGGCCTGCAAACTGTCTGCAGGTTGAAACGCGTGTGCGATTCCTGACGAGAAGGTGAAGTTGTTGAGCGGAACGATCTGGTCAGCCGATGTGTTGAGCAATTCCAGAAACTCGAAGCCGCGGTCGCTGCCCTGAGCCGTTGCCGGATTGTAGTGGATTTCATTGAGGACAACGACTCCTTCAAAGATGGAATTGGCAGGCCCGACACCCTCGCCGGCTAGCGGAATTGACAAGATCGAATCCGGCCGCGCGTTGCTGACGATGCGCAGCGTGCTCATTTGAGAACCAGCAGCAGTCGGCGTGTAGCGGATAACCGTGACATTGAGCTGCCCCGGGAGAAGTGTAAACGGTGCAGCACCCGACTCGACTTGCCAGGCGCCGGTATCACCTGAGGCGATGGTCAGGTTCCCAACTTGCAGCGGTGCGGTGCCAGTGCTGAGAATCGTGACCTGTTTGCTCAAGCTGGCCGAAATTGTCACCGGACCAAAAGCGAGGCTGTCCGGTTCGACAGCAATATCGGCTTGCGTGGCCGACCGGCCTTCTCCCTTCAACCTGAGGAAAAATCGTGCCTCATCCGGATCGTTACTCTTGAAGCGCACCGACCCCTTCAGCTTGCCGGTTGTGTCGGGTGAAAAAGTGACTGCGAACGGCCTCTTCTCTTCTGGTTGCAGCGTAAAGGGTACCGTCACGGAATCTGTCCGGAACAGAGACGCGTTGCTGCCGGCGATTGCGACTTCTGTAACTTGTAGGGGCGCAGTGCCGGCGTTGACGAGATTGAATGACTCCTGCGCCTCGCTGCCGATCTCCACGCTGCCGAATTGGATGAGGGCCGCCACCGCGTCGATGTCCGGCGCCAGCGCGGTTCCCTTGAGAAGAATATCCAAGGGATCTTCATCCGGATCATTACTTCGTATCCGAACGCTAGCCTGTTTGTTTCCCATCGAAGTGGGGTTGAAGCAGACCGTGACTTTTTGATCGCCGCCGACAGCAACCACAAACGGGGCTGCCCCTTTTCGGATGAGCCACTGATCCGCGTCTGGTCCGACGATACGGGTTGAATCGACCACCAGATCTGTGTTCCCTTTGTTTCTGATGACGAAATCGAGATCGAGTTCCTTTCCGACTAAGACGTTATCAAAGTTGAGAGTGACGTCGCTAATAGAGATGTCTGGAATGAGCGGGATGAAATTGGCGGCACCGGGAGTTGGTGGTGCAGGTACAAAAGTAGCCGTATTGCGGGGGCCGCCTGACCCATTCGGAACGCGCTGCAACGAATTATTGTCCTTTTCTCCGGCCCCATTTTCATCAACCTGGGATTCACCCGGATTCAGCAGGGGGAGCAAACCGGTGTCTGGCAGATCAGGATTGCCGTAGACAAGGGCATCCACCAGACGCGTGGTGGTGACTGGCGTTCGGGCCGGGAAGTCGGTCGGGTTGCCAAAGTAGAGCGCAACCGCATCGGGGCCGTTTTGGAGCGTTGCGTTCGAGATGACGAGGTCGACATTTGTAACCCCCTGGCTGCCTATGACAAAGAAGCCGTCTGAGTTGGTACGCCTGCCATCAAGCGATATGGCCGCGTACGACAAATCAGTACTGCCATTAAACAGGACGAGTACCAGGCCGGAAAGTGTCGTCGTACCAGAACCGCTATCGAACAGCTCGATGAATTCTGCCATGTCACTGCCAGGCGTATCTGAATCGATTTCGTTGATGACCACCGAAGTGCTCGGTACGGGAACAACCACGGTTTCGGCGCTGGCCTTGTTATTGCCCGGTTCCGGATCCGCTGTGTCAGAAATGATCCCGGCTCGATTCGTCACCGCGCCGGTTTGTGAGGTGGCCGCCTTCACGATGACTTCGGCCCGGCCGGATTGCGCCAGGTCCCCAAGGTCACAAGTGACAAGACCCTCTTTCTCCGTGCAGGAACCTTGCGTGGGATCGGCGCTGATAAAGGAGAGAACATTCGGCAAAGTGTCTATAACTACGACCTTTGTGGCAAGGTCGGGCCCGTTGTTGGTAGCCACGAGCGTATAGGTTACATGGTCATCGAGGAAAACCGGATCAACATCCACGGCCTTGGTTATGGCGAGGTCGGCCATAGGAATGACCATGTTGACCTTGCCTGGAGTCGGTGATATGGCCGTGTAAGAATCAGTGTTGCGAGCACCGCCACTGCCATTTGGGAGCCGCTGAATGGAATGCGTCGCCTGACTGCCCCCGCCATTTTCATCGACCTGAGGCTGCCCGGGGTTGAGGAGTGTCAGCAAACCGATATCGTCCGGGTCGCCGGTGTCGTAGACCACAGCATCTACTAATTTGCTGGTGGTGAGAGGCGTATCGTTCGGGAAGTCGGCGGCATCGCCAAAGTAGAGGGCTACGGCGTCCGGACCATTCTGGAGTGTATTGTTGGGGATAACCAGATCGACGTCAGCAATATTCTCATTACCCAGAACGAAAAGCCCGTTTGCATTGGTTTTTTTACCATCTAAATCAAATGCTTTGTAAGACCGGTCGTCCGTGCCATTGAAAAGCACGATAACCATGCCTCCCAGACTTGAGTTGCCGCTGCCGCCATCAAAGAGTTCGATGAATTCCATGGAGTCGGCACCAGGGGTGTCGGCGTCGACTTCGTTGATAAGAACGGTCGTCGTCGGAAGTTCCTGAATGGTGGTGCTCACGCCGGCCCGGTTGTTATTCTTGTCAGGGTCGTTGGTGACAGATATCACTGTTGCGTTGTTGGTCACCGTCCCCAGGTTCTCAGCAGCAACACTCACCGAAATGTTGACTGTCAAGCCGGCACCGACGTCGCCAAGCTGCGTGGTGACAATGCCGTTCGCTTCAGAGACCGAACCCTGGTCCGTTGAGGCTTGCACAAAACCGACGCCCACGGGCAGCGTGTCGGTCACGACGACACTTTGGGCGACACTCGGACCGGCGTTGCTGACTTCGATAGTGTAGGTCAGGTCGTCGCCCACGAACACCGAATTGGGGTCAGCGCTTTTGCTGAGGCTCAGGTCCGCATCCGGCGGGGTTGTGACATTGGTAAAAGTGACGGTCGCCGTCTCGTCGGTGTTTAAATGAATGACGACCCCTCCGGTGATGTTGCTTTGGGTTGCTCCCATAACCTGAACATTATCGAGACGCCAGCCTGCTATGGGAGATTCTGATTTGGTAATCACCGGGGAGGAGGTTGTCAAATCGTTGGCTACCGCCATCGTCCAACGAAAA
>Ga0114931_10008827_pt1 | contig 12151 bp, 11 predicted proteins | sample 2SBtaG_FD_89579 | JGI IMG/M metagenome (GOLD analysis project Ga0114931, IMG submission 89579) | Deep subsurface microbial communities from Kolumbo volcano to uncover new lineages of life (NeLLi) - 2SBTROV14_V59a metaG | ecosystem: Environmental > Aquatic > Marine > Volcanic | place: Kolumbo...
AACCCGCCCGACCGCCGTGGTCGACAAGCGCCACGACCGCCGCCCGTTTCGCCTGCCTAGGCTGCGGAAAACTCCCACGTGATCGATCTGTTAGCCAGCAGTCACGCAACACAGTAGTGTTAGGCCCGCCCCCTACAGACCCGATTCGTACCGAATGCTCAGTACAGCTCGGTAGCGGCTGCGTACTGCTGAGTCACCGGGTCGTAGTCCACGAGGATTCCGGCGACGCCTGCGGCGCTCGCGATGCGCAGATACTCACGCTTGTTCGCCTTGACAAGCATGCGCGGCTCGGCGCCGTCGACGTTGGAGGTGGCGAGAAACTGACGCGCCTTGGACGCGTTCTTGAAACCCAGCAAGTAGGTTTCGTCGTCTCCGGCCCGCGCCATCATGGGGACGCGGCCGGTGGAATCTGCGGTCGTGAGCTGGCCCTCGTTATGGACCAACAGCACCCACAATCCGTCCAGGGTCGATTTTTGGGCAATCGAGTTCGTTGCTAGCATTCGCGGCTTCTTTCCTAGGTTGCGGTCGTAATCGGCGGTCAAGGGCTAAGCCCCCGTTATGCGTGGGATAAATGCCGTAATTTGCGCGTCGTGTCAACGTTTTTATTGGCGACTTTTCGTGTGTCAGAGCTACGTCTTTCCGCTACATCGTTACTTGACGCGGAGCCTCATGCACACAACGGTGGTAATGTTCGCCTGCGGATTGCCATGCCCTCCGCCTTACTGCCCATAGCACGACCGCTGGTCGACGGCTTTGCCCGCCGTATTCGCTACTTGCGGGTGTCCCTGACCGATCGCTGCAACTTCAGGTGCACCTACTGCATGCCCGAGGACATGCAGTTCCGTGCGCGTCGCGAGCTGCTGTCGTTCGAGGAGATCTCACGGGTCGTGTCTGTGTTCAGCGGACTCGGGGTTCGCCGGGTGCGGCTCACCGGTGGCGAGCCGACCGTGCGTGCCGATGTGGTCAACGTCGTGGGGCAGATCGGGGCCATCGACGGCATCGATGCGGTGGTCATGACCAGCAACGGCGTTCGCCTGATCGAGCTCGCCGATCCCCTCGCTCGCGCCGGCCTCAAAGAAGTAAACATTTCGCTCGATACGCTTGATGCGAAGAAATTTCACGAGCTCACCCGGCGCAACAAGTTGGCGCAGGTCATCGCAGGCATCGATTCCGCCCTCGCGGCGGGGCTGGAGGTGAAGATCAACATTGTGGCGTTGCAGGGTGTTAACGACGACGAGGTCGTGAGCCTGTGTGAGTTTGCCTGGTCTCGCGGGGTGATACCACGGTTTATCGAGCACATGCCCATGTCGAGTGGCAGTTTGTTCGAGCCACGCAAACAACTCACCGCGCACCAGATTCGCGCCGCCGTGACCGGCCATTGCGGCGGTCAATTGCAGCCGTACCAACCGGGTCCCGCCACCGGGCCGGCCCGCTACTGGACCGTCGACGGGGACGATAATCGGCGTTTTGGCATCATCTCGGCCATGTCCGAGCACTTCTGCGACACCTGCAATCGCGTCCGCCTCACCGCCGCCGGCGACTTGCACGCGTGTCTGGCCTACGACGACGCGGTTTCACTGCGCGACATCATCCGCGCAGGTGGCAGCGACACCCAGGTCGAAGATGCTATCCGTGCGGCTTTGCATCTGAAACGGGTGGGGCATGAGTTCCAGAATACGGGGTTGGGTGCCCCCACCAAACACATGATCTCCATTGGGGGCTGATGTGGGTGCCCGCGCGAGAATCGACATGACTGTAGTGACATACCGACCTGGAGCAGTGGGACGCTGGAGCCAAAATGGGCTGGCCCGGTGTGTGCTAGCTTAGACCTGCAGCGATTGGCGCACTAGCGCCAGGTGAGCCGAGCCAATGAAAAGCAAAACCATAAAACGCCTCCTGGCTGCCACCGTCGTCGTCGGCGGTGCCGCATTGCTCATCTACTCGTCCATCGCGTCGGCCGAGTACTATAAAAAGGTCGATGAGCTGATGGCCGAGCCACAAAAGTGGGTCGGCAAGACCATGCGCGTGCACGGATGGGTCGAGATGGGCAGCGTCCAAGCTCCGATCAAGGGACAGAAGATCTACCGAAGCTTCTGGCTCGAAGCCAACGGTGCGCGCCTGTTCGTGCGCCACTCGGGCCCCGTGCCCGACAGCTTCGATCCGGACGGCGGCAGCGAAATCGTCGCCAAAGGCAAGCTCGTCAAGAAGGACGGCGAGTGGGAATTTCACGCAGATGACATCATGGCCAAGTGTCCTTCGAAGTACCAGGCCAAACCAAAAACCAGCAACGGTCCTACTTCTCAGCGCTAACGCGCAGTACGATTAGGTCCTTCACCAGGGTCCGGGTGAGTCGTCATCTTTTCTAGTCTGAATATAGCCGCGTCCGCGTTCGAGATCCCCCATTCGCCGATCGCGTTTATGGGGACCATGACCTTGCTCTTGGGCTACCTGATTGCTGCGTACGCCGTGGTCACCGGGTTGGTGGGTAACGCGCAAAAGCGCGTCCGCCTGGTGCAAAGCTCCGTCAACGCGCTGTATGCGTACAGCGGGCTGATGCTGCTGGCATCGGCGCTGATGATCTACGCGTTCATCACCCACGACTACACCATCCGCTACGTCTATCACTACAGCGACACGTCCATGCCGCTGTCGTACAAGATCACGGCGTACTGGGGTGGGCTCAACGGCTCGATGCTGTTCTGGGTGTTCGTGCTGGGCATGTTCAGCGCGGTCGCCGTGGCGATGAACCGCAAACGTCACCGCGACATGATCGGTTTTGTCGTCGGCACGATCATGGTCGTGCAGTTGTTCTTCTTGTCGATCCTCATCTTCGCCAAGAACCCGTTCGACACGTTCCTGACCGGGCCCCCCATCGACGGGCGCGGGCTCAACCCGGCGCTGCAGAACTACTGGATGGTGATCCATCCACCGTCGCTTTACATCGGCTTCGTCGCCGCGACCATTCCGTTCGCCTTCGGCATCGCGGCGCTCGCGTCCGGGCGCCTGGACGACCGCTGGATCAAGTCGATCCGCTCGTGGACGATGATCTGCTGGTTCTTCTTATCTCTCGGCCTGATCCTGGGCTGTCGCTGGGCCTACGAAGAGCTGGGCTGGGGGGGATACTGGGCCTGGGATCCGGTGGAAAACGCCGGGCTGATACCCTGGTTTACCGCGACCGCGTTCCTGCACAGCGCCATCATCCAGGAACAGCGCGGCACCATGAAGATCTGGAACCTGATGCTGGTCATCGTCACGTTCTGGTTCACCATCTTCGGCACGTTCATGACCCGCAGCGGCATCGTGCAATCGGTGCATGCCTTCGGCGAAGACTCGCAGCTGGCGTTGCTGTTCATCCTGTTCTTGGTCTTCATCCTGATCGTCTCGTTCGGTCTGCTGATCTTCCGCATTCCGAAGCTGCGCTCCCGGTCGAGCTTCGAATCGTTCATCTCGCGCGAGTACGCGTTCTTGCTCAACAACTGGATCCTGCTGGGCTGCGCGTTCTTCGTGCTGTTCGCCACCATGTTCCCGACCATCTCCGAAGCGGTGAACGGCCAGCGCATCATCGTCGGGCCCAAGTTCTTCGACAAGTGGATGACCCCGCTGGGCCTCGCGCTGCTGTTCTTGGCCGGCGCGGCGCCGCTGCTGGCGTGGCGGCGCACCACCCGCTCGCGGTTGTGGTCTCAGTTCGCGTTTCCGACCGCGGTCAGCGTGCTGACTGCCGGTCTGATCTCCGCGCTCATGCCTCGGGCGCTGGTCACGACGCCGATCATGATCTTCGGCAAGCACATGGCGATCCAGGTCGAGATGTACATCACGCTGATCAACTTCGCGTTGATCGCGTTCGTGATTGCCAGCATCGGCCAGGAGTTCTGGCGCGGCACGCGCGTGCGCATGCGCCAGACCGGCGGCGGCTTCATGACGTCGCTCGTCGGCATCACGCTGCGCAAGCGCCGCAAGTTCGGCGGCTACATCATTCATATGGCGATCGCGGTGATGTTCTTCGGCTTCGCGGGCAAAGCCTACGAGACCCAGAAAGACCGCAGCGTCCAGGGGCCGCTCGAGTCGTTCACGGTCAAGGGCTACACCTTTGTTTACGAAGACCTGGTGTTCAAGGCCGACGATCACAAAGAGGCCACCACCGCGCACGTGTCGCTGTACAAGAACGTGGGACCCGACTTCAAAAACAAGCTCGCGGCCGAGCGACGCACCGTGGCCACGCTCCAGCGCAAGCTGGCCGCGGTCAGCCACAAGGTCGGCCAGTCGAAGACCGCGCTGGCGCGCAAGACGGCGCAGGCCCAAATGCTCCGCGTCGAGGACGAAATCAAAGACGCGAGCGCGTGGCGGTCCGACAAGCTCAAGCTGCTGACGCCGGCGCGCTGGAAGTACCGCAAGTTCGACGAACCGTCGACCGAAGTGTCGATGAGCAACCACATCGACGAGGACGTCTATATGGTGCTCACCGGGTTCCAACCCCAGAACAAGGTCGCCCACTTCCGGGTGTACATCAATCCGCTGGTCAACTGGCTGTGGATCGGTTTCGCGTTCCTGTTCCTGGGCACGGTGCTGTGTCTGATCCCGCAAAAGTGGGTGGACAATCTCGGACCGGGACCGCGCAGCCGGGCCGGTCGATTCAGCCAGGCAGCCATCTTCGTGCTGGCGGTCGGCTCCATCGTGTTCGGCTTGGTGCGCGTGGCGCACGCGCAAACGCCCGGAGGCGGGGTGGAGCACCAGGCGCGGCCCACCCACTACGATGGCATCGGAAACGCGCACATTTGTCGCCCCGAACAGTTCGAGCAAGATCCGGAGCTGGCATCACGGCTGATGCACGAGCTGGTGTGCATGTGCGGCGGCTGTCAGCGTGAGAGTCTATACGAATGCAAATGCGGATTCGCGCGCCAGGACCGGTGCAAGGTGCTCCAGTACCTGCGCGAGTACCAGGCGACCAAACCCAACGGGACCTCCCCATACGACTTCGTGATCTCCAAATTCGTGGAAGAGTACGGCGAACGCGTGCTGTCTACACCGAAAAGCAGCCTGTCGTGGTTGCTGCCGTTTGCCGGGATAGCGGGCGGTCTGGTGCTGTTGTTTGCCATGGGGCGACGCTGGGTACGTCGCGGGAAAACGCAAATGGGCACGCTGGGAGAATCGGCCACGACGTCCGAGGCGGACGAAGAGTACGCCGATAGGCTCGACGATGAGCTCCGCGAGACAGACTAAGAAGACGTCGGATTCCACCGGCAAGTCCGGGAAGCCGTTGTTCAGTCCGCTCCATGTGCGCCTGCTGGGCGTGCTGGTGCTGTTGGCCGGCTGGGCGCTGATCATCCACAAGCACCAGTCGTCGTTGCGGCAGCTGTACGTCAGCCCGTCGGCCATCTTCATGTGCATCGGCTGGGTTGGCCTGCTGATCACGGCGTACTTTTTGTGGCGCTCGGGGATGAGCGCGGCGAGCGAGGGCGACATCGACGAAGAGTCGTACTGGCGACCGGTCGGCCGGCGGCGCGCGCTCGAGGTGGAGAAAAGGAACCTGCTCAAGGCCATCAAGGAAATCGAGTTCGATCGCGAGCTCGGCAAGATGTCGGATGCCGACGCGAAATCACTCTCCCAGGTCTACCGCAAACGCGCCATCAACGTGATCAAGGCCCTCGACGAGCTCCAGGACGAACAGGACAAGGGCGCCACGGTGCGAGACAAGATCGACAAGGACATCAAGGCGCGGCTGGAGATCGACCGCGCCGCGGCCAAAGCCCGACGCAAAAAGAAGAACAAGAAGAAAAAAGGCGCGAGATCGGAGGCGACGTCGTGATCCGCGCGGCGGTTACGAGTGTCGCCGTCATGGCGCTGGCGCAAACGGCGCTGGCGCAGCAGCCGGTGGCCAATTCCACCAAGACCAAGAACGCCTACGCCGAGTTTCTCAAGGACTCGGACCTGGACGCGGGCGTGTTGCGCGTGCGCGCCTATCTGGGCGAGGTCGATCGGCCGGCAGTGTCGGCCGTGATCGCGGCGCGGCCACTCACCGGTGGCACTCCGCTGCAGGCACGCACCGATGCTCAGGGCGTGGCCACCATCGGCAATCTCGAGCTGGGGGCCCGCTATCGCGTCGAGGCGCTGATTCACAACGAGCTGTACGGCACCAAGCCGTTCACCATGCCAAAAGACGCGGGCATGACGGTTTCGCTCAGCCCGACCGCGCCTGCTCAGCCGGGCACCCCCGGAGCCGCCGGCGGCGGTGATGGCCGGCCGCCACCATCGCGCATGAGCGGTATGTCGCGCGGTGAGCCCGGCGACCCGGCTGGCACCCTGACCGTCCGTGTCCTGCGCGACAGCTGGAACGTCAACGCCACTGGAGTCAAAGTCCACCTGGTCGGCTACTCCCACAACGGCACGATGACCTACAAACAGGGCGTGACCGACGCTGGCGGTCGCGTGCGCTTCACCAAGCTGGGGCGGTCGCGCAGCATCGCTTACTACGCGTTCGCGGTGACGCCGCGGCTCAACAAGGATGCGCCAGAGCTCGCGAACAAACCGAGCGAACAATACGATCGTGTCACCAGCCGCACGGTGATGATGCTGCCCAAGGTGGGCAAGCGCATGTTGCTGGCGCTGAGCGGGCCCAAAGACACGGACCTGGCGTACGACAACAACGTCGACACCTACGGCGATCGCAGCTGGGCCCCGGTGAAGGCCGGCGAGGTGCACGTGTTCGTCCAGGGCGGCGCCCGCAGCCCGGGCAAGCTCGAGCTTCTGGCGGTGGGCAAGCCGGACGTGATCGCGGTGGCCACGGCCCGGCGGATGCGGCCGCGCGCGCGCAACATCAAGATCGGCCGCACCGGCGTGGTGCCCCACGACAAGCTGCCGGCCGGCGTGGCGCTGGTGCGGGTGTCCACGACCCAGGAGCTGACGCAGCGCAGCCATGCGCCGCGAGCGGTTCCCACCGTGAAGGTCCAGCTGTTCGACGCGACGACCAACACCCCGGTGGCCGGCGACGCCCGGGGCGCCGACACGGTGTTCCGCGGGCTGAAGCCGAATACGATCTACACGTGGAAGATCTCCGCGTTCGGTCAAACCTTCGACGGCAAGGCCTTTGAGGTGGACGACAAACGCGGCGTGTTCATCCCGGTGCCCATGGACTTCGACGTCGCATCGCCGTACCGGGCGCTGTTCCGGGGCGTGCCCGGCGGCAACGACGCGGTTTACTACGTGCGCGCGCGCCGCGGCGGCAATGTCTACGACTCGCGGCCGTTCCAGCTCACGCCGACCGAGGGCGCGTACACCGATGTCGATATCGCGCCGCGGCTGCGCTATCGCTTTACCATTGGCGGCGAGGTCGACGACAACCGCGTCATCTTCCAGGGCCAGTTCTTGTTGGTGAACACGTCGTGGTTCCCGTACATGCCGAAGGGCGGCCGCTACATCATCGATCTGCCCAAGGGCTTCAAGGGCGCGAGCGTGCACGGCGGGATGGAGATGGTCGTCAAGAAGGCACGGGGACGTGGCTTCGTATGGACCGGCGCAATCCCACCGCGCGGCGTGTCGTTTTCCGGCGCCTGGCTGATACCGACGGACGACGGCGAAATGCGTTTCGATCTCGATCTGCCCAACGGCGCCGTGGCATCCACCGTGCGCATCAAGAACCGGGACGGCATGAAGATCAAGCTGTACGGCAACAAGCAGGGCCAGATGCTCACCGACGGCGCCGGCCAGCAATGGTTCACCTTGAGCAACCTGACCATTCCGCCCGGCACCGCCATGGTCATGGACATCACCGGCTTGCCCGAGCCGCCGTCGTACAAAGAGTACCTGCGCTGGTCGGCCGGCGCGCTGGTGGTGGCGATTTTGTTCGCCGGCATCTTCGGCCTGGTGCGAACGCGGCGCGGGCAAACTCCGGTCAATCTCAGCCTTGCCGAGCGCCGCGAGGAGCTGCTGGAGCAGCTCGTGGTCATCGAGCGCAAGCACAGTGGTGGCGACATGGCCGACGCCGACTACAAGCGCCGCAAGGCCGCGCTGGTCGAGGAGCTGGAGACGGTGTACGCGGCGCTGGAACAGGACGACTCGGCAAAGGTCACTGCCGCTCGGTGATGCCGTGACCATCGACACCCTCACCGTTTCTGCGCTCACGAAGCGGTACGGGTTTCACCGCGCGCTAGCCAAGGTCGACCTCACGTTGTACGCGGGCAAGCTGTGCGCGCTGCTCGGACCCAACGGCGCCGGCAAGTCCACCCTGCTGGGAATCCTGTCGACCCTGGTGCGACCTACCCAAGGCAAGATCAGCTACGGCCACAACGGCTCGGAAGTAAACGCGGGCAGCGAGCTGCGCGCGCAAATCGGCGTGCTCGCCCACAGCTCACTCGTCTACGGTGAGCTCACCGCGGTGGAAAACCTCGAGTTCTTCGGCCGCCTGTACCAGCTGGGCGATGTGTCGGCGCGGGCCCAGGCCCTGCTCGACGACGTGGGGCTGGGCGACAAAGCCCGCCATCGGCCGGCCCGGACGTTCTCGCGCGGCATGATGCAGCGGTTGTCCCTGGCGCGGGCCCTGTTGCACGATCCGCAGATCCTGCTGTTGGACGAGCCGTTCACCGGCCTGGATCGCCAGGGAGCGGCGGCGCTGGCCAGGAGCCTGGCGAGCGCCCGGGCCCAAAAGCGCATCGTGCTGGTCGTGACCCACGATTTCGAACCCCTGGCCGATTTGACTGACCACGTCGTGGTGTTGCGGCGGGGCAAGGTGGTGCACGAGCAGCTCAGCGCCGGCGAGGAAGGGTTTCGCTACGACGAGCTCAAGGAGATCTACCATCGCTACACCGAGTAACAGGGCGATACCGCCGGCCGAATCTTGCGAGGTCGTCGTCCCCCGGCGTACAACTGGAGGGGTGAGCTTTTTCCGTCAGGTGAGCACCCTCGTGTGGAAAGACTTGAGGGTGGAGTTTCGCAGCCGCGAAATTCTCTACACCATGGCGTTTTTCGCCGCCATGATCGTGCTGATCTTCTCGTTCGCCTTCATCAAAGAGGGCCAGGTGGTGGACGGGGTAGTGCCGGGAATCCTGTGGGCGGCGATCGTCTTTGGTGGCACCCTCGGCCTGTCCCGCGCGTTCGACCGCGAGCGTGAATCGGACACGATGCGCGCGCTGTTGCTTTCGCCCACGTCGCGCACGGCCATCTTCTTGGGCAAGGCCATCGGCATCGCCGTGTTCATCCTGGTCGTCGAGGTCGTGGTGGTACCCATGGTGGCGCTGCTGTTCGGCGCGCCGTTGTTTCGCGACCCCCACTTGTTAATCGCGACGCTGCTCTTGGGCACGTTTGGTTTCGCCGTGGTCGGCTCGGTCTTTGCGGCCATGCTGCTGCGCACGCGTTCGCGAGACGTGCTGTTGCCCGTGACGCTGTATCCGATCCTGGTGCCCCTGCTCATCGCCGGGACCAAGAGCACCGCCGGCCTGCTCGAGGTGGCGCCCAACTACAGCGCCATCTACTTTTGGATCAAGTTCCTGCTGGTCTACGACGCCATCTTCGTGGTCGTTGCCCTCGGTACCTTCGAGTCTTTGGTGATCGAATGAAGCGCGGATTGTTCTTTGCAGCCGTGGGTGTGTGCGCGGTGCTGTTTCCGTACACCATCTATCTGATCTTCTTCAAAGCGCCGCTGGACCGCAAGCTGTTCTTCAACCAGAAGATCTTCTACTACCACGTGCCCAACGCGGCCATGCTGTTCGTCTCGGTCATCATGTGCGGCATCGCGTCGTTCATGTTCCTGCGCAAGCGCGAGGGCCGCTGGGACGACCTGGCCGAGGCCTCCGGTGAGCTCGCCGTGTTGTTCGGACTCATCGTGCTGGTGACCGGGTCCATCTGGGGCAAGGCCGCCTGGGGAAAGTGGTGGCAGTGGGATGCCCGGCTGACCACGTCGCTGCTGTTGTGGATGGTGATGGTCGGCTACGTTTTGGTCCGCAAGTACGGTGGTCCGGGCTCGGAACGGCTGGCGGCGGGGCTGGCGATCTTCGGCATGGCCGACGTTCCGCTCATCTACTTTTCCGTGAAGATCTGGCGCACGCTGCACCCCAAGACCTCGGTGGTCAAGAGCCTGGAGCCGGGTATGCGCGGCCCGTTCTGGTTGAGCTTCCTGTTGTTTTTGGCGATGTTCTACATTCTGATCACGCTGCGCACCCGCGCCGCGGCAGCGACCCGAGAGTTGCGCGAGTTGCACGAGAGCGGCCTCGACGCCGGGGTGTTCGAGTAGGAGATGATGATGCGAATCTCGAGAGTTTTCGCGCTGACGTTCGCTGTCCTGACCATGGTTGCGACGGCGCCCGCGCTGGCCGCCGAGCCGGCCGCCAAAGACAAGCCGGCCGCGACGCCGCCGGCCGCGACCACACCGCCGGCTGCCGAGCCGGCCGCCAAAGACGAGCCGGCCGCCAAAGACGAGCCGGCCGCCAAAGACAGGCCGGCCGCCAAAGACAAGCCGGCCGCCAAAGACAAGCCGGCCGCGACCACACCGCCGGCTGCCGGGGGCAAGCGGGGCAAAGCCTATCACACCGAAATGCGCGTGCGCATCGCGTGCGAGCACACCCTCCTGATGATCGGCAAGTGGCCGGAGGACTGCGAAGATGAGTTCCACAAGGACGCCAAGTGGCGGGCGCAGTGGAAGTCGGTGATCAAAAAGGACCTCAAGCCCGAGGTCCGCGAGGCCGAGGCCAAGAGCATCACCACCAACCACAAACACGTGATCATGATGTACGCCGGGCTGTGGGTCATTATGGTTGCGTTCCTGTTGCTCATGTATCTGCGCCAGTCGAAACTGACCGCAGAGATCGACCGGCTGCGCGCGGACCTGCGCCGCGCGGTCGACGAAGACGTAGACGATGACTAGCTCGCACTTTATCTACATCCCGATGGTCGCCATCGGCGGCATGATCCTGGGCTTCCTCATCGGCGCCCGTGCGGTGCGCGATGCGATGAATCTGGAAAAGAGACGCGAAGAGGAGCGGGCCGAGGCCCGCCGCGCTCGTGAGGAGCGCAAAAAGAAGCGCCAGGCCCAAAAAGACGCCGCCGAGGGCAGCAGCAACTGAGCCGCTATTCCTAGATCCAATGCCGGTTAGCTAGCTAGCTAAGCCAATCACTGCCGACACGGGGATTTTCAGTCCCTCGTCAAATCGCCAAAGGCCGCGACTTCGTTTGGTTTATCCGCGCACGAAGAAGAAGGGGTCCTCCAGTCGTAGAACTTGCCGTTCGCGATCCCCAGCCAGGCGACGAACTGCTTGGCGGGAATCTCTTTGCTTTGGGTGCGTCGCCGCCCGCGTCGTCGGGCGCCGGTGCCGACCAGCAGCCGCATCGTGGAGCAAGCCGCGATCTCCGAGTTTGGCGTCGCGGTGAAGCGAGACGTTCGCGGGTCACGATCGGCCGTGACTGGTTTTGGTTGGCCGGTGGGACGACAAAGTCACCACCGAGGCCCTGATGGGGGCGTTCCCGATTGTAGTGAGCCACATACTCACGCACCGCGAGTCTCAAATGGCCCTCTGAGCCTTCAGGCAGCGTCGCTGACGGACGCGTGTCGTTGTGATGCGTCCGGCGGCAACGTGCTCCCGTCGCTGCCAGAGCCGATCCCCGACTCGTCGAACGCGGACGCGCATGCGCATGCGCTGGCGAGAAGTGCCAGGCTACGACTACGACGCGCGAGACCACGCTTGATTGTCGCATTGCAAGCGACAAGCCGGCCATGAATCCGCATCCCGGGCGACGCAGGTCGTGCCCTCAGTATTCTTCGTTGCTTTCGTCGTCCTCGAGGTTGAGCAGCTGTCGCAGGTCGTCCGTGAGTGGCTCGCCGTGTTCCCCCAGGCGCTCCTCGGCGGTCTGGATGAGCGCCGCCAAATTGCCGAGGTCGGTAAGCTCGTCGTATTCGGCATCGAATTCGTAGATGGTCATCTCGGTCGCGCCGTCGGTCCAGGTCGCCAGCAATGGGATGCCACCCGGGCTGCTACCGATTTGTACGGCGCGCGCCAGGTCGAACTCGTTGATGTCTTCACCGTGACCGGCCCACGGCTTGGCCTCGCCGAGGCTTCGGGACGCCACATCCCACACGCCCAGCTCCAGGTAGTTGGAACGAGCGGTGTGGGCGAACGTATGGAGCAGCGCTTTCAGATCCGCGGGCATGTCGTCGCTGATCAGGGCCATG